>ENA-OUNI01000093-OUNI01000093.1-human-gut-metagenome-genome-assembly--contig:-NODE-93-length-35325-cov-2.146827_pt1 | contig 35325 bp, 45 predicted proteins | sample MGYA00242499_ERZ504580 | MGnify/ENA primary metagenome ERZ504580 (study PRJEB26092, sample SAMD00036315) | human gut metagenome | host: Homo sapiens | study: EMG produced TPA metagenomics assembly of... | reverse complement strand
GAACGTGACCGGCACGAGCACGCTCCGCTGGACCGGCGTGGACGGCACCACCCACAACACATGGAACGGTGATACCGAAGTCACCGCCGAAGGCTACTACTACGCATCCGAGGACGAAACCATCCTCCAGCCCGTCGCACGCAAAGACGGCGAAACCGTCGACCAGATCACCAGCACGCTGAGGTGACTGTGAACGTCCCGAATCTTCCAGCTACTGGAAGATTCTTCCCGCTGACGAGCACATGAGCGCACCAAATTCTCCAGTGGGTGGAGGAATCTGCCCATTAACGGTTACGATCGCATGGTCGGCACATGCGAGAAGAATCAGTGGCATGACTGAAGCCGCACATGATGATTATCAGTTGCCCGAAGAATTCGAACACTGTTCGAAACTTGCCCCTGTACGCGATGCGCCTAGCGCGTTGGACCGTGTCAAGCAGGTCGTACGCATTCTGCACGAACCAGGCGGATGCCCTTGGGACGGCGAGCAGACCAATACAAGCCTGCTTAAACCACTGTTGGAAGAAACCTACGAATACATCGACGCCGTGGAAACGAACGATCGCGACAACATGCGTGAAGAACTCGGCGACATGCTGCTGCAATCCGTTTTCCAAGCGCAAGTATGCGCCGTGGATGCGCAGGATCCATTCAATATCGACGAAGTGTGCAACCGTCTCGTCGACAAGCTCATCACCCGCCATCCGCACGTCTTCCAATCAGACGACGCTACCGACGCTTCCGCGCCAGCACCGGAAAATGCGCAAGATACGTTGAAACTGTGGGAAGCGATGAAACAGAAAGAAAAGCATCGCAAGTCCATGCTCGAAGGCATCTCCCACGCGCAAGGCGCATTGCCGCGCGCCACGAAAATCGTATCGAGAGTACACAAATCGCAGTATTGCGATCAGCTTGAAACAGCATTCACAACAAGCGCAAGTCAAATGGACGAACAGCATGATGGCGATCATCCTTACGCTGACGAAATCATCGCCATCATCCGCAAAGCGCAACGTGACGGCGTAGACGTGGAATCCGACCTGCGTTGCCGCCTGCGCGACATAGAATCCGAAATCGAACATATCGAAAGGACCATGAACCATGAGTGACGTCAAAGCACTCGACCTGCGCTGCTCAAACAGTATTCCACAGACTTCAACGCTGACCGCGCCAATCTGGTGGCAGCCAACGCGGCAGTATCATCCGGTGTGCTCGCCGCAGCCACCGACTATAAGGGCGAGCGCGTGCTGCAGAATGATTTCTCCATCGAGCTGAAGCAGGGGAGTATCACCAATCAGCGTAGTTCGGGGCGTTGTTGGATGTTTGCGGCGCTTAATACGTTGCGTTATGAGTTGATGCATCGTTGGAATTTGGAGGATTTCGAGTTTTCGGAAACCTACCTGTTTTTCTGGGATGCGATGGAGAAGTCGAACACGTATTTGGAGAATGTGCTTGCCACGTTGGATGAGCCGCTGGATAGTCGTGTGTTCGAGGCGATTAATTATGGTCCGGCCGATGATGGTGGTTGGTGGCAGATGTTCGCTGATTTGGTGAACAAGTATGGTTTGGTGCCGAAGAGTGCTTATCCGGAGTCGGCTAATTCGAAGAGTTCGGATGCGTTCAAGCAGTATTTGAATACGAAGCTACGTGAGTTCGCGTCCGATTTGCGTGACCGTCATGCGGCTGGAACGTCGTTGGATGAGTTGCGTGCGTTGAAGAATGCGGATATGGCTACGGTGTATCGCATGTGTGCGATTGCATTGGGTGAGCCTCCGGAGCGTTTTGATTTTCTTGCGCGTACGAGCGATGACAAGGATGACGGCAAGAAGAAAACCACGGGGGAGGGGCCGTCTGAAAAGGCTGCGAAAACCGGTAAGGATGAGCGTCCGCAGATTCGTGAATTCGGTATCACTCCGATGGAGTTTTATAAGAAGTACGTGCCGGTGGATGTGAACGATCTGGTCACGTTATGCAATGTGCCGATGGAGAGTCGTCCGTTTGGCAAGCGGTATCGTATTCGTTTTTCCGCCAATGTGGCGGAAGCGGGTGATATGGAGTTTGCGAACGTGCCTCTTGACGTGTTCAAGAAAGCTGCTGTGGACCAGATCAGTGACGGTCATCCGATTTGGTTCGCTTGTGATTGCATGCAGTTCTCGTTGCGTGGCGATGGCTATTTTGATTGCGATACCGTGCGCGTTGACCAGCTTTTCGGTACGAAATTCACGTTCGACAAGGCCAAGGGATTGGAGTATGGCGATTGCCCAAGCAATCATGCCATGACGTTGACTGGCGTGAATTTGGATGCTGACGGGCGTCCAAACCGTTGGAAGGTGGAGAACAGTTGGGGCAAGGATAATGGTCAGGATGGCTATTATGTGGCGTCCGATGCTTGGTTCGACCGTTATGTTACCGAACTGATCATTCGCAAGGAGTATCTCGATGAGACCACACGCGAAATACTGGCCGATCAGCCGGTCGAGCTTGAACCTTGGGAGCCGCTCACCAAGCGAAGCCGGTGAAGGCTTGCGCATATCGCGCATGATTCGGTTTGATTGCAATAAGGAATGAGATAAACAGTGGAGGGCGTCGATTGACAGATTCGGCGCCCTCCACTTATTGCAGTATTTAGTTATTATTTAATTGCTATTCGGCAGTACCAAGGCATGCTTCGAAGGAACGGCGGGTGAGGCGTCCACGGTTGACGACGCCCACGAGCTTGCCTTGTTCAACCACCGGCACTTTCTTGTACTGTTGATAGCCGAACATTTGGCAGACTTGCGCGATATTGGCATCCGATTGCACGGTGACGGCCGGCTTTGCGGCAATAACCATGACGTTCATATCAAGCCGGTTCTGCGTGAGACAGTTCCGGGAATTCGCCGCGGGCCATGCCAGTGACCAGCGTGGAAATGTCGGAAACCGGCGCGTTGTCTTGTGCGAAGCGGCACAGTACGTCGCTATCGGAGATGAAGCCGACCACGTGGCGTTCGTCATCGACGATAGGCATGCCGCTGATGTTCTTTTCCAACATCATGCGCACTGCGTCACGTACCTCGGCATCCGAGGCTACCGTGTAAACGTCATGCTGCATCACATCGGCAACGGTCTTGACATCCAAAGCGGGAACATGCTGTTGCGCGGACTTGTTCCATCCGGCGGCATCGCCGATGGCGTGAACTATCTTGCCGGACAATGGTGTGACGATCAGCATCTGAATCGGCAACGCGATGGTGAAATTGTAGGGGAACATGCGCCAGAATCCCGTGAACGCGCCGAATGTGAAACCGAATGCCATGATGGCGCCGAATACGGTCATGAACACGGTCATCAGCACCACCATGAGGAATTTGACCGTGATGCCTTTCCATACCGCACGGTCGGTTGCCGCGCAGAATGTATTCATAATCGCGCGGGAGCTTGGCGTGCAGATGCACAAATCGCAAATCATGCCGACCACGTAGCCAACGGCCAGTTGAACAATGCGTAGCTCCACGCCGCCGCACCGACGTCACCGATACGTACGCCGTAATTGAGTGCCGCCATCACATAAATCATGATCGCGGACATGATGAAACTGAAGAGAATGCCCTCCTTGCCGTTACGTGGCATGGAACTTCCTTTCGCTATGCGTTCGATGTGTTGCTGCATCGGCCCCTCTGGTCTGTTCCGCACGTCATGTTCCAACAGGAGCGCGGAAGGCTAGGGGGCGCACAACGAAATCCGAAAAGGTTCGGACGATCGCAATGGCGACTTCCTGGCAAACGAATCGGCTCAAGCCCTCAATGGGCATGCAAGATGCGATTCATGAGTCGGGGCCGCTTGCAAATCACAGATTGTTCGCAGACCACAAGACAAATACGGAAATACCGAACGTGCTCGAAACGCATGTGGAAAGAAAAAGCCGGACGTTTTCGCGTCCGGCATAAATACAATCCGAATAAAACTCGAATTACTCGGCTTACTCTTCGGCGACCAATTCCAGATAGGAATCGTTCCATAGGTCTTCGTCGCCGTCGGGCATGAGCAGCACGCGTTCCGGGTTCAATGCCTGCACCGCGCCCTCATCGTGGGTGACGAGCACAATGGCACCCTCATACTTGGCGATGGCTTGAGGATCTCATCTCGTGAGGCCGGATCAAGATTGTTGGTCGGTTCGTCAAGCAGCAGCACGTTCGCACGGCTGGTCACCAATGTCGCCAACGCCAAGCGGGTCTTTTCGCCACCGGAAAGCACGCGAGCCGGCTTCAACGCATCATCCCCGGAAAACAGGAACGAGCCGAGAATCGAACGCGCCTGCGTATCATTCAGTTCCGGAGCCACATGAATGAGGTTTTCCAACACTGTGGCATTCAGGTCAAGCGTGTCATGTTCCTGCGCGAAATAGCCGATTTTGCAGCCGTGACCGTAGTCCACGGAACCGGTGTCCGGCTCTTCCAAATGCGCGAGCAGACGCAGGGTGGTGGTCTTACCAGCACCGTTGTATCCCAAAATCACCACACGCGAGCCCTTGTCAATAGCCAGATTCACGCCGGCGAATACAATGTTCGAACCATACGCTTTCGAAACGTCCTTCGCCATGATCGGCGTGCGACCGCACGGAGCCGGCTCCGGGAACCGGATATCCGCCACTTTCTCCTGCTTTTGTGCCTCGGACGTGTTCTCGAGAAGTTTCTCCGCACGACGCATCATGTTCTGCGCGGCCACGGCCTTGGTCGCCTTCGCATGCAGGCGGATACCCTGCTGCATGAGGGCGTTCCGCCTTCTTCTCGGCCACTTCACGTTCGCGACGGCGACGTTCCTCATCAACCACGCGCTGATGCAGGTAGGCTTTCCAACCGAGGGAATACATGTCGATCTGTCCGAGCTGCGCATCCAGATGCCATACCTTGTTCACCACTTCGTCCAACAGTTCGGTGGAGTGGGAGATGACCAGGAATCCACCCTCGTATTTCTTCAGGTATCCGCGTAACCATTCGATGGAGTCGGCGTCCAAATGGTTGGTCGGTTCGTCAAGGATTAGTGTGTCCGCATCAGAGAACAGGATGCGGGCCAATTCGATACGACGGCGCTGGCCGCCGGAAAGCGTACCCAATTGCTGGCCCATGACCTCCTGCGGCAGGCCAAGGCTTGCCGCCATTGCGGTCGCTTCGGACTGAGCCGCATAGCCGCCGGCCTTTTCGAAATCCTGCATGGCCTTGTCGTAACGGTTCATCGCGCGGGTCATGACGTCCGGATCCGGATCGGTCATTTCCTTTTCGGCCTTGCGGATACGACTGATGATGGAAGCGATGTCTCGCGCGCTCATCATGCGGTCGAGCGCGGTCTGTTCCGGATCGGCAGCATGCGTGTCCTGCGGCAGATAGCCGAGCTTGCCCGATACACGCACTTTGCCGGCGGTGGGCAGCATGTCGCCGGTGATCACGCGGGTGAGCGTGGTCTTGCCGGCGCCGTTACGTCCGACCAGACCGATCTTGTCGCCCTTGGCGACGTGGAAATTCGTGGGATGCAGCAACGTGCGCGCGCCGATCTGAATCTCAAGCTCCTGCGCTTCAATTGCCATGCCTCAACACCTCTGCACTTTCGTTACTGTCGTTCCAAACTGGCTGTGCCGCACATAACGGCCTGCCCATCATTTCATAAGGCCAAACGCCAATCGAACATCATACCGAACGCCTGTAACCACGTGAATCCCACCGCGTGGTACGCAATCGCAAATGGAATAGATTGCGCGGAAGCGTAACAATCAGATTATTCTGGTGAGCAGGCAAATTCGGAAGGGAGCAAACATGAAGAAAGCTTTGATCATTGTGGATGTGCAGCCGACATTTTGCGAAGGCGGCGAACTGGGTGTAGCCGGTGGCAATGCCGTCGCGGAACGTATCGCGGATTACGTGAATGCGCATCGCGGCGAGTACGAATACATCGCAACCACGCAGGATTGGCATATCGAGCCCGGCTCACACTGGTCGGAGCAACCCGACTATGTGGATACGTGGCCCGTGCACGGCAAGGCCGGCACTCCCGGCGCCGAACTTCATCCAGCGATCGCCGCGCTGCATGTAGAGCATCATTTCAAGAAGGGACAGTATTCGCCGTCATATTCGGGGTTCGAAGGATACGAGGATAATACGGATTCGATTCCTTCCCGCGAACAGGTCGCCTCTGACATGGCTACAGGGCGTACGCTTGCCGTTGCATTGGAATCCGCGGGTATCGAATGCGTCGACGTGGTTGGCTTGGCCGAATCGCACTGTGTCAAGGAAACCGCGCTGGACGCCCGTAAGCTTGGACTTGAAGTGCATGTCATCGAAAACCTGACCGAACCGGTCAGTGAAGAACTCGGCATCGCAGCCCGCCAGCAAATGCTCTCCGCCGGCGTCATCCTCGACTAGTTCTTGAGGAATGGGACAACGAATGGAGAAGGGATTGTTCAGCAGGCGTGTTTATGAGGTGGTGCGGCGCATTCCGAAGGGTAAAGTCGCCACCTATGGGCAGGTTGCGGCTTTGGCCGGAGCGCCACGCAACGCGCGTTTTGTCGGCTATGCCCTGCATTCGAATCCTGAGCCGGGTGTGATTCCATGTCATCGTGTGGTGTTCCGAGACGGCTCGTTGGCGCCCGGATTCGCGTTCGGCGGTCCGGAAAGACAGCGGCTTCTGCTCGAAGAGGAAGGCGTTGTCTTCATCTCTCCGAAAGGTATGCCCGAACTAAGCGAGTCAGGCAAGATGAAAGACTCGAACGCCGGAGCTTCCGGACTGCGAGTCGATCTCGCCCGTTGTCAGTGGGACGCCTAGTCGCTTTCAATCCGTGTCAACCGCTTACGCCCCCAACGACATTTGCTTTATCCGCCGTGGTTGGATAATGGGTGCCTGCCATAAGGCGAAGAAAGCAACGGGGACGCAAAGGTGGAACGGCAAGGCATGTGGCAACAGGACGCACCAGGGGCGATATCGGTCGGAATGCCGGTTGTATCGTTGGCACCGGCTCCGCGAACCATGGCATAACATCGGCTTAAGTTGTTGGAAAATAGCGCGACACGCCGCGATTTGCGGAGTTGGCATGCTTCATGTATATTTTCTACTCGTTGCCCACCATGGTGGAAACAACTTGCGGACATAGCTTAGTTGGTAAAGCGCAACCTTGCCAAGGTTGAGACCGCGGGTTCGAGTCCCGTTGTCCGCTCCATTCGAAAGCTTCCGGAAGGAAGCTTTTTTCATATCCGACCGCAAATCCGGGCGTCATCCTCAATTCATCCCGACCGAAATCCGAACTGGAATCCTCCTCTGTTGAGAAAACGTTTGACCACAATGTGAACGTTCTCTTGAAAAGAGATAATCCATGCGAGAGGCTAGGAGAAGTTCCGCCAAAACAGGCAACGATGCCGGGGGGGAGCGGAACGGACGGAGGTAAAACAAATGAATGAGAACAGCGACATTATTTTCGTGCCGGACGATTCCGCCAGCCACGAGTGGACGGAACGGGACAGCGAACTCGTGGAGGAGTATGCGGCCCAGCTTATGAGCATGAGCATCTAGCCGGAAATTAGATGGGGCCGGGTTCCCTCTTCCATGACAGGAAAAGACGTCGCATTCGTACTGTAACTGCGGCGTCTTTTCCTTGTTTTCGTTTAGAATGGAGACTTGCCGCCAAGGCATCGAACACATGGAAAGGCGTATTGTTGGCTGAGATCAGACGGGAGATGGAACGGCTTCGACCCGTATACGAAACCGGTGTCCTACGGTTGCTGCTGCGTAACAATTCCATGCTGTACGTCGCGTTGTTGCGTTCCACGTTCGACCGCTGACGGGGGAGCTGCCGCGCGAAATCGTCGAAGAACGGTTCGCACGCAGTCTCAACCGGCTCATCGAAACCGGCGATTACACGCTGAAAGACGGGCAGACTGCGCGCGAGGCCGCGCATTCGGTCCTGCTTGACCTCGCCCGCGAAGGGGAAGGCGACTACGCCTGGCTCGCCAATTCCATGGATGCGGCCTCGCACCGCTACCTGTACCGTCTCACAGCGCGAGCGCACCGTGCCATCGAAGCGCTCGACCGGCTTGAGGACACCACGAAAGCGCTGTCCGGCGCGCAGGCCAACAGCATCATCATGGAAATCGAGCATGCTCGCATGCAGTTGACCGCCGATCCGCGCGAGCGCATCCGCCTGCTGAAGAGGGACATTGAGGAACGGCAGAAGGAAATCGACGAGCTGGAACATAGCGAGGCCTTGGAAAGCTCACGTCCGAACAGGTCGGCGACATCATCGGCGTGATTCACAACACTCTGCGAGGAGTGCCCATCGACCTGCGCGAGCTCGCCCTTTCCGAACGGGACAACGGCGACGCGCTCCGACGGCGCATGCAGGCCGGCGCCATGAGCGTGGAAAGCATCCTCACCGCATACCATGACGAATACCGACGTGCGTTCCGCGAATCCGACAGCGGACGTCGTTTCGAAGACGCGTTCCAAGTCATCGTCACCGACGAAGGCCGGCGCGAGATCGACGACGCGGTGCGGGACATCGCCAGAAACCCCTATTTGGATGGCGAGCCGAGCGTGCTGCTCAACCAGGTGCGTTCCGAACTCAAACGCATCTATGAAGGCATCGAGGACGTGCGCCGGCAGATCCGCACGTCCGACGAGGCGGTCAGCCGTCTCGTACGCCAGCAGACCGACACGAGCTACCGGACCATGCTCGCCAAACTCAACCAGCTGTTCGCAAAGACCAGCGCCGAAGCCAAAGCCCATCCCAATGACCAAAGCCGGCCCTACCATACGGACGCCGGGCAGGCGAAATTCCCGACATTGCCATCTCGTCCGGCCAGATCAATGGCGCGCGCCGCATCATCCAGCCTGAACGACGCCCCAGCGGCGACCATCGAAGCGCCGGACCTCAAGAACATGGTCGAAATATGCGGGCCGCGGCTGACGCGCATGATCAGGCTTATCCGCAGCAATCCGGTGACGACATCGGACGGCATGTTCGTGGACCTCGCGGCAAGCTTCAACCAGCTGCCGAAAGCCGAACGGAGGGAAAGCGAACTGGTCGGCTTCCTCAGCGCCCTGCGCACGCAGGACGACTCGTCATACGTGACATGGCGCTGCATATCGATCGACGGCAGCGAACGCGTATGGCGCACCAAACCCATTCTCACCACCGAAACGACGCTCGACGACATCATCGAGGAGAGATAAGCATGACGGACTATATCGAAGCCAACATCGAGGAAACGATCCTGACAGAAGGGGAGCCGGTATTGGAAGAGGCCGGCAGCCAGCAGGCCTCGACTGCGCTGTTCAACGGCGACACCGGCGACATGCCCGTCGAAGCGCGCATGGCCGCGATCGCGCTCAAACGCGAACGCTACATCGACGGCAGCCTGTATGACCTCGCCTGCGAGAACCGTGAGGTCGTGGAACGTTCGCTCAACAACGACATGCTCAGACTGGTCGACAACACGAAATACCGCATCATGTACGCGTCGCCGGTCACCGACTCGGAGACATGCATCCGTTCGTTGAAAACACGTATGAGCCTCACCCGCGAGGAGGCCGCCACGCTTGCCGCGCTACGCATCAAAGCGTTGGAATACGAAAACCAGAACGCCGAACCATGCGACTGGCTTATCAGCTTCGACGACATCCGCGCATTGCTCGCCACCGGCGCGGGATTCCTCACCGCCAGCAACGACGAGGAAGGCACTGCGAAGAAAATCACGTCCATCATCTCACGCATGCGCACCTACGGGTATCTCGCGCCGATCGAAGACGACGACATGTACGTCCTCACGCCACTGGTGCCCATGGTGCTCGACCGCGGCCTCGCCGACCAGTGGCTCGGATCCGAAACCACGACGAGAACGCATCCGCCGACGGCCGCACCAACGCCGGCCCGGACGACAGGCCCATGGAAGACATAGAACAAGACGCATTCGATTTCAACACCGACGACAACCGTTTCGACGAGGAGGAACACTGATGGCAGACGGCATGAAGATCGTTTCCGACAAGTGGATGCTACAAAGCCGACAAATCGTCAACTGGGCTCATACGGCGGCTGGCACGAATTCCGCCCATCCATGGACGAAACCATGCCGGTGACCCTGCTCGCCGGCGCCAGCGAATCAGGCAAATCCACACTCGTCGACGCGCAAATCTCACTCCTCTACCCATCCGGAACCCCCTACAACAAGGCGTCGAACTCCGGACGTTCGGAACGCAACGACTACACCTACCTGCGTGGCATGATCGGCGTAAGCGATAGCGAAAACGGCGAAACGCCGATCTTCCTGCGCGGCAAAGACGCCGACGGCACCCCACAGAACATCTGGGGCGCAATCGTCGACACCTACGTGAACAAAACCGACGGAGGACTGCTCTCCTGCGGCAAATTCCTCTACCTGAACGCCGGAGACGGACAAGACGGACTACGCCGCCGCTACATCACCTGGAACCGAACCATCGACCCACGACTCATGGACCAGTACCGCAACACACCATTCACCCGGTCCATGTTCGAAAAAACTATCCGGAATGCACCACGCACACCAACGCCGCGGCATTCCACGCCTCCATCTGGCAGGACATGGGCCTAAGCGCCGACGCCTGCCGCCTCCTGCACAAAATACAATCGGCGGACGCCCCCTCAAAACTCGACGACATCTTCAAGCAAGGCGTGCTCGACATACCCGAATCCATCCGCCTCGCCCACGAAACCGTCGACGACTACAACCGGTTCAACGAAAACTTCCACAGCATGGAAGACAAAATGGCCCGCGTCGCCATCCTGCAAAACATCCAGACACGCTACGGCGAATACGCAAAGCAAACCAGCGAACGACGCGAATACGAACCCATCAACCCCCGACAGCGAACATGGCAACGCAACACTGTCCGCATGGGCGCGCTCGCGCATGGCCAGCGAAGTGCGCGCTGGTCTGCCGGCCGCGCAGCGCAAGGTCAAGGAGTCGCAGGAGGCCATCGATCGGGCGATGCAGCGCGTCGGCGAGCTCAACACGCGAATCGACGCGTCAAGGAACGTATCCAAGGCATCGACGGCGGCAGTCTGCAGCAGCTCGGCAAGGATCTTCAACGCGTGCGCCAGGACATCGACGAGGCGAGCAGGCAACGTCATGCCATAGCCGAACGATTCAACAGGTCGAAGGCAGGCTTCCCGACAGCGAGCAGACATGGGACGCCAAACGCGCCATGCTCGCCGAAACGCTCGACACATACGAGGAACGGTTGAAGGACGCGAACGCCAGATTCCAGCAGCTGGTAGGGGAGCGTCACGACCGCCAGCGCGACCGTGACAGCCTACGACGGGACTATCAGCGCAAACTCACGCACAGGACGCGCATCAGCGATGACATGGACGACGCGCGCACGCTTATCATGCGGGCGACCGGATTGGACGCGTCCGAACTGCCGTATGTGGCCGAACTGATGGACGTGAACGAACAGGACGAACAGTGGCGTCTGGCAATGAACGTCACCTACGCGCCCATCGCGCAGACCATCCTCGTCGACAAACGCCACGAGCAAGGATTCGCGGCGAAAATCAGCGCCATCGACCCGAAACTCATGACACGACGCACGTGGCGGTTCATCGACACCGGCATGCAATACGAATCCTCCGCCAGCGAAGGCTGGATGTCGTCGAAACTGCAATACCGGGAGGACTCTCCGTTCGCCGGATGGCTGAAAAACCAGACGACGTCGCCACGGTTCGACGCGCGTTGCGTGCACGCCATCGACGACATGAACCATGACGAACGACAAGTGCAGGCCGACGGACAAATCAAATCCGGCGACGTGGATTCCACGGCAGCAAAGGACTACACCAGGTCATCGGCTTCATGAACGAACAATACCTGGCCGAACTGAAAAACCAACTCGACAAGGCGGAGCAGGCGTTGCAGAACGCCGACCGTCGAAGCGAACAAATGTCCAACGCCATCAGCCTGCTGCAAGACGAGCACGAGCTCGCACGAATCGTAGCCGACATGCCATGGAGCAAAATCGACGTGAACGGACTACGGGAACAGGAAACGCGAATCCGCAGGCAGATCGAACGCATCGAAAACGACCCGGAACTCGGCCAACTGCAAACCGAACTGAAACAGCTCAACCAACAGGCCACCGCCGAAAACAGAAACCAGTACCAAGCCGAAGACGACCTCGACAAGGCCCAACACGCCGTCCAAGCCGAACAAGCATGGCTCGACGCCTACGGCAACGACGACTTCGACGATGCCACACTATCCAGCATGGTATCGAACCTACTCGCCGACGCATACGAGAACTGCTTCGGCGCATCCGTACGCGCGCAAGACCGGCCAAAACTCATCGCAGGCCTCTTCGACCATGAAAGCGAAACACCATTCCACACGCGCGCGCTACGCAACATCGCACGCATCGCACGCACACGAATCCAAGAAATCGACGCCAGATCCAACCAACTGCGCGCCGACACGGAACGCATCATGGACGACTACCTCAAAAACCACTCCACAGACGACAACACCGTCATGGCAAGCGTGGAAGACTACCGATACTTCCTCGACGAACTCGACGAACTCAACATGCTCGTCACCCGCGCCGCAACCGACGAAGAATACGCCAACAGCGTCAAAAAACTCTACATGAGCTTCCAACAGCTCAACCGCGCGCTACGCACCGACGAAGAAAACATCAAAGAACAGCTCAACCGCATCAACAGCATGCTCAAAGGACAACAATTCGGCCCACAAGGCGGCAGACTATCACTCGACGTGACCTTCAGCCCAATCGACCGACAATTCGAAACAACCCTCAGCCGCATCCTGTCAAAACTGGAAGACTGGACGCGCAACGCAAGCGACAATCCCACGGAAACACGCAAAGCATTCAACAACTGCGAAACATTCGTGAACAGACTGCACAACGAACTCGACAAAATACACGACACCAACGGCATCAAAGCATACGGCGCACGCAACCTCGACCCACGCGTACGCAGCTCATTCTACGCAATCGTGCACCACGACAACGCCCCCGACGAACGCATCAGCTCCACCGGAGGAAAATCCGGCGGAGCCCTGCAAGAACTCACCTCATTCGTCTACGGTGCAGCCTCATCTACCTACTCGGCGGAGACCTCACCGCACGCCCCACCTACACCACGCTCTTCCTCGACGAAGCACTCATCAAAGCCGACGGCCGCTACACCAAACGCGCGCTCGCCGTACTACCCCGACTCGGCTTCCAAATCATCGTCTCCGCCCCGGAAAGCAAAACCGCGGAAATCCTCAACGTCGCCAACAGAGCATACGTCGCATACAAAGACCCATCCACCGGCAACTCATACCTACAGGAACTCGACAGCGAAACCATCACACAGGACGAAACACAGCCCACCACCGCACCCGCGAAACCAACAACGGAGGCATAACCCATGGCAACGGCCAGAAGCACCACCAACAGCGACATCCACAGCCAACTCAACGGATACGTCACCGACTATCTCACCAAGCACATGTATGACGCCAACACCTCCTGGCCGTTGCGCAAAACCATCCGACTACCCAAACAAGCCGAACTCGAAGCCCATTACACGCACATCCGCGCCCAAGACGAAGCCATCCGCAACTGGGCACAACAACACCACTGCGAAACCAGCGAAAAAACCAAAATCATCTCCAACGGAATCGTCCGACAAACCAGCCAACTCATCGACTCGGTAACCATACCCGACCTCAACACGGCCCTCAACATCACCACACCACAAACACGCAAACTCTACCAACGCGAACACCAACGCGCACACACCATCACCAACCAATTCAACCTCGACTCCAACACCTCCATAAACATCGCCAAAATCCTCAAAAACCACGACGATACCGACTTCAACCTCGTCATACAAGCCGCACACTACTTCGCCAACCACAACACCGAAAACATGACCCCACGCATGGTCCCCATCCCCGGATTCAGCGCAAAATGGCTAGGCAAAACAACATCAAACCGCTGCAAAGCAATCTGCAAACTCCTCAAACGAGAACAACTAGCCCTCAACGACCGCCACGGAGAAATCCGACTCCGACTCCTCGACACACAACACCACAACCAACCAGACTTCATCGTGACACAACCATGGACAGACGGCGCGCCACACGACATCACCCACATCATCATCGTGGAAAACAAAGACACCTACCAAGCCATACCCACAACAGAACACGCCATCTGCATATTCGGCAGCGGACACGCGGCAACCCGAATCAAAACACTACTACCTTGGATCACAACCACACCCCACATCATCTACTGGGGAGACATAGACGCAGACGGCCTCGAAATACTCTCCGAACTACGACAAACCGGCATCACCTGCGACTCCATACTCATGGACAGCACAGCATACAAAACATACGAACCATACGGCACCAAACTCGACACCAAAAAACAACCCCCTCAAAACACGCGACCCCAAACCAACACCAGGACTCACGCAACACGAAAGAAACTTATACGAACAACTCTGCACCGGGAAAAACACAACCTACCTACGAATCGAACAAGAACGCATCCCCATCAACGACGCAATGACAATACTCCACAACCAACACCAATGGAACACAACACACCACAAATAGAACACCTGTTCGAAATCATAACGAAAATGAGGTATCCTAAACAACTAGAACAAAGAACAACCACCAGCGGAGGCAAGCCGTGGCAACCAAACGCAACAACGCAGCAAACGGCGACGTCATAGTCGAACGCGTTCTCACCAGCGACGCATTCCTCGCAAGAGAAATCAAAAAAGCCCCTCTCAAAACGAAAAACGGTTCACTTACAGCCGACCTCAAGCACCTGCCCAACGACCTCAAAATCACCATCCAAGGCGCTCGCGAGCATAATCTGAAGAACGTGGATCTTGAGTTTCCGCGCAATCGCATGGTGGTGTTCACCGGACTGTCGGGTTCTGGCAAATCCTGCTCGCCTTCGATACGTTATTCGCCGAAGGCCAACGCAGATATGTGGAGTCGCTGTCGGCGTACGCAAGGCAGTTCCTGGGGCAAATGGACAAGCCCGACGTCGATTTCATCGAAGGTTTGAGCCCTGCGGTGTCGATCGATCAGAAGACCACGAACCGCAATCCACGTTCGACTGTCGGCACGATTACCGAGATTTACGATTATCTGAGATTGCTGTTTGCCCGCACTGGCATTCCGCATTGCCCGGAATGCGGCGCATTGGTCAGCGCACAGACGCCGCAACAGATGGTGGACGCGTTGCTGCAGTATCCGGAGCGCACACGATTCCAGATTCTCGCGCCGGTCGTCCGTGGGCGTAAGGGCGAGTTCGAGGATCTGCTTGACTCTTGCGGGGCGACGGCTACGCACGAGCGCTGATTGACGGCGAAATGAAGCAGCTGTCCGACGACATCAAGCTCACCAAGCAGAAAAAGCACACCATCGAAGTGGTGGTGGATCGACTGGTGGTCAAGGACGGCATCAGTCAGCGTCTGACCGATTCCATTGAAACCGCATTGAAGCTCGCCAAGGGTATCGTGGTGGCCGATTTTGTGGATTTGGATGAGAAGGATCCTGACCGCCGTAAGCCTTTTTCCGAAAAACGCGCATGCCCGAACGGGCATCAGCTTGAACTTGATGAGATTGAGCCGCGCACGTTCTCGTTCAACGCCCCGTACGGTGCCTGCCCGGTATGCACGGGCATCGGATACAAGCTGGAGATTGATCCGGAACTGGTGATTCCCGATCCCAGCAAGACACTGAATGAGAACGCCATCGAACCGTGGGGCATGACCAAAGGCACCGGCGAATATTATCGCCATGTGCTTGAGGGGCTCGGCGATGAGATGGGTTTCGATCTCGACACCCCTTGGAAGGATCTTCCGGAAGAGGCCCGTCAAGCCATTATGTATGGGCGTGATTTCAAGGTGCAGGTCTCGTATCGTAACCGTTGGGGTCGTATGCGCGAATATTCCACCGGTTTCGAAGGCGTGGTGCGTACGCTGATGCGTAGGCATGACGAGACCGACTCCGATCAGATGAAGCAGTATTACGAATCGTATATGCGTGAAGTACCTTGTCAGGCATGCCAAGGCCGTAGGCTTCGTCCGGAAGTGCTGGCGGTGACCGTTGGCGGGGAATCCATTGCCGATGTGTGCGACATGTCCGCTGAGACAAGCCTCGCATGGATGGACGGCTTGCAGCTTGAAGGGTCGGCCGCGCAGATCGCCGGCGAGGTGTTGAAGGAGATTCGTGCCCGTCTTGGATTCCTCAACGACGTCGGACTGAACTATCTGACACTGTCTCGTGCCGCCAAAACCTTGTCTGGCGGCGAGGCGCAACGTATTCGTTTGGCGACCCAGATCGGTTCCGGTTTGGTGGGCGTGATGTATGTGCTCGACGAACCATCCATCGGCTTGCACCAGCGTGACAATGAGCGGCTGATCACCACTCTGCATCATCTGCGCGATCTTGGCAACACGCTGATCGTTGTGGAGCATGACGAAGACACTATCAAGAACGCTGATTGGGTTATTGACATCGGACCTGGAGCTGGCGAGCATGGCGGCGAAGTGATCTATTCCGGTCCCGCGAAAAAGCTCGTTGACGCTCCGCGTTCGGTTACGGGCGACTACATTGCCGGCCGCCGAAAGATCGAGGTCCCGCAGTCCCGTCGCAAAGTACGTAAGACCAAGCAGTTGCGCGTGGTTGGAGCCCGCGAAAACAATCTGAAGGATTTGACGGTCAACTTCCCACTGGGAGTATTCACTTGCGTGACGGGTGTTTCGGGTTCCGGTAAATCCACTTTGGTCAATCAGATTCTGTACCCGGTGCTTGCCGACAAACTTAACGGTGCGCGCATCGTGCCCGGCAAGCATACCCGTGTGGAAGGTGTGGGCCAGTGCGACAAAGTGATCCACGTTGACCAGAATCCGATCGGACGCACTCCGCGTTCCAATCCGGCCACCTATACCGGAGTATGGGATAAGATCCGCACGCTGTTCGCCAAAACCCCTGAAGCGCAAGTCCGTGGATACGGTCCGGGGCGGTTCTCGTTCAATGTCAAGGGTGGCCGGTGCGAAGCATGCCATGGCGACGGCACTTTGAAGATCGAAATGAACTTCCTGCCGGACGTGTATGTGGACTGTGAGGAATGCCATGGCAAACGCTACAACCGCGAAACGTTGGAGGTGAAATACAATGGCAAATCCGTTGCCGACGTGCTTGGCATGCCGATCGAAGAGGCTGCCCAGTTCTTCAAAGCGTATCCCTCCATCTCCCGCTATCTCGACACGCTTGTGCAGGTCGGACTTGGGTATATCCGACTCGGACAGCCTGCTCCAACGCTTTCCGGCGGCGAATCGCAGCGTGTGAAGCTTGCGACCGAGTTGCAGCGAAGGTCTACGGGCAAAACCGTGTATATTCTTGACGAACCTACCACGGGTTTGCATTTTGAAGATGTGCGCAAACTGCTGCTTGTCTTGCAGGGATTGGTGGATAAGGGCAATACCGTTATTGTCATTGAACACAATCTCGATGTGGTCAAGTCGGCCGATTGGATCATCGACCTTGGGCCGGAAGGCGGTGACGGAGGCGGCACCATCGTTACCGAAGGTACGCCGGAACAGGTGGCTCAATGCGAACAGTCTTGGACCGGCAAGTTCCTTAAGGGCATGCTGTGAGCGCACCCATCGAGCGGCACAGCCAGGAGGTTTGGCGCAAAACCGCCGAACAGTTGAACGGCGACGGTTTCAGTGTCGGTGGTGATGATTCTCCCGGCAAAGACGTAAACAAGAACGGCGCGCCTCTGCTGGGGGATTCACGTGACCTGTTTCGTCCGAAAACATCCGATATTCCGGCGCAGCCGGGCGTATACAAGTGGCGAGATGGTGAAGGCAGGGTCATTTACGTAGGCAAGGCGAAAAACCTGCGCAACCGTTTGACCAATTATTTCCAACCGTTGTATCAGCTGCATCCCCGCACTCAAACCATGGTATTGACGGCCCGTAACCTGGAATGGACGGTCGTTGGTACCGAACTTGAGTCATTGACGTTGGAATACACGTGGATCAAAGAGTTTGACCCACGATTCAACGTTGTGTTCCGCGACGACAAAACTATCCGTATCTGGCGATCTCATCCGGTGAACGCGTGCCGCGGGTGTGGGTGACCAGAAGCCGCAAACGCCGCGATACAAGATATTTCGGCCCGTACGCCAAAGTATGGGATCTGCGTCACAGTCTCGACCGTCTCCTCAAGACTTTTCCTGTGCGCACCTGTTCGCAGAACGTTTATCATAAGGCGGAAATCACTCATCGTCCATGTTTGCTTGCGTCCATCGGCAAATGTTCGGCCCCTTGCATTGGACGTATCAGCGTCGAGGAACACCGGAAGATGTGCGAACAGCTTGTTGGCGTATTAACCGGTCGCATCGGCAAATCGTATATCGCACAGCTCACGCGTGAAATGAAGGAGGCCAGCGACGAGTTGGAGTTCGAGAAAGCGGCTCGGTTGCGCGATCAGATCCAGATGCTATCCACAGTGGTTGAGCAGAATGCCGTGGTGTTCGATTCCGATGTCGATGCGGATTTCTTCGGCGTCGATTCGGACGAGCTGGAAGCTTCCGTGCACGCGTTTTACGTGCGTGCCGGTTCCATCCGAGGTGAACGCAATTGGAGTGTGGAACGGGTTGAGGATGTGACGGATGAGGAGCTGATTGCCGACCTTATTGTGCAGGTGTATTCGGAAACCGCAGGGGAGACGATTAGGGCTTCGCAGTCGACTGTTGTCACCGAACAACGCAATGCCATCGGATCGACGCAAATCGTGACGGCGACCGATGCGGTGGCACGCGCGCAAGCTACCAGGGAACGTAACGAGCGGCAGGATCAGACCGGTCGTGCGGATTTGTTGGCTCCTATCTCTCCGGTGCCGCGCGAGGTGATTGTTCCCATCGAGCCGGCCCGGCGTGAAGAGCTTGAATCATGGCTTAGCGGATTGCGCGGTGGTGCGTGAGCATTCGCGTGGCCAGCAGAGGGATAAGAGACAGCTTCTGGACCGTGCCAACGATAATGCCAAGCAGGCAATGCAGCGCAGCAAGATGAGTCGCATCAGCGATATGGGCGCCCGCAGCACAGCCATGAATGATGTTGCCAAGGCTTTGGGACTTGAACAGGCTCCATTGCGCATCGAATGCTACGACATTTCCAATACCGTCGGCGGAGCGTTCCAGGTCGCTTCCATGGTGGTATTCGAGGACGCGATTGCCAAAAAGTCCGAATATCGTCGTTTCGCCATTCGCGGAGCGGACGGACAGGGTGCACTCGACGATTTGAGCGCATTGTACGAGACGCTGACGCGACGATTCCAACATGGCAATATCGCCGGTGACTCCGGCGAAAGCATGGATAATGAACGTCGGGCATCCGAGCATGGTGACCAGACTCATGAACCGACTGTCCAGCAGAACACCAATCGGCATCATTTCGCATACAAGCCTAATCTGGTGGTGGTCGATGGCGGCAAACCGCAGGTCATGGCGGCCGCGAAGGCGCTTGAGGATTGCGGTGTGGATGACGTGGCCGTGTGCGGATTGGCAAAACGTTTGGAAGAGGTGTGGGTGCCGGATGACGACTATCCGATCATTCTCAAACGTCAATCCGAAGGCATGTATCTACTGCAACGCGTCCGCGACGAATCGCATCGTTTTGCCATCACCTATCATCGTCAGACCAGAAGGAAAGGCGCGTTGCGTTCCGCCTTGGACGATATTCCAGGCGTCGGCGAGGCATACCAGAAGCGCCTACTGAGCCATTTCGGCTCGGTTCGTGCCATGCGTGAGGCGGATGTCGAGGATTTCGAGCAGGTCAAAGGCGTCGGAAAAGCCAAAGCCGCAGCCATTTACCAAGCGTTGCACGCCCACGACGGGCAACCGTCGACGGAAAATGCCATTTCGTCGAATAGTCCGAAAGATGAAATGGAATAAGATTGGGTAGCGAAAAAAGACAATCGGATTGCTAGCATGATGACGGTGAATATATAGGGAGGGAATATGACCGAGGTCAACCACCGGTGCGCGGTTCTGGGCAAGCCCATCGCACATTCATTGTCTCCGGTGCTGCACAATGCCGCTTATCACGCGTTGCATCTTGACGACTGGTCGTACGACAAGCATGAGGTGGGCGAGCCTGATCTTGAGGGCTTTCTTGAATCGCTTGATCCGACCTGGTCGGGACTCAGCCTGACCATGCCATTGAAGAAAACGATCCAGCCATACGGAACACCGTGCAATGCATGGGCCAAAGAGCTTATGGTTGCCAATACCGCGGTGTTTGATTGGACCAAAACCTGCGTCAATGGCAATTCGAACATCCCCTTCATCAGGCTATATAACACGGACGTACGCGGCATCGAACTCGCTTTCGAACACTCGTATCAGACACGTGCGATAACGCCGAAGACGGACCGTTCGGGAACGGCCGTGATCATCGGCAACGGCAACACCGCAACGTCGGCGTTAGCGGCATGCGTGGAGATGTCTGCGATCGGACATGTCATCGTTGTGGCTCGCCATCCTGAGAAGAACGCCGATCTCAAGCCACTTGCCGAACGGTATATGCCATCGGAACAGCCGATCAGCATTGTCGGCATGGACCACGCCATCGAAGCGTTGCGCCAGGCTGATGTGGCGATAAACACCATTCCCGGATTGGCTGCGGACGGTATTGCCGAATCATTGAGAATGCCAGGTGTGCGCATGCATGGAACATTGCTCGACGTCGTATATGACCCACGCCCTACCAAGCTGATGCAGGCATGGCGCCAACAGAGGAATCGCCATTGGCGGCGAGCAGATGCTGTTGTATCAGGCCATGGTGCAGGTCTGGTTGATGACGGGAATCTGGGATGACGATCCGCCGAGCGGTATGGTTGATCAGGATTGCACCGCGCGTTTGGAACAAGCCATGCGCATCGCGCTTGAGGAGGCTCTGTGATGGCACAGAAAGACATCGACGTACAGGCGAATGGCACGCATGCCAGCGCCCCTTCGCCGGCTGAAGGTTTTGAAGTATTGCTGATCACCGGCATGAGCGGTGCGGGCCGTTCGCATGCTGCCGACAGCATTGAAGACATGGGTTGGTATGTGGTTGACAACATGCCTCCAAAACTGCTGGTGCCTTGGTGGACATGATGACCACGGGATCCAATATTCACAAACTCGCCGCTGTTGTCGACGTGCGTTCCCGCGACTATTTCGATGACCTGTCCGCGGTGCTCAGCCATCTGGACGATCTTGGTGTGAAAACGCGTATCCTGTTCCTTGATGCCAGCAACGAGGTGCTGATCAAACGATATGAATCCGTACGCAGGCCTCATCCGTTGCAGCAGGGCAATCGACTGATTGACGGCATTCTCGAGGAACGAGATCTGCTTGAGAATCTCAAAGAACGTGCGGACATCGTTATCGACACGTCATCATTGAGTATCCATCAGCTGTCCACGAAATTATATGAGGCCATGCTCGGATCCGGTCCGACCACGGTTTCCGTGCACATCTTCAGTTTCGGTTTCAAATACGGTATTCCCATCGACGCCGACTTTGTGGCCGACGTGAGATTCCTGCCGAATCCATTTTGGGTTCCCAGGCTTCGCTCGCTGACCGGACGCGACAAAGAGGTGAGTGATTACGTACTTCCAGCGAAGGGGCCGCGGACTTCCTCGACTCGTATGAAAAGGCGCTTTCGATTGCGATTGAAGGATATGCGCAGGAAGATAAGCATTATGTGACTATTGCGATTGGTTGCACCGGAGGCCAGCATCGTTCTGTCGCGATGAGTGAGGCTTTGGCTAAGCGACTGCGTGCGAGGGGGTTGTCGGTTTCCGTTTCCGCACGCGAGCTTGATAAGCGGTCAGCGGAAAAATGACCGTATTATGAGAGAATAGTGTCCATATGTAAAGAAACCTGGCTGTGATTGTCCAAGATATTCGGTATCACAGTAAGCCGTGGCAGTGCGGAATGATTCCGCGACTCGCCTGAAATTTAGGGAAGAACAGCAAGGTAGGAGGTTGGCTCTTGGCTCTTCTGGATGACGTCAAAAGCGAGCTGGCCGCAATCGATAACGAACTGCCGATCGCCAAAAAGGCGCAGGCGACAGCGATGATTCGATTCGGCAATGGTTTGCACTCGGTGGATCACCACATTCTCGTGCAGGTGCAGCTCGACTCCCAAGATGCGGCTGCTTGGCTGCAGGACACCATCAAGAACCTGTATGGTCATGAAGCCACGCTTACTCCTGTCTCTAGGCAGACGCCAACCGGCACCGTGCAGCGTTATGTGATTCGCGTGCCGAAGGCAGTACGGCGCTCGTGCTGCAGACCGGCCTGTACAGCCGTTACACCAAGAACATGGTGCTTGGTCTTCCAAGCGATATCATCAACGGCAAAATCGCGCAGATCAAGTCCGCATGGCGCGGCGCGTTCCTCGCCAACGGACGTCTGTCCGATCCAGCAAGGCCAGCTATCTTGAAATCGTGTGCCCGAACCATGAGCCGCTCTGGCACTGGTCTCCACCGCACGGCGTCTGGGCATCACCGCCAAGCCGCGTAAGCTACGCAGCTCCGAACGCGTCACCCTGCGCGATCCCGACGCCATCGAACGTATGCTCATTCTTATGGGTGCGCCGCGCTCCGCACGCGAGTGGACCGGAAAGCGTTCCGACGGCGAAGCTCGGGGCAAAGCCAACCGTCTGGCCAACTTCGACGACGCAACATGCGTCGCAGCGCCAAGCGGCTGCGGAAGCATGCGACAAGGTTCGTCAGGCGTTTGAGATTCTTGGAGATGACATTCCAGACAACCTCAAATCGGCCGGCCAGCTTCGTCTCGACCATGCTGATGCGTCGCTGGAACAGCTGGGACGTTTGGCCGATCCACCAATCACCAAGGATGCCATCGCGGGCCGCATCCGTCGACTTCTGCAGCTCGCCGAGAAAACCGAAAAGGCGCGCCGCCAGTCGGCTTGATTGAATCTTTTATGCAAAACACCATGCCTGTTTTCGAACAGTATGGTGTTTTTGTTCGTTTGGGCTTGTATTATTCGTAAATGGCAATATGGCCATTCCAGCTTACAAGCGGCTAGGAAAGGATATACATGAAGACACTCAAGGATCTTGGAGATCTCAAGGGCAAGCGCGTTCTCGTTCGCGCCGATTTCAACGTTCCGCTGGACGGCACCACGATCACCGATGACGGTCGTATCAAGGCCGCTCTGCCGACCATTAAGGCCCTGCGCGAAGAGGCGCGAAGGTCATTCTGATGGCTCACCTCGGCCGTCCGAAGGGCAAGGTCGTTCCGGAACTGTCCCTTGCCCCGGTCGCTGCTCGTCTCGGCGAGCTGCTCGGCATCGAGGTCCCGCTGGCTGAAGACACCTATGGTGAGGATGCCCAGGCCAAGGTCGCCGCAATGGGCGACGGCGATGTCGTTCTGCTGCAGAACGTGCGTTACAACCCGGAAGAAACCAGCAAGGATCCGGAGGAGCGCGCCGCTTATGCCAAGAAGATTGCTGCGCTCGGCGAAGCGTTCGTATCCGATGGCTTCGGCGTCGTGCACCGCGCACAGGGCTCCAATTACGACGTTGCTGCCGATCTTCCGGCTGCTGCCGGCCTGCTGGTCGAGAAGGAAGTCAAGGCTCTGTCCCGCGCCACCGTTGAGCCGGAACGCCCGCTGACCGTCGTGCTCGGCGGTTCCAAGGTCTCCGACAAGCTCGGTGTGATCGAAAACCTGCTCGACAAGGCCAACCGTCTGGTCATTGGCGGCGGCATGGTTTACACCTTCCTCAAGGCCAAGGGCCTCGAGGTCGGCACCTCCCTGCTGGAAGAGGATCAGGTCGAGACCGTCAAGGGCTACATCGAGCGCGCTGAGCAGAACGGCGTCGAACTCGTGTTGCCGACCGATATCGTGGTGAACCCGGTCTTCCCGAAGTCCGATGAGGACATCGCTCCGGAAGTCGTGGCTGCCGACGCCATTCCGGCTGACAAGATGGGTCTGGACATCGGTCCGGATTCCCAGAAGCTCTTCCACGACAAGATCGTGGATTCCAAGACCGTCGTTTGGAACGGCCCGATGGGCGTGTTCGAGGTTCCGGCTTTCGCTGCCGGCACCGAGGCCGTGGCCCAGGGTCTGGTCGACGCTACCGCAGCTGGTGCGTTCACCATCGTCGGCGGCGGTGATTCCGCTTCCGCAGTGCGTAACCTCGGCTTCCCGGAGGATGGCTTCTCGCACATCTCCACCGGTGGCGGTGCCTCCCTCGAGTTCCTCGAGGGTAAGGAACTGCCGGGCCTGAAGGTGCTCGACTGATTGCTTAACGCATAACCGGAGGTGCTCCCTTATCAACAAAAAAGGTGGGGGAGCACCTCTTGTTTTCACTAACCCGAAACCACGGCGTACGAACACTGAATGAAATAAGAACGGAGGCAGGCAAACACATGGCATCGCAACGAATTCCACTGGTCGCCGGCAATTGGAAGATGAACTTCGACCATCTTGAAGCCACCTATTTCGTTCAGCAGCTCGCATGGAACTTCGTGACATCCATTTCGACTACCGCCATTGTGAAATCGCATTGATGCCGTCCTTCACATCGTTACGCAGCGTGCAGGTGTTGGTCGAATCCGACAATTTGAAGATTCACTACGGCGCACAGGCTGTTTCCGTAACATCGCAGGGCGCGTTCACTGGAGATGTGTCTGCCGATATGATCGCCCACCTCGGCTGTTCGTATGTGATTGTCGGACATTCCGAACGACGAAGTACCATCCGGAAGATGATGCGAACATCGTGGATCAGGTACGCGCTGTTTTGGCGGCCGGAATGCAGCCGATTCTTTGCGTCGGCGAAAGCTACGAGGAACGTCGCAAAGGCATTGAGCTTGATTTCGCCGTGGGCAGGTGCATGACGTCACACGCGATCTTTCCGACGAGGAAGCGTCGCGTCTGATTGTGGCGTATGAGCGATATGGGCCATCGGCTCCGGAATGGTGGCCACTCCACAATCCGCTCAGGACGCGGCCAAGGCGATTCGGGATGATTTGGCTGAAACTTTCGGCACGCATGTAGGAGAGTCCGTGCGCATTCTGTATGGTGGCTCCGTCTCCTCAAAGAACGCCGAAGAATTGATTGGCGAGCCCGATGTGGATGGATTCCTTATCGGCGGCGCCGCGCTGAACGTGGATGAGCTCACCAGAATCTGCCAGCTCACCATGAATGCGACAGTATGATGCTCGCGGAGTAATGTTTTTATCGAGTTGGCCTTTCAAGGTGTGGTCATTATTCGATTTTCTCAATACCTTGCGCTATTGTTAACAGCAGTGTTTACGAACTGGAGGTTCACTCGTGTCCGCTATGGCCATCGTCAAGCTTGTGCTGCAGATTATTCTTGTTATTTTCAGCCTCTTGCTCACCCTGTTGATTCTGATGCACAAGGGTAAGGGCGGCGGTCTGTCCGATATGTTCGGCGGCGGTCTCACCCAGAATGCGGGTTCTTCCGGTGTCGCGGAAAAGAACCTGAATCGTTGGACCGTCATCATCGCGGTGCTGTGGGTTGCCATCATCATTGCCCTCGGTCTGATGACGAAGTTCGATCTCATCTGATTGGCTTTTTGCTTCGGCATGACTGGATTACAGTCATGGGCCGAAGTGTTTTTTATCGTAGTATTGTCTACAACATACGAGCTAAGGATTGATTTGACGTCTTTGAAAATCGAGAAAACCCAAGAAACCACGATGGTCGTCGCGGATTTGGACGGTACTTTGCTGCATGATGGCGAAACGTTCGAGGAACGTTTTCTTACACAACGTTCCATCGATGTGATTAACCGCATGCACGATAATGGCGTGACCTTCGTTGTGGAAACGGCACGTCCGGTCAGCACAGGCTTTTCGTTCGTGGAAAAACTGCCGGTTGATGCCGTTGCCTATCTCAATGGAGCATTGATCGATTTCAATCCAGCCTCATCAAATTATGAAATGCTCACTTCGCCGATGCTGCCGGAAGACGGCCATCTCAAGAAAATCGGATTCTCCTCACAGCGAGCATGCGAAGTCTGCAAGAATCTGTTGAATGAACTGCCCGGTATGGAAGTCGGCATTGTCATGGATGATGTGAGATACACCAATTTCGATGTTACGAAATATTGGAAAACACAGACCTGGCGATACACTGACTTCGACGATGTTCCTGAAGGCATCGCCGATATGCTCATTATCTTCCCTAACGATGAGCAGCGGAATCAGGTCGGTTCTCTTGTGCCCAACGATTTTGACGTACATATCTCTGAGGGATCGCTCTGGATGTTGATGAATCCTCAAGCAACAAGGAGCATGCGTTGGATTTGCTGGCAGAACATTTTGAGACGCCGATGAGCAATACCGTCTCATTCGGTGACGATTTGGTCGACATTGCCATGCTACGTAAATCCGGCAGGGGAGTGGCGGTGGCGAACGCCAATCCGGATGTGTTGAACATCGCAGATGAAATCTGTCCATCTAATAATGATGACGGTGTGGCGCAGTGGATTGAAGATAATCTGCTGTGATGTCTCGTGATATTCAAGAGTTATATGAGTTGAACTTCGTGAATTGAACTTTTGTCGCAAAAGGATGCGAAATAGTTACATTTGATATTGAACTTCCGCAATTTCGTTAGTTGGTTTGTGTTAGGATTTGAACTAGCGCTTGATGAAAATTGAACTGAAAGGACTAGTATGGCGGAATCGTTCTCCAACCGGTTGAACGTCGCTATGGCGTTCCGCAATGTCAAACAAATTGACTTTGTGCATGCGGCTGAGAAGTTCAATATCAAACTTGGCAAAAGTCATATGAGTCAGTACGTGAGCGGCAAAACCGTGCCGCGTGCCGATATCGCCCATTTTCTTGCGGCTTTTCTGCAGGTCAATGAGGACTGGCTGATGGGAAAGGACGTTCCCATGGAGCAGAACGTCGCCACCTTGCCCGCAATCAAGTCTGATGAAGCCCAACATGATAGCAATCCTGCATCAGCGCAATCAACAGAAGGAAAGACTATGCGCACCTTTACGAAATCTCATAAGCTCGACAATGTGCTCTACGACGTTCGTGGTCCGGTGGCGGACGAGGCAGCACGCATGGAAGCCGCGGGAACGCATATTCTGAAACTCAATATCGGCAATCCTGCGCCATTCGGATTCCGGACTCCGGATGAAGTCGTGTATGATATGGCGCAACAGCTCCCTGAAACCGAAGGATATTCACCGTCCAAGGGTCTGTTCTCGGCACGCAAAGCCATCATGCAGTATGCACAGCTCAAGAATATTCCGAACGTCTCCATCGATGATATCTTCACCGGCAATGGCGTCAGCGAGCTCATCAACCTGTCGCTGTCCGCGTTGCTGGATGATGGCGACGAGGTGCTGGTGCCTTCGCCGGACTATCCTCTGTGGACCGCCTGCGTGAATTTGGCTGGCGGTACCGCCGTGCATTACATCTGTGATGAGGGATCCGAATGGTATCCCGATATCGACGATATCCGCTCTAAAATCACGGATAAGACCAAGGCAATTGTCATCATCAATCCAAATAATCCGACCGGAGCGCTTTATCCAAAAGAACTGCTGCAACAAATCGTCGACATTGCCCGAGAACATCAGCTCATTATTTTCTCCGATGAGATTTACGATCGTTTGGTCATGGATGGACTGGAGCATATTTCTATCGCATCGCTGGCTCCGGACCTGTTCTGTGTAACGTTCTCCGGTCTGTCGAAGTCGCATATGATTGCCGGATATCGCATTGGATGGATGATACTTTCCGGCAACAAGCGTATTGCGAAGGATTACATCGAGGGCTTGAACATGCTGGCGAACATGCGTATGTGCTCGAATGTCCCAGCTCAGTCGGTGGTACAGACCGCTTTGGGCGGGCATCAGAGCGTCAAGGATTACATCAAGCCAGGTGGCCGTGTGTACGAGCAGCGCGAACTGGTCTATCAGATGCTCAATGAAATTCCCGGCGTTACCGCAGTTAAGCCGAAAGCGGCGTTCTATATCTTCCCGAAGCTGAACGTCAAGAAGTTCAATATTCACTCCGACGAGCAGTTTGCGTTGGATCTGCTGCATGACAAGCATATTCTGATCAGTCATGGCGGTGCATTCAACTGGCAGAATCCGGATCATTTCAGGGTGGTATATCTGCCACGTATCACGATGTTAAAGGAAACCGTAAGTGAGATCGGTGATTTCTTGAGCACATATCATCAGGCATGATGACCTTGATTGCTTGAAGGGCTTTCATGGTGTGAAGTACGCGCAGCATCGCGACACTCCGTCCCCAAATACTTATAGTTATACTGACCATAAGTAGGGTTACGATGCTCCGGCCTTAGGGCCGAGCCATCGTTTCATTGTGAAAGGGGATATTGTGAACGATTTGCTCAAAGGAATCGGCAACGTCGTCAATCCGAAGCGTGTGTTCCGCGAGCTGACTGACTTCAAGCCGGGGGAGTTTGTCCTGATCGCGGTCATGCTGTTGGCGCAGTTGGTGTCATTCTTCGTGTCCAAAGATTTTCCGCGGCAGGTTGAATTGGTCTGATTTCCGGCCTATGCATCGTGTTCAATCTCATTCTCGTCGACCGTGGGCGACTGACCAACTATCTGTGGGGCTTCATCGGTTGTGCCACTTGGCTGATCGTTGCCATCATGAACCATCTCTCGGAGACATCTTCGCTCAGATCTTCTACGTCACCATGCAGTTCGTCGGCGTATGGGTGTGGCAGCGCCAGCTTGATCGTCAGGAAAAAACGAGTATGAGGAAGTCAATGCCCGCATGTTCACATGGTGGCAAGGCATTCTCGCCGTCATCGCAACCATCGTGATCTATCTGATTGTGGTATTCGTGTCGACCATACTGGCGGTGTACAGGTTTGGCTTGACGGCACGCTGCTGCCGCTTGGTATCGTCGGACAGATTCTCATGACATACGGCTACCGCAGCCAGTGGGTCGCATGGATTATTCTTGACGTGATCAAGGTGGTTATCTGGTTCAACCAGCTTTCCGCCGGAGGTCCTGGCGCCATGTCGATGTTCGTTCTTCAGGTGGTCATGTTGGCCAACGGTTTTTACGGCGCATGGGTCTGGTTCCACAAGAGCAGCACTATGGCCGTATCGGATGATCTGCAATCAAGTATTTGCACGGAAAGCATAATCGCAAATAGTGACCGCTGATCAATCAATCGTTCCGTCGCGAGTTCACAACGATCATATTGGTTGTTGGGCCGGCTTCCGTCGGCAAAACCACATTGGTGACACGCTTGTCGAAATTGTATGACGCTCCGATCGCGGTCGAGTATGCCCGTGAATTTGAGGAAGCCTGCAATGTTGACGATGATGAACTTACCGCTTTCGATTACGAGCGGCTGATTCTTTCCAAGTTCTCTCAGAACGAGCATGCAATAGCATCGCATGCCAATCATGGCATCGTTTTTCTTGATACTGATGCCATGGTTACGCGTGTCTATGCGGAACGCTATCTGCCGGCCGATGAGAACGCCAAGCTGCAAGCCGACATTCGATATGGTGATTGAACAGGAGAAGCCTGATCTGGTGTTGCTGATTCCTCCGATCACCGAATATGTGGATGATGGGTTCCGTGCAATGCGGTGGGCTTCGGATCGGTATCGGTTCCATGAGACTTTGGTACGCGTCATTCAGGAGTCACCGTATGCCGACCGTGTGGTGACGCTTGATAATCCAACTTTTGAAGGGCGCAAAACGCAGGTGATTCAAGCGATCCGCCAGGCCACTGGTTTTACGCCTCGTACCGGAATAAGCTGAAAACATGTAGAGCAATAACAGAAATTCCCCTGTCAGAATTCTGACAGGGGAATTTTTAGCCTAAATCGCTAACGTCTAAGCAAGAAGCTCAGCCGTTGACACGGTCGATGCCGGCCTGGACGTCGGTGAGGACGGAATCCCAGGACTTGATGAAGGAAGCGACGCGTCGGCTTCCAGCTTGTCGGTGACAGCCTTGAAGTCGATGCCCAGCTCAGCGAGCTTGGCCATGATGGCGTGGGACTCTTCGTAGGTACCCTTGATGGTCGGAGCGCCGTTGCCGTGATCGGCGAGAGCGTTCAGGGTCTTCTCCGGCATGGTGTTGACGACGAACGGAGCAACGAGCTCGTCGACGTACTTGCAGTCGGAGTAGGCGGCGTTCTTGGTGCCGGTGGAGGCCCACAGCGGACGCTGCTTCTTGGCGCCCTTGGCTTCAAGAGCGGCCCAACGCGGATCGTTGGCGAACTTGTTCTCGAACAGCTCGTAAGCGAGGCGAGCGTTGGCGATAGCGGCCTTGCCCTCGAGAGCCTTGGCCTCATCGGAGCCGATCTCCTCAAGCTTGTTGTCGACGGCGGTGTCCACGCGGGACACGAAGAAGGAAGCGACGGAACCGATGTGCTTCAGGTCATGGCCGTTGGCGTCAGCCTGAGCGATGCCTTCGATGAAGGCATCGATGACCTGCTCGTAACGCTCGAGCGAGAAGATCAGGGTGACGTTGACGGAGATGCCTTTGGCCAGGGTTGCAGTGATTGCCGGCAGGCTTCGAGGGTTGCCGGGATCTTGATCATGGCGTTCGGACGGTTGACCTTCTCCCAGAGCTCGACAGCCTGCTGCTCGGTGGCTTCGGTCTCGTGGGCCAGACGCGGATCAACTTCGATGGAGACGCGGCCATCGACGAAATCGGTGGCTTCGGCGATCTCACGGAAGATGTCGGTGGCGTTGCGCACGTCGGTGGTGGTGAGCTCGCGGATAGCGGTCTCAACGTCAACCTTGCCGAGCTCCTTGAGCTGTGCATCGTACGGGCCGACCTGGCTCAGAGCCTTCTGGAAGATGGACGGGTTGGTGGTGACGCCAACGACGTTCTTGTCCTTGATGAGCTCCTGCAGGTTGCCGGATTCGATACGGGTGCGGGACAGGTCGTCCAGCCAGATCGAGACACCGGAGTCAGAGGTGCGCTGAGTTGCTTCAGTCATTGTTTTTTCTCCTTGATACCTTTTTGGATCAAATCTTTATTTATTGTGCGGTAAAAGGGGAGAGCACATGCATCATGCCCCTCCCCGTCGAATCACTTGGCGGCTTCGACTTCCGCAATGGAGCCTTGGCGGCTTCGACAACATGCTCGGCGGTGATGCCCAGGTCGATCATGTTCTGAGCACCGTCGCCCTGCAGGCCGAACTGCTCGATGGAAACCGGCTTGCCGTAGGAGCCGAGGTACTTGTACCACGCATGGCAACGCCAGCCTCGACGGAGACACGAGCCTTGACGGAGGCCGAAGCACAGCTTCCTTGTACTCGGCGTCCTGCTCCTCGAACCATTCGAGGGACGGAGCGGACACAACGCGAGCCTTAATGCCTTCACCAGCCAGGGTCTTGGCTGCGGAGACGGCCCACTGCACTTCGGAACCGGTGGCCATGATAATGACGTCAGGGGTACCCTCGGTGTCGACAAGCACGTAAGCGCCTTCTTGACGCCGTCCTTGGCTTTCTCAGCGGTTTCGGCAAGAACCGGAACGCCTGGCGGGTCAGCACCATGGCTGCAGGCAGAGTGTTCTTCTTCTCGAAGAAGTAACGGTAGGCTTCGGCGGTCTCGTAAGCGTCGGCCGGGCGGACGACCTCAAGCTGCGGGATGGCACGGAAGGAAGCCAGGTGCTCCACCGGCTGGTGGGTCGGACCATCTTCGCCGACGGCGACGGAGTCGTGGGACCACACATACAGGTTCGGAATCTGCATGAGGGCGGCCAGACGCACAGCGGAACGCTCGTAGTCGGAGAACATGAAGAAGGTGCCGCCGAACGGACGGGTGTGGGAGCCCAGCAGGATGCCGTTGGTGATGGTACCCATGGTGAACTCGCGCACGCCGAAGTGCAGCTGACGGCCGTACGGGCTGCAGACCGGCCACTGCTTGGTGGCGCACTCCGCAGGAGCGAAGGTGGCAGCGCCCTTGAGATCGGTCTTGTTGGAGCCACCGAGTCGGCGGAGCCGCCCCAGAGTTCCGGCATGACAGCGGCGATGGCGTTCAGCACGGAACCGGAAGCGCCGCGGGTTGCAACGCCCTTGCCGACTTCGAAGGTAGCCTCGAGGTCATCGATGGCCTTGTCGAAGCCCTCCGGCAGTTCGCCGGCCTTGAGGCGGTCATACAGGCAGCGTTGTCCGGGTTGGCCTTGCGCCATGCGTTGTACTTCTCGTCCCATTCCTTGTGGGCTTCGAGGCCGCGCTCGGCAACCTTGCGTGCGTGAGCCAGAGCCTCTTCGTCGACATGGAAGGACTCTTCCGGATCGTAGCCAAGCAGTTCCTTGAGGCCTGCGACGTTCGGCGCCCAGCTTGGAGCGTGAGAGGACGGATCATTGGTCTTGCCCGGGGTCGGCCATGCGATCAGGGTATCGACCTTGATGAGCTTCGGCTGGTTCGGAGCGGCCTCGCGAGCCTTGGCGATGGTGTCGGCCAGACCCTCGACGTCCTCCTTGTAGGAACCGTCAGGCTGGATGAAGCTGAACTCGTCGGTGTACCAGCCGTAGGCTGGAAGCGCTTGAGCACGTCCTCAGCCAGAACCAGATTGGTGTCGCCTTCGATCTGGATGCGGTTGGCATCGAAGATGACGGTCAGGTTGCCCAGCTGCTGGTTGGCAGCGAGGGAGGCAGCTTCGCCAGAGATACCTTCTTCGATATCGCCTTCGCCACAGATGACCCAGATGTTGTGGTCGAACGGGGATTCGCCTGCCGGAGCTTCCGGATCAAGCAGACCACGCTGGAAACGCTGGCCATAGGCGAAACCAATGGCGGAAGCGAAACCCTGGCCCAGCGGACCAGTGGTCATTTCGATGCCCGGGGTCAGACCATATTCCGGGTGACCGGGGTACGGGTGTCAGCACCGCCGCGGAAGTTCTTCAGGTCATCCAGAGTCAGGCCGTAGCCGGAGAAGTACAGCTGGACGTACTGGGTGAGGGAAGCATGACCGCCAGAAAGGATGAAGCGGTCGCGACCTTCCCAATTGGGATCGTTCGGATCATGCTTGATGAAATGCTGGTACAGAGTGTAGGCGATAGGCGCCAGGGAGACGGGGAACCCGGGTGGCCGTGTCCCGCACGCTCAACCGCGTCGGCCGACAGGACCTTGGCCATCTTGATGCGCGCTCGTCCAGCTCGGTCTCCTTGAATTCGGTCATGGATTACTTTCCTTCCAATTGGTCGGGCCGCGTATCCGGCTTGTGCCGAGCGCTCGACGCCCTCACATTGCGTTTTCCATAGTAGCGATGTGAGGTGACGTTGTGGTGGATTTTTGGCGTGTTTTGGTAGTTTGTGTTCTGTTAACGCTCACAGTTAACATTCTCGTGCGATTGCTCTGTTCGATTGGTGGTATGACGAGCATTTCGGGAGATTGCTATCGGGAAAAACGAGAAACGAGTACTCTGGAAGCGAACGTATTAGCACTCGCGCCTCGCGAGTGCTAATACAATGGGAGAAGTATTTACGGAAGACGGTTTCTCCTAATATCGCAGATATTCCGAAAACCGGCTCCCGCTGAATCGTATCGTGTATACATAAAGAGGAGGCACGCATGACGCAGTCAAGACGTATGTTGGTGCTGCGTGCCGTCGTCGAGGACTATATTCGCTCGCAGGAGCCAGTCGGTTCGACCACCTTGACCAAAGATCATGATCTGGCGTCAGCTCGGCCACCGTCCGTAATGATATGGCCGCCTTGGAAGATGAGGGATATCTTATTCAACCCCATACGTCGGCAGGGCGCATACCAACGGAAAAGGGTACCGATACTTCGTGGACCGCTTGGCCACAGTGGTGCCGATGTCTGAAGCGCAACGCCGTGGCATCAACAGTTTTCTGTCGGGATCCGTCAATCTGCAGGACACCTTGCAGCGCGCAGCCCGCATTCTGGCACAGATCACCGGTCAGGTCGCGGTTGTGGCGGCCCCGTCGTTGGCGAAATCGACATTACGGCATATCGAAATCGTTCCCGTATCAATCAACACCCTGTTGGCCGTCGTCATCACTGACACCGGCCGAGTGGCGCAACATATACTCAACGTTTCCGAGTTGCCGGACACCACAGTGCTGTCGCATCTGGTCAACGAAATCAACGCGCAGTGTGCCAGCGTTTCTTTGACACGAACCGCGGACTATGTCAGGCAGATGTCATCCCGCAAGGAATACCGCCCCATCAGTAAACTGGCGGAAACGCTTGCTCAAGCTTTCGATGGCATGGCCGACGACGAGCGCGCGAGCGAACTCTATATGGCAGGAACCTCACGACTCGCGCACCAGCGTGCCGTGGCCGATCTTGCACCATTGTTCGATGCGCTGGAAGAGCAAGTCGTGCTCATGAAACTCATGAGCACGTTGAGCGAAACCACGCAATCCGATGGAGTCGGAGTGGCCATCGGCTCCGAAACGCACACGCCCGGTCTGCTGCATGCATCCGTGGTGACTAGCGGGTACGGTCGAACCTCGCAACCGCTGACGACGTAACAAAAGGCGAGACTGCGGAGGAGCAGGGGAGAGAGACAAGCAATCACACCACTGCAGCGCAGGATTCCACCGAGCCCATCGCCTTCGTCGGATCCATAGGACCGACGCATATGGACTATGCGGCGACCATGGCAGCAGTGCGTGCCGTTGCCAGATATCTGACCGCATTCGTGGCTCACGACGAAAACCAAAACAACAGCTGACCCCGCCTTATGGCACAATGACACGCGAAAAGCAATAGGGAGAAAGAACAACCGTGACGGACTATTACGAAGTGCTGGGCGTAGACCGCTCCGCAAGCGACGACGAGATCAAAAAAGCTTATCGAAAGATGAGCCGCAAATATCATCCCGATATCGCAGGTCCGGAATTCGAAGACAAATTCAAGGAAGTCAATAACGCCTACGAAGTGTTGTCCGATCCACAGAAGCGTCAGATGTTCGACGCCGGCGTGGACCTGAACGATCCGAACGCCGGCGGCATGCATGGCGGATTCAGCGGCGGATTCGGCGACATGGGTGACATTTTCAACATGTTCACCGGAGGTGCTTTCGGCGGTGGCAACGGCGGTCCGACCCCTCGTACACAGCCGGGACGCGATGCACTGGCCACAGTGACCATCGACTTGAAGACTGCGGTGTTCGGCGACACCGCACATGTTGAAATCAAAACGTTCGGTCTGTGCCAGGAATGCGCCGGCACCGGATGCCAGAAAGGTACCCAGCCGGCACAGTGCCCCGACTGCCATGGT
>ENA-OUNI01000092-OUNI01000092.1-human-gut-metagenome-genome-assembly--contig:-NODE-92-length-35500-cov-1.848076_pt1 | contig 35500 bp, 39 predicted proteins | sample MGYA00242499_ERZ504580 | MGnify/ENA primary metagenome ERZ504580 (study PRJEB26092, sample SAMD00036315) | human gut metagenome | host: Homo sapiens | study: EMG produced TPA metagenomics assembly of... | reverse complement strand
CTGACGCAAGGTGAAGCTATATCGCTTGCTGTCAATTTTGTCTATGCTGCTGCCAAGCATACTTATAGTGAGCTGCCACAACAGTTGATAAAATTGACTCAGAGCTTGTTCATCGGCAGACTTGCGCACTTTGAGTTTATTGACCACGTCGCGATCAAAATTCTCGATGAGTCGAGTACGTGTTTTGTCAAGTACCTCCTCTATCTGCTGGCGCATTTCTTCCTGCAATCGGTCAAAGGCAGCGTCTATTTCCTCCGTGGTGCGACAAGTCTGGTAGATGTCAAGTACACGATGCTCGAAGTCGATGCCATCCATTGTACTCCCCAGTACTTCGTCGCTGCTACCGAATACGCCTTTGAACAAGTTATATTTCTGGTCAAGCAACTCATATACGCGCTGGTCGGCTCGATTGGCTTTATTGATGAAATTGACCACAACCACATCATTCTTCTGCCCATAACGATGACAGCGGCCTATGCGCTGTTCTACTCGTTGTGGATTCCATGGCAAGTCGAAATTTACCAGCAGCGAACAGAATTGTAAATTGATACCTTCGCTTGCCGCTTCGGTTGCTATCATTATTTGCGCCTCTTCCCGAAAATAATCCACAAGAGCCTGTCGTTTATCCGCTGTCAACGAACCAGTTATACGAGACGTACCCGCATAGCGCTCTTTCCATGCTGCATATATCTCTTTTGATTTAGGGTCAGTATTACTCCCATTGAACAGCACTATACGCCCAGCATATCCATTTGCTTCAAGTAGTTGTTTCAGATATTGCTGGGTGCGATTGCTTTCTGTAAAGATAAGCGCTTTCTCAGGCTGCCCATTCTTCCGTTTATCCTCAAAGGCAATCTGCAAGGCTCGAAGCAAACATTCCCCCCTTTGTATTCTCGGCAATACCAAGAGCAAGAGAGTGAATCTCTTTCAGATATTTTATCTCTGACCGAATTTCTTCAATCTCATCAGCCGAGTATGTACACTTTCTCTCTTCTTTGTCCAATTCTTCATCGTTCTCATCGAGCCACTCGTCTTCATATTCCTCAAAATCCTCCATATCGCTGGAAAGCTCGTTCACAAGCACTGCATCGCGAGCTTCGTCAGAGGTATTATCCCCGACTATATTTTCCAAGCGTTCAATAATGGTTTGCAAGGTACCTGCAATGGCAAAAGTTGACGATGATAAAAGCTTGTGCAGAACAAGCGTGATAAGCGACCGCTGGCTGCGAGGCATACCAAAACATTCGTCCCGTTGCAAATATTCACTGACCATTTTACCCAAGGTCTGTTCGTCCTTACTTGGATAATATTCCTGCACCAAAGCCTTCCGCTCGGTATATTTCACGTATTCCTGGACGTCGCTTCGCAATGTGCGATGGATAATAGGCTGAATGCGCTCACGCAAATCTTTATATGTTGATTCCTTGCGAAGTTCGGTCTTACCATATCGAGTATTAAAGCTCTTAAGCCCCCCAAAATAGCCATCATCTATAATAGAAATAAGACCATACAGCTCTTGGACATTGTTCTGCAATGGTGTAGCCGTAAGTAACAATTTCTTGTAGTTTTTCAGCCCCTCCTTCAAGACAATGGCAGTCTTATTGCTTGATTTGTAAACATTACGGAGTTTATGCGCTTCGTCAAGGACTACCAAATCCCAGTTTACACGTTCAATGTGACGTATCTGTTTCTTTGCGACTGGTAAGAGCAAATTACAATATGTTCTTTATCATCAAAAGGATTACTATATGTATCGGCAAGGATACGATTAAAATTCTTGGATTCAGAATGACCGACGGGAGAAAAAACTTTTCCTCCAATTCCATACTCCACTGTTTTCGCAGTGTTGCCGGAGCAATGACAAGTATATGACGATGTCGCTCTGCCCACTGTTGTGAGATAACAAGCGCTGCTTCGATGGTTTTTCCAAGCCCTACTTCGTCAGCTAAAACAGCTCCCATACTCAACGGAGACTTGAAAGCAAAAAGCGCTGCATCCACCTGATGCGGATTCAAATCAACCTGAGCTTCAGCAAGTACACTCGTAAACTTATCTTCATCACTTGATGAGCGACGACGATCAAGTTGCCATGCAAGAAACTTTTGCTGATAGGCAGTAAGGGTTGGGATATTGTTAATTTTTGCCACAGTTTAAAATAACTAGTCCTCCTTGACGAGAGTTCGCATTGGTACATTAAGCACTTGGGCTATCCGGTCTAAAGTCTCAAGATTGGGTTGCAATCTATTGGCACAGTAAGCATTGACCGTACTGAAACTCTTACCAATTTGGGCCGCAAGCTCTTTCTGCGAGACATTCTTCTCAACAAGCACAACTTTAATCCTATTCAGTTTAGCTCCCATTCCTTTCCTGTATTTTGAATTCAAAGATACCATTTATTTTGCACAAACATAGCATCCAATTGCATATAATGCTAATTTATCGCTCAATACAAATAATCTTATATGCCTTTTATGTTTATTTAAAGGACCTCTCCATCATTGCAAACAAACGATTGGGGTAAATATTTGACATCTTTCTTTGGATGCAAAAGGTGCGAATAAGCCAAGCTAAAGGCCAGGGAAAATGCAGCCTCACTCGACCCGCAAAATGGCAACTCGCAAGCCTGAAAATATCCATGAGTCTGACCGCGATTTTGCAGGCCCGCTTGGGGAAATAAACCCCGATATACCCTATCCTTGTGAACAGGGCATATCGGGTCCCGAAAGGGCGGTTTTGCTCTTTCTCTCTCTGTTTTTGAGGGAGGCGATGAAAAATCGCCAAGTATTCAGTTCCACACGATAGTGTCCAGACCGTGGACGTGTGTCAAAGACATGCACGGTCCCACCGGTCTGGATATTCGTAAGACGGGATTCCCGGAGCCATATGCTCCGGGAATCCCGTCTTGTCGTCCAGCCGGTCATTTCAGTTCCGGCCTTCCGAGAAAGCATCGGCCACTTGGGCCCACCGCCAGATAATCATTGTTGAACGGGTCGAAAATGATAGGAGCCACTTTCGCCGCGTCCACCTTACCGTCCGCACCGCATACCCGTTCATCCACGCTGACATTCACGATTGCTCCGCGCAGGATGCAGCTTTCGGGGTCGTAATCTTTCAGCCGGCACTCGACCGCGACCGCCAGCTCCTCAATCAACGGTGCATCCACAAACTCCGACTTCAAGGCATGAAAACCGGCACGGGCAAACTTATCGGGAACCTGATGGCCCGACACGAGTCCCACATAATCGCATGCAGTCACATGCGCCGCATCCGCCATGCTCACGGTAAAAGCACCCCGCCGCAGGATATTCTCGACGGTCTTGTGCCCTCCGCTCAGGCACATACTGATTTCGTTATGCTCGCTGATGCCACCCCATGCGGCATTCATCGCATCGGGCGTACCGTCTTCACCGTATGTGGCGATGATGAACACCGGCTGCGGATAAGTCCAAGGCTTTACACCGAAATTTCTTCTCATACGTCTGTTCGTTTAAATTAAGTCCATTATCATCCATACCGTTCCGGTCACAATGGAAGCGTCTCCGGGTCCCGGAACTAAAAACCGTCTCTTCACTCCACCGGGCCGGAAACCCGTAACGCATCCATACGGTTCCCTCGCCGACCTGTTTTACCGACCGGAGCTGCAGTTTGGTGGCCGGCCGTGCCGCATCGTCTATGCCGTCGAACACGGCCGTCATACCGGTGCGTCCGTCGATACCCGGTGCAACCATCAGGCTCACCTCATCGAGCAACCCGGCCGCAAGAAATGCCCCGTTGATGTTACCGCCACCGACAACGGCCAGCCGCTCGACCCCGAATGTCTCCCGAAGCATCTCCATCGCTTCCGGCAAATCGATACGCTCCTCTCCGACCGCAATCCACGAAATTCCCGCTCCGGCCAGCGTATGAGGTACTCCGCCGCACACTTTTCGGAAGTTATCACCAACAGGGGCTGTCCGTCGAATTCGCCTGCGGGCCAACACAGGGAGCCGTGCGTATCGACGGCGACGAGATATCCCCCGGCCCGTCGTGCCACATGTACGGCCTGCCGGCCTATCGGTGCAGGTTCTTTTGCGACAAAAGGTTCCGCAGCCGCATAATGCAGCTGCATCGTCACCCGCCCCATCAACAACGAGGGACACCCGAGTTCGGCCAGCGCCTCGTAATACTCATCGCCCGATTCAATCTGCTCGGTCATGGCGCAGTCGATGCGCCCGTCCACGGATGCCATCATATGGCAAACGATGTAAGGTCTCATGCTTTCCCTGATTTTTTATCATTCCGCTTCCGCACAGCCGGAGCGCTCCTTTCGGACCGACGGCTGCATCCGTCAATCCATCTGCACCAATTCATACTGCTGGCTTCCCAGCCCTATCCGCTCGCCGTACTCCAGCGTATGCATGCCGTGACGGGAATCGATACGCTCGATGAGATGTATCTTCGTGGTCTTCGGAGGCACGTACCAGGTCGGTGCAGGCCTTGTCGAGCGCTATCGGGTCGAGCGAGGAGGAGAATACCGATATCCCCCATCTGCGGGTCGGCAGGAGCAGCACTGCAGTCGCAGTCCACCGAAAGATTATTCGCTACGCTGATGTAGAGTATCCGTTCGCCGCAATGGTCGGCCACTGCCTTGGCCGCCTCGGCCATCGACTCCAGAAAGTCATCCTGCTCAGGCAGGTTGTTCCACACTTCGGCCACATCCCTGGTCCGGCCGGCAGAGTGTATCCACGCTTGCCGGCCGACGAGGCGATACCGATGGACATGTTCTTGACGGCACCGCCAAAGCCGCCCATCGCATGCCCTTTGAAATGAGAGAGGATAATGACGAAATCGTAATCGGCAAAATGGGAGCCGACGAAATCCTCCTTCAGGTGTCTGCCGCCCTCCACGGGCAGAGCCATTTCACCGTCGGCATCCATGATATCCACCGGAGCGATTGCCGTGAAGCCATGTTCCTCAGCGGCCCTGCGATGCGCTTCCGTATCGGCACGACCTCCGCCATAAGCCGTATTGCACTCTACTATCGTTCCGTTCACCCGCCGTACCAAATCCTCTATCAACGCAGGCTGCAAATAGTTGTGGCCGCCCGGTTCGCCCGTGGAGAGCTTCACGGCCACCTTGCCGGAGCTCCCGGCCGAGAACCTCATAAATCTTTACAAGATTCTCCGAGTTTATCTCTTCGAACATGTACACTTTCGGTACTCCGGCCGCTGCGGCCCCTCCTCCGGTACCCTGTGCACCGGCACATCCCGCTCCAGCCGCCAAGAATGCCAGGGCGGCCATTGCCATACAAACGCTCTTTTTCATATCCGTCTCTTTTAAATGGTTGCTTGTCAGAAATTCATATTCACACCGGCCATGACCGTAGCACGGGGCATCGGGAAACCGGCCAATATCTCGTACCGCTGTGCCAGCAGGTTCTCGCCGCGTACCCAAACCGAAAGCCACTTCGCCGCACGGAACGAAGCTCGCAGGTTCCACAACACGAAATTCTCCGTCCGGTACTCCCCCTGTCCGGCGACTTTCACCTCGGTATAGAGTCCCGCCACATACTGGACTCCCGTCGATACGTCCCAGCGGCCATGCGTGAAGAGAGCCCCGGCATACAGTTTGTGTTCGGGGGCCGCCAGCACCGGCTGCTCCATGTGCAGGTAACTGTAATTGGCATCTACCGTCCATGCCGCTCCGATTCTGTACGCCGCCTGCACCTCCGCTCCGGCATTCCGGATGCGCCCCGTATTGATATTCATGGGACGTCCGTCCACCGGGACACGCATTATCAGATTGCCGCCGTCGATATAGAACACATTTACCCCGTACGACAGGCGGCCGCCCTGCATCTGCTGCGAGAATGCGAGTTCATAGCTCCACAGCCGTTCCGGTTTCAGGTCGGGGTTGGCCGGCCGGAACATATAGAGTTCGCGTATCGTCGGATAACGGAACCCTTTGGCCGCCGAAACCTTGAGCACCATGTGTCGGGGCAAGCTGAACGAGAACCCCACCTGCGGCACCCACTCCGTTCCCACATGCGAGTGGCGGTCGAGACGCACTCCCGCATCGAACGTCAGCCACCGGACAATCTGCTGGCGGAAATCGACATAACCGGCCATCTCGTGCTCCGTCTTGTCCACGAGCGGTTCCCGCGGACCGCCGTCCGTCGGCTGGTTCCACGATTCGCCTCCGAACCGGAAGTAGTCCACCCCGACCGTCAGACGGTTTCCCCGGAACAGGCTCACGCTCTGGTACCACGAGACGCCCGCCATGTCGTCCCGCGAATTGAAGCGGTAGTCGAGCGGACTCTCCCTTCGGCCGGATGGTATCCATCGTTCAGCCAGTGCCGGCCCCAGTTATAAAAGAGACTCAAGGCACCGGAAGTGCGGCCGTAATCGTTCGCCAGCGCAACGGAAGCCATACCACGCGTCACCCGCTGGTCGGCATCGAGCAGCGGGTCGGAGACGGTACCCGGATTCGACGCATTGAAATGCGTGACATTCACATCGGCCCACACGTTCCAGTTTCCCGAAATCTCGTATCCGAATTTGGCATAACCGCCGTACTGCTCGAACCCCATGTCGGGACGGTGGCCGTCCGTCCGGTTATACGAACCGCTCACGATACTCGTAAACCGTCCACGGCGGACACGGTTGGTCACCTCCGTCTGGAGGGTATTATAGGAGCCGTAACCCGCCCCGACATGCGTCCTGACACCGTCCTCCTCCATCTTGCGCGTCACGATATTGACAACGCCCCCCATCGCATTGGAACCGTACAGCACGGAGGCCGGTCCGCGCAGCACCTCCACGCGCTCGGCCAGAAAGGACTGGCAGGCATCCGACACGGGGTGACCGAACAGCCCCATGTACTGCGGATGACCGTCTATCAGCACGAGCATACCCGTCGTAGGGACACCCTCCTGTGCAGGTCCTCCGATACCGCGTACCGACAACTGGCCGGCAGCGCCGCCCGACACGCCGTATCCCATCACGCCGCGGCCGGCAGCGAACAGCCCCGGTACCTGCTCCGTCAATACGGGCAGCAGCGAAGGTTCGTTGGCCCGCTCGACGGTCTGCCGTCCGACGACCGAAACGGTCATCGGCAGATGCCTTATGTCCGTCCGGTTGCGCGTTCCGGTCACCACCACCCGTTCGATTGCATGGGTCTCCCCCGCTGCGAGGGAATCCCGTACAGACAAGGGCTCCTGCCCCGCAGCCATCGGCGACAGCAGACACAAGGTACCTATCAAAGGAATCAATCTTTTCATGCCAATCATTCTGAAATGCGTCTTTCCCCACGCCGGACACTCCGCAGTCTCTTTACCCGATACAAAATTACCCGCCTTTCCGGAAAAAGAAATTACCCTGATTACCGTTTGTCATACCAAAATTACGGGAGGACGGTAAAATTAATATTGTCCTCCCGGCAGCCGGACCCCGTTTTTTGCCTATATTTACATACAAAGAACGACAGCATATGCAACAGAAAGAGACGGAACGTGCGGACGACCGCATCGAGAAGAGTTCTATGAAGAACTTTCGGAGGAGGAAATTCAAGACGAAATCGCCTCCCTGTACCGGCGACGGGGTTACATGGATGCCGAGACATTATGCAGAATCGACCGCGAGATACGGATAGCGGAACAGGTCCTGCGCCGGAGGCTCGGAGGAGAAAACGACCGGCAGGAGGAATAAAAAACGGATGAAAAGCTTGTTTATCAAAAATTTTTACATTCCTTTGCAGGGTATTATTTTTTTATTTTAAACATTTTCAAATGAAAGGTACAGTCAAATGGTTCGATACTGCCAAAGGTTATGGCTTTATCACCACTGAAGCCGGCGGTGACATCTTCGTTCACTACACCGGAATCAACAAACAGGGTTTTCGCGGCCTCGAAGAGGGACAGAACGTCGAATTCGAAGTAGGCGAAGGCAAAAGGGGCGAACAGGCCGTCAACGTAAATGTAATTGGATAATGTTAGTTATATAGCATATATATAAGTAATTTACCGTTTTACACGAAGTTCCGCACGCTCCGCAGAAATCTGCGGAGCCGTCGTTTTTCAAAAAAGCAGATATCGCCGCTCCTTCCGTCCCCTGCCGGGCCGTCACGCCGTCCGCTCCTCGAAGACCATGAAACGATTATTCTTTTTCCGAAAACCTCTTTTTCTTATTTTTGTGTTCTCAAAACGGGACAGTTTCCATACACACATGAAATCTTCTCAGTCGAACGTGTACGAGCCCGAACCGGCTACCGCTCTCTTCCGAAGCCGAACGACGGCAAAAGAGCCCGAACCCACTTCGACGATGCACATACCCGCAGGAAGCTTTCCTGCCGAATGCCAACGATTCCCGCAGGCTACCTGCTCCGTCCACTTCGGAACCGGACACCGTACCCGAGCCGATTCATCAAATCCGAAACGGCAACCTCCCCATACCATCCGTCCGGGTAGTAATGCGACAACTATTCCGAATAGGAACAAAAACGATAAGACCATGAAAAAAACGTTACTCTTCCTTTCGCTCGCTTTCCTGATATGCGGCAAGGCGTCTGCCCAAAAAGACGATGCTCCCTATGCCGCTTTCAGTTTCGGCCTGTTCCCCCCACTGTGCACGAACGGTACACAGGCCGCCGAATACACGAACGGCGCATCTGTCAACCTGCTGATAGGCAATTCGAGAAACGAAGAGAATCTGGTCGTTTCCGGATTGTGCAGCCTCATCTCCGAACGGGCTACCGGCGTACAGATAGCAGGCGGCTCCAACGCCATTGGCAGTACAGGAAACGGTCTGGCGCTGGCCGGTCTTGCAAATGTCGCTATGGAAGGATACAAAGGAGTACAAATTGCCGGCATAGTAAACTACTCTCCCTACGGAGACACCAAAGGTCTGATGGTGAGCGGAATGGTCAACTGCAGCAGCCTTTTCGACGAGTACAGAGGAGTCCAATTCTCCGGATTGTATAACAGGGCAGTAGCTTCACCGGTCTCCAATTCGCCGGATTAATCAACTACGGAGCGAGTACAGCAGCCAAGGCGTCATGTTTGCCGGACTATGCAACATCATCTCCAGTTCGTTCTGCGGCTTGCAGTTCGCAGGCATGGTCAATACGGCACAAGGCACAAGCGGCGTACAAATAGCCGGACTGACGAATGTATCCAAAAACGTATATGGTTCGCAATTCGCCGGACTAGTCAATGTGGCATGGAAGGTGACGGGCGTCCAGTTCGCTGCACTGGTCAACGTGGCCGAAGAGAGCGATTTTCCCATCGGTATCATCAATATCATCAAAAAGGGAGAAAAGGGCATCGCCCTGACTTACGACATGCTGGGAAATGCGGTCGTATCGTTCCGTTCCGGCGGTAAATATACTTACGGTATACTGGGCGTCGGCTACAACCACAAAGCCGACGGCAACGGAATAACGACGGAAGCGGGATACGGTATCCACATCCCGGTCTGCAAATGGTTCGAGCTGAACAACGAATTCAAAGCGACGACCATCGGGGCCTCGTCGTCCCTGCCCGTCCTCAATTTCGGTTACCTTTTCGCTCCCTCTTTCCGCATCGGAAAACACTATAACCTGTTCGGCGGCGTCAGCTTCAACTACATGATGTCTCAGGGAACGGACAATATCGGCCTGTTCCCCGAAACCCACCTCTGGACCGGTCACACAAAGAAGCTACTGCAACAGACCTATATCGGTTATCAGGCAGGTTTCCAATTCATCTTCTGACACGCAGGAGGCCGTTCCGCGGAACGGCCTCCTGCTCTTTCCGACCGGACCGTATGAACGGCCTCGACCGGATATCCCGGGTCTGCCACCCGGAGTCCGACGACCGTGCCCGAGACCTGCCCAAAACGAAACGACGGCCATGGGCCGCAAACGCCGCCCGTTTCGGACCTTACCTGCCCGCAGCAACGAAACCGACACACTGCCGCCACCGACGGACCAACGCAAGAGAAGCGATTCGCCGACCTCAACCGCCCCGATATATTATCCTACGGTACGAGCCGCCGATAAAACGGCTGAGACCGGTTCGGTAAATTTTCGTACCTTTACCCATACCGAAACGACATACCATGGATATTCTCGAACTCCGCACCTACTGCCTCTCCTTTCCGGAAAGCGAAGAGACCACTCCTTTCGACGAAACCACGCTCGTCTACAAGGTTGCCGGCAAGATGTTCGCCATGACGGACATGATTCATGCCGACCACGTGGCGCTCAAATGCGACCCGTCGCTCGCACTCGACCTGCGGGAAAAGTACCCCGACATCGACGCGGCCTACCACATGAACAAGAGACACTGGAACTCCGTCCGGCTCGACGGCGACCTGCCCGCGGCCTTCATCCGGAAGATGGTACGCGACTCCTACCTGCTGGTCATCGGCGGCATGCCCCGCCAGCCAAGAGAACGGCTGACAAAGCAATTCATCGAAGCGGAAAACGAACTGAACCGATAACTACGGCAACCGTCATTCCTCCTCCCCTACATCGACGGAATTTCCCGGCCCTGTCTGCGGACCTCCATTCCCGAATCGAACCGGAGACGGCACATCCCCCCGCCCGCAATACCGACCGGCCATCCCCACCGGCAGGGATTATCTTGCCGCAGGACGCCGAGGCGGCAACACCGCAGTCAACGGACGGTTCCGTGTACTTCCACCCAGCGGGTAAGTTCCACGAATTCCGCGACGGAAAGCGTTTCGGCACGGCGTGTAAACCACGGATGTTCCGCTCCCCCAAAATCGCCGAATACGGCTTTCAGGGGATTTTTCAGCATCTTGCGCCGCTGCGAGAAGGCCGCCTTCACTACCCGGACGAACAGCGCCTCATCGCATCCGAGCGCCCGGGTTCCGTTGCGGCGCAGGCGGATGACCGCACTCTTGACCTTGGGAGGAGGATTGAAAACATGCTCGTGCACCGTGAAAAGGTACTCAATATCATACCACGCCTGCAGCAACACGCTCAGGATGCCGTAATCGCGGCTGCCGGGCGGCTCCGCCAGTCGAACGGCCACCTCTTTCTGTACCATGCCCACGCTTTCGGGCACCAGGTCACGGTTTTCGAGTATCTTGAAGAATATTTGCGACGAAATATTATAGGGAAAATTGCCGATGACCTTCACCCCGCCGGGAAACATCTCCCGCAAGGGCATCCGCAGGAAATCCCCGTCATAAAGCCGGGGAGCGAAATCAGGAAACCGGCTGTGCAGAAAGCCGATGCTTTCACCGTCCACTTCGGCGCCGTAGAGCGTAATATCGGTACGCTCCAGCAGAAACTGCGTCAGCATTCCCGTTCCGCACCCCACCTCCAGTACATCGCCTCCTCCGGAGAGCGCTCCGGCTATCTTGCGCGCTATGTTTTCGTCCGTCAGGAAATGCTGCCCCAACGCCTTCTTCGCCCTTACTTCCTGCATAATCTCTCTGCAACTTCCGAGGGGCAAAGCTACTCATTCCGCCGGTCATACGCAACCCGTACTGCCGGGACGAGACGAAAAAGGGAGAGGCGCACCGATACGCCTCTCCCCATGACGAAGGATTGTTCGCAACGAACTACTCTATCGGTTTGAGTTTTACGGTGAAGTGACGCATCAGCGGAGCCTCCCATACGATTTCGACACCGTGGGTAATCTCGTCGCGGCGGTCGTACACGTTCTTCAGCGCAGCGGCAATCACCTTCATGTGGTTGTCCGTATAGACGCGGCGTGCCACGCAGATGCGGACGAAGTCGTTGCCGCCGAAACGGTTCTCGCGCGTGATGGGGTCGCGGTCGGCCAGAATATAGCCTATCTCGCAGCCACGGATACCGGCTTCCTTGTAAAGCTCGATGGTCAGTGTCTGTGCGGGGAACTCCTCCTTCGGAATCTTCGTGAGCACCTTGGAGGCATCGACGAAGATAGCGTGACCGCCTACGGGACGCTGATAAGGAATACCGTACTCATCGAGCAACGACGCGAGATACTGTACCTGACGGATACGGGTATCGAGGTTGTCGAACTCGGTATTCTCGTCGAGACCTACTGCAAGCGCGGCCATGTCGCGGCCGTTCATACCGCCGTAGGTAAGATAACCTTCAAAGGGAATGCAGAATTTCTTCGCAGCCTCATACCAGTCTTCCCAGCGCGTAGCGATGAAACCGCCCATGTTCACGAGGCCGTCTTTTTTGGCCGACATGGTCATTCCGTCGGCGAGGGCAAACATTTCGCGGCAAATTTCCTTGATGGTCTTGTCGGCATAACCCTCCTCGCGGGTCTGATGAAGTATGCGTTCTCGGCGAAACGGGCGGAGTCGAAGAGGACACGCTTGTTGTATTTGTCGGCGATAGCGCGGACTTCGCGAAGGTTCTGCATCGAAACGGGCTGACCTCCTGCGGTGTTGTTGGTTATCGTAACGATGATGAAAGGCACCTTGTCATGATACTCTTCCAGCGCCTTTTCCAGCTTCTTCGGGTCTACGTTGCCTTGAAGGGAACCTCGAGCTGCGTATTCTTGGCCTCGTCCACCGTGCAGTCCAAAGCCATGGCCCGACGGCTTTCGATATGACCTTTGGTCGTGTCGAAGTGGGAGTTGCCGGGTACTACATCGCCCTCTTTCACGAGTGCGGAGAAGAGCACGTTCTCGGCTGCACGGCCCTGGTGTGTCGGAATGACATACTCGAAGCCCGTAATGCGGGTAATGGTATCCTTCAGTTCATAGAAAGAACGTGCACCGGCATAGGATTCGTCGCCCATCATCAGCGCAGCCCACTGGCGGTCGCTCATGGCGCCCGTACCGGAGTCGGTCAGACCGTCGATATAAACCTGGTCGGCCTTGAGCTGGAACACGTTGTAGTTCGCCTCTTTAATCCACTGCTCGCGCTCTGCGCGGGTACTTTTGCGGATGGTTCAACCATCTTGATTTTCCACGATTCTGCAAATGGTAATTCCATAGCTGTACTTTTTAAGTTTATGTAAGTTTGCGTATCTTTTGCGTGATAAAATTTTAATGCGCCAGCACAAATTTGAAAATTTTTCTTATTCGTGCAAGTGTCCCCGAAAAAATAATTTCCACGTAACACTTTGGCCTATCATACTTTATACTGTGTGTTCAAAAACGGAATGCAACCATTTCGATGCGTTGAAAAACGGAATTGTTTGTGTTATTAAGGAAACAGCTCCAAACATATAACAACACGAGGCCCCCTGACGGAGGGCCTCGATACCGCAAAGACCGTTGGCTGAAACACCCACCATTCGCCCACTAAAATATTCCCATCACCTCTTCCGGCAATATAAACGGCCCCGCCCACATGCACGTAAGCAAATCCAAACGACCGTTGCCAGGAACAACATAATATATCCATGGTTGTTCTCAAATTACACTTATGGCCCACAGGAAATACACAACATCCTCTTCCGATATCACATACTGTAACCGTCGGGGTTGCCGCTAAGCGCACGAGGTTACATATCCAATTAACAATAAAGAGAAGACACGACCGGAAACGAACCGGCTCAGTTCCCCTGTTCGCAGATGAATTTGATGCGCACGAGGCGAACTTCCTCTTCCGTAAAATCCGACCCGAGTTCCCGGATGGCCTCGTCCACACTGTCGCTCTCGGCATCCCCCTTAAAATACAGGTATATCTCTTCAGCTTTGTCTTCGTCTATCGTCTGCTCGATGTAGTAGTTGATATTGAGCTTCGTACCGGAATTGACAATAGCCTCTATCTCCGTCAGCAACTCGTCGAAATCGAGGTCGCGGGCCCGGGCGATATCCTCGAAATCCATCTTGCGGTCGATGCTCTGGATGACGAAGACCTTGTTCCCGCTCTTGTTGACCACGCTCTTGACCACCATGTCCTGCGGCCGGACAATATCCTTCTCCTCGACATACCGTTTAATCAGTTTCACGAACTCGGCCCCGAACTTCCGTGCCTTGCCGGCTCCGACCCCCGTGATGTTCTGCATCTCCTCGATGGTCACCGGATACTGTATCGACATATCCTCCAACGAAGGGTCTTGGAATACGACGAAAGGCGGCAGTCCGTGCTGCTTGGCCACCTTCTTGCGCAAATCCTTGAGCATGGCGAAAGTTCGGCGTCGGCCACCCCTTCGCCGCGCCCGCCGGCGGGTGCAGCTGCATCCTCGCCCTCTTCCCCGTCGTAATCGTGTCGAGGGTGATATAGATATCGTAAGGCTTTTCGAGGTACTTCTCACCCGCATCGTTCACCGACAGCAGACCATAATTCTCGATATTCTTGTCCACCAGACCGAGGATGAGCGCCTGCCGTATCACAGCCCCCCAGAAGCGGTCGTCGTGATTGGACCCGGCCCCGAACCATTCGCTCTCATTGTGTCCGTACGACTTTATCATGGCGGTCGTCCGGCCTACGAGGACGTTCACGAGATAGTCCATCTTGAACTTGGGGCCTATCGCCTTGAGCGCCTCCAGCATCACCAGCGTCTCTTCGCGTGCCTTCACCTTGGGCCGCGGATTCACGCAATTGTCGCAGCTTCCGCAGTTATCCTCTCCGTACTCCTCGCCGAAGTAGTGCAGCAGCGTCTTGCGGCGGCACATGGAACTTTCGGCATACGACACGGTCTCCATCAGCAGCAGCTTGCCTATCTCCTGCTCGGCTATCGGCTTGCCCTGCATGAACTTTTCGAGCTTCTGAATATCCTTGTAGCTGTAAAAGGTGATGCAGCGGCCCTCGCCGCCGTCGCGGCCCGCACGCCCCGTCTCCTGATAATACCCCTCCAGGCTCTTGGGAATATCGTAATGGATGACGAAACGGACGTCGGGTTTGTCGATACCCATACCGAAAGCTATCGTCGCCACGATGACATCGGCTTCCTCCATCAGGAAGGCATCCTGATTCCGCGCCCGTGTGGCGGCATCCATTCCCGCATGGTACGGCAGGGCCTTGATGCCGTTGGCGACGAGCAGTTCGGCCAGCTCCTCGACCTTCTTGCGGCTGAGACAGTAGATGATGCCCGACTTCCCTTCGTTCTGTTTGATATACTTGATAATTTCGCGGGCGACGTCGATTTTCGGACGTATCTCGTAAAACAGATTGGGACGGTTGAATGACGATTTGAACACCGCCGCATCGAGCATTCCGAGGTTCTTCTGAATATCGAGCTGCACCTTCGGCGTGGCCGTCGCGGTAAGGGCAATCAGCGGTGCACGGCCGATGTCGTTCATGATAGGACGGATGCGTCGGTACTCCGGACGGAAATCATGCCCCCACTCCGAAATGCAGTGCGCCTCGTCGATGGCGTAGAACGAAATCTTTATCTTCCTCAGGAAAGAGATATTCTCCTCCTTCGTCAGCGATTCGGGAGCGAAATAGAGCAGTTTGGTCTTGCCGGCCAACACATCTTCCCGCACCTGATTGATGGCCGATTTATTGAGGGAGGAGTTGAGGAAATGGGCGATACCCTCGTGCTGGCTGAAAGTGCGCATGGCATCCACCTGATTCTTCATAAGGGCGATAAGCGGGGAAATCACTATCGCCACCCCTCCATGAGGAGGCGGGCAGCTGATAGCAAAGGCTTTTGCCTCCGCCCGTAGGCATCAGCACGAAAGTATCCCGGCCCGCAAGTACGTTGCGTATGACCGCTTCCTGATTTCCCTTAAACGCAGCAAAACCGAAATACTCCTTCAGTTTTTGGTGCAGCATGTCATGCAAATTGTCCATCTTCCTCTCTTCTTTCTTCTTCCCTATATTCCCGGCGCAGGTAACCGTCCCCGCACGACGAGCCGAAACGGCTTCCATGCAAGCTAAAATGCCGAAATCATGCGTCCCCCAGGAATAAAACACCCCGAAAGACGTTACGATATAAAACGCACGAAATGACCTGACGATTATCCCCAACATTCTTTCGCAACATAAAGATAGAACTTTTTCTAATATTTGACTAACTTTGTAGAAAAAGTTTTTTAAAAAAATGAGGCTTTACACCACCGGACTCGTCAAAAAATATAAGACGCGCACCGTTGTCAATCAGGTGTCCATCGACGTCAATCAGGGGAGATAGTCGGTCTGCTGGGCCCGAACGGTGCCGGAAAGACCACTACCTTCTACATGATAGTAGGGCTCATCAAGCCCAACGACGGACAAATATTCCTCGAAGGCGAAGAGCGGACGGAAGAGATAACCAAACTGCCGGTGTATAAGCGCGCACAGATGGGTGTAGGCTACCTCGCACAGGAAGCATCGGTCTTCCGCCACCTCAGCGTCGAGGACAACATCCGGTCGGTACTCGAAATGACCGATTACTCCAAGGAGTATCAGCGCGAACGGGTGGAAAACCTCATCGAGGAGTTCAGCCTGCAGAAAGTACGCAAAAGCAAGGGTATCCAACTGTCGGGCGGTGAACGGCGCCGTACCGAAATAGCACGGGCAGTGGCCATCAATCCCAAGTTCATCCTGCTCGACGAACCTTTCGCGGGCGTGGACCCCATCGCCGTGGAAGATATCCAAAGCATCGTGCGGACGCTCAAGGACAAGAACATCGGCGTCATCATCACCGACCACAACGTACACGAAACGCTCTCCATTACCGACCGTACCTACCTGCTTTTCGAAGGGCGCGTCCTGAAGACCGGTACGGCCGAAGACCTGGCGAACGATGAACAGGTGCGCAAGGTCTATCTCGGGCAGGACTTCAAACTCAGATAAACATCTCTGCGGATATCCACCAGCCGACGGTTCTCCGGACCGTCGCTTTTCTGAAATACTTTTATGGAGAAGACTATTCATCCGTCGCAGGTTTCGGGAGAGGTCAGACCGCCGTGCTCCAAAAGCTACGCCCAGCGCGCGCTGGCCGCGGCACTCCTCTCCGACGGAGAGACGACGCTCAGCAACATCGAGCTCTGCGACGATACGCGCTACGCCATGAACGTCATCACGGGACTGGGCGCTTCCGTCCGGCAGACCGGCCCTACGGAATATGTCATCAGAGGGGGCTCGCTCCCATAACCGACACCATCAATACGGGCGAATCGGGGCTCGCCACGCGGCTCTTCACCCCCATCGCAGCCCTCTGCGACAGGCGCATGACCATCACCGGCACAGGCACCATGCTCCGCAGGCCGATAGGCATGATGATAGACCGCTACGGAACCTCGGCGTACAGGTCAGGTCCAACGGTTACCTTCATTACGGTGCAGGGACCGCTCAGGGGCGGTGAAACCGATGTCGAGGCCTACGTCAGTTCGCAGTTCCTCACCGGGCTGCTCATGTCGCTGCCCCTTGCGGAGGGCGATACCATCCTCCATGTGGAACAGCCCAACAGCCTGCCCTACCTTGCCGTCACCGTAGACCTCGCCTCGAAATTCAGGATACGGATGGAACACAACGGCTTCCGGGAGTTCTTCATTCCCGGAGGCCAGCATTACCACCCTGCAAAACTCCACATCGAAGGCGACTGGAGCAGCGCTGCCTTCATGCTCGTAGCGGGGGCGATAGCAGGCGAAGTCACGGCCAAACGGATGAACACGCTCTCGCTCCAGGCCGACCTGGCCATCATCCAGGCACTTACCAAAGCGGGAGCGGTCATCATCACCACACCGGACGAGATAACAGTACGCAAACGGGAACTGACCGGTTTCGACTTCGACGCCACGCAACGGCCCGACCTCTTCCCTATTCTGGCAGTCCTCGGCGCCAACTGCGAAGGAACAACGCATATCCGGGGCGTGAACCGGCTGGTCTACAAGGAGAGCAACCGGGCCGAGGCAATCGTCTCCGAATACACGAAACTCGGCATGGACGTCGCACTGGAAGACGATGTCATGACGGTACGGGGTGGCAGCCTGTCGGGTGGAACCATAGACAGCTGCAACGACCACCGGATAGCATGGCAGCGGCCATAGCCGCCCTCGCCGCATCGGTCCCGTCACAATCACCAACGCACAGGCAGTCACCAAATCTTACCCGCGGTTCTGGGACGACCTCGATTCCATCATACGAACAAAAGCATGAACAGTTTCGGGCACAGTTTCAGAATAACCCTTTTCGGAGAGTCGCACGGCCCCGCGATAGGCGTCACGATAGACGGAATGCCGGCAGGCATTCCCTTCTCGGAGCAGGACCTCGCTCCCGACCTCGCACGCCGCCGCAGTACGGGGACGGCAGGCACTACGCCCCGGCGCGAACCCGACCTGCCGGAAATCGTATCGGGCATCTACAACGGACACACGGACGGCACCCCGCTGACCATCCTGTTCCGGAATGCAAACACGAGACCGCACGATTATGCCGCCTTCGTCCGTCATCCCCGTCCGTCACATGCCGACCTCGTCGCTTTCCGCAAATACGGCGGCTTCAATCATCCCGGAGGCGGAGGCATGTTCTCCGGCCGGATGACGTCGCACTGGTCGCAGCCGGAGCCGCAGCCAAAAAGCTGCTCCCTGGTGTCCGGTTCTCCACACGGCTCACCGAAATCGACGGCATGACCGACAGCGGCAGTTTCGAACGAATCCTGAACGACCTGCGCCTGGCCGGCGATACGGCCGGCGGAGTCGTCGAAATCCGGGCACAGGGCGTCGCCGCCGGAACGGGTGAACCTTTCTTCGATTCGATAGAAAGTACCGCTGCTCACCTGATTTTTCCATACCGGGTGTCAAGGGAATAGAGTTCGGAGCCGGATTCGCCGCTGCCCGTAGCCGGGGGAGCCACAACAACGACCTTATCGCGGACCGTCATGGCACGACCGCAACCAACAACGACGGAGGGATAAACGGAGGCCTCGCCAACGGAAATGAAATCGTCCTGAGAGTCGGGTTCAAGCCGGCCCCGAGCATCGCACAGCCGCAGGAGACCTTCGATTTCACGGCAGGACACCCCACCCCGCTGGTCATTCCGGGCCGGCACGACGTCTGCATCGCACTGCGCGGAGCCGTAGCTGCGGAAGCCGCCCTCGCCATTGCGCTCGCCGACCTCGCCCTGAGGGCGGGAAATGCAGCCGTCTGACAGGAGCCGCGAGGAGACACACCGGGTAATGCCGGATATTCCTCCGGTTGGATACCGTATCTATCCGAGCTTCGCACCAACAGACCCTATTTCACAAATATAGCAATACCAACCAAATACATCTGCCATACTACAACACACAATCCGTATTCCACTCATTGGCCGCAGGAGCTGACAAACGAAAACCCTCTTCCAAAGAATCGGAGAATACTTTGCATTTCAATTATATTTGTATAAATTTGCGGGCTGATAATGGAAATGAAGCTGCTCGACGCATACGATATCCCATGGAAAGGGCTTTCGAACGGATGCCATGATTTCGATTTCGAAATGACGACCGTTTTTTCGGCGAGTTCGGAGACTCGGGCATTCAGGGCGGCCGAATGAAGGCGGAAGTCCGCATGGAGAAATCCGCCGCGATGCTCCTGTTGCACGTCACCATCGAAGGCGAGGTCACCGTGGAGTGCGACAGATGCCTGGGCGACCTCCGGCTGCCGGTGAATTATACAGGCGACTTGACGGTCAAGTTCTCCGACGAGACGGAGGATTACGACGGGGAGGTCATGTGGCTGAATCCGGCGGAGGAGAAGGTACCGCTGGCACAATATATATATGAAAGCATCGTATTGAGCCTGCCCTACCGGAAAGTGCACGGCACCGGTCCCGACGGAGAGCCGCTTTGCGACAAGGAGATGCTTGCCCGTTTCAGGATAATCAGTCAGGCGGAGTTCGACGCTTTGGAGACGGAACAGCACAGCCTGGCCGATACCGACGAAGGCGGCAAACTGCAGCAGCTCATGCAGGAACTTGAAAAAGGAGAAGACAAAGAATAAAACATTAAGCAACCAAATATAAATTACATAAAATGGCACATCCTAAACACAAAGTATCCTCGACGAGGCGCGATAAGAGAAGAACCCACTATACGGCGGCAACCCCGACGGTTGCGGTATGCTCCAACTGCGGTGCAGCGGTACAGTACCACAGGGTTTGTCCCGAATGCGGTTTCTACCGCGGCAAACTCGCCATCGAGAAAAAGGCGGAATAACACGCCTGCGGCATCTGTTCAACGGTCATTCCCATGTTGAAAATCGGTATTGATGCAATGGGGGGCGATTATGCGCCCCACGTTGTCGTGGAAGGAGCGCTTATGGCCCTCCGGCATATCGACAGCGACAGTAGGCTGGTTCTTTTCGGCGATGAAGGAGAAATAAGGAGAGTGATGGAAGAGCACGGCGCTCCGTCCGACACTTTCGATATCGTCCACACCACCGAAGTCATCACCATGGATGACCATCCGGCCAAAGCTACAACCAGAAGACCGATTCCAGCATCCGGGTTGGCTACAAATACCTGAAAGAGGGAAAAATAGACGGTTTCGCAAGTGCGGGTGCCACGGGGGCGATGCTCGTGGGGGCGATGTATTCCGCCGAAACGATACGCGGCGTCATCCGTCCGGCCATCTCGGCGCTCATATCCACACTCGACGGCGGGAGTTTCCTGCTGCTGGACGTGGGATTGAACGTGGACTGCAAACCCGACGTACTCGACCAGTACGGACTGATAGGCAGTGCATATGCCGAAGCCGTCCTGGCGAAAGCCAATCCGAGAGTGGCTCTGCTCAATATCGGCGAAGAGAGCGAAAAGGGGAACCTCACTACCAAGGCGGCTACGAACTGATGGCCGACAATGGCTGTTACAACTTCGTAGGCAACATCGAAGCCAACGAAATCTTCACCGGCCGCAAGGCGGACGTGGTGGTATGCGACGGTTTCGTAGGCAACACGATACTGAAACAGACCGAAGGCTTCTATGAACTGGCCCGCATGCGCGGCATCAACGACAACTATATCGACAAGCTCAACTATGAATTCGTCGGAGGTACTGCCGTACTGGGTATCAATGCGGTTGTTCTGATAGGTCACGGCCGTTCGTCGGCTTTGGCCATACAGAACATGGTCCGCCAGACCGAGAAAACGGTTAAAAGCGGACTCGTTAATAAGTTACAGGACACATTTCGTAATTTCTGATGAAGAAATTACTGCTGCAATCACAGGAGTCGGAGCCTACCTTCCCGAATATATACTCGACAACTTCGAGCTCAGCAAGATGGTAGACACCTCCGACGAATGGATAATGACAAGGGTCGGCATCAAGACCCGGCGAATCCTGAAGGGAGAAGGGCTCGGAACGTCGTACATGACCGAGAAGGCGGTGAACGACCTGTTGGAAAAGACCAACACCGACCCGCTCGATATCGACATGATAATATGCGCTACGGTCACGCCGGACATGTTCTTCCCCTCGACAGCCAACCTGACGGCTGCCAAATGCGGCTCAAGAACGCCTTCGGTTTCGATATTCTCGCAGCCTGCAGCGGATTTATCTTTGCCCTCGTCACGGCAGCCCAATATATCGAAACGGGCCGAAACAAGAAAGTCATCGTGGTGGGCGGAGACAAGATGTCCTCGATAATCGACCGACCGACCGGGCTACCCTGCCCCTTTTCGGCGACGGTGCAGCGGCAGTACTCCTTGAACCCAACACAGAAGGATACGGCCTCATCGACTCCATCACCCGAAGCGACGGCAACGGGGGCAAGCATCTCTACATGAAAGCGGGCGGCTCGGCCTATCCTGCCACAGAAGAGACCGTGCGCAACCGCTGGCACTATGCCCATCAGGACGGGCAGAGCGTATTCAAGGCGGCAGTCACCAACATGTCCGATGTCACGGTAGAGATAATGAGACGAAACAATCTCATGGCAAAGGACATACGGTATCTCGTGCCGCACCAGGCCAACCTCCGTATCATTGATGCCGTAGCCAAACGGATAGGATTGCCGCGGGAGAAATGCATGCTCATCATCGAAAAGTACGGCAACACGACCGCAGCGACCATACCGCTCTGCCTGTGGGACTACGAAAGCAGACTCGCAAAGGGAGACAACCTGATTCTTGCCTCGTTCGGAGGCGGATTCACGTGGGGTCGATATACCTGAAATGGGCCTACGACGGCGGGGATTTCTCCAAATAAACGTGTTGGCAGATAACTAAAAAACACTATCTTTGCAGTGCCCTTTCCCGCTGGACGGCAGGGAAGGCCCGGAAAGATACAACGGTTCCATAGTTCAACGGATAGAACGACAAGTTTCCTAAACTGTAAATCCAGGTTCGATTCCTGGTGGGACTACGAAATTGCATTCGCAATACTTGTACGCAAGCTACGGTTGAATGTATAGCCATCTATCAGAGGGGTAAGTAATAATACTTATCCCTCTGGTCTTTCAGTAACCGCTTCCAGATGCCGGTACCGTATTCCATCCGATGCGGGACAGCCCTCTTCACGACCGACAATGCGGCCATGCCCGGTTCGGATGCCACTCTGTCATAATGGAATGTACCGCTTCTCCGGGGTGCGTCAACGCCCCTCTCTCTGCGCGTCGAAAAGGCAACTTCACGCATATCGGTCCGTCTCTTCCCCGCTGACCGCACGGCAGCCTGCCGCCTCATAAGTTCTCCGCCCCTGCAAGCAACGGCACGCGGACGGTTCCGGCAATCGAAGAGAAGCGGCGGCTATCGGCACAGACTGCGAATCCATCCTGCTGCCCGGACTTCGTGCAGTAACAGAGCGCTCCACGCCCGACACGACACATGGCCTCGTTCCCGTCCTGCAGCACAGGCGGCCGAACTTCCTACCCTGCTCTTCCGGTCCGGTCGACCGACAGGAACACTGCGAAAACTTTCCTTCTCCGGAAGGCAACGACCCGTCGGGAAACCGGTGCTAAAACCGCACCACCGTAATAATTTCTTAGCAGAAAGCGTTTATCTTTGCATCCTAAAATCTTATCCTATGGAATCCATACGCGAGTTATTCAGAATATGCAACGGTCCGTCGAGCAGCCATACCGTCGGGCCCAAAAAAGCTGCGGAACAATTCCTTGCACGCCACCGCGATGCAGAGAGTTTCCGCGTCACGCTGTACGGTTCGCTGGCGGCTACCGGCAAGGGGCACCTCACGGATGCCGCCATCCTTTCGGTACTCGAACCGGTCGCGCCGACCGAAATGATATGGAAACCGGAAACGGTCCTGCCGTTCCATCCCAACGGTATGCTTTACGAGGCCCTGAAAGGAGGAAAGGTCGAAGAGGCATGGACCATTTTCAGCGTAGGGGGCGGAGCATTGGCCAACGAGCATACGAAACAGCGGAAGCCGGTCGATATCTATCCGCTCACCACCATCGAGGAGATACTGAAATGGTGCCAGGCCGAAGGCAAAACGTTCTGGGAATACGTGGAAGATTACGAAGGACACGACATCTGGGAGTTTCTCTCCACGATATGGACGACGATGTGCGAAACCATCGAACGCGGACTGAACAACGAAGGCGTCCTGCCCGGCGGACTGAAGGTACGGCGCAAAGCCAGCACCTATATGGTCAAAGCCAAAAGTTTCAACGACTCGCTCAGCAGCCGGTCGAAACTCTATGCCTATGCGCTCGCCACCTCCGAGGAGAATGCGGCGGGAGGTATCGTGGTGACAGCTCCGACATGCGGTTCGAGCGGCGTCGTACCTGCGGTGCTCTACAACATCGCCCAAAGCCGCGAAATACCGACGGTACGGATACTGCGCGCACTCGCAACGGCAGGCCTCTTCGGAAATATCGCCAAAACCAACGCATCCATCTCCGGCGCGGAGGTAGGGTGCCAGGGAGAGGTGGGGGTAGCGTGCGCCATGCTGCCGCTGCGGCCTGCCAACTGTTCGGCGGTACCCCCACACAGATAGAATATGCAGCGGAGATGGCCCTGGAACACTTCCTCGGTCTGACATGCGACCCGGTCTGCGGGCTTGTGCAGATTCCCTGCATCGAACGCAATGCGGTAGCCGCCGCACGGGCTCTCGATGCCAACCTCTATGCCACCCTCTCCGACGGCAATCACATGGTGAATTACGACAAAGTGGTGAAGGTGATGAACGAGACCGGTCTCGACATGCCGAGCTCTATCGCGAAACCGCGGAAGGCGGCCTGGCCAAGAACTATACGCGCCACAAATAATCTCCGGGCTCCGGCGAGCCGCTTAACAATAGATTTCAGAGACTTTCACCGATATCCAACCGCCCGCGCCGGACAACTCCGGCAGGCAGGAAAGGAGAGTCATCCGCACGTCTGGCATCACAGGCCGATACACGACCGGGGCGGCGCTAATAGGCGCCGCCCCGGTTTTCCGATGTTCGAGCCACCGGTTATTCGAACCGTACCGCCACGTCGTCGTAAGCGAAGTAGGCAGGCGTATTCAATCCGTAGTCTCCGCAAAGGTCGGAACTGCCCATGATATTGAACTCTATCTTCGTGACAGAGCCCAATACCGACAAATCGAATTTGGTCCACTCTTCGACGATATTGGCTGAACCATTACACAGGAAGCATTCGGTGGAACCGGTCTTCCGGCCATCCGCATCGTAGCCGTAAGCGACGATTTTAAACCACGAATCCGCGGTTGCCGGCTTAGCGAAAGAGTCGCCGTAATAAAGCGAATTGAGTGTATAGCAGGTATTCACGACGTACATGTGGTCGACAACCCGGGCCTTGCCGTCGGCAAAGTAGAACGACGGAAGGACGGTTTTATACGACGTTTCATCTACATATCCGTTCTGTACACAGAAGTTAGCCGAACCGCCATGACCTGCCGCCCCGGTCGTTCCGGTCGAAACGGTCAGTTGTTCCGTATAGGTCAACCCTTTGAAATCGGCCGCAAAATAATTCGAGAGCACGTGTCCTCCGTTCCAGAAAGGCCCTCCGTCAATAATCTCCGACGCCAGCTCCGTATTGCCCGCATCGTGCCATTTATACCCCGTAATTGCAAAATCGTTGTAGGTCAGTGGACCGCCATATTGCGGTGAATCAATCAATTCACTCCAAGTCGCAACGGTTTTTCCGCAACCGGAAATGGTATAGGCTTCGAAACGAGCGTCTTCATCCTCGAAAGTAAGTACACGCATCGTCCCCTTCACCTCGAAGGCGGGCATCGACAGGATACCCGAACGAACCAACCGCTGCAACGAGGCGGTACTCTGCTCCATCATCATTCCGTCGGAAGTATGGATTTCGAGCGAGAACCCCTTCGCAAATTCCTGCACGGGCACGACCAGATAACATACCAGCGGTTCGGAAGTAAGCGCCGCTCCTTCGTCGAAATCGAGACGTATCCACCGCACGGCTTCCATCGAAGTCTGGTCGGGTACCATGCCCGCCGTATCGTTCCTCTCGCCCGGTCCGGCCAGATATTCGCCGTTATTGCCGGTCAGCACGATACGCTCCACCGTCGCTGCCCCCGTGAGGGAGAGCTTCAGCAGGGCGCACTGATTCCTGAACTGCAACCCTTCGTCGGCCGACTGCGCCGAAGCGGTCATCAGATGCGCCGCCGCATCGAACGAACCGACCGTATAGTGCTGGACGGCAGGAAGCATCAACAAACCGTCCGACCGCACCGCCGAGGCCGGATAAACGGCTTCGTAAGAGGCAGCCTCCGCCACATCGACATACCAACTTCCGATTCGCTCCCCTGCAGGGTATAGGTCGTCCCATTCACACTGATTTTATCCCCGGCTTCCCACGATACGGAGACTCCGTCGAGCGATGCGCGTGTCTCGGCATGGTCTACCGCCAGCCGCACGGTAGGAACCTCAGGCTGCAATACCTCTTCCGACATGAAATCTTCGGAACAGCCCGCAAGCACCGCGCCTGCGAGCGCAACTGTCATGATTCTCTTTTTCATCATTTTCTGACTTTTCAATTACCAAACTCCTTCCGTTTCAACATAATCCTCCGTCCGGATACTTGCGGCGATGCCACACTCCAGCCGCACCTCCGATACCTCGATTGCAGGTGCCTCATACTCGACAATGTTCTTCATGCTTTTAATTTTAAAAGGTTAAACAATCCATCTGTCCCGAACCGACCCGGCCGACAGGGATATGCAGTCACGACGAACAATCAAAAACACTCCGAAATCCGGATAAACTGAACGGAAAAATCGAGAATCGTCTTTTTGATTTTCGCCCGCAATCCCCCGGGCAGCCAATCGGTATCTATGCACAAAGCAGGTCTTCTGACTCGTTCCGGTTCCGCGCTTCCCGACTTCGGCAAGCCAGTGGCAATTGATTGCGAAACCCCTTTTACTCCTTCCGGAGCAGGAACTCACAGCAATGGGTATTGTTGCAGATTCTCACTGCATTCCCTTTTCATCCGTCGCACGCTTCCCGCAGGAAGGCGTTCGGGACACTTTTGCATGCACAAAAATAGAAAATAATTGACAATTACATATCGCAGCACCGCTTTTATCGCCGTCCCGGCGACAAAGCAGGAACCGACAGCCCGGGGAAGAATACCCGCAGCCCACCCGCCGGCCGTTCCATGACTTTTCGTCAGACCAACCGGCACACTGTCCGCAACTTCTGCCAATAAGTCCGCCGACACTCTCTTTTGCACGGTTTTTGAAAAAACAGTATCTATAAAAAGAACAGTCCCTTTATTCCGACGATGAAAGCCGGGAGCGATATTATGTAACGCACTCGATACGACCCGGACAACAAAGAGATACGGAGACCGCTTTCCAAACAAGATAATTCCCGAAGAGCCGAATCCAACCAAACGAAAATATATTACTTTTGCAAACCGATTATTAATTTTCAAATCAAAAACCGACGAATTGAAATGAAAAAGCTTACAACCCTCCTCGCAATCTTCGCAATCGCAGGACTCGGATTGACCTCGTGCGACCAGAGCGGTACCGACGAAATCGTCTATCCCTCTTTTGAAAAAGTGACCCTCGAAGAGCGTACCGACGGCACCTTCTTCGGCCGTTTCGACGTAACGTGCGCCCAGACCTCCTCGCTGAAAGAGGTGACCGCAAGCTACACTTACGGCTCGACCACCATCAGCATCCCCGACCAGGACCTCGACATCACGAAAGGCAAGAATTACGAATGGACCGTGAAGCTGACCGTTCCGGTGGAAGCAGAGGGAACGCGCGTAAGCAAGATAACGCTTTCGGCTACGGTAAAGGGTTCCAACGGCGGAACCAAAAGCCAGTCGTTCGACACGCCTGCCAAGGACGACCCCACTCCCGAGGAACCGGGGAAGACGGACCTCTCAGCCGCAGCAGCCTTTTCCTTCAAGCGTGTGGGCGGACAGGCAGCCACGGGCGACCTCTCCAAATTCGGACTGAAATGGCCTGAAAACGTATTGGCAGCCACCAACGTATCGCTTCAGAAAGACGGCGCATCGAAATTCGTGGAACTCGCCGCTGCCGACTGGAGCAATATCACGACCCAGGAGCCCTGAAAGAAGCCATCGACAAGGCTTCCGACATGAAAGCCTACACCGGTATCAGTGCCGACAAGGGACAGGACTACGACGTGGTACTCGGCGTTATCAACGAAGATGTATATTACATGCTCCACATCACCAAGGCTACGGTAGCGACCGATGCACCGTAGGTACGACGATAGAGATTACCGGCCAGTACAAGCACTAAACGGCAGTACCGTATCAAACAAAGGAGGGAACAGCCTGCTGTTCCCTCCTTCTTTTCCGTATACCGCCTTCACTGCTCCCCGCCGACCGACGGACCGGCAGCTTCCGACGCTATTCCGAATAGCCGAAGCGACGGAGCTGGCTGTCGGAATCCCGCCAGTTGTCGCTCACCTTCACGTAAAGCTGCAGGAACACCTTCTTGCCGAGAAACTTTTCGAGTTCGATGCGTGCGGCCGTCCCCACCCGTTTCAGCATCTCGCCCTTATGTCCGATGAGGATGCCTTTCTGCGACTCGCGAGCCACATAAACGGTAGCCGAAATGCGGTCAAGACCGGGCTCCTCCCGATACTCGTCTATCGCTATCTCCACACTGTACGGAATCTCCTTCTGGTAGTTGAGGAATATCTTCTCGCGGATTATCTCCGAAGCGAAGAAACGCATCGTCCGGTCGGTCAGCGTATCCTTCGGATAATAAGGTTCCCCTTCGGGAAGCCTGGCGAGAATCAGGTCGAACAGCCTCCTATGTTGAACCCGTTCACGCCGATACGGGAACCACCTCGGCCTCCGGCAGCCGCGCCCGCCACCGTGCCGCGAGTTCCTCCAGCGCCTCCTGGGAGGTAAGGTCAATCTTGTTGATGACCACGATGACGGGAATGCCGCTCGCGGCGATACCGTCCACTATCCGCTGCGAAGTTTCGTCGCCCCGCTCCACCGTATCGGTCACGTAAAGAATGACGTCGGCATCCTTCAGCGCCCCGGCGACGAACTTCATCATGGACTCCTGAAGCCGGTAACTGGGCTTCAGGATACCGGGCGTATCGGAATAGACAATCTGGAAATCGTCGCCGTTCACGATACCCATTATCCGGTGGCGCGTAGTCTGTGCCTTGGAGGTGATGATGGAAAGACGCTCTCCCACGAGCGCATTCATAAGCGTCGATTTCCCCACATTGGGGTTGCCTATGATATTGACGAAACCTGACCTGTGCATAGTCGGAACATTTGCGTTACGGCCCTTCGGGGCCTTTGCAAAGATAACGCAAATACGGTTCCAATTCCCTCCGTCACAGTATGAAGCATGCTACTCTCCTTAAAAATCTCGTTATTTTATCTATTATACCGTTTCTTGCCGGAAAAGTAACCCCAAAATCTCAAATCTCTTGCACTTGCGTTCAAAGAATGGTACAATGTAGTTCGTGTAAAATAGATTTTTAGGAGGTTCGCCGTGAAGACGTTAACGATTGTATTGCTTGTTTATTTTAGTCGTTTTAATCATTGCTTGCATCGTATTGTATTTCTTAGGAAAAAGAGCAGAAAAAAAGCAGGCCGAACAGCAGGAGCAGCTGGCTGCCGTCGCACAGACCGTGTCCATGCTTATCATTGATAAAGGCAAGATGAGGCTTAAAGAAGCCGGGTTCCCAAGCATTGTCGTAGAAGGGACGCCGAAGTATCTGCGCCGCTCTAAGGTTCCTGTAGTAAAGGCCAAGGTAGGGCCAAAGGTAATGACATTGATGTGCGATGCCCAGGTATTCCCGTTAATTCCTGTCAAGAAGGAAGTAAAGGCTACCGTAAGCGGTATTTATATTACCGCGGTCAAAGGATTAAGAGGGCCATTAGAGACTCCTCAGAAGAAGAAAGGCTTCTTCGCAAGATTAAGGAACAAATAAGGACAAGCCACATAAAAAGCATTGGATCTTACCGGTCCAATGCTTTTATATTCATCTCGATGTTGCAGTCTGCCACCATCTCTCCATTGACATCCAATTCATAATTCACATGGACATCTATGATTTTTCCTCCGACTTTACCGTCATTTCTTTTGTATGGATCCCCACCAGAAGTTCTCCATACGGCGTCTCATACTCCGTCATATTGATCTTGCCTTTTTCAAAGATCATATGGGTGTTGGCAGGCCCGCTTTTCATAATTTCCAGCTTGCCGTCCTCGGCAATGCGGATCTTATTCTTGATCGTGCCGGGCATCCCTTCCACCACTTCGTCATAGATCACATAATGCTTGCCGTTCTTGAAGTAATATGCCGCAGGCGTAATAACTTCGATCGGTTCATTCTCGTCTTCTTCCGTTACTCCGGCCACGTCGTAATGCAGGCCGGATATGCTAAGTAATACATCCTTTGTCATAGGCTCTCCTAGTATTCTTCAATATTAATCTGCTTCGTTGCCGCTACATCATATGGAGGATGGAATTGGCGAACTTCGTAAACTTCTGGGCGGCGTCGCTTACATAGACTCATAGGTCGCGGGTATGCCTGACTGATTGGCAATGCCGCAGTCATTCAGCGCAGCCTTCAGGTCCATAGCCGTCTCATAGGCGGGATTCACGATATGGATCTCTTCTCCGAAGTAAGCCATGATCTTGGAGCGAAGCAGTGGATAGTGGGTACATCCCAGAATCATCGTGTCAATCTGCGTTGACTTCATATCCGACAGATAGAAATCAATGGCCTCTTCCGTAATCTTGTGCTTTGCAAACCCCTCTTCCACGAGCGGCACGAAGAGCGGGCATGGCTTTCCGATAACGGATGCCTCCGGATTCAGGCTATGTATCACTTTGGTATAAGTCTCGCTCTGTATGGTCGCCTCCGTCCCCACCACGCCGATCTGGCCGTTCCTTGTCTCCTTGACAGCTGCTCTGCTCCCGGCCCTATCACTCCGATCACCGGTACATCCGTCTCCTTCTGCACCGTGTCGAGCGCAAGGCGCTTGCCGTATTACAGGCAATCACGATCGCCTTTACATTCTTCGTCTCCAAAAAGCGAATAATCTGCCTGGAGAACCGGATAATATTATCTCTGGACTTGCTTCCATAGGGAACTCTTGCCGTATCTCCAAAATACACCACATTCTCCATAGGAAGCTGGCGCATGATTTCCCTCGCTACCGTCAGCCTCCCACACCGGAGTCAAACACTCCTACCGGCGCTGTATTTTCTCTATTATTCTCCACAATTATTATCTCCTTTAAAACCATTCGTAATACTCATTGTAACGTCAATCCCTGCTGTTTTCAAGAGTAATTTCCCCAAAGCGGATCAAAGCGGGATTTATGGGCGTTCTTGTATCGTGACGTTCACGGTATCTCCCGCCTGCTTGCGTATGGCCTTTCTGATATCCTTTCGTATCCTCTCTTTCCAAATAAAATCATAACTATTGTGTATTATAAAAAGCATTGGATTCTGATTCATCCAATGCCTTTTTTCCTCATAGAGTTCCTATAATGCAAGTTCCTTTGCGATCTCATACTGGTATGCCGGAATTCCCTTCTGCATGCCCAGCGCCTCGTCGATGTCAAAATCAACGTATTCTCCGTGCTTGTATCCAACCACGCGGTTCGTCTTGCCCTGTTCAAGCAGATCCACAGCCAGCGCTCCCATGATGGATGCATAGACTCTGTCCTTGCAGGTCGGACTTCCGCCGCGCTGCATGTGTCCAAGCACTGTTGCCCTTGTCTCCATGCCTGTCGCCTCTTCGATTCTCTTCGCCATGTTCATGGATCGCCATGCCTTCTGCATTGATGATGATATAGTTCTTCTTTCCACGCTTCCGGCATTCCTGGATATCGGCAACGATCGCCTCTTCGTTATAATCATGCTCTTCCGGCATCAGGATACGCTCCGCGCCGTTCGCAATTCCGCACCACAGTGCCAGATATCCGGCATCTCTACCATTACCTCGATGATAGAGCATCTTTCATGGGAAGTAGAAGTGTCCCGTACCTTGTCGATCGCTTCCATTGCCGTATTCACTGCCGTGTCAAATCCAATCGTATATTCTGTACAGGCGATATCAAGATCGATGGTCCCCGGCAAGCCGATTGTGTTGATTCCTAAGTTCGCCAGTTTCTGGGCGCCCTTAAAGGAACCGTCTCCTCCGATCACTACAAGCCCGTCAATTCCATATTTCTTACAGATAGCCGCCGCCTTCTGCTGTCCTTCTTCTGTGCGCATCTCGTCGCAGCGCGCTGTCTGAAGAATCGTGCCGCCGCGCTGGATGGTGTCGGATACATCTCTGGCTGACAGGTCAATAATCTCTTCATTTAAAAGGCCCTGGTATCCTCTCCTGATGCCCCTTACTTTCAGTCCTTTTCCTAATGCCGTCCTGACTACCGCACGAATTGCCGCATTCATTCCCGGCGCGTCCCCGCCGCTTGTCAATACGCCTATCGTACGAATTATTTTCTCTGCCATCTTAATTCCTCCATTGTATTAGCGTTCTTCTTAATTCCTTACTATCCTCGTGCTACATTGTACATGAATTAACGAATGTTTTCAATGGGTTTTTCTATAACTTTTACACAAGATTCCCCCAGATAATTCGTCAATCTGCTTAACAGACGGGCATCCGCGCTTACGCTCCGGCCGGCCCCGAGCCGTTTTACCGCCTTCTCTTTCCGGCAGTAGATGACCACCGCATCCTGTCCGTCAGAGTCCTTGATCAGTTCCAGAAGCTGTGCCTCTTCCGCCAGGTATTCTTCTTTACTGCCATACTGAAGCCATAATTCCCGCTTCGTCTGCTCAAAGGGAATCACCGACTCGCAGATCAGCTTGCTGGGAGCATCGTCTTCCTCGGATACCCGCCCCTTTATGAATACTTTGCTGTCCTCATTCAGGTACTGCTGATTCTTCTCATAATCCTTTGGAAACACCACCACTTCGACCGATCCCAGCATATCTTCCAAGGTCACGAATGCCATTACTTTATTATTCTTCGTATATTTGATGGTCTTGTCGGTGATCATTCCTCCAATAATTTCCCTGGCGCCGTCTAAAACCTTGGTGTGCCCGGTATCTTCTACCAGTTGGAAATCCAGGGTGGTCTTGGATATGCTCTTTCGCCACTTCTCTTCATATTCTTCCATGGGATGGCCGCTAAGATACACGCCCAGCACTTCTTTTTCAAATGCCAGCTTCGTTTCCTTCTCGTACTCTCCCACATCCGGAAGCGGAATGTCAAACTCTGCCTTCTGATCCTCATCCACCATATCGAACAGAGACATCTGTCCGGTCATGGAATATTTTCTTTCCTGGTTGACCTGATCCAGAATCTGCACGTAGATGACCATAAACTGCTTCCTGGTCCCGCCCAGCTGTCAAATGCGCCTGACTTGATAAAACTTTCGATCGTACGCTTGTTGACTTCTTTGCCAGAGAGACGTTCGATGAAATCCTTCATATTCTTGAATTCCCCTCTGGCCTCCCGTTCTGTCAATATCGCCTGGATGACCGGCTTGCCGATACTCTTGATGGCCGCCAGTCCATAGCGGATATTGCCGTTATCTACGGAGAAGCTCCCCTCTCCCTTGTTAATGTCCGGGGGCAGGATCTCAATTCCCATCTGGCGGCAGGTATAGATATATTCTGATACTTTCCCCGGATTTTCAATGACGGATGTCATAAGGGCCGCCATGAACTCCACCGGATAGTAATACTTCAGCCATGCCGTCTGATAGGATACCACCGCATAGGCGGCCGCATGGGATTTATTAAAAGCATATTTGGCGAAATCAATCATCTCATCATAGATCTTATTGGCCGTCTTTTCATCAATTCCATTGGCGATGCAGCCGGGAACCCCCTCGGCCTCATTGCCGTACACGAAGCTCTGGCGCTCCTTCTTCATGACATCGCCTTTTTTCTTGGACATGGCACGCCGCAGCAGGTCGCTTCGTCCCAGCGTGTATCCTGCCAGATCCCGTACAATCTGCATGACCTGCTCCTGGTAGACGATGCAGCCATAGGTAGGGGCAAGGATCGGCTCCAGCTGAGGGCAGTCATAAGTGATGTTATCCGTATGGTTCTTTCCCTTGATATACTGTGGTATGAAATCCATCGGGCCCGGACGGTATAAGGAGATGCCGGCAATGATATCCTCCAGGTTCTGCGGCTTTAGCTCCTTCATGAAACTCTTCATCCCGCCGCTTTCCAGCTGGAATATGCCATCCGTACGCCCCGTTCCTATGGAGTCCAGCACTGCCTTATCATTATAGTCGATCTGTTCCATATTAATGTCTTTGCCAGAGGAGCGGCTTGCCAGCTTGACCGCGTCCTGGATCACGGTCAGTGTCCGAAGCCCCAGGAAGTCCATCTTAAGCAGCCCCAGTTCTTCCAGCGTAGTCATGGTAAACTGGGTGGTGACAGAGCCGTCAGATCCCAAAGACAGGGGCACATACTCATCGATCGCCTTCTGGCTGATGACCACTCCGGCCGCATGCATGGATGTATGCCTGGGAAGTCCTTCCAGCCTCTTGGACATATCAATCAATTCCCTGACCTGCTCGTCCTCCTGGTACATTCTTTTGAATTCCGGGTTAACCGTCAATGCCCGCTCAAGCGTAATATTCAACTCTGTAGGCACCATTTTCGCAATACCGTCCACGAATGCGTAAGGCAGGTCCATAACCCTTCCTACGTCCCTTATAACGCCTCTGGCAGCCATCGTACCAAAGGTGACGATCTGCACCACCCGGTCGGATCCATATTTCTCCACTACATAGTCGATGACCTCCTGCCTGCGCTCGAAGCAGAAGTCCACGTCAATATCGGGCATGGATACGCGTTCCGGGTTCAGGAAACGCTCAAACAGCAGCTGGTACTTGATAGGGTCGATACTGGTAATTCCAAGGGTATACGACACGATGCTGCCCGCCGCCGACCCTCTTCCCGGACCCACCATGATATCATGGTCCCTGGCATATTTGATAAAGTCCCACACGATCAGGAAATAATCCACATATCCCATGGACTTGATTACGGATAATTCGTACTCCAGCCGCTCCTTTAAGGATTCTTCCCCGTCCGGATAACGCTCCTTTAATCCGTCGTAGCATAATTTATTCAGATATTCCCAGGAAGTATAGCCTTCCGGGACATCGTATTTCGGCAGCTTGGTCACGCCGAATTCGATCTCTACATTGCAGCGGTCCGCAATCTTCTGCGTATTCTCAAGAGCCTCCAGGGCATAAGGGAAGAGTGTTTTCATCTCTTCTTCCGACTTGATGTAGTACTGGCCGCCCTCATAACGCATGCGGTCTTCATCCGCCACCTTCTTGCCGGTCTGGATGCACAGGAGGATATCATGGGCCTTCTCATCCTCCGCGTAAGTATAGTGGACGTCATTGGTGGCCACCAGTCCAATCTGCGTCTCCTTTGCCATCCTAAGCAGCGACTGGTTCACCAATTTTTGTTCCTGGATCCCGTGGTCCTGCAATTCCAGGAAGAAATTTCCTTCCCCGAATATCTCCTGGTATCTTAATGCTGCTGCCTTTCCCTCTTCATACATCCCGCGGACAATATTCTTCTGCACCTCTCCCGCGAGGCAGGCGCTGAGGCAATGATGCCTTCGTGGAACTCCTTCAGGATCTCCATATCCACACGAGGCTTATAATAATATCCCTCGGTAAATCCCCGGGATACGATCTTCATCAGATTGTGATAGCCCAGATCATTCTCCGCAAGAAGAACCAGATGGTAATACCTGTCGTCCCCGCTTCCCACTGCTTCTTTATCAAACCTGGAGCCTGGCGCCACATAGACCTCGCAGCCAGGATCGGCTTGATGCCGACGGCCTTGGCAGCCCTGTAAAATCAATAACGCCGAACATGACGCCATGATCCGTGATCGCTACGCTGTCCATTCCCAGTTCCTTGACTCTGGAAACACATTCTTTTATTTTGTTGGAACCGTCCAGCAGACTATACTCTGTATGGACGTGAAGATGTGCAAAACTCATATCCCTTCCCACTTTCTATCTGTAAACAATCGTTGACTGTCCTGTATCTTTATACTATACCAAAAAACCTTGTTTTGGGGAAGTTCCTTTTTCTTACACGCGAATCCCTCCCGGCAGACTGTGCCGGAAGGGATTCGCCTTTAGTTTAAATTCATCATGGCATTGTGAATAAAACTACGCTATTTATTTACTACATGCTCTGGCGTTCCTGCAAGGATGCCCGCAGGTTTCCGACTGCTATATCCATCAGCCTCTGCCTTG
>ENA-OUNI01000091-OUNI01000091.1-human-gut-metagenome-genome-assembly--contig:-NODE-91-length-35524-cov-2.849592_pt1 | contig 35524 bp, 32 predicted proteins | sample MGYA00242499_ERZ504580 | MGnify/ENA primary metagenome ERZ504580 (study PRJEB26092, sample SAMD00036315) | human gut metagenome | host: Homo sapiens | study: EMG produced TPA metagenomics assembly of... | reverse complement strand
TATTGACAAGAAATTTTGTATCATGCGATATTCTATTCTTCTTGCTTACACAACTAAACAGGAGGAGAATAATGTCGGGAGAGACAAAAGAGGTTTTTGGCAGTAATTATGGCCAGAACGATGTAATCATCAACGGATTGATTGAAAAAATGACGCTGTTTGATGACAATCTGATGAGTCTTGTATTCGGGCAGAATATCGAGACAACGGAGTTACTGCTTCGCGTAATAATGGAGCGTGATATTAAGGTTATAGACGTCTGGGGGCAGGATGAATTAAAAAATCCAGTGATTGGTGGGAGATGTATTACCTTGGATGTGCATGCAATAGATGTCGATGGCAGACATATTGATATCGAGGTGCAGATTAATGCTGAGGGATCGCATGTCAAAAGAGCCAGATATCACAGCAGTATGATGGATGCGAGGATGCTGGAGGAAGGACAGGAGTTTAAGGAGATTAAGGATTCATACGTGATTTTTATTTATGATCACGATAAGTTCAGAAAAGGACTGCCATTTTATCACATTCAAAGGCGTGTTGATGAAACGGGTGAAGCCTTTGGAGATGGTTCGCATATTATCTATGTAAATGGAAGGTATGAAGGTAATGATGATATAGGTCGGATGATGAGAGATTTTCATCAGTGCAGGCCGGAGCTGATAAAAAAGTGAGACATTGTCAAAAGCGGTGGCTTATTACAAAGAAAAGGAAGGACGTGGTGCTATGAGTGAAGCTGTAAGAAAGTACGCAATGGAATATGCAAAAGAATATGCAAAAGAGTATGCAAAAGAGTATGGTGAGGAACAAAGAAGAGAAGGTATGAAGGCTGGAATTAAGACTGGCATTGAGACTGGAATTGAGACTGGCATTCAGACCGGACGTCGTACAGAAATATTCTTATCGGTTCAGGATGGGGACTATTCGGTGAACAGGGGAGCTGAGAAGCTTGGAATGTCAGTGGATGAGTTTGAGAAATCAATGAGTGAGGCAGGCTACAGAGTGCCGGAGTTAGTGTAACACGTATATATACAATTAAAATCGAGGCATGTTTAATTATGGAAAATTCAAACGAAAAAGAAGACATGAGAGCACTTATTATGGTATTTGTAATATGGCTTTTGTTATGGTGTGTTGATAATAGACAGTATTTTTTGAGTATCTGCCGCATCACTCAGATTATGAGATAGTGGCAGCATATAAAGCTTTTAATGGTGATATGCGTGATAATATAATCAGGTATATGTACCGGATAGGGATAATGCTATCGGATATATAAAGGCAGACTACACAGACAAAGAGGAAAAGCCTATATATGTAGGATACAGTAAGGAAAGGTCACCTCACGTTGTACGTAAAACACCGGCGCTTTCAAAAGGAATGATTTTAGCGGGAGGAATCATTCCGGCAGCAATAGTCCAATATTTTTTTAGAAAAAAGCATAAATAGTGTCCTTAGACACGCAGGAAATTTAGAGACCCTTCAGGATTGTCAGTGCCCTTCTCAAGCAGCGAGATGAGCTCTGAGATAGTCTGTTCGGTCTCTTCTTTTGTGGACGGAATCAGTGTATTGTCAAGCTTCACGACGAGCACGAGAAGCACAATCTCTGCAAGCGCATCAGGCTGTTGGCACACGATAAGTCCCTCAGCTGCTCCCTGCCTTATGATTTCACCGGTCACCGGCTTTAGCTCGGTAATCAGGTAATTGATGTATTTGTTGTGCAAAAATGCATTCTCCTGTACACCATTTCCGGCATCGGACTGGATTTTTAAAAAGGCGGCAGAGGAGTTGCGGCATGCCTGAAATATCATCGCCATGCGCACAAACGGAGATATATCGGTGCGCTTTGCAAGCTCCTTTGCGGTGGCAAGCGGCTCTTCGTAGCTTTTTGCCATAAGTGCATCAAAGATAGCCTCCTTTGATGAAAAATAATAATATATGCTACCCTTGCCTATCCCGGCTGTCTGGGCGATTTCGCTGACAGATATCTGGGATATTTTTTTGTTTCTAAAAGGGTTCTTAGCGCTTCAAGTATCTTCTCGTATTTTTCCGAATTTGGTCTTGTGGAATGTGGCATAGTGGATCCTCTTATATTAGTTACGTTTATTTTAATATATATTATCACAATCCATATGATTCTTCCATGAGATTTTACCGGGGGAATAGGTTTTGGTAAAAATGATATGATACGTTTGGATAGTTTATGAAAAAATAACAGAATAGTTTGAAAATGAAAATATTTATATTGACCGACGGTCGAAAAAGTGATACTGTAATGAAGTAACAAGTTGACCGGTGGTCGAAAAGGAGAATTGATATGACTTATGCAGATATGTTTTCAAAGGTAAAGGGACTGTTTATGGAGTCTGATGTGAGCGGTATAAGCGAGCACCTTGCTTTTCAGTTCAATATAACAGGAGAGGCAGAGGGAATTTTCTATGCGAGGTAAAGATGGTGTGCTGGCAGTGGAGCCGTATGAGTATTTTGACAGGGATGCGATTTTTATATGCAGCGCAGAGACTCTTTTTAAGCTGGCAGAAGGAAGGCTTGATCCGAGTCTTGCATTTACAACAGGCAAGCTCAAGGTGGAGGGAAATATTGATAAGGCACTTCGCCTGAAGCAGATTATAGACAGTAAGAAGGCGTAGGTGATGAAGATGAAGTGGGGAATAATTGCAGGTGTTTTAGGTGGTATTGCTGCAGCAGAGGCAGGCGGCAGTGCTTATTTCTACAGGAGGACCATGATGCGCTACAATGCCAAGAAGGAGCGCACGATGAAGATGTCCGGGGTTGACTGGGAGAGCTATTACAGCTTTATGAAGCCACGCGGAGAGTGGATGAGAGCACAGGCTCATGAGGATGTGTGGATTAGGTCCGATGATGGATTAAGACTGCATGCCACATATTTTCCGGGGATAGATGGAGGTAATCCGGATAAAGCCGTCATATGCTTTCACGGCTACACAAGTGAAGCTATGTCTGATTACAGCAGCATATCCAATTACTATTTAAAGAAGGGCTATAGCATGCTGCTTGTAGATGCGAGGGCACATGGACAAAGCGAGGGTAAATTCATAGGCTTCGGCTGCAAGGACCGCTATGATGCGCTTAAGTGGATTGACTGGATGATTAAGAAGGCAGGCAATGGCATAAGGATTGTTTTGATGGGAAATTCCATGGGAGGTGCCACTGTGCTTATGGCAAGTGGACTTAATCTGCCGGAGCAGGTGAAGGGAATTGTGTCAGACTGTGCATTTACCTCGCCTAAGGCGGTATTTACACATGTGCTTCACAGCATGTACCATCTGCCGGCTTTTCCGATGATTCAGATTGCAGATTTTGTGAACAGAAAAATGGCAGGGTATGGGCTTGATGAATGCAATGCTGCAAAAGAGGTGCAAAAGGCGAAGCTGCCTATTTTGTTTATCCATGGTGATAAGGATACATTTGTGCCATGCAGCATGTGTGATGAGCTTTATGCAAGCTGCGCGTCACAAAAGACAAAGCTGATAGTAAAGGGTGCAGGACACTGCGAGAGCTATTACAAGAATACGAAAGCTTTCGAGGACGCACTTGATAAATTTTTGGAAGGAGTTATGAGATGATGAAGACGAGAAAGGGACACAACGTATATCCGATTACGGTTGCACAAAAATTTCATTTGTACTATGCAAAGTACTGTCCGAATATGGCAGTACTCAATATAGGTACAAGCCTGACAATCGGCACGGAGCTTGACTGGAACGTGCTAAGGGATTCAATCAACTACGCGTATGCCAGAAACGAGGCCATGCGTATCCGCTTTACAAGGGATAAGGATGGAGAGTGCTATCAGTATATTGCGGATGTGGATGAGGATTTTAAAGAGAGAACTGTCGATTTCAAGGATTTTACGGATGTAACCATGGAGGAGGCAGAGAATGAGATGCAAGGCTGGACACAGGTGCCGTTTGAGTTTGAGGACTCTCCTATGACCAAAATCGTGATGATAAAGATGCCGGATGGATTCAATGGAGTGTACTTCTTAGGTCATCACATGGTGGTTGATGCGCAGTCACTTATTGCATTTTTAAAGGATATTATTGAGATATACTGTAATGCCATGTATGAGGGAGTACCTTTTCCAAAGGATATGTGCTCATATATCGAGCAGCTTAAAAAGGATCTGGCATATGAAGCCGGAAGTAAGGCACAGCTTAGGGACAGAGAGTTCTTTGAGAAGCTTATCAGACAGTCGGAGCCAATCTACAACGGAATCGACGGCACAGCAAAGCTTGATGCGGCAAGAGAACTGATGCATGATAACAAGCTAAGGAGTGCATTCAATGCATCGGATGATGTCACCTCAGCGCTTGATATCTTTCATCTGGAGGCTGAGCCGACAAAGCGTCTTATGGATTTTTGCGAGAAATATCATATTTCGCTTGCTTGTCTGCTTCTCATGGGAATCAGGACGTTTTTCCAGAAGGAACGGCTTCGATGATGTCTCCGTAAACAATGCCATCGCCAGACGTGCGACACTTAAGGAGAAGAAGTCAGGCGGCACACGTATTCATTCGTTTCCGTTTAGGACGTGCTTTTCAAAGGATGTACGCTTTATTGATGCCGTGTATACCATCAGGGATAAGCAAAACGAGCTGTTCCGCCATGCAAACTACAACCCGACAGAGTACTTTGCACTGCGCTCAAAGACTATCCGCAGCCAAAGGCAGGGCTTACATATGAGCCGATGTCGCTTACATATCAGCCTATGACCTTAAAGGAAAAGGGCTTAAACGACCTGGGAGATATAAAATACAAGACTAAGTGGTACCCGAACGGCATGACTACACAGGCTATGTATCTAACGGTAATGCACCGCCCGGAGGACAACGGACTGGATTTCAGCTTCGAGCATCAGGTCAAGGCAGTCTCAAGAAAGCAGCTTGAGTATATGTACTATTACCTGTGCAAAATCATGTTCAAGGGAGCAGAAAACCCTGAGCTTACAATAGGCGAAATCATTAAATTAGTGTAGTGGATTAGGAAACGTATTAGGTAAAAGGAGATTATTATGTTTGATGAATTAGTGGAAATTATCTGTAATTATGTTGATGTTCAGCCGGCAGATGTGCACGAAGAGTCACGTTTTATGGAGGATCTGGGCTTCACGTCATTTGACTTCATGAGCATGCTCGGGGAGATAGAGGATACCTTTGATGTGGAGATTGAGCAGACAAAGGCTGCAGAAATCCGCACAGTACAGGAAGCAGTCGATTATCTTGAGACATTAAAAGACGCATAATGGGTGAAGATAGGAGGAAATATGTTATTTCACACAATTCCGGATATTCTTTCATATGCAAATGAAGCTTACGGCGCGGATGACGCGATAAGATGGAAGAAATCCAAAAATGAGATAGAGTCAAGAACCTACAGTGAGCTTAAGAATGATACAGACAGCTTTGCCAATGCCATCGAAAAGCTTGGCAAAAAGGGCAGCATATCGCTGTAATAGGCCCTTCATCATATGAGTGGATAGTATCATATCTGGCAATCACAGAAAGCGGAAGTGTTGCGGTTCCAATCGATGCATCGCTTCCGGCAGCGGATATATGTGAGCTTTTGGACAGAGCCAGTGTGAGGATGCTTATATTTGATGAGGCACGTTCGGATGTGGCTGAGGCCGCAGCTAAAAGCTGTCATGATATAAATGTGTATGTGTCTATGAACAGTACAGAGCATTGTCCACAGGTGCTTTCGTTTAAAGGGCTTATAGATGACAACAGGGGAAGCTACGAGCCGGCAGTGGCAGAGGATGCGCTTTGCACTATCATGTTTACGTCCGGAACCACAGGAAAGAGCAAGGGAGTCATGCTGACGCAGAACAACCTGGCTGAAAATGCCACATGCCTTGACATGAAAATTGGACCTCACACGGTAATTTTGTCTGTGCTTCCGATACACCATGCATACTGTCTGAGCATGGATATTCTGAAAGGAATTTCACTGGGTTCGGTAATCTGCATCAATGATTCCATCATGCGCATGGCAAAAAATATACAGCTTTTTACTCCCGACATGATTCTTATGGTGCCTCTTATGATTGAGACATTTGCCAGAAAGCTCGAGGAGGTAAGGGCAGCAGGACTTCCTGCAGAGCCGGTCCGTAAGAAAATGTTTGGAGAGAGGCTTCATACAATCTGCAGTGGCGGTGCGTACCTAAATCCTGATTATGTTGATTTATTTGCAGAGTTTGGTATCACCATATTGCAGGGCTATGGCATGACGGAGTGTTCTCCGGTCATAAGCACAAATCTAAGCTGGGATATCCGTAAAAACTCGGTAGGCAAGCTGATGCCAAACTGTGAGGCAAAAACAGTTGACGGTGAGCTTTTTGTCCGCGGTACAAGTGTGATGCAGGCTATTATAAGATGCCAAAGGAGACTGAGGAGACACTGTCGGACGGCTGGCTTCACACGGGTGACTTAGGCTATGTGGACGAGGATGGATATATTTATCTGACCGGCAGAAGAAAAAATCTGATTATCACCAAAAACGGTGAGAATGTGTCACCGGAGGAGCTTGAAAACGCTCTGAGCGTAAATCATCTCATAAAGGAAATCATAGTGCGTGAGTCTGAAGGAGTGATTGAAGCTGAGATTTTCCCGGACAGAGAGTATGCTCAAAATACAGGCATCGCCGATATAAGCCAGCTCTGCAGGCGCTTATCGATGAGTACAATGTAAATGTACCTGCGTACAAGCGTATCTATAGCCTTAAAGTAAGGGAGAGTGAGTTTGAAAAGACGGCTTCACGTAAGATAAAGAGAAGCTGATATATAAAGAGGAAGCCGATGCATGTGGCTTGCATCGGCTATATATGAAAAAGATTAGTATGAGTATTGCGTAATTAATATGTTTTGTTGCTTTTATTTTGTATCTTTCGTTTATGATGTTAGTATACAAATCAATTGTGAAAACCGTGTGTTTTGAATTTCACTTTTCTGTAAACAAAATATGAACAAACTGTGCAGTCCTAAGGTACCATAAAAAATCCTTAGACAATATCATGATTTTGTGTATAATTATAGTATCGGTATTTGTTATTGCATATAGGATATAATTTTATGCATAATCAAACAGCGATATTATTTTTTACAAGGGGAAAAAGATGAAATTATTAAGTTTTGCAATCCCATGTTACAATTCAAAGGATTACATGGAGCATTGTATAGAGTCTATCCTGCCGGGTGGAGATGATGTGGAGATAATTATTGTTGATGACGGTTCAAAGGATGAGACAGCAGCGATAGCTGACAGATATGCAGCCGAATATCCTGACATAGTAAAGGCTGTACACCAGGAGAACGGTGGACATGGAGAGGCTGTAAACACAGGTCTCAAAAATGCCACAGGCAAATATTTCAAGGTCGTTGACAGCGATGACTGGGTGGATTTGGATTCATACAAGAAGATACTGGACAAGCTAAGGGAGTTTGAGCAGGAGAATACACAGATTGATATGCTTCTTGCCAACTATGTCTACGAGAAAGAGGGAGCAAAGCGTAAAAAGGTTATGCGTCAGACCGGCTTTCCGCGCAATGAGATATTTACCTGGAGTGATATAAAGCATATTTATAAGGGGCATTACATACTGATGCATTCGGTAATATACAGGACAGAGCTTTTGAGAAGCTGTGGACTCAAGCTGCCAAAGCATACCTTTTATGTGGATAATATCTATGTATATAAGCCGCTTCCGTATGTGCGTACGATGTACTATCTGGATGTGGACTTCTACAGATATTTTATCGGTCGCGATGACCAGTCGGTCAATGAGCAGGTGATGATACGCCGTATTGACCAGCAGATTCGTGTAAATAAGATTATGTTTGACGATGTCAAATTGCATGAGATAACAAATGAGATGTGCAGGAAGTATATGTACAGCTATCTGGAGATTATTACGACTATTTCTACTATTCTGGCAATTATCTCAGGCACCGATGAGAACATGGCTAAGAAGGATGAACTGTGGGCATACATGAAGGAGCATGATGAAGAAACCTACAAGAAGCTGCGCCATGGCGTCATGGGACAGTTAATGAACCTGCCGGGCAAGGGAGGCAGAAAGGTAGCTATCGGTGCGTATAAGCTGTCACAGAAGGTTGTTGGATTCAATTAGACGGATGTGAAATAAGGAGTATTATATGGATGAAGTATATAAGCAAATTGTTAATATAGCAAAAAAATATAATACAAAAAAAGTAGTGCTGTTTGGTTCACGCGCCAGAGGCACGAATCATCCTAAAAGTGATATTGATCTGGCTATTTATGGATGTGAGGATTTTGGTGATTTATCGGATTGTCTTAATGAGGAGTTGTGTCTTTACTAAAGCTGGACATAATAAATATGGATGATAAGCATATTTCACCGGTACTGGTGACAGAAATAGAAAGGATGGGAGGGTATTGTATGAAAAAGTTTGACCAGTATGTCAGACACTTGAGGATATTGTCAAGGGCATTTGATGAAGACTTGACAAATGATTTTATTGTGAGCGGTATAATTGATAAATATTATATACAATTTGAGCTGGGCTGGAAGGTCTTAAAGGAGCTGTTACGATATGAGGGTGCTAATCAGGCTGCAACAGGTTCTCCAAGAGAAATTATAAAAACTGCATATGCGTATTATGATTTTATGGATGAGAGTGTCTGGCTTGGAATGTTAAGAGACAGGAATGATACAACTCATATATACAATGAGGAAGCTGCACGTCAGCTTGTGAATAAGGTGCTTGACAATTATATTCATGAATTTCAGGTGCTGGAAATGAAAATTAAAGAAAGATATTCAGATGAGGTATTATCATCAATTAATTAAAGTAAAGACCACAGAGCAAAACAGAGACTCTGTGGTCTTTTAATATTGCAATTAAATTACTCTCCAAGTGTGAGCATGGTATCTATGCAGGCCTTGGCCTTTGTTCTTATATCGTCAGGCAGTATGATTTCTTCTCCGCCTGCTCCCTTAACACAATTGTATACATCCATCAGGGTAGTGAGCTTCATATTGTGGCATACGCAGTCTTTTGAGAGCGGATAGAAGCTCTTTTCAGGGCACTCATACTGTAAGTGCTGCAGTATGCTGTTTTCAGTTCCGATGATAAATTCCCTGTCTGTGCTGTTTTTAGCATAGTCAATGATGCCGGTGGTGCTTCCGATATAGTCTGCAGCCTTTGAAACCTCTGCAAGGCACTCCGGATGTACGAGAAGCTTTGCAGCAGGATGAGCCGCTTTTGCTCTCTCAACATCTGCTATTGACATGCGCAGGTGAGTAGGACAGCCACCATGTACAAATTTAAAGGTCTTTTCCGGAACCTGTTCCTCAACCCATGCGCCCAGATTGCAGTCAGGGATGAAAAGAATCTTGTTATTGTCAATATTTTTAACAATTTTTACAGCGGATGAGGATGTGACGCACACATCACATATGGTTTTAAGCTCTGATGTGGTGTTTATGTAGGCAACCACTGTATAGTCAGGGTTCTCGGCCTTTAACGATTGTAAGAGCTCTACATCGAGCTGCTCCGCCATAGGACAGCCTGCTGCGCTGTTTGACAAAAATACATGCTTGTCAGGAGATAAAATCTTGCAGGTCTCTGCCATGAAGCGGACACCGCACATGAGCACATTCTTCTGTGGTGCTGTGGCAGCCTGCTTGCTGAGTCCATATGAGTCGCCTGTGAAATCGGCAACCTCAAGTATCTCGTGACTCTGATAAGCGTGAGCTAATATACAGATATCATTTTCCTTCTTTAATCGGATAATCTCATCCTGTAATTCTCTTGTTGTCATCATAATATGATATACCTCTTGAAATTCCTAGTGTGATTGAAGCACAGTTGTATCAATGTAAGCCCATTTTGGATTTTACATAAAGAACCGGCCAAAATAAATAAGTTACTTGTCATTATACTTAGCTGTAAACCAGCTGTCAACACAAAAGTTTTACAGGTGTCTTGTCAGTTGTAATTTTAGTGTTATAATACGCCCATTACAGTAAATCGCATCCAGGGGGATGTTGCTAAAGAAGCGGCTACATCGGTGGATGCAGGTAAATAAAAGAGGTAACATATTATGAATACAGATGTACTTATTGTGGGAAGCGGCTGCTCAGTCTTTATTGTGCGCTTAAGCTTCCAAGAGACATAAGAATTACACTGATAACAAAGTCAGATCTGGAGAGCAATGATTCATTTCTGGCGCAGGGCGGCATGTGCATGCTTAAAGAGCAGTCTGATTTCGACAGCTTTTTTGAGGATACCTTAAAGCCGGCCACTACGAGAATGACAAGGAGTCGGTTGGGATAATGATAAACTCATCACCTGAGGTGGTGAAGGATCTTGTTTCATACGGAGCAGATTTTGCGAGAAATGATGACGGCTCACTTGCCTATACGAGAGAGGGAGCTCATTCACACAACAGAATTATTTTCCATGAAGACGTGACCGGAAAAGAGATAACAAGCACATTGCTTGCACAGGTTAAGAAGCTTTCAAATGTGACACTCATGGAGTATACGACGATGGTTGACATCATCGAAAGGGATAACAAATGCTACGGCGCCATCATAAGAAAACAGGATGGCACGCTGGAAAAGGTGACAGCGGCATACACTGTCATGGCTTGTGGCGGAGTTGGAGGACTGTACAGATTTTCAACAAATTTCAGACATCTGACAGGTGACTCGCTTGCCATTGCAAAAAAGCATGGCATAGAGCTTAAAAACCCAGACTATGTGCAGATTCACCCAACGACTTTTTACACGAAAAAGCATGAGGACAGAAGCTTTCTCATTTCAGAGTCCGTAAGAGGCGAGGGTGCTAAGCTTTTAGACAAGAATATGAACAGGTTTGTCGATGAGCTCTTACCAAGAGACGTGCTGACCGGCAAAATCCGTGAGCAGATGAAAAAGGACGGCACAGACTTTGTCTGGGAGGATTTGCGTACCATTCCAAGGGATGAGCTTGTATCACATTTTCCAAATATCATTGAACATTGCAAGGAGATGGGATATGATGTCTTCAAGGAGCCTATTCCTGTTGTTCCGGCACAGCACTATTTCATGGGCGGCGTCAAGGTGAATCATCACAGCCGCACATCCATGGAATGTCTCTATGCAGTTGGAGAGACCGCATGCAACGGAGTGCACGGAAGAAACCGTCTTGCAAGCAATTCACTGCTTGAGAGCCTGGTATTCGCAAAGCGTGCAGCAGGACAGATGGCTGAGCTTGGCTTTGTAAATGATGAGATAGCAGCCAAAAAGGCCGCAGATAGCATCGACCTCGCAGACTACAGCGATGAAAAAGCTGTAGAGAGAGAATACAGGAAGCTCGCCATGGAGGCTATAGAGGGCCGCACCGGCGCAGGTACAGAAGAGACTGTCGAATCAGGCATTGCCTATATTCAGGCATAAAAAGTGCGAAACCGTAATAAATAATAATTTGAACGAAAGGAATTTAAATATATGTACGATCAGGTAACACTGGGCCTCAACGTAGACCCATTCATATTAAGCGCATTAAAGGAGGACATCACAAGCGAGGACGTATCCACAAACAGCGTGATGCCACATCCACAGGCAGGAGAGGTGGATTTAATCTGCAAACAGGACGGAATCATCTGTGGACTGCAGGTTTTTGAGAGAGTTTTCACACTGCTTGATGCAGATACAAAGGTAGAGTTTTATGTAAAGGATGGCGATAGGGTAGAAAATAAGCAGCTTATCGGCAAGGTTTACGGAGATATCAGAGTACTCTTGTGCGGTGAGAGAACTGCGCTCAATTATTTACAGCGCATGAGTGGAATTGCCACTTATACCAGTCAGGTTGCAGCACTCTTAGAGGGCACCGGTATCAAGCTTTTGGATACCAGAAAGACAACTCCAAACAATAGAATTTTTGAAAAATACTCGGTCAGAGTCGGTGGTGGAAACAACCACAGATACAATCTCTCGGATGGAGTGCTTCTTAAGGATAACCACATCGGAGCCGCTGGCGGTGTAAAAGAGGCAATCGCCATGGCAAAGGCCTATGCTCCGTTTGTCAGAAAGATTGAGGTTGAGGTAGAGAGCTTTGACATGGTGAAGGATGCGGTTGAAGCCGGTGCCGATATTATCATGCTCGACAACATGTCCACAGAGCTTTTAAAGCAGTGCATCGACTACATTGACGGCAGAGCCGAAATCGAGGTTTCGGGAAATGTTACCAAAGAAAATATTGCAAGAATAAAGGGTCTTGGTGTAGACTATGTATCAAGTGGTGCGCTCACACATTCAGCGCCTATTATGGATTTATCACTTAAAAATCTACATGCAGTATAGATTTTAGATTGCCGGTCGCACTATGCTGTGACAGTAATGTTTTACAGAAAGGAACGAAAATGAACGGTGATGAGAGAAGAAAAAAAATAATAAATATTCTATCCTCGTCAAAGTCGCCTGTGGCGGGAGTTGCGCTTGCAAAGGAGCTTGATGTGAGTCGTCAGGTGATTGTGCAGGACATAGCACTGCTTCGAGCAAACGGAGCCGCGATTTTTTCGACAAACAGAGGATATCTGATACAGGCGGATAAGCAGTATTCGAGAGTATTAAAGGTGGTTCACGAGGATGATGAAGTAGAAGAGGAGCTTTCAACAATAGTTGATGCCGGAGGCCATGTGAAGGACGTATTTGTATACCACAAGGTTTACGGAGTGATCCGCGCCAATATGGACATCAAGTCCAGACGTGATGTCAGAAATTACCTGGAGGAAATCCGCACAGGAAAGTCCAGCCTTCTTAAAAATGTAACTTCAGGTTATCACTATCACACAATATGTGCGGAGAGTGAAGAGGTGCTTGATGCCATACAGGAGGAGCTTAAGCAGAAGGGCTTCCTTGCAAAGCTGCAGGACTATGAGCCGGTGGATTTCTGGGGAGACAACGAGGATGAGGCGAAGGCTTAATTTTATCATAAAGTTAAAGCGTAATATAATAATTGCCCGGGTGAAAGCCCGGGCTGTTTTTTGCTTTTTATTTAATTTCCAGATTTTCACCTGTAAGCCCTATGTATGATCCCTCAGGAAGTCCACCTTCAGGATGTCCGATAAGCCATTTGTTTTTAGCTGCAAGAAGAGCATCTTCTCCGCCGGTGTGTGGATGTTCCAGGGCTTCATTTGTGCCTTTTGGAAGTACAACGGCTACCAGAAATCCGCCAGCAGATGCATTACATGGTGCGTAGTGCAGTGTTGTGGCATAAAGCTCAACTGCTGTTCTGGAAGGAATCCTGAAAGCTTCCATCAAAGAGGTATCATATGTATTTTCCACGGAGATATCCTGCTGTCGGCCGAGTATCAGTATGGCATCAGTTGCGGCAATATTGACCTCAGAGCATCTGTGATATTCAACAGCATTGAGCTTATGATTGTTGCCTATGCACCAGCCTATCTGTATAGGAAGCTCCCCGTATGTTTTCTGTTGTAATTCTGTAGCGCATTTTAGCTTTTCAAGTGCAGAAATGGATGGCTCATAAACCACATCGGCAGGAATTTCTACTGTCTGCATTGTGCTGACCAGCTCTGTAAGATCTATAGAGTCGATCACCTTTCCATATTTCTTAAAACATTCTTCTGTTATTTCATGTATGATCATTATATGGTCCTCCTGATTTTTAAAATTATAGAAATTATAATGTATGACAGAGAAAATGTCAGCAGGATAAATTATTGTTTTATACCCTAGTTATTAGATATATTTATTTTAGGATTTGTAAAAAATATTTTTTATGGAATATAATGACTATTATGCAATTTTATAGCAGAGACTGAACAAAAGAAAATAGGGAGAAAACATGGTATGATAAAAAGATTGGTTTCCGCAGCGATTACAGTGGCATTGTTTATCGGACTTATAGCCGGTGTTACTTTTAAAGCGTCAGATAAAAAAGAAATAAAGCATTTTACGGCTTTTTTTTCTGTAGAAGGAGATAATATAGATCCGGATAATGATATAAAGCAGCTCATAGCAGAGCAGATCGGTGCTGAATGTGAGGAAACATGGCTTGTTGGACAGGATAAGGACGATGCAATAAATTCTCTCATAGCAACCGGGGAATATCCGGATTTTGTATTGGGTGAGACTGCGCTGTATGAGGCAGATGCACTCATTCCAATAGATGAATACTGGGACGATTATCCGAACATAAAAGAATATCTCAGTGATGAACAATGGGAAAAGTTAAGACAGCCGGATGGACACATATATTGGATTCCACCGTTTGGAATATCACATGGGGATGATGTGGAGATGCTGCATAATGGTGAAGCTTCTGGATTCAGACAAGAGTATTAAAATGGGCTGGATATCCAAAGATTACAACGATAGAGCAGTACTTTGACCTGATAGAAAGCTATGTACAGGCAAATCCAACAATGCCGGATGGAACAGAAAGTATACCATTTACGATGCTTTGTGATGACTGGAGGTATTTTTGCCTTGAAAATGTGCCGCAGTTTCTGGACGGATTTCCAAACGATGGAAGCTGTATGGTAGACACGGAAACCAAAAAAGTGATGGATTACAATGTGACCGACACAGCCAAAAGATATTTCGGAAAGCTTAACGAAGAGTTCCGTAAGGGAATAATGGATCCCGGGGCGTTTAATGCCACCTATGATCAATATCTGGATAAGCTGTCAACAGGAGCTGTGCTTGGGATGGTCGACCAGTGGTGGCAGTTTTATTATGTAATAGATCCTGTATTCAAAAAACAGAATCTGGCACAGCTTGGGTGTGATTATGTTCCTCTTCCTGTCACGATTGATGATGGTATTCACAACAGATGGCATACAAACAGGATGGCAGAAATAGATTATTCTTCAGGAGTGTCCATTACCACCTCCTGTAAAGATATTGAAGGTGCGATGAAGTTTGTCAGTGATCTTCTGGAATCTGATATCATAAGAGAAAGGTTCTGGGGAGAGGAGGGCAAGGACTATTCAGTCGATGAAAACGGTTTGTTTTACCTTACCAATGAGCAGGCAGAGAAAAAAAGTGACAGCTCATATCAGACAGCGCATATGTGTTCGTACTCATACTTTCCAAGAGTGGAGGGAATGCTTGATGATGGTATAAATGCGTTTTCAATGGAGTATCAGCCGGAAGAATTCTATAAAAATCAGCCTGCAGATATTCAGGAATGTTTTGATGCATACGGAGTGGAAAATTATGTGGAACTGCTCGGTAAAAACGATGCTCCAGGTTCATGGTATCCGATGTACTCATATTCAGATTCGATTCCTACGACATCCGAATGTGGAAAAGTAAAAAATAATCTTGAGGCAGTTAAGAAGAGGTGGCTGCCACAGGTGATAATGGCAGATGATTTTGATGCTGCCTGGGATCAGTATATGGAGGAGTACAATGCCTGCAATCCACAGATATATTTTGATTATTTACAGCAAAAGGTAAATGAAAATTAGCAATATTTGAATACTGTTTGGCAATTTATTAATAGAATAACAAGCCCCTGTTCGTTTACACTTGTATATATCAATAAACGAATGGGGGGATTTTATTTTGGATGATTTAAAAAATGGTGCTTTGTATATAGGCACGATACCATCATCAATGGACAATAACAGATGCTCGGTCGCACTTGAGGATGATGGAAGCGTTACCTTTTATATCTATGCGCCAAATGCCAATAAAGTAGAAGTAGCCGGAATGGGAGGCTATTTCAGCTCAGAACGCATACAGTTAAAGCCTGATATGCAGGGTGGATTTTCGGCAAACATTAAAGATTTCCACTGGGCAATGCATTATTATTTCTGGTATGTAGATGATGTCTGCATAACAAATCCTCATGCGGCTATATCATATGGCTGTTTTGCTGCAATAAACACATTTGAAGTGCCGGAAGAGGGCGAGGATTTCTATTTTGTCAGGGATGTGCCGCATGGAACGGTAAGTCTGTGCAAATATACCTCACAGGTAAACGGTCACATAAAGGAGAGCTATGTGTATACTCCCCCTGGATATGAGAGCGGAGATGGAAGGTATCCTGTATTGTATTTACAGCATGGTGTCGGGGGAGAATGAGACCGGATGGGTATGGCAGGGTAAGATGAATTTCATCATGGACAATCTGATAGCAGACAAAAAATGTGTGCCGATGATCATAGTTGCAAGCAGTGGCTACTCATTTAAGGATAACGAATACCCTGTATTTTTCCGGGAGATTTTGACAGTGAGCTTGTAAATAGCATAATCCCTTATATAGAGGAAAATTTTAAGGTCAAAAAAGGAAGAAACAACCGTGCTGTGGCAGGACTTTCACTTGGTTCAGCACAGGCTACGGATATAGCGGCAAGACACCCAGAACTTTTTTCAGCAGTTGGGGTATTTTCAGGTGTTGCAATACATCTCATGAAAAAATCATTGACAGCGCATATCGGTTTGAAGCTGTCTTTATGTCGGCAGGAGATGAAGAAAAAGAGATACTGCTTGGAATCAATGAGATGGTAAAGGAATTTTCACGGCAGGGGAAAGACAGTACACCAAAAGTATATGAGGGCTATCATGAATGGCATGTATGGAGAAAGAGCTTTAAGGATTTCGCACAGATGCTTTTTACATGGGATGACGCAGAACTTGATGATATTAATAAAGCTGTCCCGGTCAGATCAAAGAATATTGATTTTAGCACACCGGTACAGGCGGATGAGAGCATGGTATTTTTTGATCCGGTGTACAGGCAGATACAGTTCGAAAATGACGAGGATGGAAAACCGGCTGGCAAATATCCGGATGTCATACATGGTATCCGTGTGACGGAGGATAACAGCATTGAAGTAAATCTTTTTGCACCTGATGCAAAGCGTGAGCGTAGTTCTTGAAAATGGCACGGAGGAGCTTCTTTACAGATCAAAGAAAAATGATGGTTACTGGGAAAAAACAATAGGCAATCCGGCAGAGGGATTTAACTATGTGACATTTATGGTAAATGGAACACCTGTAGTAAACCCTGCGGCACCTGTCGGGTTCGGATATAACAGGGCTGTAAACTTTGCTGAGGTACCTGAGAGGAGCTTTAGCTGGCATGAGCTTAAGGAAACAGATCATGGTCAGATACATATCCATTATTCGTGTGATGGAGACGGACAGGTCAGTATGAATTATGTTTATACACCAGCCGGTTATGGAGAGGATAACTGTGACATCGGCAGAGTATGTGTGCTTGAGTGTGCTGCGGACGAAAGAAATTTTTGCTGGATACATCAGGGAAAGATAGCAAATATCATGGATAATCTGTCTGGCGAAGGCAGGATAAAAGGAGTTATGATAATAATGGCAGACAGCACGATATCTGATGATATCATCGGGAACATAACAGCCATATACGGAATTAAGGACAGTGAACAGATAGAATGGTTCAAAAAAGGAGATAATGAATCCTGGACATCATGCAGACACAGATTTGTAAATTTAATGTGCGGGATACAGTAAAACAGCGACAAAAAGGAGAGAAAAATGGCAGGAGCATATAAGACAGGCAAATACAGAAATATATTCAAAGAGTATGGGTATCCGGAAGAAGAAATTCAAAAAAGAGTAGAGGATACTTTTAACACGATATTCTATGGGAATGATGATGAACGTTTTTATCATGAAGCCGGTGATGATATGGGATATATGGAGGATACCGGCAATCATGATGTGAGAACCGAGGGAATGTCATATGGCATGATGGTATGTGTACAGCTGGATAAAAAAGCAGAGTTTGACAGACTGTGGAAATGGGTGCGCACATATATGTACATAGAAGATGGTCCGGCAAAAAATTATTTTGCGTGGTCATGTCAGACAAACGGAAAGCGAAATGCCGAAGGACCGGCACCTGATGGGGAAGAGTATTTTGCAATGGCATTGTTTTTCGCCTCTAAAAGATGGGGAGATGGCGATGGTATATTCTGCTACAGCAAAGAGGCACAAAATATCTTAAGGGAGTGTGTACACAAGGGTGAGCCGGGACACAGCGGAGAGCCAATGTGGGAGCCTTCCAACAAGCTGATAAAGTTTTGTCACAAATATGGATTTCAGTGATCCTTCATACCATTTGCCGCATTTTTATGAACTTTTTTTGCCCAAAGGGCTTATGAGGAGGACCGAGAATTCTGGAAAGAAGCAGCAGCTGCCAGCAGAGCATATCTGCACAGTGCATGCCATGAAAAGACAGGACTTAGCGCAGAATATGCAGATTATGACGGAAAGCCTCATACGGGGCATAAGGAAATATTTGGAAGACATGACTGGTATTACAGTGATGCATACCGCACGATCGCCAATATAGCGATGGATCATCTGTGGTTTGATGCAGATCCGTGGCAGATTAAAACGGCAGAAAGGCTTCAGAAGTTTTATTGTGAGGATCAGAAGGACAATTGGGATGGTGTATTTCTTATAGATGGTACACCGCTTGATGAGAAGGCACTTCATCCGGTAGCAATCATTGCTGTTAATGCAGAAGCTTCACTCGCAGCAGATGGAAAATATGCAAAGCAGTGTGTTGAAAAGTTCTGGAACACTCCGCTTAGGCAGGTGACAGGAGATACTATGATAATTTCCTTTACATGTTTGCAATGTTAGCACTTTCAGGAAATTACAGGATTTATTGATTTTTATATACAATGGTTCTGGTACCGCAGACTTACTATTATTTGAATTTATTTATCGCACATATAATTTGACTTGTTATATTCTATAATTTGTCCCATATTTTAAAACCTCTCTTATGGTAGAGTGTTTTTGGAATTACAAATACACATGTAAGGAGGACATGGGGTTGAAAAGGAAAAAACTATTGAAACAAGGAGCATGTATTGCGGTATGCAGTACTATGCTTGCCACAGGTGTCACACAGCTTATACCTGCGTATCAGGCGCAGTCGTTAGTATTCGCTGATGAAGTTCAGCAGAATATAAAGAAAACGACATACACAGCTGATAAATTGACAGTAGACTGGGGAAATGCCGGCTATGAGCTGACAGATGGTGTGTGGAAAGTGACATTTAACAATCAGTACGATCAGGTTAAATGGAGACTGCCGGAGACTGTTGATATGTCAACTGTAAAATCTGTGACCTTTAATGTGAAGGATCAGAAAGGATCAGTTTCACTAAAGGTCTACAAGAATGGAGATGAAGATGCTGATGGCGCAAATACGAAGTATGAACTTACAGGCGCAGATGAATACTCGATAAGCCCGACAGGTGAAGGTGATATGGTAGCAGTTGGTCTTATGACTACTGATAATGCCGGTTCGGGATCAGCTATCAGCCTCGTTAGTGTGACAGTGGAAACTGATACAACACCAAAGACACCACCTGAGATAGAGCAGAATATTGAGGACTGGAAAAAATCTGTCACAAGCAGTGATGCTCTTGGAGAAAATGCAATCGCAGGAACAGGTATCATGTTAGATGAGATTAAGGACAATACGCTCATGGACCTTGTGGAGAAGCATTTTAATGCAGTTACATTTGGAAATGAATTAAAACCGGATGCACTTTTTAATTATCAGCTTGAGAAGTCGGTTAAAACAAAAACAGTTCAGTTTGATGGGCAGGATCTTGAAGTACCGATGGTAAATGACGCAGGGGACAGCCTTGATTTCTCAAGAGCTGATGCGATGGTAGATAAGATTTTGGAGTGGAATGCGGCACATCCTGACAGGAAGATACGCATAAGAGGTCATGTTCTCGTATGGCATTCGCAGACTCCGGAATGGTTCTTCCATGAGAATTATGATATCAGTAAGCCATATGTAGATAAAGAGACTATGAACCGCAGACTTGAGTGGTATATCTCAAGTGTATTCGACCACTACTTCGGAGAGGCAGCAAATAAAAAGTACGACGGACTTTTCTATGGCTGGGATGTAGTAAATGAGCCGTTATCGGCAATACATACCGTACAGATACGGTAAGCCCGGCAGAAAGCCTTGATGAGATACGTCATGGGAACAATTCGAGCTGGTGGCATGTATACAAGAGCAATGAGTTCATAATCAATGCATTTAAGTATGCGAATAAATATGCGCCTAGTGATGTAGAACTTTACTACAATGATTTCGGAGAGACAGACAATATCAAGTCAGAAGGAATCATAAAGCTCATAAGTGATGTAAAATCAGCACAGGGAACACGACTTGATGCATTTGGTATGCAGGCACATTACAGTGTGGACAGCTTCTCAGCAGCACAGTTTAAGACAGTAGCAAAAAAATATGCCGAAGCAGCAGGAAAGGTTCAGCTTACAGAGCTGGATTTCCAGGCAAGCGCAGCTTACAAATCAGGAGCAGCATCAAAAGAGAGCGAGTATACAAAGATGGCATACTGTCACAAACAGCTTTTTGATGCTGCAAAGGACTTAAAGAAAAACGGTACAAATGTAGCAGGAATCACTGTGTGGGGAGTTATTGAGCCAAATTCATGGCTTCATTCACAGTCAAATGTTGGTGGCGGAGCTGACGGATCAAAGCAGTGCCCACTGCTTTTTGATGGAAAATACAAGGCAAAGCCTGCATACTGGGCTTATGTAGATGCTACAAAGCTTGAGCCGTTAATACAGGATATCGTTGTAGCTGAGCAGAAAGGTGATACAATGTCCGGAACAGAATACAGTTTTTCGGATGATGATACACAGGCAGCTTTTATTCCAACATGGGATAAGGATGGATTAAATGTACTTGTAAGCGTAAAGGATGCCACAATAAATGATACGGATGAAGTTACAGTATATGTGGATGAGACAAACTCAGCAGGAGATGTGACACCGGTAAAGAAGACAGTTAAGCGTTCTGAGGCACAGGCTGTTGATGGTGGATACCGTGCGACCATCAAAGTACCTATGACTGATTTAAAAGTTGCAAAGACTATCGGCATGGATGTAAAAGTTATGAATAACGATAAAGCTGTAAGCTTCAATGACCTTAAAGAAATGCAGGAGACAAGCAGCAAATATTATGCAAAGGCTACTCTCAAGCCGGGCATTGAAAAAGCAACAAAAGCAACGGTAAAGATTGACGGAGAAGCCGACAGCGAATGGGATAAGGCTGTGGCTATTCCTCTTACAATAAACCTTGGAGCTAAGGTAACAGCAGATGCCAAGGTGTTGTGGGATGACGAAAACCTTTATGTATATGCAACAGTTAAAGATCCGGTGCTTAATAAAGACGGTGGAGAGGCATATCAGCAGGATTCACTCGAGGTATTTATCGATGAGAATAATGCCAAGACAGAGTCATATGATGACGATGATAAGCAGTACAGGATCAATTATGAGAATGAGCATTCTTTCAATGGAAAGAAATGTCTCGAGGAAAATGTACAATCTGCCGCAAAAGTGACTGGGGATGGATATGTGATTGAGGCAGCCTTCAAGTGGACAGACATAAAGCCAAAAAAGGGTGACAGGATTGGTCTTGAGTTCCAGATAAATGATGCTGATGCTTCAGGAGCAAGAATCGGAACCTTAAGCTGGAATGATGAAACAGGCATGGGCTGGTCTAAATCATCGGTATACGGAACAATAGAGCTTGCAGCAGAGGCAAAGGATGAAGTGTCTGATGATAATAGTAAACCGGGTACAGATGATCCATCAACAGGTAATACAGAAAAACCGGGTACAAATAATTCATCAACAGGTAATACAGAAAAACCGGGTACAGGCAAGCCGGCTATAAATAAACCGTCAGCGGATAAACCGGCAACAGGCAGCACAAATAAGCCTTTAGCAAACAAGCCGGCGGCAAAAAAGCTGCAAAGACATCAGATCAATCAGCAACGGCAGCATTTATCGTGTTGTTTCTTGCAGGAGTTTCGATGGCAGGGGCTTCAAGATTAAGAAGAAGCAGAAAGCAGTCATAAACTATAAAAGACAGGACAAATATCTATAATTTCTCCCGGTGCAAAGCACCGGGAGTTTTTGTATCATATAGTCATTATAGCTGATAAAATCGACATAACAAGGAGGCAGAAAGATGGCAGGGCCAAAAGCACCAAAGGATCCCGAAAGAAAAAGACCGTATTTCTACATCATGAAGGATAAGGATATATACGGCTCAGTACAGGAAGATGGAAGCATTATACATTTTATATATGAAAGCGACGGAAGACTGATAAACAGTGCACAAATAGCCGGAAATATAGAAAATAAAGAGGAACTGGGGCTGTTAGAGACGGTGGAAGGTTTTGGCAGGCTTGTACACAGCATAGGTGTATCTGTGGAAACAGATAATCAAAACGAACAGATCGAATTTGTGTTTCAGATGTACGGAAAGCAGGACCTGTACGGAGGCGGTACTAATCTTAAGGTAAAGCTGACAGGCGATGGAATGGAGAGAAAGATATACCTGTCAGATTATAAGTGGACACCGGATGATGATATACCGGGACAGATAAAGTTCATATTTAATACACCGGATATCATGGGAAAAGCGAGTGTCAGACTGTATCTGAATGACGGCTATGAGGCTCCGGCAGATATTGAGGAAACAGAGGTGGATATGAACTCTGATGAATACTGCAGCATGATAAGCCATTCGCTTATGAATATGGGAAATGTATACCGCATAAGAAAAGCCATCGAAAAGACAAGAGCCGGAAAAGAGGTAACACTTGCATACATCGGTGGATCTATCACACAGGGAGCAGGTGCGACACCTATAAATACAGAGTGCTACGCATACAAATCCTATCAGCTTTTCCAGAGGCGTTTTTCTGCAAAGAATAATGTGAAATTCATAAAAGCAGGTGTGGGTGGCACACCATCGGAGCTGGGAATGATCAGATTTGACAGGGATGTACTAAGAGACGGACAGCAGCCTGATATAGTAGTTATTGAATTTGCTGTAAATGATGAGGGGGATGAGACAAAGGGTGACTGTTATGAAAGCCTTGTACGTAAAGTACTTAATCTGCCATGGAAACCGGCAGTCATATTGCTTTTTCCGTATTTGCTAATGACTGGAACCTTCAAGACCGCCTAAGCCCGGTTGGAAAGCTCTATGATCTGCCAATGGTAAGCGTGCTGGATGCGGTTTCCCCTCAGTTTGCATTAAAAAATGACGAGGGAAGGGTAATAAGCAAAAATCAGTTCTTCTATGATATGTTTCATCCGGGCAATGTAGGCCATTCCGTCATGGCAGACTGCATAGAGTATCTTTTTGAAAAAATAGATCAGGCAGGGCATGCAAGTTTGAATGCATTTGAACTGGGACTGACAGAGGAAAAAATATTGCAGGAAAACCTAAATCTTGCACCGGTAATAGGAAACAGCTTTGAAAATATAAGACTGCTCGACAAAAAGGATATATATGCAAAGGCATATATTGACGAGGGTGGTTTCGATTCGACAGATACACAGCTGCAAAGCGTTGAGATGGATGATCAGCTTTCGCTGACTCCGGAATTCCCGTATAACTGGATGTATGATGGCACAAAAAATACATTAAACAGGGAAAAAGTGTATTTCGAGCTTGAGATGGAGTGCAGGGCACTTCTCCTTGTATTTAAGGATTCGGGAGAAGTAAACGTGGGAAAGGCGAAGGTATATGTGGACGGAGAATATCATTTTACGGCTGATCCACATATCAATAACTGGCAGCACTGCAATGCGGCAATAATATTTAACAATAAGACCAGTGAAAATCATGTTGTAAGAATTGAAATTGCAGAGGAAGACAGAGACAAGCAGTTTACGATACTGGGCTTTGGATATGTATTATAGGAAATGAGAGGTAAGAGACATGGTAACAGCAAAAAATCCAATACTTTCAGGTTTTTATCCTGATCCATCAATATGCAGAGTCGGGGAAGACTATTATCTGGTGACATCAAGCTTTGTGTATGCACCGGGTGTTCCCATATTTCATAGCCGGGATCTGGCTCATTGGGAGCAGATTGGCAATATACTTGACAGACCATGCAGCTATGCGTGGAAAATGAAGAAATATCGAGAGGTATTTTTGCACCGACCATAAGATATCATGAAGGAACTTTTTATATGATAACGACCAACGTATCGCATGGCGGCAATTTTATAGTGACAGCGCAGGATCCGGCAGGACCGTGGTCTGATCCGTATTATTTGGGAGAAGAAGCAGTCGGAATAGACCCAAGCCTTTTCTTTGATGATGACGGCAGATGTTATTACTGTGGCACACGCCCAAACCCTGAAGGAGTACGTTACAATGGAGACTGGGAGATATGGATACAGGAGCTTGATCTTGGAACCATGAAGCTTAAGGGCAGGAGCATGGCCATATGGAAAGGTGCTGTAAAGGGCTGCATATGGCCGGAAGGACCACATATCTACAAGATAAACGGATATTATTATCTGATGCATGCAGAGGGCGGCACTGGACCGGAGCACAGTATAACGATAGCAAGAAGCAAGGAGCTTTTTAAATGGTTTGAAGGATGTCCGAGAAATCCGATATTTACACACAGAAATCTGGGAATGGATTATCCGGTCATCTATGCAGGACATGGTGATCTGGTGGATGATATAAACGGAAACTGGTATGTGGTCATGCTTGCGTCAAGACCATGCAAAAAGCACAGCAGCATGGGCAGGGAGACCTTTATTGCAAAAACAATATGGGAAAACGAATGGCCGGTAATAGCACCCGGGATAGGACATCTTGAGGATACGGTAGATATACCGCTTGAAGAGTGCAGATTTATAGATGAGATATCAGAAAATGATTTTATAACTTTCTGCGAAGCCAAGCCTGATAAGAGGCTGGTTGGAATAGGAAAACGCAACGAGTCTTTTTACTCCCTTAAGGAAAATCCGGGAGTACTGAGACTGTACACAAACAAAGAGCAGATCGCTGATCTTGGCACAAGCGCATTTCTTGGACTAAGACAGAAGGGCTATGAGTTTTCGGTAAAGACAGCAGTGCGTTTTATCCCACAGTCGGATAATGAGACGGCAGGACTTGTACTTTTCCAGAACAATGAGAATCATCTTCGCGCTGAGATAACAATGGAAGCCGGAAGGCTGGTATTTGTGGTGACTACACATATTAAGGGAACTGACAAAAAGATAGCAGTGGCAGATATTATGGAGTACAGCATTACAGAAAAAAATCCACTGTGGAATATATGTATGATCTGTAAGGAACAGGAAGCATCTATATGGATAGGTACGGCCGAAAAGAGCGTAAAAGTCGCAGAAAAAATAAGTCTGCTGCCATATACCACAGAAGAAGCAGGTGGCTTTGTGGGCTGTACGGTCGGTATGTATGCATCATCAAATGGCAGCAATAGTGATAACTATGCAGATTTTTCATACATAATGCTCACCCAGTAAACATTTTGCGGAATTCAGTCGGGGTGCAGCCCTTTTCAGCTTTGAACACCCTTATGAAAGTGGATGGATTTGCAAAGCCTGACTGCATTGCAGCCTCGGTGACTGATATATTGGGATCAGCCAGAAGGGTCAGGGCAAGCTCTATTCTTTTCTGATTTAAGTATTTGTAAAAGGTATTATTGGTAAACTGCTTAAATAGCCGGGTAAAGTGATATTTACTGAATCCGGCTATTTTTGAGATTTCATCAAGTGTTATGTCCTCAGTGCAATGTGTATCGATATACTCACAGATAGACAGAAAACGCTCCAGATATTCCTGCTGTTTGTGTCTGCCGACATTAAAATTACAACTGCTGGCAGTATGATGTCTTCCAATAAGGACAAGTACTTCAAAGCATTTTGGAGTAGATCACGGCTTCTGATAGAATGGGTCGGTCTGGTATTCATTTGATATATCAAGCAGCAGTTTACGGATATTGCTGGTGGATATCACCGGCGAAGTTTCCGGGGTTAGCGTTATAGCAGGTGCTATAAGGGTAAGTATGGAATTTAATTCCTTTATTTTGAGACAGCAGACCACTCAATCTGCAGGATAAGCCTTTTTCCGGTGTCAGGTGCGATAAGCCTGTGTTTTACACCGGAAGCTATAAATATAATATCATTCTCATTAAGATGTACCAAATCATCCCCAATCTGCACTGTATAGCCGCCTTCAAGCGGCATGATAATCTCCATGGGAGTATGCCAATGAATGGGATAATCTTCTGCTTCCGCATTTATAAAAAGCTTTACATTGCTGTATTCTTTATATTTTACTGTCTCATGTATTCCATTCAGATTTTCGATCATATATACTTGTCTCCATACGGCTGATATTTATGCGCATTTGCATGAATATAGTTATTATAGCACAAATAGCAATTTTTGAACATTGTGGGGCAACAATTAGAAAGAAAATACTGCATGAATCTGGTAAAATCATTATATAAATTAAAGGAGAAGTCACTATGAGTAAAAAAACTATAGAATATGCAAAAAAACTAGTATCGCAGATGACAATAGATGAGAAGATAAGTCAGATGCTGTATGAGTCACCGGCTATAGAAAGACTGGGGATACCGGAATACAACTGGTGGAATGAGGCTCTTCATGGAGTAGCAAGGGCCGGTGTTGCTACAGTATTTCCTCAGGCGATAGGTCTTGCGGCAACTTTTGATACTGACCTGATAGAAAAGATAGGAGATGTTGTATCAACGGAGGGTCGTGGAAAGTTCAATGAATTTTCAAAAAAGGGTGATCACGGAATATACAAGGGACTTACCTTCTGGGCACCTAATGTAAATATATTCAGAGATCCAAGATGGGGCAGGGGACATGAGACATACGGGGAAGATCCGTACCTGACAGGTAAGCTTGGCTGCGCATATATAAGGGGATTGCAGGGGGATGATCCGGATCACTTAAAATCGGCAGCCTGTGCAAAGCATTTTGCGGTACACAGCGGTCCGGAAGCCATAAGACATGAGTTTGATGCGAAAGCATCAAAGCATGATATGTATGATACATATTTGTATGCCTTCAAGCGATGTGTAAAGGATGCAAAGGTTGAGGCTGTCATGGGGGCTTACAACAGGGTAAATGGAGAACCTGCCTGCGGAAGCAGGACACTGCTTAAGGATATACTGCGTGACGAGTTTGGATTTGAAGGTCATGTGGTGTCAGACTGTTGGGCAATACTTGATTTCCACGAACACCATCATGTGACGGATACAGTTGAGGAATCGGCTGCTATGGCTGTAAACAACGGCTGTGACTTAAACTGTGGAAGTGCATTTTTACATCTTAAGGATGCTTATGACAAGGGACTGGTTTCAGACGAGGCGATCACGGCAGCAGTAGAAAGGCTGATGGAGGTGCGTATCCGTCTGGGCATGATGAAGGATTATCCATCGCCATATGAGGACATATCGTATGAGGTTGTAGAATGTAAGGAGCATGTGGAGCTTTCTGTGGAGGCTGCCAGAAGAAGTCTTGTACTTTTAAAGAATAAGGACAATTTCCTGCCTCTCGACAGAAAAAATGTTAAAACTATTGCGGTTATCGGACCAAATGCCAACTCCAGGGATGCGCTTATAGGAAATTATTATGGTACCTCATCAAGATATATCACTCCACTTGAGGGATTACAGCAATATCTTGGAGAGGATACAAGAGTGCTTTATGCAGAGGGCTGCCATCTGTACAAGGACAAAGTACAGGGACTTGCAGAGGAAAAGGACAGATTTAAGGAAGCACTCATCATGGCAGAACAGTCAGATGTGGTCGTAATGTGTCTTGGACTTGATGCAACTATAGAAGGTGAAGAGGGGGATGCCGGAAATGAATATGCAAGCGGTGACAAGCTGGGGCTTATGCTTCCGGGACTTCAGGAGGAACTTTTAGAGGCTGTTGCAGCAGTAGGAAAGCCGGTAATACTTGTGCTGTCAGCAGGAAGTGCGATAGATCTTTCCTGGGCAGAAGAGCATGTGGATGCCATTATAGACAGCTGGTATCCGGGAGCCAGAGGCGGAAAGGCTGTTGCAGAAGCTATATTCGGAGAGTATAGTCCGAATGGAAAACTGCCGGTTACATTTTATCAGGGCACCGAAAATCTCCCGGAGTTTACGGATTATTCAATGGCTCACAGGACATACCGCTATACAAATGAGAATGTGTTATATCCATTTGGATATGGACTGCATTATGGTGAGACAAACTATGATGGACTGTCAGTGGATAAAGCAGAAAGTGATGTAAACGAACCTGTCGAGGTGTTTGTAAATGTGACAAATGACAGCAGATATACTGTAAATGAGATAGTTCAGCTCTATATCAGGCACGTTGATGCTGCAGAGTATGAGCCGGGATATCAGCTAAAGGGGATTGAGGTTGTAAAGCTTGAGCCACATGAGACTAAGAAAGTAAAGCTGACTCTTTCGCCAAGGGACTTTGCTGTGATAGAAGAGGATGGAAGCTGTGTAGCTGTGCCGGGAATTTATGAGATATCCGCAGGAGGACAGCAGCCTGATGACAGAAGCACAAAGCTCACAGGCAAGAGGACAGAGCGCATTGAGATCGCAAGATGTGGAGAGAAAACAGGGGTAGATTATTAATAATAAATATGTTATTTTATAATTAATGATAAGTTAAAACAGACTTTAGGAGCGGGCATATGTCGGCTCCTTTAAGTGATTTCAGAGGAACTGTTTATGAGAAAATCAATATGGAATGCCATTGAGAGAAAGCTTGATGATTATTCACTCAGAAAAAAATTTTACATATTTTATGTACTGTGTGTCATGCTGCCGCTCATAGTGACTGATGCAGTGGTGCTTTCCATCGTAAATAATGCTGAAAAAGAAAGCAGCAGACATGAAATGTCGAGCATAGCAAGTGCTGTGGGATATAATCTGAGCAGCATGGTCAATAACGCAGGAGAGGCAGCTAAGAGTATCTATACCAGCAAGCGCATAGATGATTTTATATCAAAGGAATACACAAGCTCTGCTGAGTATGTATCAGAGTATCAGAGCTTCTTTCAGGATACACTTTTTGAAAACACACTTGGAATGAGCAATATAGTGTTTTTCCTGTATGCTGACAATCCTACAATAGTAAATGGCGGAAAAGTAAATGATATGTCTGCTGTAAGAAATACGGATTCTTACAGACTACTGGAGCAGAAGGGAAGCGGAGGACTTTTTTTTTTTGTATATGAAAAAGGCGGAGCCGGATTGTCAGATGAAAGACGTATGATTTATATGCAAAAGCTGGATTTTTACTCATCTGATATCGAAAAGGTACTCAAGATAGAGTTTAATTATGGCAGCATGATGCGTACTTTTAAGAATATGAATTATGATAATGAAGTGCTTATCTGCCATGGAGATGACATAGTGCTGTCAAATGGGGCCTACAGTGGAGTCAACAAACCATTTAAGACATTGGAGGCGATTGGGAAAATAAGCGACTCCGTATACAGGCAGAAGCTCTCTTTGTATGGCTGTGATCTTGATATATATGTGTTTAAGACACGCAGTAATATATGGAGCATGCTTATGCACAATGCACCGATCATTGTTTTTCTGATGCTTATAAATGTATTCTTTCCACTTTGTCTGGTTAGTATCTTTAACCATTCCTTTACGAGCAGGATATTACAGCTTTCAAAGGTGTTTAAGTCGGTTGACAGCGAAAAGCTGTATCTATGACTGACAGGGAGAGCAAAGATGAGATCGGCAGCATGATAAAAAATTACAACAGATGGTAAGCCGCACAAATGAGCTGATCCAGACTGTATATAAGAATAAGCTAAAAGAGCAGGAGATGCTTGTAAGTCAGAAAAATGCAGAGCTTCTTGCACTGCACAGCCAGATAAATCCGCACTTTCTGTTTAATGCGCTTGAGAGCATACGAATGCACAGTCTGCTTAAAAGGGAAAATGAGACGGCTGATATGGTTGAAAAACTCGCAATCATGCAAAGACAGTATGTGGAGTGGGGAAATGATGCTGTAACCGTTGCAAAGGAATGTGAATTTGTAAAAGCCTATCTGGCATTGCAGAAATACCGGTTTGGCGAGCGGCTGAACTATAACATAGATATAGAAGCAGACTGCATGGAATGTCAGGTGCCAAAACTTACGCTTGTAACCTTTGTTGAAAATGCCTGTGTGCATGGCATAGAAAGTAAAGCTGCTCCGGGCTGGATATTTGTGCGTATATTCAAAAAAGCCGGGTTCATGCATATAGAGGTTGAGGATACAGGCAGCGGAATTGATCCGGATGCTCTTGAAAAAATGAAAAGTAACATGAAAAATGCAGATATCGATATGTTAAAGACCGGTGGCAGAGTGGGCGTGATAAATGCCTGCCTGCGTATCAAAATGGTAACGGAATCTAAAGCAGTATTTGATGTGGACAGTGAGGAAGGCTGCGGTACGACTGTGATGATAAAAATACCGGAAACATATTTATAGGAGATTTAAAATGCTTAAAGTATTATTGGTGGATGATGAGCCTTTTATAATACAGGGGCTTAAGGTGATCATTGATTGGGAAAATGAAGGATTTGAGATAGCAGGAATGGTCTCAAATGGAAAGGAAGCCCTGCAGTTTCTTGAAAATGAGAATGTGGATCTGGTCATAGCCGATATAAGGATGCCGGAGATGACAGGACTTGAGCTGCTTGAGACTTTGAGAAAAGATAAAAAATCAGATGTGTATTTTGTGATATTAAGCGGTTATGCAGATTTTAGCTATGCGCAGCAGGCTATGCAGAATGACTGTACGGATTACATACTAAAGCCGGTGGACAAGGAGATGCTGCTTAAGGTACTAAACAAGGTTCTTGTGCTCAAAAACGAGAAAAACAAGATCGACGAGGATAACAAAAAGATGAAACAGGCATACCTTGCAGGACACCTGATATCTCTGATACGGGGCAAATATGATGAAGTAAACCTGAACTATGTAAAAGAAAATATGAGGTGTGAGGGTGGAGCAAGGTATGTTGAGATACAGGTGGAGCAGTTTCCGGCAGGTGATGAGATACTCGATAGTGATATGAGAAGCTTACAGCGCAAGATGTACGAAAGCTGTGTTGCTTTTCTGGGGCTGATTCGGCACATTGTGTATTTGATGTATCGGTAAATGAAAAAGTGTATGACATAGGCTTTATATGCTCAGATTATATGGCAGAGGAAGCCGCAAAAAACGAGAGAAAATATCTGGAGGATCTGAGAAGGTATATATGTGATAATATACAAAAGAATATAGTTATGCTGGTCGGAAGAAAAGTATCAGATATATCAAAGATAGCCAGATCATACGGCAATGCATGTATGCTCAGGTCGTTTCAGGGATTTCGCATAGTAAAGAGCATATATTACTATGAGGATGAAGTAAAGATATCGGCAGATGGAATAGTGCTTTGTAAAGATAGTCTGGATGAGCTGCTTAGGACAGTGGAACAGAACAACCATGTTGAGATAAGAAATGCAGTTGCCACATTTTATGATGAGATGTCCAGCATGGGTATGAATGGGGAAAGCATGAACTTAAATATCAATTATCTGTTGTTTCAGTTCATACACCTGGCAAGTGAGCAGGATGATAATGTAAATCAGCAGGAGATTTTGCGACTCATAAGTGAGAGCAGCTTTAAGACCGGTATTGAGAGGGGAAGCCGTGCACATATGACCAGATTTTGCTGTGAGTATGGTGATTATCTGTCGCAGCTTAGAAAAAATGTGTCAAGAGGTGTGATCGGCATGGTAGAAAAGGAAGTAAGAGACAATTATGCCACGAACATCACGCTTAAGAGCCTGAGTGAGAAGTATTATGTAAACAGTGCATACTTAGGGCAGCTTTTCAGAAAAAAATACGGACAGTCCTTTAAGGATTATCTGAACAATTACAGGATGGAACGTGCGGCAGAGCTTCTGCTTAGGACTGATAAGAAGATAATACAGATAGCAGAGGAAGTCGGATATCATGATATGGATTATTTTGTGAACAGGTTTATACAGGTAAAAGGCTGCACACCGGCGCGTTTCAGACGGCAGATGCAAAGTGGAGAATAATATATATTACTGCAAAACAGGGTAAATTATAGTTTTTTCGAGAAACTATAGTTTACCCTGTTTTTGACTATAGTTACTCCGATTGTTTGAAAACTTAAAAAGTATAAAATTAAGTTATCAAAAGGGAGGACATTACAATATGAGAAGAAAAAAAATTGTAAGCATGCTGCTTGTGGCTACTATGGCAGCAACAATGTTTGCCGGATGTGGTAATGATAGTGGCAAAAAAGGTAGCTCCGGAGGTGTGAAAGAGTTTGATGCATTCTTTGCTGTACCGGGATCTGAAATCAATGATGATAATGAAATCCAGAAGATCATCGAGGAAAAGACAGGTGTAAGGGTAAAGGAAACCTGGCTTACCGGACAGACAGCAGATGAGGCAGTCGGAACAATGATCGCAGGTGGCGAGTATCCTGATTTCATTGAAGGTGCAAGTGGACAGAAGCAGTTATATGAAGCAGGTGCACTTGTTCCACTGGATGACTACATCGAGAAATATCCAAACATCAAAAATCTTTTCACAGAACTTGAGTGGGAAAAACTTCGTCAGGATGACGGACATATCTACTGGATACCACAGTTTAGCTGCATAAAGGGAGACGAGAAAGTCTGCACACACAATGACGAGGCATTCTGGATCCAGGCAAGAGTACTTAAATGGGCTAACTATCCGCAGATCAAGACACTGGATCAGTATTTTGACCTCATCGAGAAATATAATGAAGCAAATCCAACAATGGCTGATGGAACAGAAAATATTCCATATACAATCCTTTGTGAGGATTGGAGATATTTCTGTCTTGAGAATGCACCACAGTTCCTTGACGGATATCCAAACGATGGATCATGTATGGTAGATCCTGATACAAAGAAAATACTTGACTATAATACATCTGATACAGCAGTTAAATATTTCAAGAAGCTCAATGAAGAGTATAATAAGGGAATTGTAGATCCTGAGTCATTCACACAGACATATGATGAATATATCTCTAAGCTTTCTACAGGACGTGTACTTGGAATGATTGACCAGTGGTGGGATTTTGCATACACAGCAGGTGATGCAATTAAACAGGCAGGTCTTGCTGAGCAGGGATGCGATTACATTCCGGTACCTGTAACAATCGACGGCCGTGACAATCAGTGGCACAATGCAGGCGGTGCTTTCAACGAGGCAACAGGTCTTGCTGTTACAACAGCCTGTGATGATGTAGATGCGGCCATGAAGTTTGTAAATGATCTTCTTGATCAGGATATCCACAATCTAAGATTCTGGGGTGTCAAGGGTACTGACTATGAAGTAGATGAGAATGGTGAGTTCTACAGAACAGCAGATGAGAGAAAGCAGGCTTCTGATACAGCATACAAGGCTTCTCATTTATGCTCATACTCATACTTCCCACAGTACAATGGAACAAGTGATGATGGAATCAATGCCAACAAACCTGATGGACAGGCAAGAGAGTTCTATGATGGTCTTAACAGTGATGTACAAGAAGCTTTCGATGCCTATGGTGTTAAGACATATGTTGAAATGCTTGGAACAAACGATGCACCTGGAGATTGGTATCCGATGTGGTCATACTCTAACAACTTTAACACAAGCACTCCTGGTGGAGTAGCCTGGACAAAGATTGGCGAAGTTAAGCATGAGCAGCTTCCACAGGTTGTTATGGCAAAAAACTTTGACAAAGCATGGGATACATACATGGATGCATACAATGCATGCAATCCACAGGATTTCCTGGATGAATTACAGACTGAGCTTGATAAAAGATTAGAGCAGGCTGCTAAGTTCAAATAAAGCTTAAATGAAATTTAAGGCAGGCAGATGTAATAGCGTTTTATCTGCCTGCTGCCTTTTAAGGAGTGGTGTCATGTCATTAACGAGAGAAAATAAAAAAGAAAAGGTCAGAAAACCTAGAACAAAAATTACATGGAAAGAAGTCAAACGCCAGAAAGTGCTGCTGTTCTGGGCAGCAATAATGGTGGCATATGGAGTCATATTCTATTATCTGCCGCTCGCTGGTGGGCAATGGCATTTCAGGATTACAAACCAAGACTTGGTATATTTCATTCTGCATTTGTTGGATTGGACAAATTCAAGATGCTGTTCTCGGATATGACATTTATCCGTGTTATAAGAAATACACTCGCAATGGGCGTTATCAATCTGGTTGTAACTTTTGTCACAGCCATAGCATTTGCAATCTTACTTAATGAGATTGCATCAAAGGGTGGAAAGAAAGTAGTACAGACTATATCATATCTTCCACATTTCCTTTCATGGATCATTGTAACAGGTATTTTACACGATATGCTTTCAGGAACAGGTATTGTAAATGAGTTCCTTGTAAATATGCATATTATAGACCAACCGATAAACTTTTTCGCACATACGGGATATTTCTGGCCGATAGTGGCATTTGCCAATGTATGGAAAGAAACAGGATGGAATGCAATCATATATCTTGCAGCCATTACATCAATAGATCCTTCACTTTACGAAGCAGCATCTATTGATGGAGCGGGACGCTGGGCAAAGATCAAGTACGTAACACTGCCGGGAATCAAACCAACTATCATAATCCTTCTTCTTATGAATGTAGGTAATGTTTTAAATGCAGGATTTGAGATACAGTATCTCTTAGGAAACGGTCTGATACAGAAAGTATCACAGACTATTGATATTTATGTACTTAAATGGGGCATAAGCCAGGGAGATTATGCAATAGGTACTGCAGCAGGTATATTCAAGAGTGTGGTAAGTATAATTCTTATATTTATTGCAAATAAAATTGCCAAACATAATGGTGAAGAGCAGTTGTTTTAAGGAGGTCTTGTACGATGGCAGATATAACAGCAGGCTCTGTAAAGAGCAAAAAGAAAAAGAAGATAAGTATATTTCCAATTGTAAATTGCATCATTATGGTACTGTTTTTGATCATAACGCTTTATCCGGTGCTTAATACACTTGCGATATCGCTTAATGATGGTACAGATGCATTAAGAGGTGGAATTTACCTCTTACCAAGAAAGTTTACCTGGAAGAATTATATAACGGTTTTACAAAAAGATAATCTTATAACAGGAGCATACATTACTGTTGCCAGAACAATAATTGGAACAGTCTTAGCACTGGTGGCAAATGCAATCCTTGCTTTTATAGTCAGCAGAAAAAAGATTTTTGTTCAAAAGAGGTTTATCCCTATTTTGGGTTATCACAATGTATGTCAATGGTGGATTAATCCCTACCTTCCTCCTGTACAAGGGACTTGGGCTTACCAATAGTTTTTGGGTTTATGTAGTCCCTGGAATGGTCAGTGCGTTTAACATGCTCGTTATCAGGACCTATATGAATGGAATTCCTGACAGCTTAGAGGAATCAGCGCAGCTTGACGGTGCAGGATATACCACGATTTTTCTGAAGATTTATTCACCTCTCTGCAAACCGGTATATGCGACAGTAGCTTTATTCGTAGCAGTAGGACAGTGGAAC
>ENA-OUNI01000089-OUNI01000089.1-human-gut-metagenome-genome-assembly--contig:-NODE-89-length-35645-cov-2.572583_pt1 | contig 35645 bp, 48 predicted proteins | sample MGYA00242499_ERZ504580 | MGnify/ENA primary metagenome ERZ504580 (study PRJEB26092, sample SAMD00036315) | human gut metagenome | host: Homo sapiens | study: EMG produced TPA metagenomics assembly of... | reverse complement strand
CATCCTTCATGATTTATGGTATAATAGCTTCAAACATTTTGTTTGAAGCATTGGAAAAATGGTTGTCGGCGCGAAACGCCTCCTGCCGCAGAGCGGCAACGCCATTTTTCACAGAGGTTGATCTTGCGCGCATGGTATAATAGCTTCAAACATTTTGTTTGAAGCATTGGAAAAATGGTTGTTGGCAGAATGGATTGTGAATCATCATTGGTTGGGGAGAGTGAAAGGGGAATGCTCAGGTTGACGCGTTATCTGAAGGGCTTCCGAAAGGAAGTGATTCTGGGCCCTCTGTTCAAGTTGACAGAGGCGATTTTTGAGCTGATTGTACCTTGGTAATGGCCCGTATCATTGACGTAGGGATTCGTGGGCATCATCAAACGTACATTCTGCAAATGGGCGGCGTGCTTGTTCTGCTGGGCGTCACTGGATTGATCTGTGCGCTGATTTGTCAGTATCTAGCTGCCAAAGCATCGCAGGGTGTGGGCACAGTGCTGAGAAATGATCTGTTCCTTCATATCAACCGGCTTTCCTATGCTGAGATTGATCGGATCGGCACACCCTCCCTGATTACTAGGCTGATCAATGATGTAAACCAGCTACAGCTTGCTGTTGCGATGTTGATTCGGTTAGTCGTTCGCGCGCCGTTTCTGGTGATCGGCTCTACCATCATGGCATGATGATTGATTGGCGGCTTTCGCTGATTTTTCTTGCTGCTGCTCCGTTGATTGCGGGAACCATCTATTTGATTATGAGTCGCTCCATTCCTTTCTATCGTATTACCCAGAAGCTTTTGGATCGGGTGAGCCTGATTACCCGGGAAAATCTCTCCGGCGCCGTGTGATCCGGGCGTTTTCAAGGCAGAAAACGGAGCAGAAGCGTTTTCATGAAGCGGCGGGTGAAATTGAACGCACCGCCGTGCGCGTGGGTAAAATTTCTGCGTTGCTTAATCCAGCCACCTATGTGATCGTCAACCTCGCTATTATCGCAATTATCTGGTTCGGCGGGCTGCAAGTGGATAGCGGCCGTCTGACCCAGGGCGAGATTACAGCTTTAGTCAGCTATATGACGCAGATCATGCTGGCGCTGATCGTCATTGCCAATCTCGTCGTAATTTTTACAAAGGCCTCCGCCTGTGGCACGCGCGTCAGCGAGGTGTTGGAGCTTGCTCCAACGGTAACCGATCCAGGCGGCGAGCCTGTGTCTATCCAGGCCAAAGAGGACACGCCGAAGGTATCGTTCCAAAACGTATCCTTTTCCTATGGCGGCGCGCAGGAAAATGCGTTGGAACAGATTGAACTGCATGTCCGCCGTGGGGAGACGGTTGGCGTCATTGGCGGCACCGGCTCCGGCAAATCCACGCTGGTCAATCTGATTCCCCGTTTTTATGATGCAACAGCCGGGCAGGTGATGGTGGATGGCGTTCCTGTAACGGACTATCCATTTTCCCAGCTACGCGGTCAGATCGGCGTGGTGCCGCAGCAGGCGGTGCTGTTTGCCGGAACGCTGCGTGAAAATATGCAGTGGAGGAAACGGGATGCCTCAGATGAAGAAATTAGCCGTGCGTTAGAAATTGCACAGGCTGCCGAATTTGTAAGCAAGCTTCCGGAAGGGCTCGATACCATGATTCAGCAGGGTGGACGCAATTTGTCTGGCGGGCAACGCCAGAGGCTGACGATTGCCCGCGCGCTGGTTGGCACGCCGCAGATTTTGATTTTGGATGACAGCGCCAGTGCGCTGGATTTTGCCACGGATGCGGCGCTGCGCAAAGCGCTTCGGCAGAAAACGCGAGATATGACTGTTTTTATGGTGTCGCAGCGGGCGGGGACCGTCCGTGCGGCTGACCGTATCGTCGTGCTTGACGATGGCCGAATTGTCGGTATTGGGCCGCATAGCGAGCTGTTTGAGACATGCGCGGTTTATCGGGAGATATGCCTCTCTCAGATGAATGAAGAGGAGGCGGCAGGATGAGAAAGCAGATTTTAAAGCGTGTGCTGGGCTTTTCCAGGCCCTATATTGGTTATCTCGTTCTGGCCCTCATTAGCGCGGTGCTCAGCGTTGGCATGACGCTGTATGCGCGATCCTGATCGGACGGGGAATTGATCAAATCATCGGCCGGGTAATGTTGATTTCAAAGCAATTTTGTCTGATATCGCTTGGCTGGCCGGCACGGTAGCGGTCGGCGCTCTGTTTCAGTGGCTACTTGCACAGTGCACGAATATTCTCGCCTACCGTACGGTGCGCGATCTGCGCGTTTCCGTATTCGATAAGCTGGAGCGAGTGCCGCTGAAATATATCGATTCCAATGCGCATGGCGATTTGATCAGCCGCGTGGTCAATGATATTGATCAGGTGTCCGACGGCCTTTTGCAGGGCTTTACCCAGTTGTTTACCGGTGTTGTGACGATTCTTGGAACGCTGGGCTTTATGTTGTCTGTCAGCCCGTGGATTGCTCTGGTTGTTGTGGTGCTCACACCACTGTCACTTTTTGTTTCTGCCTTTATCGCAAAGCGCTCTTATCAGAAATTCCGAGAGCAGTCTGAAACGAGAGGCGAGCTCAGCGGATATGCAGAGGAGCTGGTTGGCGGGCAGCGGATTGTTAAGCCTCGGCTATGAGCAGCGCGCGCAGGAAACGTTTGAGGAGATCAATGCGCGCCTCTATGATTGCGGCGTGAAGGCACAGTTTTATTCGTCACTCACGAATCCGTGCACACGTTTTGTTAATGCAATGGTTTATGCAGCGGTCGGCGTCTGCGGTGCAATCGCCGCGCTGCGCGGTGGGCTCACAATTGGCCAGCTCTCCGCTTTTTTACAATATGCCAATCAGTATACAAACCTTTCAATGAGATTTCCGGCGTGGTCACAGAGCTGCAAACCGCAATTGCCTGTGCAGGCCGTGTTTTTGAGGTGCTCGATTCTCCGGATGAAACGCCTGATCCGGCGGATGCAGTGGTCATGGCGGAGAGCAAAGGGCAGGTCAATCTCCATGATGTTTCGTTCTCCTATCATCCGGGAAAGCGCTTTATTGAAGCGCTTAATCTCTATGCTAATCCTGGGCAGCGCATCGCCATCGTCGGTCCGACCGGCTGCGGCAAAACAACGATTATCAATCTGTTAATGCGCTTTTACGATGTGGATGCGGGTGAGATCCTTGTGGATGATGTGGATATTCGCCATATTACCCGTGCGAGCCTGCGTGGTCAGTTTGGCATGGTGCTACAGGATACGTGGCTTTTTGCCGGCACCGTGCGGGAAAATATTGCCTATGGCCGGCCTGACGCTACGCAGGAGCAAGTGGCGGCAGCGGCAAAGGCCGCGCATGCGCATAGCTTTATCAAACGCTTGCGCAAGGCTACGATACTGTGCTTGCAGAGGATGGCGGCAATCTCTCCCAGGGGCAGCGCCAGCTGTTGAGTATCGCGCGCGTAATGCTCACCGATCCGCCGATGCTGATTTTGGATGAAGCGACGAGCAGCATCGATACACGCACGGAAATTTATGTGCAGCGCGCGTTTACCAGAATGATGGAGGGCCGCACCTGCTTTATTGTTGCGCACCGGCTCTCCACCATCCGGGAGGCGGATTGCATCCTCGTCATGCGAGACGGAAAGATCATTGAACAGGGGACGCATGAAAGCCTGCTTAGGAAAGATGGCTATTATGCACAGCTCTATAACAGCCAATTTGCCCGATCGGAAGGCTGAAATTTTAATTACAAATCCCGCATTTTGCAACAGGCCTCTTTTTTCTGCTTAAAAAAGCAAGAAGCTTAGATATTTGTGGCTATGTACTGATAAGCGTTACCGGATTTCCCAATTCGGTCAACCACGCCGAGCTCATAAAGCAGCAACAGCGCCGTTTGTGCATCTGAGAGGCGGATTCTTGTTGCTTTTTGATAGTCCTTCGCCATAAAAGGGGAGGGTAGCGTTTTTGGAAGAAGCTGCCGATAGTCAGATGGAGCATTGATTACGATTTCTTGGATGAATGCGGATGGAATACGGTCACACCGTGTCGCGCCCTTTTTGCCGTCAGCGCTCCAGCCATCCCGGCAGCGGTATTCTTCGATTTCCAGGATTGCGATTCGGATGCTCAGATTGGGGTGCAAAAGGAGAGGCCTAATTTTATAGAGCTCACGAAATACGTCCTGGGCTACGCCTTTCCGTGGGCTTTTACGCGGTTTTGAGACTTCGCCTGTTTGCGGGTCAATCCATAAGAGTTTTTTTACAGCTGCCACGGGGTAAACCACAGAAACGTGGGTGACGGAATAAAAAAGCCTCGAGTTTTTTCGTTAGCTTATCAAATGATTGCGTTTGAATCTCAATAATTCCGTTTTCTCCGACGATATCGGCAATATAGCGCCCAATTTTAATTTCATGGCTTTCTGCATCCGGCTCATAATAGGCTTTTAGCGCCGCATGCAGCGTTTTTTCTCCAAGCGTCCCGATGCCGTTTTGTCCACGCAAACTTTCTCGCGCCTGCCTGCATGCCTGCTGAAATCGATTGCAGTCCATCACGCTTCCCCTCCAAGATGTGCGATTGCCCTATCATAGCACAATACAACACTGGGAAGCAATGCGCAGCGGCCAGAATGATTTGGATCGGGAATCATTTCCCCAAGGCATATTATGAAAAACCCTGTATCGATGGCCGGATGCAAAGTTCGGCCAGGATACAGGGCTTTTTTCCTTCTGAGAAACAGAAGGCTATTTTATTGCTCCCCGTTATGGACTTCCAGAACTTCGTTTTCACGAAAGAGGAGCGACAGGCACCAGATGCCCGCGAGAGCGACTACTGTATAAATGATTCGGCTCAGAATAGCACCCTGGCCACCGCAGATCCATGCGACGATATCAAACTTGAACAGCCCAATGCTGCCCCAGTTGATGGCACCGATCACAACAAGGATCAGAGAAATTCGATCCAGCATTTCAACTCCTTCAATGGTTTCAACGATAGTATGGACGGGAATGAAAAAATATGCGGGTATCCAATAGAAAATTCAGGATAATGAATTGCAAATTGCGTGAGAGTCGGAATCAATTTTATTTATTTTATGAAAAATAAAAAGGATCTATCTGCGCACGATAGAGGGCTTACGGATATCTTGGTTGATAAATGACCGAGATTATTTTTTGCACTCGGAAAAGAGAAAAGGAGCCTGACCAAAACCGACAGAAAAGCGATGCCATGAAAGCTATAATAAAACGTATCAAACAGACATTTGGGGGCGGTAGGTTGTCTCAGGTTGTCTATGTCGATGTGCTGTTCACTCTCAACCTTTTTGTCAATTATCTCCTCCTGCTATCTGGTGCGTGTTTGCTCAGGGAGAAGGCAAAACGATGGCGGCTGCTGCTTGGGGCTGCCCTTGGAGCCGTTTATTCCCTGATCATTTTTGCGCCGGAGCTTCCTAATTTCCTTTCGATTTTAATCAAAAGTAATATTTTGCGTGACCATTGTTCTGGCAGCCTATCCGGTGCATGGGCTTCGCCATTTTGGCAAACTGACAGCCTGTTTCCTTGCCGCCAATTTTATTTTTGCCGGGTTTATGATGGGAATTTGGCTGCTATTCCGCCCCAAAGGGATGGTTTACCAAAATGGGGCAGTGTATTTTGATATTAGCGTGACGGTTTTGATTGTAACGGCAATCGTCTGCTACGGGCTGACGGTGTTATTCTCCAAGCTCTTTCGGCGCCATGCGCCTGAAAATCGGATTTACACGTTGCAAGTTGAGCTCAATGGTTGTCGTTTATGCACGCAGGCGTTGCTTGATACGGGCAATCGTTTATCTGATTGCTTTAGCGATACGCCGGTGATCCTATTGGAATATGCGCGGGTGAAAACGTTGCTGCCGCCTGAACTCAGATCGTTTTTCCGCGAAAGGCCTTCGGCGCTACATGCGCCGCCGGAAGCTGCTTCGCTCGGCTTTCGGTTGATTCCGTATCACACCGTGGGAGGAACAGGCCTTTTGCCAGCATTTCGTCCGGAGAAGGTGATTATCTCCGATGCGCATATGCAGTTTGAGAAGAAGGATGTGCTGATAGCCGTTGTTAACGATCGGCTGGCGGCAGGGGAATATGGGGCGCTGCTAAATGAGCGCCTGGTGCAAGGGGGTATACAAGATGGAATTTATTATCAGGAACATACTACATAAACTGTCGGCCCGGCTATGGCGTTCCGTTTTTTGTTACGAGACAAAGCGCGCCACAAAACAAGGTTTCCCAGAATACCGGCCGGGCATCCGCTTCCTTTTGGCCATATTTAGGCCGTCTTCCGTTTTTTATATTAATGGTTCTCAGGCTCTGCCGGCTCCGTTGAGCAAAGAAGAAGAAGCAAAGCTGATGCAGCGGCTCGCACAAGGAGATGAAAGCGTCCGGGAGGATCTAATCGTGCACAATCTACGCCTGGTGGTTTATATTGCGCGCAAATTTGAAAATTCAGGCGCAGGGATTGAGGATCTGATTTCCATTGGGACAATCGGTCTCATTAAGGCGGTCAACACCTTTTGCCCTACACGGAATATCAAGCTGGCCACCTAGCTTCACGCTGCATTGAAAATGAGATATTAATGCATCTACGCAAAACCAATTCCCAGCGGTCGGAGGTTTCGATTGACGAGCCGCTTAATATTGATTGGGACGGGAATGAGCTCTTGCTCTCCGATGTGCTCGGCAGCGAACCGGATACGGTAAATATCGGTATTGAGGTAGAGGACGAACGGAATCTTCTGCTAGAAACAGTCGGCCGCTTGGAGGAGCGGGAAAAGCTTATTATGTGCATGCGCTTTGGAATCGGCGGCGAGAAGGAGCATACCCAGAAAGAAGTCGCCGACCTTTTGGGGATTTCGCAAAGCTACATTTCTCGGTTGGAAAAACGGATCATTGAGCGCTTGAAAAGGGAGCTGGAAAAAGCGATTTAAAAATGACCGGATCAGGATGGCAGCATCTCGATCCGGTCATTTTGGTAAATGTGTCAATACGGTTTATTTAAAAATCAATTTCTGTGTCATAATAGCAGGCCTTCAGCAGCTTTCCATCTCTTCCTGCGTGGGGATGCGAGGGTTAGAGCCCGTGCATGCATCGGCAATTGCATTTTTGGCGACTTCAGCGATGGAGCGTTAAACTCATTCTCATCGATGATGCTCGTGTCGGCCAATACGCCGCCCTGCCCGTAGTTCTTGATTCCGAGGGGAATATTAAGCTGACGGTTCATCTCACGCAGCTCTTCAATCAGTGCGTCAATCAATTCGGCAGTGGTATTGCCGGGCAAATGGATAAACCGCGCAATGTTCGCATAGCGCTCGGCAGCTTGCGTATTTTTGGAGTTAAAACGGATCACTTTGGGCAGGTACATCGCGTTGCTGCGCCATGAATAATATGCCCTCCGCTGTATGCGGCGCCGGTTTTATGGGCCATGGAGTGGACGATGCCAAGCAGAGCGTTTGAGAAGGCCATGCCTGCCAGACACTGCGCGTCGTGCATCTGTGCGCGGGCTTCCATGTCTCCGTCATAAGATTTTTTAAGATATTGGTGGATCATTTGAATCGCGTGCAGCGCGAGCGGATCCGTATAATTGCAGTGAAGCGTGGATACATAGGCTTCAATTGCGTGCGTCATCGCGTCCATCCCAGTGTGCGCCGTCAGCTTCTGCGGCATGGTTTCCGCCAAAGCGGGATCAACGATCGCCACATCCGGTGTGATGTTAAAATCTGCTAGCGGGTATTTAATGCCCTTCTGGTAGTCTGTGATAACGGCAAACGCCGTCACTTCCGTTGCAGTGCCAGAGGTGGAGGGGATGGCACAGAACTTTGCCTTTGTACGCAGGGTGGGGAAGGAGAAGGGGGTAATCAATGCTTCAAAGGTGGTATCCGGGTATTCGTAAAACACCCACATGGTTTTTGCGGCATCAATGGGGGAGCCGCCGCCCATGGCGACGATCCAATCCGGCTGGAACTCACGCATCACGCGGCGCCGCGCATAACTGTTTCTACAGAGGGATCGGCCTCTACACCCTCAAAGAGCTTTACCTCCATGCCCGCTTCCTTCAGGTATGAAACAGCCTGATCGAGAAAACCAAAGCGCTTCATGGAACCTCCGCCAACAACAACGACAGCCGCTCGCCTTTCAGGTTTTTTAGCTCTTCCAAGCTGCCTTTCCCATGATATAGATCTCGGGGCAATGTAAAACGTGCCATAACACAAACCTCCTGAAATGTAATGAGATAAAAAGAATCGGGCCTTGCCCTTGGTTCCTGGCCGTATGCCTATTAGGAACCTATGTTTTTATTTTACCGCTTTTTGTAGCAAAAGGCAATCAAAAAGGAAAGAATTATATAGAAAGCGACGGTAGAGCTTCGCCTGCCGCCGCCTTTTGCCGCAATTATAAATCTATTTTTAAATCTTTATAATAGTATTCTTTATCTCGATCGTTGATCTCACGCAGCACCCGGCACGGGTTTCCTACCGCAACCACATTGGGTGGGATATCTTTTGTAACAACGCTCCCTGCTCCGATGACTGAATGATCCCCAATCGTTACCCCTGGCAATACGATTGCGCCTGCCCCGATCCAAACATTCTTGCCAATTCGGACGGGAATGTTAAACTGGGCGACTTTTTCCCGTAGCGGTGGATCCACAGGGTGCCCTGCCGTGGCGATTATGACGTTCGGCCCAAACATCACGTTATCGCCAACAAAGATATCCGTATCGTCTACCAAGGTCAGGTTGAAATTCGCGTATACATTGTTGCCGAAATGCGTATATTTTCCCCAATTCGCATGAAGCGGAGGCTCAATATAGCAGTTTTCACCGATTTCGGCCAACAGATTTTTTAAAATTTGCTCCCTCTTTTGCGATTCGGATGGGCGCGTATGGTTGTAATCATACAGAATTTCTAGGCATTCCAGTTGCTCTTTGGCAATTTCTTCGTCTGTGCAAAAATAGAGCTTGCCGCTCTGCATCCGTTCTCTAGTCGTCATCCAGGGTGCCTCCTCTCAATGTCAGTACATTTCATCGTCGTTATTGGTGAGTTTTCGCTTTAATTCCGCCAGCGCTTCCTCAATGGCCTGCATGGAGCGGTCTGTCGCCTGGTTGAGCTGAGAGCCGCGGAACATACGCCCGGTTTTATGATGACCCGGCCGCTTGAGCTTCCGGTAGTTGTCAAGCTGTTCCTTCGTTTCCGTCAAGCGGGCAGAAAAATCACCTGCCCAGGAGGATTGCTCGGTATGTTTGCTGACTGATTGCTGGAATTCAGCCATTTTTTGCTCTAGGGTATCCTTCATGGAACGCATTTTATCCATTAGCTTGCGGATATCCAGCGCCGTGCGCACCGCATTGATCAAATCTGCTAGGAAAACGGAGAAAATCAAGCCGAGAATGATATAGACAATATTGGCCGGAATCATCGAAATGATTTCCTCTACCGGTGGATGGACGATATAGAGAAATACAAGCGTCGCAATCCCCCAGTAAAGGGAGTTGCGCAGACAAATACGCCCCTGGATGTTAAATTTTCGATCCGAATAATCCCACCAGCGCGCATGGAATAGTTTTTCCATTAACACACTCGTGATAAATTCCACGATATCTGCTACGATTATCCCAACGATAAACAGCAAAATCGGCTTAAGTGCCGAGGGAACGGCGTAGCTTTCTTTAATTGGAGAGAGGCAAATGAGAAATGCAACCGCGCCCGTCCCATAGATTGGGCACATTGGACCTGTTAAAAAGCCGCGGTTAATCCATTTGCGTTTGGCGAGCGAGCAGTAAATCGATTCCATCAGCCATCCAGCCGCGCTGTAAAAGAAAAAATAGAGAACGTACATTGGTATCGTCGGCGCCACGCTTATGACCATCCTTTCTTACGCCGGCCGCAACAATGTGCGGCCTTGGCGCAGCCAAAATATCGAGCGAAGTTTTATGCTTCCAAATGCCGGCGGAGGATTTCCTTATGCTTTTTTGCCTGCTTTGGGATTAGGGAGAGGATCAGCTCCCAGGTAGCGCAGTATTTATCCGCCATGCTTACGATGAAGGATTCCCGGTAGCGCGGCGGGCGGATGGTCAAGGGCCACATATGCTTGATGATGATATCCTCTTCCATTTTGCTCAGCGTGGTTAGTTCGCGGGCGTTTTTCAGTGCAAATCCTGGATGCAGATAACCGTGCGGGCGATGGCTCGAATCCTTCTCCCGCCAATCGTAGTAGAACAGATCGTGCAAAATTGCGCCACGGGCCGCCGTGCGATAATCAAGCCCCAGGCGCCTGCATGTGAGAAAGCTGATATAGGCTACGCTTGTGATGTGTTGGAGACGGTCGATATCCAAATGCTGCTCATAGATTGACAGCCCTTGAACCTCCGGGCGGTTATACAGATCCTCGATAGCTTCAAAAAAGGCGGGGCTCATATGCTCACGCCCTAAGAAAGAGCTGATATAGGCCTGGTGCAATTTGTTCATAAACAGATGCGCTCACTTTCTTTGTAAAATAGAAATTTTTGGAAGGCAGCCAAGCCTGCATATTTGGCCAGGCCATTGCTAAGAAACATGCAATAAGTATACTATAACAAGCTCGAAAATCCAATATGATTCGTGGGATTGTAGGCAATCCTTAACCATTTTTAACTTCTTGTTCATAAAAAGAGGTGTTTTCCTGCAAAAATGCGCCACGGCGTTTTCCGTATTGGAGCCAATCACGCCTGTAGCCGCCGCCAGAATTCGCTCGTGCGCGTTGGATACGGCGTAGCTTTCATCGGCCGCGGCGAAGAGGGGAAGGTCGTTGAGATTATCTCCAAAGGCCACCATATGCTTTGCTCCCATTCGCTTTTGGATCCATTTAGCGCCGGATGGCTTGCTGGCCTTGCTGCTAAACGCTTCAATCAACCAGGCGTCAGAATACGTATCCTTATAAAGCACACTTGTCAGCCCCTCAATTGCAGAAAGCTCCCGCGCAACGGGCAAAAGCGTGTCGTAACAATCAAACGTAGTCAGATAGATAGAGGCATGTCGTTCGTCACGGTTAAATGGTTTACCATGGTAAAATGTTTGTCCGGAGCATTTTTACGGCTTTCATAGTATTTCCGGTTTGCTTCCGGTTTAAGCTGCGTAAAGCAGACCTCCAGTGTATTTTGATTCAACCGGTTATAAAATGGGGCGATATGATGCCGCTCAAAAATAGCCAAGGCGGCGCGTGCTGCTTCCGGTTCAATCGGGCATACGGAAACAGGCTCCCGTTTTTCCATATCGTAAATGACTACTCCATTCATTAGGATCACCGGCAGGCGAAGATTCAGCTTCTCCAAAAGCGGAGCGGCGCTGGAAGCGCTTCGGGCCGTGGCAACCGTAAAAAAAAGGCCGTTGGCAATCATGGTGTTTAAAGCGCTTGCCGTTTCGTCTGAAACCTTGCATTCTGGCGTAAGCAGGGTACCATCTAAATCACTGATATAAAGCGTATCTAGGTTGTGCATGTTAATCCCGTCCTCTTTTCCTTTAACGTTCTATATCTGTTGAACAAGAAGAAAACCTTACCAAAGCATGTTTTTAAAGTTTACCTCTTTTTCAGCAAAATGGCAATATCAGAGGATCTCCTTTTCAAGTAATTGATGAAAATACTTGCCACCGGGTGAGGAAATCGGTATAATAAAAAGGTCGACAGTCCGATTGGCGTTGGAAGAATCCGGATGTCCTGCGGGTGGCGGCAACTTGCGCAAACGCAATTTGAACCTCGCTGAAGCGGGCTTTGCTTGTTGTTATTTGTGTTTGATGGACAGATTAATTTGTCCCAATTCCTTGTCCGGTTTTATCCGCGCTTAGTTTCATCTTCAAGGATAATGGAGTTTTGGGAGGCACAGGAGCGATCAAGAATGTTAGGAAAATATGTGAGAGTTAAGGTAGTGCGTCCCATTGGTGCAAAGCATCCGCGCTTTCCCTTTACCTATCGGCTGAATTACGGTTTTGCCCAAGGGGTTACAGGCATCAGCGGAGAGGCGCAGGGCGTTTATATCATGGGGATCGACCATCCGGTACGGGAGTTTGACGGCCGGGTGATTGCGATTGTGCGGCGCAACAATCATAAGGGAATTGTGTGGGTTGCCGCGCCGAAAAGCAAGCACTTCATCGTCAATGAAATTTGTGATGCGATTGATTTTGCCGAAGGCCATTTACGGCTATACGTTGGAGTGTCTGTATGAACGTTCCTGCGGCGCGGTCGTATACCGTATGGATGCCGGGCAGCCCCTTTATTTGCTCATCAAAAATAAGCGGAGCGCGCATTGGGGGTTCCCAAAAGGCCATATGGAAAAGGGTGAAACACAGGAGGAAACGGCAAAACGGGAAGTGCTTGAAGAAACGGGAATGCACATTCGGCTGCTGCCTGATTTTTCCTCCAAATCGGAGTATACGATTCAGGGGAAAGTAGAAAAGTCCGTTACGATCTTTTTAGCAATTACAGAGGATAAAAATACTGTGATTCAGCAGGAGGAAATCGAAGATTTTATCTGGTTGCGTTATGATCGGGCGCTGAAGATGCTCAATTATGAAAATGATAAGATGATTCTAACGAAAGCCAATCGTTTTTTGATGGAAACTGCGATGCCTAAAATTTGAATTTTGAAATGAGGTTGTATAATGGCGGAAACCTTGGCGCAATATTTCGTGGATTTTTTGCAGAATAAAATACCCAACGAATTGATTGTATTCATCGTGTCGCTATTCCCCATTCTTGAACTAAGAGGCGGAATGATCGTGGCGAAGCTCCTGGATGTTCCGTTTATCACGGCGTTTCTTATTTCGTTTATCGGCAATATGGTGCCGATTCCTTTCATTTTGCTATTTATCAAAAAGATATTTGCCTGGCTGCGCCGCTTTCCCCGCTGGGCAAGAATCATTGATAAATTAGAAGCCCGCTCTATGAGTAAAAGCGATCAGATCGAGAAATATAAAGAGTGGGGGCTTCTGCTGTTTGTGGCCATCCCTCTCCCAGGAACGGCGGATGGACAGGCGCTTTGATCGCGTCGTTGTTTGATCTGCGCATTAAAAAATCGCTTCCGATTATCACGCTCGGCGTTTTGGTTGCGGGCTTGATTATGTCACTGATCGTATATGGAGTCTTTGGCGGACTGGCAAGCTTGTTTTGAGAAGGGCTTCATTCATAAAAGGGCGGGCCTGTCCGTACAGGCCCGCTGGCAGTGTTTTATTTTGCGCTTGCCGCTGCAAAAATGCATCGTGCATTTGCAGCGGCCTGTTTTTTTCCGCATGATAATGGATTTGATTTTTGCTCAGCTCGTATAATCCTCAATCAGCCGTTGTAGCTCCTGTATCGTCTGCGCGGGAATCCCATGCAGCAATTCTTGCTGGTTGACGGTTGGCAGGCTATCTAATAAACATCAAATACTTCCATCGGCTCAGTGCTTCCAGTGCGGTAAGAAGCGATCCGGCTTGGTATTCTCCCAGCATATATGGCGCTTGTTCTGTCTGCTGCGTAGGGGAGACGTTCGTTTCCGCTCCTGTGACGGAAGTACGGATGGCGTCCGTTGTCAGAATAGCTGCTGAAAAAATCAGGCATACCGCACATAAAATACGGATTCCTTTCCGCATCATATCGGTGTTCCCTCCGCTTCTAAAATGAAAATTCGCTTTTAGTTTGCGCATGTTTTTTTTGTTTTATACCAGAGTATGGAAATTGCGCGATTTTGCTTCTTTTATATGGAAACGAATTTCGAAAATTACTAAACTTTTCCGAGAAAGTATGCTATAATAATCGAATAGAAAAGGAGGCAGAGGATTTTATGAATCATGGTCCACGAAATTCCAAGCCTGTGAAAAGGCCGTCCGGTCAATCCGGGGCGGCTCATAAATCTCCTGTTCGCAAGGGGCAAATTACCCATGCACGTAAACCCGGCAGTAAAAAAACGAGGCGCGCTTTTTCTACTCCTGTCAAAGTGCTTCTGGGCGCGCTGGTAACGGTTGCATTGACATGCCTGATCGTTGGCATAACGATGCTTGTCTATATGATTGCATTCACTCATGGGGATCCTGCGATTAACTTGGATGAATACAAAGCAAATCAAAATCAGACGACCATCGTATACGCTTACGATAAAAACCAGCAGCCTGTAGAGGTAACGCGGCTGCACGGGACAGAAAACCGCATCTGGGTCAACCTCAGCCAAATGCCGGAAGAAATGAAACAATCGGTTATCGCCATTGAGGACAAGCGCTTCGAAAAGCACAACGGGGTCGATTGGTTCCGCACTGCTTCTGCGATTGTGAAGCACGGTATGTCTCAAGGCGGCTCGACAATTACGCAGCAGTTGATAAAAAACCTGACGGGGGATAAGGATGTTACCATCGTCCGTAAGTTTCGTGAGATCCTTTACGCCCTGAATTTGGAGCGCAATTACTCCAAAGATGAAATTTTGGAGGCATATCTCAATACCATCTATCTTGGCGAGGGCTGCTACGGCGTGAAAACAGCGGCGGAAAAATATTTTGGCAAGGATGTCAGCGAGCTGAATCTAGCAGAGTGCACCGCTCTGCTCGGCATCACGCAGTATCCCTACAAATATGATCCGCTGGTCAACCCGGAAAATAATAAAGCCCGGCAGAAATACGGGCTGGACGTGCTTCTGGAAGAGGGGACGATTTCCCAGAAGGAGTATGACGAGGCGATTGCCTATTCGCTTGTTTTCACCAACAGCAAGGAGTATAAGGCAGCGCACAAGGACGATAAGAAAGCGGCAGAGTCAGAGAGTAAGATCCAGAGCTATTATGTGGATTACGTCGTCGATCAGGTGATTGACGATCTGATGGAGCAATATGGCCTGACGGAGCAGCAAGCCACGCAAAAGGTCTATTATGGCGGATTAAAAATTTATACCGCCATGGATCCGGACGTGCAGTCTCCATGGAAAATGTGTTTTATAACCGTAAAACAGTTGCCAACAAGGGCGTTCAGGCCGCAATGACAGTGATGGATTATAAAGGCCGCGTTGTCGGCGTTGTTGGCGGGCTGGGAGAGAAGCAGCAGAACCGCGGCCTTAACCGCGCGGTTTCTTCCAAGAGGCAGCCGGGTTCTTCTATCAAACCGTTGAGCATTTATGCGCCTGCGATCGAAAATAATCTTTACAATTGGTCCTCCATGATCGCGGATTCGCCTTCCCGTTATGTTGATGGCAAGCCGTGGCCTGTCAACTATGGCCAAAAGGTGGGCGACGGGCAGCTTCACCCGTTGCAGTACGCGGTGGAACGCTCTTTGAACACCGTGCCCGCCCGTATGCTGGAAAAAATAACGATCAAAACGTCTTTTGACTTTTTGGAGAACCATTTCCACCTTTCTACGCTGGAAAAATCGGATGCGGATTGGGCTCCGCTTGTTACCGGCGCCTTTACGCAGGGTGTTACTACCCTCGATATGGCGGCCGCCTATGCGGCAATTGGCAATGGCGGCACCTACTATGAGCCCTATTGCTATTATAAAGTGACCAACAGCTCAGGCTCTGAAACGCTTTTACAGACCTCTGTGAAAGGTGAAAAGGTATTGTCGCCCGACACGGCGGATGTTGTTTGCGAGCTGTTGCAGGCGAACACCAACTACGGCACGACAAAGGCGGCTGCGGTCAGCGGCTTCCAGACAATGGCGAAAACCGGTACAACGACGGATGAAAAAGACCGTTGGTTTGCCGCGGGCACGCCCTATTATGTGTCGGCCACCTGGTATGGCTATGATACGCCTAAAACCATTTATCTCGATTCCAACTATAACCCCTCCGCCAAGCTGTTTAAGGCTGTTTTTGATCCGATTCACAAAAATCTGGCGCCCAAAGAATTTGGGAAAAGCGGCCTCACGGTTGAGAAGGAATATTGTAAGAAAACCGGCTTGCTGGCCTCGCCATCCTGCACTTCTAAGGCGAAGGGATGGTATAAGATTACCGATACGCCGGCAGTGTGCACCTCCTGCGGCGGTTCCGGTCTGCTCAATAATATTGCGGACAATGTTTCCAATGCGATTGGGCAGGCGGGGGATGTCGTTTCTAATGCCATCGATTATGCAGGTCAGGTTGTGGAGAATGCATTAAATGGTATTACACCATAATAGAACAGCAACACCAAACGAACCTTTTGCCGCTTGGCGAAAGGCTCGTTTGTGGTATCCCGGCATATTGTAAAAAATGGAGAAAGGGGCGTCCACATGCCTGGATTGTTGATTCGCCGTGCGCACCTGATTGATTTGGCCTCCGGCGTCGATCAAATTGGCGATGTTCGGATAGAGGGGGAGCGGGTGGTGGATATTGGCGCCGAGCTTCCCGCCATGGGCAATCAAACGCTTGATGCAGATGGACTCTGCCTTGCGCCGGGCTTAGTGGATATGCATGTTCATCTGCGCGACCCGGGGCTGACCTATAAAGAGGATATTGAAAGCGGCTGCGAGGCTGCCGCCGCAGGCGGCGTGACCAGTGTGGCAGCCATGCCAAACACGTTGCCCGCTGCGGATTCCCCGGAGACGATCCGTTATATCCTGCAAAAATCTAAAAAAGCAAAAGCGCGCGTGTTGCCTGTTGCGGCAGTGACGAAGGGGCTTGCTGGATGCGAATTAACTGACTTTCGCGCATTAAAGCAGGCGGGAGCGGTTGCCTTTTCGGATGACGGTAACCCGGTCGCCACAGCGTATCTGATGGCAGAGGCAATGAAACAGGCGTCCAGCTTGCGGATGCCTGTGCTTGCCCATTGCGAAGATCGGTCGTTAACACGCGGCGGCTTGATCCATGAGGGAGAGGTTTCAGGGCAGCTTCGTGTTCCGGGCGTACCGGCCGCAGCCGAGGATGTTGGCACCGCGCGTGAACTTTCACTTGCCCTTTCCCTGAACGCGTCGGTTCATGTTTGCCACGTCAGCACCGCTGCAAGTGTTGCTATGATCCGTGCGGCCAAGAAGATGGGCGTTCCTGTCACAGCGGAAACCTGCCCGCATTATTTTATGCTGACGCAGAACAAGCTGCTTTCCCGCGATGCGGATTACCGCATGAGCCCGCCTCTGCGCCCGGAACGCGACCGCTTGGCGGTGCTGGAGGCTTGAGGGATGGCACAATTGATGTAATCGCCACCGATCATGCCCCGCATGCTGCGCAGGAGAAGGAGGATTTTGATAAGGCGCCGAATGGCGTTGTAGGATTGGAAACTTCTTTGGCAGCCGGCATAACGCAATTGGTAAAACAGGGCGTTATGACCCTACCGGAGCTTTTATACCGGATGTCAGCCATGCCTGCGCGCATCCTTCGTGTGCCAAGCGGCGCTTTGATAGAGGGCGGGCTAGCAGATTTTGTTTTGTTTGACCCGCAGGAAGGCTGGACGGTCGATCCGGCTGCGTTCCATGGAAAATCGCACAACAGTGCCTTGAAGGGGATGCTCCTCCAAGGGCGTGTGAAATATACCATTTGCCGCGGCGAGCTAGTCTACCGCGGATGAGCGCTTTTTAATGAGCTGAGAAATGAACGAAGAAAAGGTGGTTTGCCCAATGTCGCTAGACCGTTTAATTGAAAAGATCGCCGAGCTGAAAAATCCCACTGTTGCTGGGCTGGATCCGAAGCTGAGTTATATCCCGGATTTTATCAAACAGGATGCGTTCAGGCGCTACGGTGAAACGCTCGAAGGGGCGGCTGAGGCATTGCTGCAATTTAACCGTGGCTGATCGATGCGCTTTGCGATATCGTGCCCGCCGTTAAGCCTCAGTGCGCTTATTATGAAATGTACGGTTGGCCAGGGCTGCGGGCCTTAGCTGAAACGATTCGCTATGCCAAAGAAAAGGGCTTGTTTGTCATTACGGATGGAAAGCGTAATGATATCGGCTCCACGATGGAAGCCTATGCCGCCGCGCATCTTGGAGAGGTTTCTATAAATGGCCATCCATTTGCACCGTTTGGCGCTGATGCGTTGACGGTTAACGGATATCTTGGCAGCGATGGAATCCTGCCGCTGTTGGAAATTTGCAGGCAGCAGGATACGGGCATTTTTGTTTTGGTGAAAACCTCCAACCCCTCCTCTGGTGAAGTGCAGGATCAGCAGATCGGCGGCCGGTCTGTTTATCGTATGATGGGCGATCTCTGTGAACGCTGGGGCTGCGATTTGCCGGGAAACCATGGTTATTCCGCGTCGGCGCGGTGGTTGGAGCTACCTATCCGGATCAGTTGGAGGAATTGCGCGCAGCGTTGCCACATACCTTTTTTCTAGTGCCGGGCTATGGTGCGCAAGGCGGTAGCGCGCAGGGTGTGCGCCCTGCATTCGATCAGAACGGGTTGGGCGCTATCATCAATTCTTCCCGTGCGCTGATGTGTGCGTGGCAAAAAGAGGGCTGTGAAGAAAGTGACTATGCCAATGCGGCGCGGCGGGAAGCCATCCGCATGCAGGATGAAATTACAGCCTGTATTCCGGCTATTTCGATCAGATAAATCGAGCGGTGCGGTTTTGAAAGCGGAGCTGTTTCTCCCCCTTTAAAAGCGACTGGAAAGGAATGATTCATCAATATGGGAAACAAGAAGGCAAAGCGGCTTATTTAGTGCTCGCTGACGGCACAGTGTTCCATGGCTATTCCATGGGCGCGGCAGGCGAGACAGTGGGCGAGGTGGTTTTTAACACCTGCACCGCCTCCTATCAGTCGCTTCTCAGTGACCCGACCTATTATGGCCAGATCGTCGCGCAACCTACCCTTTGGTTGAAACCGGGGCGTGGAAGAGGAAAATGCCGCCTCCAATATTATGGCAAACGGATACATCGCGCGCGATGGTACGATACGCCCTGCACAGGGACGGAAGCCTTACGCTTGATGAATATTTGCGCAGGCGCAATATTGTGGGAATTTGTGGGATCGACACGCGCAGGCTGACCCGCGCTTTGAGGGATAAGGGCTATTTCAACGGCGCGATTACGGATTCCTCCAAGATTTTGATGCGCTTTTGCGCCGGATCAAGGCATATACCATCTCCGGCGCGGTAGAGGCTGTTACGATCCGGGAGCCGGAAAAGATCCCGGCGGAAAATCCGCTTTACCGAGTCACGGTGATAGACTGTGGATTCCCCCGCTATGTGCTCAAAGCACTCACGCGCAGGGGATGCGAACTCACGTTGGTGCCGGCCTTTACAGGGGCGCAGGAAATCCTTGCCGGCAAGCCGGATGGCGTTATTTTTTCAGACGGCCCTGGCGACCCGGATGACGCGCCCTGCCTGATTGATTGTGCCAAGCGCTGCTGGAATCGAAAATTCCACTTTTTGGTGTTGGTCTGGGCCATCAGGTGATGGCGCTTGCCGCCGGATGTACAGTGGTAAAAATGCCAAAAGGCCATCGCGGTTCCAATCAGCCGGTGCGGATTTTGGACACAGGCCGTATCATGGTCACCACGCAGAATCACGGCTATTCTGTTGCGGCGCAGAGCATTCCACACGGCATGGCAGAGATGACAATGGCCAATGTAAACGACGGAGCGGTTGAGGGCATCGCCTATTGCAACGCGCCTGCTTTTTCGGTGGAATTTACGCCATCCGATGGAAGCGGCAGGCAGGATACCGCATGGATTTATGATGCATTTATTGACCGGATGAAAGGAGCGCGCCGCAATGAAGCAGCCAGAGATTAAGAAGTATTGGTGATCGGTTCCGGTCCGGCAGTGATCGGCCGTTCGGCAGAGTTTGATTATGCCGGGACGCAGGCGCTTCGCACTTTAAAGGAAGAAGGGCTTAAAACAATCCTGATCAATTCCAATCCTTCCACCGTGATGACGGATAAAGGCCTGGCGGATCAGATTTACTTGGAGCCCTTAAATATCGATATCATCAAACGAATCATAGAAAAGGAAAAACCGGATAGCATCCTTCCGACAGTTGGCGGAAATTTGGCTCTGGAGCTGGGCCTTGGCCTCTCCATGAACGGCTTTTTAGAGGAGCATCAGGTGCGTCTACTGGGCGTCAGCCCCGAGATCATCCATAGCGTACAGGACAGGCAGTCCTTTGTGGAGGCTTTGAGGAAGGCTGGCGTCCCCGGCGTGGCATCGAAGGTAGTCGGCACCGTGCAGGATGCCGCCGCTTTTGCAAAGGAAGCAGGCTATCCAGTCCGGGTTCGCCCGGCCTATACGCTCGGCGGAAGCACGGCTGACCTCTGCCCGGATGAAGCGACGCTGTTGGAAATGGCGGATAAAGAGCTGCACACCTCCCTGATTCGTCAGGTCTTGGTGGAAAAATGCATTTCCGGGTGGAAAGAAATCGAGTTTGAAGTGATGCGTGACCGGATGGGTAACTGCATCAGCGTTTGCAGCATGGAAAACCTAGACCCTGCCGGAATCCACGCGGGCGATAGCATCATCGTCGCGCCCGCGCAGACCTTGACGGACAATGAAGCGGAAATGCTGCGTGCTTGTGCGCTTGAGTTGGTCGATTCCCTTGGCATTGAAGGCAATTGCAGCGTGCGCTTTGCCGTGCGTCCAGATGGCGGGGAATATGCCGTGCTGGAGGCCGATCCATGCATTAGCCGCACATCCGCCCTTGTTTCTAAGGCAACGGGCTATCCTGTTGCACAGGTGGCCGCCCAAATCGCGCTCGGCTATACGCTGGATGAGATCCCGAACCCTGTCACAGGCTGCACCACTGCCTGCTGTGAGCCGGCAATCGATTATTGTGTTGTGAAATTCCCGAAGTGTCGTTTGATCGTTTTGATGAGGCGGAGCGCCGTCTGGACGGCTCTATGAAGGCTACCGGCGAAATCATGGCAATTGGCACGAGCTTTGAGCTAGCGTTTATGAAGGCTATCCGTTCTCTCAACATGCAGCTCGATACGCCGCGCTGCCCAAGCTTGCAGCCCTCTCTGAAGAAGAAATCCTGAAGGTAATCGAGCGCTCGAATAATGAGCGAATTTTTGCCGTTTATGCGGCGGTTGCGCGAGGTGTTCCCTTTGATGCGATCTATCGCCTCACGTCAATTGATCCCTGGTTTCTGTCAAAAATGAAGAATATCTCCGATATGGAGGCGGAACTAGCGGCCGGTGCGGATGATGAGGCCATTTGCGCGCAAAAATATGGCTTTCTCGATTGCACGATTGAGCGCCTTACCGGCGAGAAGCTGGTGCATCCCGCCCATTCCACTTATAAGATGGTGGATACCTGCGCAGCGGAATTCGATGCCGAGCGCCCTTATTTCTATTCTGCTTGGGATGATGATAATGAAGCGCTCTTTACGAAGGGCGGCCGCGTTTCCGCTGATCGAAAAAAAGTGCTGGTTCTTGGAGCAGGTCCGGTTACGATCGGCTACGGAATCGAGCAGGATTACTGTGCAGTCCATTGCGTGGAAACGCTGCGCAAGCAAGGCTGCGAAGCGGTGATCGCCAACAATAACCCTGATGCCGTGTCAACGGATTTTCAAACGTCTGATCGGCTTTATTTCGACCCAGTCACCTCAGAGGATGTTTCTAACATCCTCGCCACAGAGAGGCCATGGGGCGCAGTGTTGCAATTTGGCGGAACCAATGCCGTGCAGATGACTGAGATGATGAAGGCCGCGGCGTTTGCGTGCTCGGTGCTCAGCAGGCGCAGGCACAGCAGCTCAGCGATCGCCATGCGTTTGACCGCTTGCTGGGTGAATTGGGCATTCCGCATCCGGCGTTCTGCATGACGGCGGCGGGCAATGCCGATGAAACGGCGCGTGAGCTTGGTTTTCCTGTGCGGCTGACGGCGGGAGAGCACAGTGTGATCGCTTATACCGGCACGGATCTTTCCCTGTTCATCGAGCAGGAGGGCTTAACGAAGAACGCGCCGATCATGCTTCAAAAATATTATATCGGCACGGGCATGGAGCTGAATGTTGTAACGGATGGCGAGGACTATCTCATCCCCGGAATTGCAGAGCAGATTGAGCGAGCCGGAATTCATACCGCGGATTCGATCTCCGTATGCCCCACGCAAAAGATTCCGGAAAAGGAAAAACAGCGTGCGGTCGAATATGCTGGCAAGCTTGCACTCGCGCTGCGCACGCCTTGCCTTGTCAACATCCGTTTTATCTATTACGATCATGAAATTTATCTATTTCATGCCAGCGTAACGCAGAGCCACAGCGTTCCTTTCCTGACGAAAGCAACGGGGATTTCCGCGGCGGCTGTTGCCACGCGCTGCATGCTGGGCGAGAAGCTGGCGGATATGGAATATGGCACTGGGCTCGTCGAACCTTCTGAATACTGTGCTGTGCGTGTGCCCGTTTTCAGCTTTGGCCAAATTGGCGGGTTGGATACGCAGCTCGGCCTGGAGATGAAATCCACGGGCGAGGCTTTCGGTATCGCGCACACCTTTGAAGATGCGCTGCTCAAAGGCTTGGCGGCTTCCGGGATGCGTTTAAAACGCAAAGGCGGCGTGTTCCTTTCCGTGCGGGATTCTGATAAGCAGGAGGCAATTAGTCTAGCAGACCGCTTCTCACAACTCGGTTTCGATTTGTATGCAACGGCGGGCACCTGTAAAATGCTGAATGAGAACTTCATTGCGGCAAATGCAGTGCGCAAGATCCATGAGGGATCCCCCAATACAATGGATTTATTGGAAAGCAATAAAATTGTTTATGTTGTTTCCACATCGCAAAAGGGCCGCCAGTCAATCATGGATGATATCCGTATCCGCCGCAGGGCATTGGAGCGTCAAATTCCGACCTTTACCTCTCTGGATACGGCTTTTGCGCTGACGCGCTGCCTCTCCAATAAACGCACGTTGGAGGATATTGAGCTGATTGATCTCGCCTGAGCCCCTTCGCTACAGTTTTCCGAGAAAAGGATGATGAAATAGATGGGATACTTACAGATAGAAGGGCGGATTGCCTCGATCCGCCGTCTAAGCAAGGCGGCCTTTGATATCCTGCTCTTTGCGCCGGAACTTGCTGAGTCGGCCGTGCCGGGCCAATTCCTCCACATCCGCTGCGGCGAACAGCCGTTGCGTAGGCCAATTTCCATTTGTGAGATTGACCGCAATATTGGTGCTCTGCGCATCGTTTTTGAGGTGCGTGGAAAGGGGACTGCCTGGCTTTCTGAACGGCAGATGGGCGACGCTGTCGATTTGTTGGGGCCTTTGGGCAACGGGTTTTCCCTGCCGGAGAGTGGGGAGGGGATTATTCTCATAGGCGGAGGCATTGGAACGCCTCCGCTGCTAAGCGTCGCGCAGACATTGCGGGGCAAACCGAGGCGATTCTCGGCTTTCGGAATGCAGATGCCTGCATCCTGGCCCGTGATTTTGCACTGGCCTGTGCCAATGTGCAAATCGCAACGATGATGGGTCGCTCGGCTTTCATGGGCTTGTGACAGATCTGCTCAGAGAGCGGATTGCGGTGAAGGAAAAGCCTTGTACGGGTATTCTTGCCTGCGGCCCCACGCCAATGCTGAAAGCAATTGCGGCCCTTGCGCAGGAGCATCAGATCCCCTGCCAGGTGTCCCTGGAGGAACGCATGGGCTGCGGCGTTGGCGCGTGCCTTGTTTGTGCCTGTAAAACAAAAGAGGCGGATGGAGAGCATTATCGTCATGTCTGTAAGGACGGCCCAGTATTTGATGCAAGAGAGGTGGTGTGGTAATGGCGGATTTATGTGTGAAGATTGCAGGCGTAGCGCTCAAAAATCCGGTGATTACCGCCTCTGGAACTTTCGGTTTCGGCCGGGAGTATAACGCCCTTTACCCCCTTTCCCGTCTGGGGGGCATCTCCTGTAAGGGAACAACGCTCCACGAGCGGCTGGGAAATCCTCCTCCACGCATTGCGGAAACGCCATCCGGCATCCTCAACAGCGTTGGCCTGCAAAATCCGGGGGTGGATGCGTTTATTCGTGAAGATCTGCCCTGGCTGAAGGAACAGGGCACGGTTGTCATCGCCAATTTGGCGGGCAGTGCTATTTCTGATTACTGCCAGGCCGCCGAAAAGCTCGATGAAACGGCTGTTGATATGATTGAATTGAACATTTCCTGCCCAAACGTCAAACAGGGCGGTGCTTCGTTCGGAACTGCCTGCGCCTCTGCACAAGAGATCACTGCCGCGGTTCGTAAGGTAACGCGCAAGCCTTTGATTGTGAAGCTTACGCCGAATGTGACCAGCATCTCTGACATTGCCGCTGCGGTAGAGGAGGCGGGGGCGGATGCGGTTTCGCTCATCAATACACTCACCGGCATGCGAATTAATATCGAAACCCGTCGCCCTGTTCTGAGAAATAATACAGGCGGCATGTCCGGCCCGGCAGTTTTTCCTGTGGCGGTGCGCATGGTATGGGAAACGGCCCGGCGCGTAAAAATCCCTGTCATCGGGATGGGCGGGATCGCTTCCTGGGAGGATGCGGTTGAAATGATGCTTGCGGGCGCGTCAGCCATTCAGGTCGGCACCGCAATGTTTGCGGATGCGTATGCGCCGCTGAAAATGATCGAAGGCATAGAGCGGTATCTGGAGGAGCATCAGATCCAATCGGTCACAGAACTAACGGGGAAGGTCGAAGTATGGTAGACACAGAGCACGTGAAGTTGATTATTGTGCGGCACTGCGAGGCGATGGGAAATCATCACCGTGTGTTTCAGGGCAGCACAGATTGTGATATTACGGAAAATGGTGCCCGTCAGTTGGATGCTCTTGCAGAGCGGATGCTTGAATTCCCTTTTCAGGCGGCTTATTCTAGCCCGCTTCAGCGCGCCTTGAAAACAGCACAGGCCGCAAACCGCCATTATGGGCTGGAAATTAAACTGGATGCCCGGCTGGCCGAAATCCACGGAGGATGCTGGGAAGGGAAGAGGTGGGGTGATTTTCCGGCGCTTTATCCGCAGGAAAGTTATCTCTGGAATCAGGAGCCGTGGAAATTCCATCCTGATGGCGGAGAGAGCATGGCCGAAGTTTACAGCCGTATCTGGGAGGCGGCCACGGAGATTGCCGCGCGCCATTTTGGGCAGTCTGTATTGATTGCGTCCCATGGCTGTGCGATCCGGAACCTGCTGTGCCATGCGCACGGGTGGCCCATTGAACGCCTCAACGATGTGGATTGGTGCGATAACACGGCGATCAGCGTGATTGTATTTGACCGTTCCATGCAGCCGGAGATTTTGTTGGAAAACGACAGCTCGCATCTGGCAGAGCATCTTTCCACCTTTGCAAAGCAAAGCTGGTGGCGAAAGGAAAACCGGGCTGCGATGCAATTCGAGTAAAGAGGTGCTGCAAAATGGTGATTCTTTCTGTTGATTATGGAGATGCACGCACTGGGATTGCAGTATGTGATAAGTTGGAGCTATTGGCTTCCCCCGCGGCTGTTTTGGCGGAGACTTATGCGCCAAAGTTAGCCGATGATTGCCGAAGAGGCAAAAAAGCACGGCGCACAGGAAATTGTGCTCGGCCTGCCGCGGAATATGGATGGAAGCGAAGGCTTCCGCGCGCAAAAATGCCGTGCGTTTGCCTTGCAATTGGAAGAAGCATGCGGTATTCCCGTTAGGCTTTGGGATGAACGATTAACTACGGTGCGTGCGCATCAGGCGCTGAATCAGACTAATACGCGTGGGCAAAAACGTAAAGCCGTGGTAGATGCGGTGTCGGCTGTTATGATTTTACAGGATTATATTGACTATCGAAAGACGCACGCTGCAACAGACTAATGCAGCGTGCATTTTAGGATTCCTTTTCTTTTTTCGGTTTGCCAAACAGTTCAATCAACCCTACGATCAGTAGAAAGCCGCCAAATAGTTTTCCTAGCCATTCGCCTTTGATCATTCCGGCCAGCCAGGTGCCCAGGCCGACTCCTGCCAGCCCGCCTAGTGCCATGGGAATGACGCTTTTCCAGTGGATCAGTTTCTTTTTCCAGTTCATCAGGATAGATACGAGCGCGCAGGGCAAGAAAAATAGCAGGTTGATCCCTTGTGCCCGCAGTTGAGGCACATGCATGCCGAGTGTGAGGTAAAGCACCAGCACGCCGCCCCCGCCTAGCCCCAGCGCCCCGGCTACGGCTGAGAAAAGCCCGGCGATTTGATCGATCCAGTTCATCTCATCACCATCCTGATACCAGCCAAAGCATAAAGATTCCGAAAATCCGGCGCAGCCATTTTGCAGGAATGCGCGGGAGAAGCAGAGAGCCGGCAATAGCTCCGATCACCGCTACCGGAAAGTATGGAACCGCCTGCATGAGCGCTACTTTTCCGGTATGTGACATAGAGGACCGAGCTAAGCAGGGAAAGCGGAAAGATAACGGCGATCGAACTCGCGTGCGCCTGCGTTTGGGTCAGATTCGATTTTTGTAAAAGCGGGACGGCCAGCATGCCTCCGCCAGCGCCCAAAAGGCTATTGACAATGCCGACAAAAAACCGCCGAGCGCAGTGAGCCAACGATTCATTTTGGAACAGAGCCTCCATTTCAATAGGCCGATGAGTGGAGAAACGGCAATTTGATATGCGTGACAAAAAATGTTGCCTTCTCGCATGGCCCAATAGGAAAAACTTGTTTGCCAATTTTGATTTGAATAATAGTAGTGTGCCAAATGGGCCAACAAATATTTTATATGAGCTTTCTTTTAATAAAAAAACAGATAACCGCTCTGGCTGAAAAAAATCAGCTCAAGGCGGTTAATCTGTTTCTATTCAAAAAATTACGCGGTTTGTCATCAAGAAGGGATTTTCTGAGCTCCAGGCCAGGATATAAAATTTTGTGGATATAGCTGATGGTTTGATCCCAGTCAAGCAGCAGGACTTCCGTACCGTCTACATTGACAAGCTTGGGATAGGTATGCGGTATCGTATCCTGCGTGATATTCCATTTGAGATAGCGCATTGCATTGGTTGCCTGCGAAACGATCGTGGATTTGCTCATATCTGTCTTTACAAGCGGCAAAATTTCATTCAGCAGCTCCAACCCTTCGCTGATTCCCATGGATTTTGCCTTGCCGATGATCACATTCAAAACGTTACGCTGGCGCTGCGTCCTGTTACGGTCGGAATCGATGCTGCGCAGGCGGACATATTTGAGCGTGGTGGCTCCGTCCATATGATAGGTTCCGGCGCCTGTGGGAACCTCTAGCCCTGCGGCGGCAAAATCCTCTGCCAAAGCCTTCGCTTCAGCATCGGTCAGTTTCATATCAATTCCACCCAAAATATCGACAATTTTTTGGAAGGCGCTAAAATCAACGCTGATATAATGATCGATATGGATTTTATAGTTCGATTCGATCGTATCAATCAACAATTGAGGACCGCCATAGGAATAGGCGGCATTCAGCCTTGCATTGCCATGCCCCGGAATACTGACGTAAGCCGCGCGCAGCAGGGAGACCATTTTAATCTGCTGGCTCCGTTTATTGACAGAAATCAAGATCATGGAATCAGAGCGTGAATAGTACTGGGGATTGCGCGTGTCACTTCCGACTAGCAGGAGGTTGAAAACGTCTTTGTGATACCACACAGTGCCGCTTTTGATATTTTTTGCGATCGCTTCATCCGCATTATCGAAATCCTGTTGATATTTCTTAGAGGCTTTTTTCTTAAGCTCGCTTTCTTCCTTCTTGACTTCCGGATCTACTTGCAGCGTAGTGCGTTCACTCGGGTCTGCCGGATCGATATCAATTTTATCCAAATATCGGTTGCCGACGACCACGCCGATGATAACAAGCAATAAAAGCACGAGGACGATAGAGATCACTGCAATCATTGCCTTGCTGGGCTTTTTGTTGGGCCCGCGGGGCCTTTTTTTCCATCATGCATTGAAATACACCTCAACATCCGTTTGTTTCGTTTTCAAAAGCAATTTGTCATAATCAATCAGGCGAAGGGAAAAGGTAAGAGGAAGACTATCCTTTGAAAACGTTTCTCAAGTATTATAGCCATTTCAAAGAGAAAAAGCAAATCCGGGCTTCGGTATGGCAAAATGACCAAAAGTGAAGGGAAAAACAGGAAGAAGAAAATTATAGCCCTGGCCGTTCCTGGGGACTCTTGTGTTTTTTCCCTTCGTATGTCATAATGAGTTGCCAGCAGCCTTCCGCTTTTTATGGGTAGCGTGTATCTCTATGATCTTTGCGGTTAATGCAGGCTTTGCTTTGATACTCGCTCCGTTCTTACGTAAAAACGATTGCGTATCGCTTATGGTTGGGGAGCCGCGGCGATTTTTTTGCAGATAGGCTTGTTTATGGCTGCTGCATCTCGTTACAACATGAAGACGACTTGGAGGAAAGACACTGTGAGTTTTCTTGCAACAGATCATGCCGGCAATACGCCCGGCGCACAGATCAAACGCCACCATCCACTATCCTTTTGCTACCGTTGGGCGATTATAGCGGTAGGGGGGATACTGTTTGGCTATGCTTTATTCGAATTCTATTTCCAGATGTGACGGCGGGCCACAAGTGGATGGAAATTTCTTATTCGGCCTGCCTGCAATCGCTGCGATGCTGGCGGTTGTCCTCGCGCTGTGGGCCTGTTTATTTGATTGATCATCTGGCGGAAAAGAATTTAAACAAAACGCTCTTGGCCCTGATGCTCATTGCCTGTGGGTTTTGTATCCTGTCAACTGTGCTGTTTTCGATTGAACCTTCTTGGGATTATGGGGTCGTTTTGCGCTCCTCCCTGGAGCTTGCGCGGGACGGATCTTTGACGGATACCGCTTATTTTTCCCGTTATCCATTTCAGGTGTACCCGCTCTTATATATGACGTTTTTTATGAAGCTCATTCATGCACGTACAATGGCGGCGGCCTGTGGCGTCAGCTATGTGCTGAACATTATTCATATTCTCGTTGCTCTTTACGGCGCTTTTTTTGTTGGAAAGCTTTTGCACGGCAACGCTTCGGCCTGAAAATTCTTCTGTTCTGCATGTGCAGCGCACCCCTCTTTCTTTACGCATCGATTTGTTACACGGATACGTTAGCGCTTCCTTTCCCGGTGTGGACATTGGCCCTGTGGCTTTATGCGCGCAAAATGCCTGCTCTGACCAAACAACAAAAATGGAAAAAAACAGCCCTGTATGTTGGAAGCGGCATGATGGCGGGATTTGGCCTCCGGATCAAATCAATCGCTGCAATTGGCCTGATCGCGCTGATGATTTTTTTGCTCTTTGACCGTACAGAGCAGATAAGTGAACGAAAGGAAGGAAAAAATACGCCTGCGTTCTGGCAGCGTCCGGCGGCCCAAAAATGCATGACGTTTCTCCTGCTCCTGCTGGGATTTTTGATGATTGTGGTCGGCAGCAGCCTGATTGCCAGAGCGGCAGGGTATGGAGACATGCACGATGACCGATATACGTATCCGATGACGCACTGGTTTATGATGGGTGCAAATCGAGAAACCACAGGGGGATATTATGCAGAGGACGATCTTTTTACGCGTTCTCTTCCTTCTTATGAGGAGCGTCAAAAACAAACGGCCGCTCGGTTTGTTGAGCGGATTCGTATGGATGGCGTATCAGGCTATTTGAGTTTCCTTATGGACAAGCTGGAAGCGATGCTTTGCACTGGAAACTATCAAGTAGGGGGAAAGCTCGCGCAGCATCCCCTGATTTCCCATCCAATGTTAGAGGCCCCAAACAGCCTGTTGGTGCGCCTGTATATGGACTATCAACAGGCGTTTCAGGCAGTGGTTTTATTATCCTATTGATGGGAATGATCTTTTGGCCCGAAGGCGGGATGGTTGGGCGTTTCGTTTAACTGTAATGATGCTTATTGGCGTTGTTTTATTTTTACTGCTGTGGGAAGGTAAAGCGCGTTATCTGCTGTTTTTGGTGCCAGTGATCAATATTGCGGCTGTATTGGGCTTTTGCAGCATGCAGGATTGGTTGACACGTCAGCATTGGGGTCGCAAAGGGAAAGACAGTCGAAGTCGGTCCGCTCAATGACCTGATTGAGCAGAGAAAAAGAGAATATCAGAATGAGCATTGAAAATGTCAAGCATTTTTCAATGGCTCATTTATTTTTTATTACGAAGCGAAGCGAGTAACAAAGCAAAGCCTACCATAACCCGATGGAACAAAGAGATACGCACTGCTTACGGGAACAGTTTGTTACCAGCTATTTTTATTACGAAGCGAAGCGAGTAACAAAACAAAGCCGGCTAACACCGCATAGATCACAGAGATATGTATCGCTTACACAAGCAGCTAACTACCGGCTATTTTTTATAAAATACAGCACAGAGGCATATCTCTCCTGGAGAAAGGATGGAGGGGAATCTCAGCTCGGTTCTATTTGCGGACAAGGGGTCATATTCATAGAAGCGAGGCAAGGTTCAGATCCATTGTTAATTTGAAAGGATGGTTTCATATGAAGGAGAAGGGGACAGCCCCTTACGATCAAGCAATTGCAATTCTGTGCCCCCGTATCCGGGAAATCCTAGACCGAGTCCCGGCACAAATAAAAGCTCAGATACAGGAAATCCGTTTGCGAAGCTGCCAGCCAGTATTATTAATCGGGCTGAACGGGACGTGCTTTATCAGCGAAACCGGGCGGGTGAGCTATATTCTTTCCTCTTGCGCTGTACGGATTAGCCATGAAGAGGTGACAGAATGTTTTCGTGCGATCTGCGGCTATTCGGTACATAGTTTTCAAGAGAGCATCTGCAATGGATATATTACGCTGCCGGGTGGGCATCGGGCTGGGATTTGCGGCACCGCTGTGTGTGAAAACGGAAAGACAAAGGCGGTGCATGATATCGCTTCCATTAATTTGCGTGTGGCGCGGCAGGTGATTGGCGCGGCAGATGCGCTGGTTGAAAAATTATTTCGAAAAGAGGCTCCAAGCATATTGCTTGCCGGGGGGCCGGGAAGCGGCAAAACAACGCTTTTGCGCGATCTGGCGCGGCAGCTTTCCGCCGGCGGCGGATGTGGCAGCCTGCGCGTGGCAGTAGTGGATGAGCGCGAGGAGATTGCTGCGGTCTATGAAGGGGTTGCGCAGAACGATCTGGGCTATAACTGTGATGTTTTGAGCGGCTATCCGAAAGGCGAAGCGATTTTAAGCGCTTTGCGCAGTCTGTCCCCAGAGGTCATTATTTGCGACGAGGCAGGCGGCATGGAAGAGGTTCAGGCAATCGAGGCGGGTGTCAATGCGGGCGTTAAATTTATTGCAAGCATCCATGCATCAACAAAGGAGGATTTGCTGCATCGGCCGCAAGCCCGCCGGCTGTTGGAAACCGGCGCTTTTGACCGTGTGGTAATGCTCGCGGGCGGCGGGTTGCCCGGCCGGATTTCGCAAATCTATAGGGCGGAGGAACTGATTGATGAAATATGTGGGGATGTCCTGCGTTCTGGTTGCTTGTATCGGGATGGGTCAATATTTTAGTGTGGCAGCCATCCGTAGAATCCGCGCGCTGGAGCAGGTGCTCCTGCTGCTCAATGCGATACAAAGCGAGCTCTCCTATTGCCGCACTCCTGTACGGGAGCTGATGCATCGGTTGTCCCTGCGCGAAGAATTCTCGGAGCTCCCGTTTCTGCGGGAATGCAGCCGGATGTGCGGCCTGGAGATTCCGTTTCCACAAGCTTGGAGCAAAGCTTTGGGAGAACGCGCGCAGTTAGGGCCTCTGCGGCGAGAAGATATCAATTTGTTGCTCGCATTCGGCTCTCAGCTGGGCACCACGGATCTCAACGGGCAGGTCAGCCTCTGTCGGCTCTATGTGCAGTTATTTGAGGAGCGGCTGACACAGGCACGGGAGTGGAAGAGCAAATATGCTAAACTATACCTCAGCCTCGGCGTTTTAGGCGGCCTTCTGGCTGGATCCTTTTTCTATAAAAGAGCGGGGAAAAGAGACACAGCTTCGCTAGTTCCACGCAGAATTTGACAAATGGAGGAAGATTAAAAATGGATGTGAATTTTATTTTTAAGATCGCTGCCATTGGTATTATTGTCGCAGTCCTCAACCAATTGCTGACCCGTTCCGGGCGAGAAGAATATGCGATGATTACAACGCTTGCGGGGCTGGTCGTTGTGTTAATGATGATCGTCCCGCAGATTGGTAATCTGTTTCAATATATCAAATCGATTTTTGGGTTATAAATGATATGGATATTGTAAAAATTGTTGCAATTGCGATCGTGTGTGCACTGCTGTGTGCGGTGCTCAAGCAGTATAAGCCGGAGTTCGCCATCGTTGTGCAGCTTGCTGCATCCGTATTTATTTTATTGCTCATTGCTTCGGCAATGGGGGATCTCATAAGCGCAGTGAAAGATTTGATCAATGGCTCGGGGATCAATACCGAATATCTTACACTGCTGCTCAAAGCGCTCGGTGTATCCGTTCTGACTCAATTGGCAGCAGATGCTTGCCGCGACAGCGGGGAAACTGCGCTTTCCAATAAAGTGGAGTTGGCAGGCAAGGTGACGATCCTCTTACTTTGCCTGCCCCTTGTGAAAGCCATGATCCAACTGTCGGCCGGACTGATAAAAGGATAAGGATTTATGAAAAAATTTCGAATGATAGCGATGGCATTGCTCTTATTTGCATTATTAACCGTTCCGGTGTCGGCCATGCAAGAGGATTCCACTCAAAGCCAACTGGAAGCCTATGGGACCGTCGAGTTGTTTGACGATCTGCCGCAGGAAACGCGCGCGCTTTTTGAAGAGCTTGGCATTGAGGAGATCGATTTTAACACGCTGTTTCAGACATCGCCGCGTGCCCTTGTGGAGATGTTTCTGAATTTGCTACAGGGAAAGCTCAACAATCCTCTAAAAACTGCGTTGCAAATTCTTGGGGTTTTAATCCTGCTTGCGGTTGCAGAATCTTTTATAGAAGAAAAAAGCAGTCAGGCCAATAAGGGGATGGCGTTACTCTCAGCCTTGTTTTTATCGATCGTTTTGGTGCCGCAGGTGATGGATTGCCTTTCGCATACCTGCGCGGCTATCAGCCTGAGCAGTAATTTTATGCTGGCTTTTATTCCCGTATATGCGGCGATCGTGGCGGCGAGTGGAAATCCGGCGCTCGCTCTGAGCTCGCAGACGCTTTTGTTTGGCTTTGCCCAGGCGATCGCGCAGTTTTCCTCCGTTTTTCTAAAGCCGTCTATTGGAATTTTGCTGGCCTTGAGTATGGTCAGCACGCTTTCTCCGATTTTCGATTGGAATGGAATCACCAATATCATCAAAAAGCGGTTACGATCACACTCGGCTTTCTATCCACTGTTTTTGTCGGGCTCCTATCGATCAAAGGCCTTCTTGCGGGCGCTGCCGACAGCGCTGTGGCGAAGGGCGCTAAATTTTTGATTGGCAGCTTTGTGCCGGTGGTGGGGGGAGCGGTTAGCGATGCGCTCGGCTCGATTGTCAGCTCATTGAGTCTGGTGCGTGGAGCTACAGGAGCATTTGGAATTTTGGCGGTTCTGCTCATTGCACTCCCTGTTTTTGCCGAGCTGCTTTTGTGCTGATGACACTGAATTTATGTGCGGTAGGGGCCGATTTGTTTGGGCAGGGGAAAGCGGCTACCCTGTTGCGCAGCGTTGCATCCGCTCTGGTTATTTTAGGGGCGATTCTGTTGTTTAATGCAGTGCTTCTGATTATTTCCACTGCCCTGATGCTTTCAGTCAAAGCTGGAACATAAAAAGGAGGAGAAGAGATGGAAACACTGCAAAGCTGGGCGCTGTGCATCACGTTCAGCGCTGTTGGCGCTTTGCTGGTGCATGCGCTCGTGCCGAAGGGCGCAACGGAAAAGGCTATTCGGGTTATGATCTCGCTGTTTTTGTTATCCGCAATTCTATCGCCGTTTTTATCCGGAAAAGGGATTACGCTCACGTTGCCGGATCAGGGCACAGGAGATCTGGAGGCGCAGGTGGAAGCGGCGCAGGAAAAAATAAATCTTACCCTTGTTCAGCAGCGCGCCAGAAAATTGAAGAAGCGGCGAAGCTCTCGCTTGCAGAAATCGGCGTCACGGAGGCGGAAATTCAGGTGGACATGGATATTGCGGAAGATTCCATCATATCTATAACAGAGCTTAAAGTTTTTTTATCCGACGTTCAGGCCGGTAGAGAACGCTTGATTCAGGAGGCATTGGAGAAAAAACTCGGCTGCCCCGTAACAGTAGAGCTCGAAGGGGATTAAGCCGCATTGCAATTGAAAGCAAAGGAATGGATGACAATGAAAAAAAACATGGGAGAAAAAGGCCGGAAACTGATGGATGCAATTAAAGCCGATAAAAAAATCACATTGATCGTATGTATCGGTCTATTGGGTATGCTGCTGTTGTTGGCCTCAGAGTTTATCCATCTGCCGAAAAAGCAGGAGGCGGAAACACCTTCCGAAAACATACAGACAGAATATAGCTATGCGGAAGATCTTGAAAAACGGTTGACCAATATCGTGTCCTCCATCAGCGGAGCAGGAAAGACGAAGGTGATGGTCACGTTAGAAAACGGCGTGGAATCTGTATATGCCGCAGACGAAAAGCAGTCGGTCGAACGCAGCAGCGGGGAAAAAACCGGAGGAGTTGAGGTCAATGAAAAAAGTAATACAGAGAATGAGTATATCATCCTGCAATCGAACGGCAGCAGAGATGAAGGTTTGGTCATCAAGGTGATCCAACCCAAAATCCGAGGTGTCGCAATTGTTTGCGAAGGCGGTGACTCCGCCTATGTCCAGCAGCGGATCACGCAGGCTGTAACGGCTGTGTTGGATATCGGCGCATCCCGCGTCAGTATTGCACGTATGGCAGATTAGGAGGTGAAAAGAGTGTGTTTGAAATATACCGGATGGGAAGTTTTGAATGAACACCGCTGTAAATAGACTTTGGATGCGCCCTGATTCCCTTGTGCCTGCGCGAACGGGACTGACTCGCCGCGCTTATGATAAATTGATGAAAGCACCTTGTATGGAAAGGACTGATCTTCGGCTTAAAAGATTCATCTTTCAACCGGATAAGCTCCACTTAAAATTTTGGCGGCGCCAGAACCGCGCGCTCCCGCGGGCCGGCGCAAGAAAGGAATGGTCATAAGTATGAGTATGTCAATTGGAAAAAGGCAAATTGTTCTCGCAACCCTGGTGGTTGCGCTCGGCGCAGCGGTGTTTGTTAATTGGTATTATACGAAGCCAGATGCGGAAAAAGCGAACACCGGCGTGACCGTTACCGAGGAGGTAACGCAGGCTGCGGGCAATTTGGGGGATGCGCTTCTCGTCAATTCCAGCTCAGTGTCCTCACAGAGTAACACGAAGGAAACCAAAGCGCAGCAGGCTCAGGCGCAAGTGGAAGATGAATATTTCGCACAGGCTCGGCTCAACCGCTCCACAGCGCACGACAAAGCGGCCGAAGCGCTCAAAAAAACAATTGAAGATAGCAAATCCTCCTCAGAAGCTGTAAAAACCGCCACGCAGGAGCTTGGGGAGCTTTCCAAGGCGATCAAGCTGGAGGCCGATACGGAAAACCTAATCAACGCAAAGATCGGCAGCCCCTGTGTGGTGGTCATCGGCAGCAATACAGCACAGGTTGTAGTTGGAAAAGGGGTATTGAAGGATGCCATTACCGTGCAGATTAAAGAGATCGTGCTCAAGCAGACTGGCTTTTCTGTAGAAAACGTTACGATTATGGAAGCGAAATAGCTGCTTTTTTAGCGCTGTACGGGCATCCAAGCCTGTGTGAAAGCAAAAAATGGTTGTGTCTTTCCGCTTTTGTGGTATAATAGCTTCAAACAGAGTTTGAAGCATTAGAAAAATGTCTGTCGGCGCGAAACGCCTCCTGCCGCAGAGCGGCAATGCCATTTTTCGT
>ENA-OUNI01000088-OUNI01000088.1-human-gut-metagenome-genome-assembly--contig:-NODE-88-length-35681-cov-5.431935_pt1 | contig 35681 bp, 38 predicted proteins | sample MGYA00242499_ERZ504580 | MGnify/ENA primary metagenome ERZ504580 (study PRJEB26092, sample SAMD00036315) | human gut metagenome | host: Homo sapiens | study: EMG produced TPA metagenomics assembly of... | reverse complement strand
TAATGGGGGCAGGTTCCGGGGTTAGTACTTCCTTGGCCATTCCGTAATCCCCCCCCCCGACTTTAAGTAACTTGTCCGGTAATTACTTATTTGCGTCAATTGATAATAACGAGATCAATATTCTTTTTCGTAAGCTTCTGAAACTGCAATTATCTTGTCTCGCCCTGCTTGACAAGGAAAGAACGGTCAGAAATATTTGCATCAATTGGCATTTTTCCTGCTCCCCATTTGATTAATCAACAGTGCCAAATCATGCACGGTTAAGACCTTTTTTACACCATGTGCAAAAAGGGGCAGCATATGCTCTGTCCCCCAAAATTCATCTATTTTGTCCGCTTTTAATGCTTTATCTAAACCAAAGCATATGGTGAACGTTCCAATTTTTCCATGAACTACACGTTTTTCGAATCCAGTCAGCACAGGATCTTGATTTCTGATTGGCTCGTTCGTATAGAGAATATATGTAGTATTTTCATTTCTTTCAAGATTTCGTAGTATCTCCAGCAGATAGATACCAATTCCAGAAGGGGACTCTGAAATTAAAGGTCTTGCATCTATGCCAATTCGCATTTAATCACCCCCACATCACCTAAACAACGTGTCTCTTAACTTCAATGCTTCATTTTTCCAATTAAATAGTTGTGCTTGTTCTACCCCAGCCTTTTTCGTCAGCTCCATCTTTTCCTTTGGAAGACTCATGACGGTTACAATCTGTTTCTTCAAATCTTTCAGATTACGATTTTCAAAATAATAAGCCGCATTACCCAAAACCTCTGGTAGTGAAGCTGCATCTGAGGAGATCACCGGAATCCCCATAGACATTGCCTCAATTGGAGGCACTCCGAATCCCTCATATACTGATGGGAATACGAAGACCTGTGCATTCCTATACACATATGGCAATAAGTTATCATCCACAAATCCCGTGAAATGAATCCGGTCAACAATTTCTTTATCCAAGTTGGAAAGCAAATCATCCATTAGCCAACCTTTTCTTCCGGCTAGAACTAGATTGGTATCAATTTTCTTTTCTTTAATCAACTCACTAAATGCCTCTACCAAAAGTCTCATATTCTTTTCTCGGCTCTAAATAGTTGAAAGGCAAAAGAATATACTTTCAGGAAGTCCATAAGCTCCTTTTGCTTTCATGTCTTGTTCTTTATCGTAGCAGAAATCAGCAAAGCAGTCCGACAAGCGTCATAAATAACTGCAATCTCGTCAGGCTCTTTTTTCAAAATCTTTGAAATCCGATTTTTAGAGAACTGTGACACCGTAACGACATTCTTATGCCCAAACGCAGCTTTTCTATACATGATCTTAAAATAGAGCGTCATGTATTTTCTATTCTTGCTTGGACAATCCCAGCATCCCACATCATGAATTGCACTTATTGCATTCCGGTTAAAGAAGAAAAATGGTGCCGGAACGCCGGGAAAAAGTAATAATTGGCTTTTATAACTGCAAGTTTAATGGTAACTGCAACTGATTAAAAACCAGTTTGTTCTTTCCTCTCACAATAATTTTTTTTACATTATGCTGCTCCGCAGCAAATTCTTTATGCACCTCATTTTTGAAAACGAGTATAAATTCAATATCACTTCTGATTGATCTGTAATCAGTTCTTTCGTAATACTAAGCGCGAATCGCTCAATTCCAGAAAAGTTATCTGCAAGAGAAGTCAAATCTATTAATACTTTCATCTCTGCCCTTTCTTAGCGGATTTTAAATCCCATTTTGCAAAACAAGATAAGCATTAACTCTGTAAGAGTTATCCAGTTTATTTTTAATAGCAAAACCGGAATTGCCTTAATGCTTTTTGTTTCCATAATATCTTTTACTCTAAGGCGATTCCACTGATTTTTTACCAAGGAATTTAAATGGTAACTTTTTAAGGCCTTACATTTTTCAGCGAATGATAATTTTTTATCCTTCGCTAAAGCATAGCCAATTTGAACGGAGGAAAGTATATATTCTCCCCCCCCCCCACAGCTCATATGTATCCATGCCCTTCTGTTGCAGTTCATCACTTAACTCATCTTTCGCCTTAATAAGCTGCAATTTGCCCGAAATCATTCGATTGACATCAAGATTATATGTTTCTATCGCTGATCCGTCATTGTTGTGAAGATAATACAATGGCTCATCTATAGTATAAATCACATCCGCTACTGCCAGATATTTGTTAGTGAAAATCGTATCTTCACCAACACGCAGATCTTTTCGGAAGTAGATATTGTCTTTTCGGATTATCTCGAGCGAATACATCATGCGCCATGGACCGTTTAGTTCCTTTCCTTGACGCATTCCATGCTTTCCTGAAAGATATCCCTTTAAGTCTGTTATTGATGTTCCAAAGGATCTTGGCAGTATCTGTTCCAGAATCTCTTTTTTATTATATTGATGCTTTAGATAGGAAAACTCATGTTCAGCTATGCTTCCATTTCTACGCACTGATGCATAATTATAGCAAACAGTGTCTGTATCAGATTTTACTTTTGCTACGCATTTTCAACGATTTGTGCATCAAAAGTATCATCACAATCAAAAAAGAAACAAAACGTCCCTTTTGCTCTTTTTAAGGCATCATTTCTTGCGCTGCTGACACCCTCATTCACCTTTTTATCAATGAATTCTATTCGGCTATCTTCCTCTGCATATTTTTGTACTATTTCTGATGTTTTATCTTTACTTCCGTCGTTAACAACGATTATCTGTAAATTTTTGTACCTAATCGCATTTACCTGCTCAAAATAGCGGATCAAGTACTTTTCGCCATTATAAATGGGGGTAAATTATCGTACTAAATTCATTTATCCACCTATTTTCTATACTTAATCGCTAGTCCGAGAATTTTTCGATCATCCACCAAGTAACGTTTTGCCATCCGCTTGGGATCTTGCGTAATCCTAAATAGCCACTCCAAGCCATGATTGGACATCCATCGAGAAGCTCTTTTAATATTTCCTGCCTCAAAATCGAAGCTGGCACCAAGACCAAAGGAAATCGGCACTCCAAGTTCTTTACAATGATGGTACATAAACTTTTCCTGTTTCGGGCAACCTAATCCTACGATCAAAATGTGCGGACTAGCCTCTTTTATCATGGATTTAATTTTATTCATCTCATCCTGATTTTTTTCAAAACCGAATGGAGGAGAGTATGTACCAACGACCTGTAGACCCTTAAATCTATTCATAAGATTTTCCGCCGCTTTTACTGCTACGCCCTCTGTCGCACCTAAAAAGAACATTTTATATCCTTTTTTTGCAGCCATATCACACAAAAGTGGGAACAAATCCGAGCCTGAAATTTTCTCTTTAATCGGTGTTCCATACCATTTGGCGATCCACAACAGTGGTTTACCATCCGTCAGAATCAATGACGCATTTTCATAAACCGCCTGCAATTCTTTACTTGTTTCAAGTTGTACTATATGATCCACATTCGGTGTTACCACATATGCACTTCTATCCTCTTGAATCAGCCGATCAATAGCCTGCAGCGTTTCCTGCATTGTCAAGTTATCAATCTCTGTATTCATAAACTTCATTCTTGACATTTATCCACCCTCACTACAAGCCTGTTAGCACCGAACCTTAATCAGCTCTGCATCGCCAACAACAAGACACCTGCCCAACCCAGCTGGTAAAAACAGTGTTTCACCCTTGCTGAATCGCATCGGCTTCTGTTCCGCATCCATCGTCTGCACTTCACCATATCCATCCAGGCACATTAACACCTGAAAAGATGCATCCATAACAGAGAATGCAAAACCTTTCGTTACTTGTATTCTTTCTGTTTCAAAATATTTACAGCGGCAGAGCAATTCACGAGAACAGCCAGAATAGTACTTCACCATTCTTGGTTTCTGGCTCACATCCGGTGCAACCTTCATGTTCATGACCTGCACAGCTTTATCAAAATGCAACTCACGTTTTTTGCCGTTCTTATCCACACGGTCATAGTCATAAACACGGTAGGTCACGTTCGAGCTTTCCTGAATTTCAGCAACCAAGATACCCTTTCCGATACCATGTACCGTCCCTGCTGGAACAAAGTAGGTATCTCCCTTATGAACCAGAACTTTTTGCAGGTGCTTGTCCAGTGTTCCGGTCTCAACTGCTTTCCGAAGGATCTTTTCTGTCACCTCATGCCGAAAGCCGTAAATCAGGCTGGCTCCTTCGTCAGCATCAATGACATACCACATCTCGGTCTTGCCGTTGTCGCCTTCATGTTCTCTCGCATATTCATCGTTAGGATGAACTTGTACTGAGAGATCTTTCTTGGCATCGATGAATTTCACAAGAACAGGCAATTCACCATTTTCAACTTTTGTACCGATGTATTCCGGATGTTCTTTCAGCACTTCAGCCAGTGTTTTTCCTTTATATGTACCATTTGTCACATAACTTGGGCCGTCCGAATGAACCGAACACTCCCAAGTTTCTGCTAATGGTGTTAAATCAATTTTTTTACCATATTCTTCCCGAAGTCGAGTACCACCCCACAAATAATCTTTACCCGTCGGAATCAATTTCATGATTTCCATTACTCTGTCTCCCACTGTTTTTTATTCCATCGGAAATTTAATCTTATCTGCGACGCTGATTTCTTCTCCAAGCTGTACTTCAATCATATCCAGTGCCGTAATAGCCTCCACTGTATGCTTGCAACCTGCCGCAATAGTAATTACATCACCAGTGCGGAGTATCTGCTCCATGCCGTCAACGATTGCCTTACCTTTACCAGAAACTACAGTCCATACTTCCTCGCGGTAGTTATGCATATGGTAAGTCATATGCTCGCCAGCTCTCATGGAAACCTTGACTGTCATAGAACCAGGCTGACCATCGATAACTGTATAAGTACCCCAAGACTTCTCAGCATACATTGCCTCCGTTTCGATTTTTTCCACATAAGGCTTCATATAACCGCTGCGTTCTTTATCAGCGATTAAGATACCATCACCACTGGCGGCAACAATCATATCCTTGCAACCCATGCAGAGAATCGGGATATTCAGCTCATTCACCACATTAGTATTCTCACAAGTTTCGTCCAGAATGGCCTTACCCTTGGTCTTATCCGCCATGACCTCTGCCATCATGTTCCAAGTACCGACATCCTTCCAGTCACCGCTGTAACGGAGAACCTGAATGCTGGACTCTTTCTCGACCACAGCATAGTCAAAGCTAATCTTAGTCAGGGTATCATATTTATTGAACAGATCACGATAATCTTCAAAGTCGATCATGCTGTGTGCTTTGTCCAACAAATAGCCCAGCTTGAACGCAAAGATACCTGCATTCCACAGCGCACTCTGAGCCAGATATTTCTTAGCGTTTTCCACATCCGGCTTTTCCTTGAATTCCTTAACCTTGCTAACGTTTTCGCCGCTTTCAGGAATAATGTAACCGTACTTCTCACTAGGATAGGTCGGCTCAATACCCATCAGAGTCAAATTTGCACCGCCCTGCTCCGCCAGTTCTTGTAGGGTCTTAACGGCTTCGTAATAGGTATTATCTACATAAGGGTCAACCGGGCAGACAACAACAGCTTCATTCTCATCAACGCCCAGCTCATCGTGGAGATAGGCCGCGGCCAGTGCGATGGCAGGGAACGTATCACGCGGCAAGGCTCTACACAAATAGAAGCCTTTTCACCCAACTGGTTTTTAATGGCACTTGCCTGTGATTTGCTAGTCGCAATGGTGATCTTTGCATCAGCATCTACCGTAGTAATCTGACGGTAAACACGCTGAACCATAGATTCATACTCGTCATTATTCTTGAACAGTTTGATAAACTGCTTGCTACGTACATCGTTGGAAAGGGGCCAAAGACGCTTACCAGAACCACCGGAAAGTAAAATAATATTCATAATTTTTTCTCCTCTATTCATTAATGCAAGTACTCTTCGGCACTCTTACGAATTTCTATTTCCACAGCTTCAGCAGCTTCCTTGTTTTCTGCACTGACTGAAATATAAGTTTTGAGTTTCGGCTCCGTACCGGAGGGGCGCACCACGATGGAACAGTTATCTTCCAGCAAAAATTTGAGCACATCGGACTTGGGCAGACCGTCCAGCCCCGGTGCATAATCCAGCAGCTTGACGACCTTCTTTCCGCCAAACTCCTTGATATCGCCGCGGAATGCCTGCATGATGTTCTGCATCTTGGCAAAACCGGCACTACCATTGAATTCATAGCTGTGCAGCGTGTTCAAGCAGTAGCCGTAGGTCTTGTACAGTTCGTCCAGCTTATCTAACAGGCTGATGCCCTGAGTAGCATAGTAGCTGAACATCTCACAGATCATGTAGCACCGTCTACGCCGTCCTTATCGCGGACGTAGGAGCCGGTCAGATAGCCATAGCTTTCTTCAAAACCGAACACATAGCTGTCCGCCTTGCCGTGCTGTTCCAGTTTGCCGATCTGCTCACCGATGAACTTGAAGCCGGTCAGCACGTTGATGGTGCGCAGACCATAATGTGTCGCAATCTGTTCACCCATATCCATCGTGACAATGGTCTTGACCATGACTGGGTCTGCGGGCATCTTGTCGTGCTTCACACGCTGACTGCAAATGTAGTCCAGCAGTAGCATACCAGTCTGATTACCGGTCAGCAGCTCGTACTCCCCTGCCTTGTTCTTGACGGCGATGCCCACACGGTCACAGTCGGGATCAGTCGCCAGCAGCAAGTCAGCATTACACTTTTTGGCATACTCCATGCCCAGTGCCATAGCTTCCTTGATTTCCGGGTTGGGATATGGGCAGGTCGGGAAGTTGCCATCCGGCCGCTCCTGCTCCTTGACAACAGTGATATTGGTGTAACCCATTTCTTTTAAGGTACGGGTCACAGGTTTCAAGCCGGTGCCGTTCAGCGGACTATACACGATGGCCACGTTCTTGTTGACTTCTTCGCCAAAGAGAACAGACTGGCTCTTGACCTGCTCCACGAAGGCCGTATAGACCTCGTCCGGAATGTACTGGATGTTGCCGCTTGCCATTCCTGCTTCAAAGTCGCTGTTTTTGATGTCTGCAAAAATATCCAGCTTTTCAATTTCAGCTAAAATCTCAGCAGCGGCCTCAGTTGTGATCTGGCAGCCGTCAGCACCATAGACCTTGTAGCCGTTATACTTGCTGGGGTTGTGAGAAGCCGTCACCATGACACCGGCAGAGGTGTGCAGATAACGGGTCGCAAAGGACACGGTCGGAACCGGCATCAGGACAGGCCAAATATTGACCTTAACGCCATTCGCTGCAAACACGCCTGCGGCGACTTTTGCAAATACATCGCTCTTGATGCGGCTGTCATAACCGATGGCCACAGACGGCTCTGCAAAGTTCTTTTTCAGATAATCGGCCAGACCCTGAGAAGCCTTTGCCACAGTATAGATGTTCATACGGTTCGTGCCTGCGCCGAGCACACCGCGCAGTCCGCCAGTTCCAAAGGCAAGGTCACGGTAAAAAGCATCTTCAATTTTTGCATCATCAAGTGTTTTCAGTTCAGCGGCAACATCCGCATCTGCAGTCGCATTTGCCAGCCAACGCTCGTATTCCTTTTTAAGATTCATAATTTATTCCCTCATCTTCTGTTTATGTTCTTAGTCACGCTGGAAAATATCTCTGGTGTAAACTTTCTCTTTCACATCTTCAAGATCTTTACTATACCGGTTTGCAATGATGGCATGGCTCATTTCCTTGAACTTAGCCAGATCATTAACCACTACTGATCCAAAGAAAGTCTCACCGTCTTTCAGAGTTGGCTCATAGATGATCACAGTTGCGCCCTTTGCCTTAATACGCTTCATAACACCCTGGATAGAACTCTGACGGAAGTTATCGCTGTTGCTCTTCATGGTCAAACGGTACACACCGATGGTCACAGATTTTTCCTGTTCCTTATCGTACTCGTTATCCTCGTCATAACTATAATAACCAGCCAGCTTTAGGACACGATCAGCGATGAAATCTTTACGAGTTCTGTTACTCTCGACAATAGCCTCGATCAGGTTCTCTGGAACATCAGCATAGTTAGCCAGTAGCTGCTTCGTATCCTTGGGCAGGCAGTAGCCGCCGTAACCAAAAGACGGGTTATTGTAGTGACTGCCGATGCGAGGATCAAGGCAGACTCCGTTGATAATCTGCTGGGTATTCAAGCTCTTGCTCTCTGCATAGGTGTCCAGCTCGTTGAAATAGGCCACGCGCAGAGCCAGATATGTATTGGCGAATAGTTTTACCGCCTCTGCCTCGGTGAAGCCCATGAACAGAGTGTCAATGTTCTCCTTGATAGCACCTTCCTGTAGCAGACCAGCAAATTCATGGGCTGCTTCTACCAACCGCTCATCACTTAAATCAGTGCCGACAATAATACGAGAAGGATACAGGTTGTCATAAAGAGCTTTGCTCTCTCTTAAAAATTCCGGGCTGAAGATGATGTTCTTGCTGTTGAACTTCTCACGCACGGAAGCGGTGTAGCCCACAGGAATCGTGGACTTGATGACCATGATGGCGTTCGGATTATATTCCATAACCAGCTTGATTACAGTTTCGACCGCAGATGTGTCAAAGTGTTGGGTGTGGCTATCGTAGTTAGTAGGGGCCGCAATGACAACAAAATCAGCATCGGCGTATGCGGTCTTAGCATCCAGCGTTGCAGTCAAATTCAGTTCTTTCTCTGCGAGATACTTCTCGATATAGTCATCCTGAATCGGAGACTTACGGTTGTTGATCATCTCAACCTTCTCCGGAACAATATCAACTGCGGTTACCTGATGGTGCTGAGAAAGCAATGTGGCAATAGACAATCCAACATAACCAGTGCCCGCAACGGCGATTTTGTAATTCTTCATGTTATTTACTCCTCCGGCCCTCATCGGGCATATCCCCTAATTTTCTATGTACACATCTGCTCTTCACAGATAGTATTTCTCTCTAATTTCCGCTGTGTGATAACCACACGGCTAAGTGTTTCCTTATGCTGTCGTATCCAATTACCCCAGCAATCAATACTTTTCTCGACATTTCGTCTATTTTCCTACATATCTTTATCCAGGCAGGTTCACTCAACAAAATCAGTTGCATCTTCTTCCGCATTTCTCCGGCGCATATTCATACGCCGCACTCTCCGCCCTCTACATCAAAGTGTTAATCTGTTGAGTAGACCCGTTTTTCTGCACCCATTTCCCAAATTTTCCTATCCTACCGTTTTTGTAATAATCATACAAGCAAACCCATCATCATAATGTCAGTGATAAACTTGCTCTTGGTATAACCGACAGCCAGCACCTGCTCTGGGTTAAAGTCCTGAATGTTGTATATGTACTTGCCTCAAAAACAGATTTTTCATCTTTTTGTATTGAGCATTTACCATAGCTCTCACACCGACCCTTCCCCCTTCAAAACCGTCCTCACCGTCTGCAACAGAATCTTCACATCCAAACCCAGATTCCAGTTCTCAATATACTTCCTATCCAACTCCACCACTTTCTCAAAATCCGTAATATCACTCCTACCACTAACCTGCCACATCCCGGTAATCCCCGGTTTAATAGCAATCCTGGTCCTATGATGCAACTCATACTGCTCCAACTCCCCAGGCAAGATAGGTCTGGTCCCTACCAGGCTCATATCTCCTTTAAGTACATTCCAGAACTGCGGAAATTCATCTAATGACGTCTTCCTGATAAATTCTCCAATTCCCGTCTTTTTCGTTCCATCCGCCATCACCTTATTCCCAATCACTCGTGGATCAAAATCAAGTTTAAACATTCTACCATCGCTCATCTTATTCTGAGCCATGAGCTCTGCTTTCCGTTTCTCCGCATCCATATACATACTTCGAAATTTGTACATCTTGAATGGCTTTCCATTCTTTCCAATCCTGATCTGCGAAAAGAACACCGGTCCCGGAGAATTAACATAAATTACAGGACCTACAAACACAAAAATAATTCCAGTCAACAAACATCCCACAAGTCCACCGGCAATATCCATAATTCTCTTAGCCAATGCCTGACGATCTGTTGCGTAGTTCATCGTTGTGGTAAGAACCGTATAACCACCTATCATTCAACAAATTGCTTCTGCCCTGTCACCGGTTTGATACGTGATAGATTCAAATGCACAACCATTCCCATTTCCAACAGTTCATCTATCAGTTTCTGTGGATATTCATTTTTTCCGCTAACATTAATCAGCACTTCATCCACCCATCTCTGACAAATATAAGCAGCTGCATGCTCCATATCTGCAACTACTGGAATGCCACTGATTCGTTCCCCTGTCATATTACAGTCCATTAATATCAGACCATTGATATTATAACGGTTATAATTATTTTCAAGAACACTTGTTATCACATCTGAGGCAATATCTAAGGTTGTAATAATATAAAGAGAATGCTCTCCACCCTCTATCATTTTTATTTTGAGATGTTTTTTCCAGAAAAGTCTTGCCAGATATGTGAATCCTACATAAAAAACTCCCATCAGGTAAAGCACGATTCTGGAGAAGAAATGACCACCGTCAATAGAGAACAGGTATAATCCGGCGCCCAACTCCAGGATAATGGTCTGCTTGACCACTGCATTGAATTCCAGATAATAGCCTCTTCTTAGAACGCCTTTGTATGTTTCAAATATTACGCACACACACAAATCCAACAACCATAAAAATATTGCTGTATTTCGATAAATTTCATTTTGATAAAGATTGAGGACAGTTCTGTTACGGATCCAATCGGCCAGCAAAAAAGCCAGACTGATACACATCAAGTCAATAAAGATAAAATCTTTATGCTTATACCATCCTTTAGATTTTTTTGATACATATTTTTCTTTTCATCTTCCTTCGTCGCACATTTTTTCACTACAGATGATTTTACATAATATGAAATATTTTGTCAATATTTCTATTAAAATCCATCTAAATATATCTTTTTAAACAAAGTAATTTTTTCAAAACAATCTTTTTTGTAAACTATTTAACAAAAACATTAAAGAATCCAAAAACAGCCGCCATCTCTGGCGACTGCATTTTGAGTTCGAGTTATTGAATTAATTATTCAGCATCTGCAACAACAGTGAAGAAAGCACCATCATCTAATGCAACTTCAAGAGTTTTGTTCTCTTTGTCAACGCTGATCGGATCAACGATCTGCCATTTCTTTGCATCTTCTTTGCTGTAAGCTACAAGCTGGATGTTCTCCATAGTATCTGTGATGCTTGGAACAGAGATCTCAACTTCGTATTTACCATCAGCATTCTTCTCTGCTTTGTCTGCATCAAGTACTTTGAATTCATCAAAACCTGTAACGAAATCTTTTCCGTCGAGTTTCTCAACGAGTTCTTCGATAGCAGCTTTTACTTCTTCGTCTGTTGTCTCTTCTGCAAGAGTTTTCAGAACGTCAACGAAACCAGCTACTTCCATTTTACCTTCGTTAACCTGTTTGAAAGCGTCAGCTACTGCCGGCAGTTCTGCCTGCAGATCTGCAAAGCCTTCTGCTTCTTCGATCTTCTGAACAACTTCATAGATTGCAGACTGTTCAGCAGATACTGTAATTGCGCTTGTGCGGCTTCCTGCTGCACTGACACCTACAGTAGCACATCCTACACCAAGGGCAGTTGCTAAAGCAAGTGTCATGAATTTCTTTGCAAGTTTCATAATGCACCTCTCCTTTTGGATTATTTTTATATTGATAATCGTACAGGAAGTCTGTACGAATTATCTCTGAGTAATAATAACAGTACTAATGACTATTTACCACCATACAGTTTATTCCAAACCGGCTGTCTTCTAACCGGTTTATTGAATTTTCTCATAAAACATGGAAATAATCAAGTCTGACAGAGCATCTTTATCTACATGATACTCATCAAAGTTCTTACCTTGCGTTCCCTCACCCGGTACCGTCTCTGTATCAGTGATACCGTTTCCTGATGCTGCAAGGAGTTTCGCAAATATGTCATTTCCCATGCTTGTAACTGTATAGCTCTTAATACTGTCGTAGAGGTCTGTCACAAATCCGGCATCCTCTCCTGCCTTCTCCTGGGCTTTCTGAATTAATGCCTGGAGATAGGTTTTCTGTCTCTCCTGACGGACCAGAGCACTCTGTCCTGTCAGTATCTCGATATCGTACAAACTTTTCTGCGTTTTCACCTGTAATGTTAACAACAGCGCCTTCTTTAAATTCCGGATCTACATCCTCAAGGCTGTTGTCAGGCACTGTGATCTGAACTCCTCCTACGAAGTCCGTAATCACCGGAATACCATCCATGTTCATGGAACAGTATCCCTGAATCGGAAGTCCGTCCAGCAGATTGGATACTGCTGTCTTCATCAGTTCACAACTCTTCTGTCGACCATCACCAAATGCGTATTGAATATTTATGTGGTCTGTTGTCATTCCAAGACTCTTACCGGATGGATTGAAAACCTCAATCTCTGTCATAGAATCTCGCGGGACGAAGAGCACTTTAATCTTCTCCGTCGCTCTGTCCATAGAAACCACAAAAATCGCATCTGCCTGTCCGGCATCTTCCTGTGTTTGATAAGTATCTACCGATTCTCTTGTATCAATTCCTAGAAATAAGTAGTTGCTGAGATGATCGTTATATTTATATGTCGCACCCTGATATTCCACAGTGTCACTACCTGATGTCTGGCTCGTCTGATTCTGACCGTTACTGTTCTGAGCACCTGTATTTCTGGATGATGCTTTTGTCTGCATCATAAAATAATACCCGCCGCCCAAAACTGTAAGAACTATGATCAGGATAATTATCAGAATCATATAAATCTTTCGTTGTCTCGCAGCTTCTTTTGCTGTTTTTTTCATTTTCATTCCTTCAATCGTTTATTCAGCTCTGGCTGATATAGCCAAGCTCCTGCAATTTCTGGAACACTGCCTCTGCCATAGCCTGCTGTGCTTCATGAGTAGCAGACAGCTGCTGTGTCACATTTGCAAGACTGATATAATGTTCGCCCCACTTCTCGCTGAGCACCTGATCGAGTGCTTCAGAAGTCACGCTTCCATCCATAGGGCGTGTTCCTACAACAATGAACTGGTCTTTGTTCTGGAATGTATTTAAAATCTGTTCCTGCTGCTCAGCAAGCTCTGCAGGATCATGATTCCATCCGCCATAGTATCCCATGAAGATGACAGGTACACAGTCCATATCATTTCTGGTAGTCTGTTCTTCTGTAAGATCACGGATTCCTGTCTCTGTTACATTCAGCTGCGCACCATTTGCGGCCTGCTGATGTTTCGCAATATATCCCTGAAGAGTTTCATCACTTACACCGGCCATCTTCATCATAGAAAGTGTACCGCCGCCCTGAAGAGTCTTGTTAATCACTGTCAGGTTATATCCGTTGTCTGTCAGAAGTTTCTGAAGTACTGCCATGTAGGAATAAGTGTTGGATTCCTCACCATTGATCAGATCATCTCCCCAGCATACGATACCGGAAATTGTTCTCGGTGTTTCCGCTTCAGCAGTATCTTCTGCCTGTGCGGTCTCCTCTGCATCCTCTTCCCCGGCTGTGTCTTCTTTCTTCTTGCTCTTCTTTGTCTCACTGTTATCGGCATCTTCTGTATTCTCATCTTCGGAGGATGCCTTCTCTAACTGTGCAGCGTGTTCCTTTACTGCTTCATAATCTTCGATTCCGCTCTGCTGGTTACCTGCAAGTTCTGTCAGACGTTTGGCTTCTTCCTGCTCTGTATTATAGCTCATCACAAGAATTGTACCGAGAACCCCCACCAGGATAATACAGATAAAACCCAGCAAAATATTTGTCTTTTTCCCTTTTCTCTTCTTATTTCTGCTCACTTTTCCCAATTTTCCTTTACTGTTAATTATGGTTATGATATCACTTCTGAACGATTATCAGACAGCGATATTATTTCTGGGACTCATCATCGCTTCTGCGATAGTATTCACCATAATGTTTGTAGTAAGAAGAGTAATATTTGTCGCTACTGGTGTCTATCTTATTCATAACAGCTCCCAGAACACGGCATCCGCTTCTCTCAAGCTGTGCAAATGCCTTCTGTGCATCTCTGTATCTGACGCTACCTGGCTGGATCAGGAAGATCGCTCCATCACAGCATCTGCCGATTACCGCAGCATCGATTACAGTTCCGATCGGCGGTGTGTCAATTAGTATGTAATTGTAATATTCCCTGACTTCTTTCAGAAAAACCTTGAAAATGTTCTCGCTGAGAAGTCCTGAAGGGTTTGGTGCAGCCGGACCTCCGAATATAATGTCCATATTCGGGAAATTCGTCTCATAGATAATATCCTGCAGTCCTACCTGCCCACTGAGAAGCTGGGAAAGACCCTTGACCTCTTCTTCTACTCCCAGTCGTCCTGCATAAGCAGTCTTTCTGATATCCGCATCCAGAAGAAGAACTTTCTTACCGATGCTTCCAAGCTCCTGTGCAAGGCTGAGTACTACATCACTCTTACCTTCATTCGGAAAACAGCTTGTAACCAGAATTGTCTTTATGCTCTGACCGGACAGCTGGATATTTGTACGCAGCGTTTTAATCGCTTCGCTGTAGAAATAGTCCGGTTTTCTTTTATCTGTTAAGTTGAGTTTCTTCATTGCTCAGATTCCTCCATTACTCTAGCGACGCTTCTTGTTCTTCTTATTGCTCTTTGGTTTCTTGTTCTTCATGTTTACGTAGTCTTTTCTGTCAGGAACCTTGGCAAGTACAGAAACACCGAGATATTTCTCAATATCTTCTTCTGTCTTGATAGTATCATCCATTACAGCGTATACAACTACGATTGCCGCACATGCAAGAAATCCGAGTAAGAAGCCGATTACTGAGTTCTTCATTACACTTGGAGAAGTTCTCTCTGTAGCAATCTTACCAACTTCGATGATCTTAGGCGGAATAACTTCCATCTTGTCTCCGATATAGGATGAGGAAACATTCGCAATCTCATCTACGATCTTCTTAGCCATTGTAGAATCCGGATTATCAACAGTGATCTCAAGGATACGGGTATCTGTCGGATTATTAATCGTTACATCCTCTTTCAGATCCTCCGCTGTCATATCCAGGTTCAGATTTGTAACTACCTGTTCCAGTACAGGGGTACTTGTGATCAGTACTGTGTAATCACTTGTCAGACTGGCACCTAACTGCAGATCCGCCAGAGATGTCAGCGTGGTTTCCTTTGAGAGAACAAGCATACTGGATGTTGAACTGTAGATTGGTGTCATCAGGAACTGTGTACATGCAGCTCCGATACAGCCACCTATAAGAGCAACCATCAGTACCAGCAGAATTTTCTTTCTGAGTGCATGAAATATTTCCAGTAAATCAATTTCAACTTCATCGTCATTGACATCAAGTGCCTGCACCCTGCTGCTCTCAAATTTGCTGTTCAAATTGTCTAACATCTGATATTTTCCTTTTCCCTTTTTCATTGTAGTTTTTGTAATTATCCGACTGATTTATTTTACAGCAGACAGTTACAGTTTTACATAAACCGTATACATTTTACCGTAGTACGTATAAAAAGTCAATTGCGAGTGACATTATTCTTTGAAATTCATTAAAATTCTTTAAAATCCGACCACAAAGTTAACTCGGTCAAAATCCATTAAAATTTATGATCTATGATTTTCTGCGGATTTCGAATGAAAAGCTGTTTCGCATAGTCTGTATCCATTTTCTTTATTACATAGCTATAGGCTCCCCGATTCTGGAAATTCTTTTACTGCTGTCATGGCAGTCAGAACCTACAAAATGAACCAGGTCATTCTTCATCAGCTTCTGACAGTAGCGTTTTGTAAAAAAGCCGTCTTTTCCCACAATGCTGTCTGCATTGATCTGCATATAGCTCCCATCTCTGTCAGTTCTTCTACAAAGTCCAGATCTGTACGGGTCGCTTCGTATCGTTCAATATGTGCAACAATGGGTCTGTACCCGCCGGAAAGCATTGCAGACAGGCGTTCTCTGATATAGGATGCCTCTGAATTGTGAGAGAATTCTACCAGCACATACCTGGAACCAGCCATGGTAGAAACTTTTTTCTCACGAAGCATAGGAAGCATCTCCATATTTGCATGAAATTCGCATCCGAGGTAAAGATGCAGATCTTTACTGATATCTGCTGCCGCCTCTTCTGCAAGCCGGAATTGTCTCTGTACTTTTTCCAGAGGTGTCTCAAACATCCGAAAACGAAAATGAGGCGTCAGAATAATGTTTCTCACTCCCTGCTTATATTCCATCTCCAATAATTTTCTTGTTTCTTCAATATCCGCAGCTCCGTCATCCACTCCTGGCACAATGTGGCAATGTATATCGAATATTCCTTCTTCGAGCATTCTTGTTATCCCTTCTGTCAACAAAACTGCCGGATATTCAGCAAGCAGCTTTCCATCCGGCAGTCTCTGTTATTCAACACAACTATTTTTGTTGTCTGTTATTATTCTTCTGTAGCTTCCTCAGCCGGTGCCTCAAGAGCTTTCATGCTCAGGCTGATCTTCTTGTCTTCGCCGTTGAAGTCAACAACTTTAGCTTCGATTTCCTGTCCGATTGACAGTACGTCTGCAGGTTTTGCAACGTGCTCTCTGGAAATCTGAGATACGTGAAGAAGTGCATCTACACCTGGTGCAAGTTCTACAAATGCGCCGAAGTCTGTCATACGTGCAACTTTACCTTTTACTACGTTTCCTACAGCGAAGTCCTCAGCTGCTGTGAGCCATGGATTTGCTTCCGGGAATTTGAGGGAAAGTGCAATCTTGTCTCCGTTGATCTCTTTGATAAGAACTTTAAGTGTTTCGCCAACTGTGAATACTTTCTTCGGGTTCTCTACTCTGCCCCAGGACATTTCGGAGATGTGAAGAAGTCCGTCAGCTCCGCCGAGATCGATGAATGCACCGAAATCTGTAACGTTCTTAACAGTTCCTTCAACTGTGTCGCCAACATGGATTCTCTCCATTAATTCTTTCTGTTTCTCTGCTTTCTCAGCGAGAAGAAGCTGTTTACGGTTACCGATGATGCGGCGTCTTCTCGGGTTGAATTCTGTGATAACGAATTCGATCTCCTGATCTGCATATTTGGAAAGGTCTTTCTCGTATGTGTCGGAAACGAGACTTGCAGGAATGAATACTCTTGCTTCGTCTACGTTTACACAAAGTCCGCCGTCAAGTACCTGAGTTACAGGAGCTTTTAATACTTCCTGATTCTCAAATGCTTCTTCAAGACGTTTGTTGCCTTTCTCTGCTGCCAGTCTCTTGTAAGTAAGAGTAACCTGACCTTCTCCATCGTTTACTTTGAGAACTTTTGCTTCCATTGTGTCTCCAACGTGAACAGCATCTGTGAGTACAAGGCTTGCATCGTTAGAGTATTCGTTCTTTGTGATAATACCGTCTGCTTTATAACCGATATTCAGAATAATCTCATCTTCTTTAACATCGATGACAGTACCTGTACAATCTCTCCATTTCTGATAGTCTTTACGGAATCTTCCAGCATTTGTTCAAAACTTAATTCTGACATGTTCTTGAACCTCCTCAATAATTTTGTTTGGGGTGGAAGCCCCTGCTGTAATACCTACATAACTACTGCATTGGAACATTTCAGAATCCAAGTCTACAGGTGTTTGTATATAGTAAGTATTTCCACATTCCTTTTTACATATTTCAAACAGCTTTTGAGTATTGGAACTGTGCCGGCCACCTACGACCAACATAGTGTCTACCTCTCCGGCTATGTTTTTTGCTTCTCTCTGCCGTTCTTCGGTAGCATTACAAATAGTGTTTAAAATATTGAGAATATTTAAAACATTATTATCATACCTCTTTTTGCAAAGAATTTCAACTAAATCTTTAAATTTGTTGTAATTAAATGTCGTCTGGGACACAATGCTTATTTTTTTGCCTTTTGGGGGTACAAATGCTTCGGCTTCTTCTTTGTTTCTGATCACCGTGTACGGTCCCTGACACCAGCCGCAGATGCCCTGTACTTCAGGGTGGTCTTTGTCGCCGATGATGATGATGTGGTTTCCTGCAAGGCTTTCTTTTTCCACGATCCTGTGGATTTTCAGAACGAAGGGGCAGGTCACATCTACATAAGAGATGTTTTTTTCTTTCAGCTTATCGTAGATGGCTTTGCCTACACCGTGAGAGCGGATGACTACTGTTCCGTTCTGCAGGGTGTCATCCGGGGAATCCAGATCCGCTTCTGCGATAACATGGACGCCACGAGCTTCCAGATCCGCTACTACGCCTTCGTTGTGGATGATCGGGCCCAGAGTGAAAATAGGTTTCTGTTCTGTGTCTATGAGTTCGTAGACTTTGTTCACTGCACGTTTGACGCCGAAGCAGAAGCCTGCTGTTTCTGCTACTTTTACTTTCATAAAATAATCCTTCTTAAATTATTTCTGCACTTTTTCCTTATATACATTAAGAATCGCATTTACAACATCATCAATTCCCATTTCCGAAGAATCTACAAGCACTGCGTCGTCTGCCTGTTTCAGAGGGGAGATTTCGCGGTTCATGTCGCGTTCGTCGCGCTCGATGATGTCTTTTCGGATCTGGTCCAAGTCGAAGGATTCTCCCTTCTGTTCATATTCCAGTGCTCTTCTTTTTGCTCTGGTGTCTGCGCTTGCTGTGAGGTAGATTTTTACTTCTGCGTTTGGAAGGATGGTTGTGCCGATATCTCTGCCGTCCATGACTACGTCGTTTTTCTCTGCCAGAGTTCTCTGAAGTTTCAGAAGATGGGCTCTGACTTTCGGGTTTGCGGAACTTTGGATGCCATGTTCCTACCTGTTCGGTGCGGATCATAGCATTTACGTTCTCTCCGTTGAGGATGACAATCTGTTCTCCGTTTTTGTATTCGATGGAGATGTCAGCGCCGGAACATACAGCCTCGATCTCTTCCTGATTTTCTCCGTTTACGCCATGGTTCAAAAGATATAAAGCCATTGCCCTGTACATGGCTCCTGTATCTACATAGATAAATGATAATTCTTTTGCTACTTCTTTGCGATGGTACTCTTACCTGCTCCTGCAGGTCCGTCGATGGCTATATTGCATCCCATTTTCGTGGTTCCTCCTGTTTCTATTATTCAAACAGATTTTCTCTGTTTTATTATTGATTGATGTTTATAAATCGTTAAATAACGTATAGCTGAATCATATCATAGATATAATCCACCTACAAGGTACTCATTATCTGCTTTTTTCAGCTTACTGTATAGCCGTTACTGTTCACACACCACTATTCCGCGAGGTGTTTGGCATGAATATGCCAAAATCCCGAGACATATGAGCAAAATTCCATTGCCGCAGGCAATCTGGAATGAATTTTGGCTACGTTACTGTGAACGGAGTGAACAGCAACGTATAGCCTGTGCTGCCAGATATGCGGTAGACCAGGCAATCTGTAAGTTATATCCACCTGTCACTGCATCCAGATCCAGTACCTCGCCTGCGAAGTAAAGACCTGAGATTTTCTTTGATTCCATTGTCCCGGGATTGATCTCTTTGACAGAGACGCCACCTCTGGTGATGATGGCTTCTTTGAACTCACCCATTCCTGTGATTGTGAAGGGGAAGGCTTTGATAAGCTCAATGAAGTGCTGGCGTTCTTCTCTGGAGATGTCGTGAATTTTCTTCTCTGCGGGGATTCCACCCAGTTCCAGCATTACCGGAGTCAGAGATGACGGGAAAAGTACGCCAATCACATTCTTGAACTGTTTGTTTGGTCCTGCTTCAAATTCACGCAGGATCCTGGCATCCAGCTGTTCTCTGGTGAGTGCAGGCTTCAGATCCAGATATGCGGACAGTTCGCCGTTTGGTGCTTTCGCCAGTTTTGCACCGATGTGGGCACTGGCTGAGAGGATCATTGGACCTGTGACTCCGAAATGAGTGAACATCATCTCTCCGAAATCCTCGTAAAGTACTTTCTTTCCATTCTTTATGGTAAGTCCTGTATTCTTAAGGGAAAGTCCCTGAAGCTTAGGGATATAGTCTTCTTTTGTCTTTAATGGCACAAGGGAGGGAGCAATGTCCGTGACTTTCAGTCCCAGTTCTCTTGCGAAGCGGTATCCGTCACCTGTGGAGCCTGTACTCTGATAAGAGAATCCGCCGGTTGCCACGATGACTGCATCTCCTTCCATGAAGGTTCCGTCTGTAAGGATGACTCCTGTGATCTTCTCCTGCGGTATGTCAGGTGATTTTTTTCCTTTTCTGCCTTTTCCTGCAGCAGATCCTGATTCTGTTAATGCGGCTTCTGATTCAAGGGTATTTACGGAATCTGTTACAGGTTTCTTTACGATTTCCTGCACAGCAGTGTGAAGATGAATCTTTGCTCCTGCTTTCTTCAGCTCACGCTCCAGAGCGCGGATGATGTCTGAAGAATGGTCAGACTGTGGGAATACTCTGTTTCCACGCTCTACCTTCAGAGGGACACCTGCTTTCTCAAAGAACTCCATTACATCCTGAGGGGTAAATGAATAGAAACTGCTGTAGAGGAACTTGGGATTGCTCATCATTGCAGGAAAGAGTTCTTCTGTGTCGCAGGCATTTGTCACATTGCATCTGCCTTTTCCTGTGATGAAGACTTTCTTTCCCAGTTTCTCGTTCTTCTCTAATATATGAACTTCATGATGGTTACGGGCTGCAAAAACCCCTGCCATCATTCCGGTGGCTCCGCCGCCGATTATTATAACTTTGCTCATGGAATATTCTCCTGTATTTATTTTACCCTACAGATTGTCTATTTCATCATGGTTCCACGTCTCCGCTTCGCTACGATCAATATAGATATGTACCACTGGCAGCATATACCCATTGGCACATTATATTCCCGGGTATCATATTCTTTCATAATAACGCAAAGGAGCCTGCTTGCGCAAGCTCCTTTTTTCGTTTGGACATATTTAATTACTGATCAATTATACAGGATATGCTCCGTTCTTTTTGTCAGCTGCTTTCTCGTCAACTTTTGTTTTCTGAGCCTGACGGTATTTGAAGAAGTCCATAGCTACCTGTGGGAACAGTGCGTATGTTAATACGTCTTCATCCTGTTCTTTGTACTGAGCCATTTCGCTCTCAAGTTTCTCAAGCTCGTTGTCAAGAAGGTCTGCCGGACGGCAGGTGATCGGTTTCTCATCGCCGATGCACTTCTTCTGTACTTCCGGATTAAACGGTTTTACAGTTGCGCCGTATTTTCCTAACAGGATATCTTTTGTTTCTTTTGTAACCATTTTGTATCTCTCGCCCATAAGTACGTTGAATACAGCCTGTGTACCAACGATCTGGGAAGACGGAGTAACAAGCGGCGGTTCACCAAGGTCTTTACGTACACGCGGAACTTCCTCGAGAACATCGTAGAATTTGTCTTCTGCGTGCTGTTCTTTCAGCTGGGAAGTCAGGTTGGAGAGCATACCGCCCGGTACCTGGTACAGTAAAGTCTTGATGTTAACACCAAGGTTCTTCGGATTGAGCAGTCCGCTGTCAAGAGCTTCGTCACGGATCGGACGGAAGTAGTCAGCGATCTCGGAGAGAAGCTTCTGATCAAATCCTGTGTCGTATGGTGTATCTTTGAATGTCTCAACCATAACCTCTGTTGCAGGCTGGGATGTTCCCAGTGCAAATGGAGACATTGCTGTATCGATGATATCCACACCTGCTTCTACTGCTTTTAAGTAAGTCATGGAAGCTACACCGGATGTGTAATGTGTATGAAGGTCGATCGGGATCTTAACTGTTTCTTTTAATGCTGTTACAAGCTCTGTAGCTTTGTTTGGAAGGAGAAGACCTGCCATATCTTTGATACAGATGGAATCAGCGCCCATATCTTCAATACGTTTTGCAATGTCTGTCCAGTATTCCAGTGTGTAAGCATCTCCTAATGTGTAGGAAAGAGCTACCTGTGCATGAGCCTTCTCTTTGTTTGCAGCGCTTACTGCTGTCTGCAGGTTACGAAGGTCATTGAGGCAGTCAAAAATACGGATGATGTCGATTCCGTTTGCAGCAGATTTCTGTACGAAGTATTCTACAACGTCATCTGCATATGGACGGTATCCAAGGATGTTCTGTCCACGGAAAAGCATCTGAAGTTTTGTGTTCTTGAAGCCGTCACGTAATTTACGAAGTCTTTCCCATGGATCTTCGTGAAGGAAACGAAGGGATGCGTCAAATGTTGCACCACCCCAGCACTCTACTGCGTGATAGCCGACTTTATCAAGTTTATCTACGATCGGAAGCATCTGTTCTGTGGTCATACGTGTTGCGATCTGGGACTGATGAGCATCACGGAGAATGGTTTCCACAATTTTAACAGGTTTTTTCTCTAATTCTGCCATTATTAAATCTCCTTTATAGTTCTGTTTAATCGGATATTCGCAATCCGCTTCGCTACTTGCTCATAACCAAATAGCTGCTCCGCAGCTTATCAGAAGGAGTTGCACTCCTCCTGATACAAGCAAGATAGCTTGCTTGATTTGGTTATACTCCGAAAATAGCCATGAATGTTCCGGCTGCTACGGCTGTACCGATAACACCGGCAACGTTCGGGCCCATTGCGTGCATCAGAAGGAAGTTTGTAGGATCTGCCTCTGCACCCACTTTCTGGGATACACGGGCTGCCATAGGTACTGCGGATACACCTGCGGAACCGATCAGCGGGTTGATCTTTCCATGAGTCAGTTTGCAGAGCAGTTTACCAAGCATACATCCGCCGAATGTACCGATTGCGAATGCAACAAGACCTAAAACTACGATCTTCAGAGTATCTGCGTTTAAGAATGCTTCTGCACTTGTGGAAGCACCTACGGATGTACCAGAAGGATAACTACGATATACATCAGGGCATTGGAAGCTGTTTCTGTCAGCTGTTTTACAACACCGCACTCTCTGAACAGGTTACCCAGCATGAGCATACCAACCAGCGGAGCTGTTGTAGGCAAAATCAGGCAGACAACGATTGTGATAACGATCGGGAACAGGATCTTCTCCAGTTTGGAAACCGGGCGAAGCTGATCCATTTTGATCTTACGTTCTTTCTCTGTTGTGCAGAGTTTCATGATAGGCGGCTGGATGATCGGAACCAGTGACATATAGGAATATGCTGCCACTGCGATCGGTCCCATCAGTGCAGACTGTCCAAGTTTACCTGCAAGGAAAATGGAAGTCGGGCCGTCAGCACCACCAATGATGGAGATAGCTGCTGCTGCTTTTCCGTTGAATCCAAGAAAGATTGCAAGGAAGTAAGCTGCATAGATACCAAGCTGTGCTGCTGCACCCATCAGGAAACTGATCGGGTTGGCAATCAGCGGGCCGAAGTCTGTCATGGCACCTACACCCATGAAGATCAGGGATGGTAAGATACTCCACTCATCAAGGATGTAGAAATAATGAAGAAGTCCGCCTACACCGTTAGACATATCTTCCGGATTTGCCATAATGTCCGGATAGATATTTACAAGCAGCATACCGAATGCGATAGGAACAAGCAGAAGCGGCTCGAATCCTTTCTTGATAGCAAGATAAAGGAATACGCAGGCTACTGCGATCATCAGGTAATTGCCCCATGTCAGATTGAAGAATGCTGTCTGGTGAATCAGGTTGGACAATGTTTCTGTTACATAAGACATTTGACTACCTCCCGTCTTAGTTCATTGTTGCTAAAGTATCTCCGTTTTCTACAGAGGCACCTTCTGCAACATCAATGCTTGCGATAGTACCGTCCTGAGGAGCTACTACAGGGATTTCCATTTTCATGGATTCAAGAATAACTACGCTGTCTCCGGCTTTTACTGCCTGTCCAACGCTTGCTGCTACTTTGACAACTTTACCAGGTACGGAAGCAGTTACTTTCACTGCGCCGGCGCCTGCTGCAGGAGCTGCTGCTTTCGGAGCTGCTGCAGGTGCAGCCTTAGGTGCTGCTTTTGGAGCTGCTGCAGGTGCGGATACGCTTCCTGTTTCTTCAACAGTTACTTCATATGCTGTACCATTTACTGTAATTGTATAGCTTTTCATTTTAAAATCCTCCTAAATAAATGACAATTATCTTCTATTTCTTTTTACTTTACGGATGGAACGAACTACGAAGCCATCTGTTGTAGTTCCTTCTGCTGCTGCGATAGCTGCTGCGATAACAGCTACCAGCTCTCCGTCATCTGCAAGGTTCTCTTCTGCCTGTGCAGGTGCTGTCTGTGCGATGGCTGCTGCCTCTGCCTCTTTTGCAGCTTTGGCTGCTTTTGCTTCTGCTGCTTTCTTTGCTTCCGGATTCGGAATAAATCTAAACAGAGAAATCAGAAGGCTTAATAAAATCAGCATTACGAATACAGTTCCAATACCCATCAGAGTATTAAGACCTGCTCTCTGAAGAGTCTTGCCCATACCATACTGTACATCTACAGACATGGAAGTCGGTGTTCCCTGTGAGTCAAAGACATATACAAAGTTTGCTTCTGCTTTCTCAAATTTAAGAGGAACAGTAACTGTGTACTGATCATCTTTGAAAGTTACAGTAGTTTCACCATTGCTGTCCTTCTTTGCGCCAAGTTCATCCTTGGATGTCTGCCAGGACTGCATGGCACTTGTTGTAAAGTCATCTCCTGAACTCATGTAATTCTCGATTTCTTCATCTTTAAGCTGGACAATGGCATCTGTCAGTCCTTCTGCTGTAGTTACCAGTGTGGACTTAACAGTATCATCAACCTTATCTGCGGCAAATACCACAGAGGTGCTGCCGATCACCAGCGCAGCCATTACGAGAAATGTCATGAATACAGAAGTTATTTTTTTGATCATTTTCATATGCGTCACCCCGCTTAGACCGTTCCATGTTTCTTAGACGGACGATCTTCTCTCTTTGTGAACAGCATCTCAAATGCACCGATTACATATTTTCTTGTGTCAGCCGGGCTGATCACAGTGTCAACATAGCCTCTTGCTGCTGCGGAAGCAACACCATTCTGAAGCTCTCTGTACTGAGCAGCTTTTTCATTCAGTTCAGCAGCATCTGCATCTGCATACATGATCTTGGCTGCCAGGGAAGCATCCATCATACCGATCTCTGCGTTATCCCATGCATATACAAGGTCTGCACCGATAGATTTGCTGTTCATTGCCACGTAAGCTGTACCGTAAGCTTTGCCGATGATCACATTTACCTTCGGAACAGTTGCATCTGCAAATGCAGCTACCAGTTCACCTACGGATTTCGCCATCATCTTCTCGCTGCATAAGGTTGCCATGAAGCCTGTTGCGTTTGTAAGTGTAAGTACCGGAATATCAAAAGCGTCGCAGAATTTCACGAAATCTGCTGCTTTTCTTGCGCCTCTTGCAGAGATGCTTCCGTCAAATGTTTCTGTTTTCTTACCTTCTGCGTCATATACTTCGCTTCTGTTTGCAACAGCACCTACTGTAGCGCCGTTTAAACGGATAAAGCCTGTAACCATGTCTTTTGCATAGTCTGCTTTTGTCTCGAAGAATTCACCGTTGTCAGCGATCTGGGAAAGTGCGATTGCTGTGTCACCTACACAGTTTGCAAGATCTGCGCATACGCGGTTAAGATCGTCTGTACACTCTGTGTAATTGTCTGTGTCTTCATTATTAGAAGGAAGAAGTGATACTAAGGAACGGATCTGCCAAGAATCTCATCCTCTGTACCAACGCCATCGATCACACCTGTCTCTTTGCTCTGGAAATCAGCTGCTGCTGTGTCGCATTTGTCTGTGTTGTTTCCTTCCAGTGCGTTTGGTGTGTTGACGAACATTTTTCCTTTTTTGGATTCCATGAATGTGAAATCTGTCAGGGACGGGATAACTGCCATACCACCGCCGCATGTTCCGAAGATTGCTGTGATCTGCGGGATCACACCGGATGCCAGTGTCTGTTTCAGATAGATCTGTCCGAAAGCTTCCAGTGCGTCTGTTGCTTCCTGAAGACGGATACCTGCACAGTCAACAAGTCCGATAACCGGAGCGCCTGTTTCATGGCAAGATCATAAAGTCTTGTGATCTTCTTTGCATGCATTTCACCAACAGTACCGTTTAATACAGATGCATCCTGGCTGTATACATAAACCAGTTTGTCATCGATCACACCATATCCGGTGATAACACCGTCAGATGGTGCCTTGTTTGCAGTCATGTTGAAATCTGTGGATCTGGCTGTTACACCCTGTCCGATTTCGACAAAACTGTTTGCGTCAAGCAAAGAAGTAATTCTTGTGCCTGCTAAGCTTTGTGTTGCATTACTCATTCTTGTTTGCCCTCCATCTTTATGAGAATATTTAAAAGTTAACCCAAAAATTTAGCCGATTTTAATTTTACCTTTTCCGGCAGAAAATTTCAACATTTATTTGTCATTTTCGTTAAAAATATAGCAGAAAAATTTGTCAGGTTTCTCCAAATTTTGTTTTTTTGAGCATTTCTTCCTATTTAATAGAGGGTATTACGGTTATTTTGTATTGTCCCGTATTTCACCCTCTCCCGCAAACCAGTGTATCGACAAGTTGATTTCTCGAACAATCCTGCGTCTGAATTTCTTATTTCTATCCTGCAAGACTGTTTCAAGAATCAACTTGTCGGCACACCAGAGCGTGTTTGAGGTAACTATACCACTCACTTGTCTGCGAATCCGACTGCACAGGTATAAAAGTCTCAGCAAAACCATAGATGTTTTTATTATATAGCACGAATTATCAATTAGATTTATGGATTATCCCATTATATAATTAACACATCAAAGAAATTCAGGCCACAACTAAAGCACTGAACAATTATAGATCCAACAGAAAATTTCAGGAGGAAAGACGTAATGAAAAGCAATTACCAGCATATTTTCACACCACTCACAGTAAAAAATATGACTATCAAAAACCGTATCGTTATGATGCCTATGGGAACCAATTACGGGGAACAGAACGGCGAAATGAGTTTTCTTCACATTAATTATTATAAAGAGCGTGCCAAAGGCGGCACAGGTCTGATCATCGTAGAGAATGCAAGCGTAGATTCTCCGCAGGGTTCCAACGGAACTACTCAGCTTCGTATTGACCACGACAACTATCTGCCGCGTCTGTACAAATTCTGTGAAGAGATCCACAAATATGGTACCTGTATTGCAATCCAGATCAACCACGCAGGTGCTTCCGCTGTTTCCGCACGTACAAATATGCAGCCGGTTTCCGCATCTGATATTCCGTCCAAAGAAGGCGGAGAGATCCCGCGTCCGTTATCAGTGGAAGAAATCCATCACATTGTAAAGAAATACGGCGAGGCTGCAAAGAGAGCCCAGGCTGCAGGTTTTGACGCAGTAGAGATCCATGCGGGACATTCCTATCTGATCAGCCAGTTCCTCTCTCCTCTTACAAACAAACGTACAGATGAGTTCGGCGGATCTGTGGAAAACAGAACACGTTTCTGCCGTATGGTCATTGAAGAAGTAAGAAAACAGGTCGGACCTTTCTTCCCGATCATGCTCCGTCTCAGCGCAGATGACTGATGGAAGGTGGCAACACTCTTGAGGACACTCTTGAATATCTGGAATATGTTCAGGATGAAGTTGATATCTTCGATGTTTCCTGCGGTTTAAACGGTTCTATCCAGTATCAGATCGATGCCAACTACATGAAAGACGGATGGCGTTCCTACATGCCGAAGGCTGTTAAGGAGAAGTTCGGCAAGCCATGTATTTCCATGGGAAATATCCGTGATCCTAAGGCTGCAGAGAAGATCCTTGCTGACGGTGATGCAGACCTGATCGGTATGGGACGTGGTCTTATCGCAGAACCTGCATGGGTAAACAAAGTAGCTACAGGCAGAGAATGTGACCTTCGCAAATGTATCTCCTGTAACATCGGATGTGCAGGAAACAGAATCGGCTTTAACCGTCCGATCCGCTGTACTGTAAACCCGGCTGTTCTGGAAGGTGATGTTTATAAGAATCAGAAAGTGAACAAAAACTGTAATGTTGTAGTAATCGGAGGCGGTACTGCCGGACTGGAAGCTGCCTGTACAGCCGCAGAAGTAGGCTGTAATACCTTCCTTCTGGAAAAGGGTGAAACTCTTGGCGGTCTTGCTTCTGTGATCTCTAAGATCCCTGCAAAGAAGCGTCTGGCTGATTTCCCGAACTATCTGATCCACAGAGCAGAGCAGCTTGAGAATCTTTATATCTTCACAAACACAGAAGGAACACCGGAAAATATCCGCAAGTTCCATCCGAACCTGATCGTAAGCTCCACAGGTTCCGCACCACTGCTTCCTCCGATCAGGGGACTTCACGACCGCATTGACAAAGAAGGCAGCAAGGTTGCTTCTATCCTGGGAATGATCAATCACATCAATGACTATCCAGAAGATATGACAGGCAAGAAGGTTGTTGTTGTGGCGGCGGTGCTGTTGGTCTTGATGTTGTGGAATTCTTTGCAGCAAGAAATGCTGAGATTTCTATTGTGGAGATGATGGATCAGATCGGACGTGATCTGGATCCTGTTACAAAGAATGACATGAAGGACCAGATGAAGAAACATCATGTGGCCCAGCTTACAAAGACAGCTCTTCAGGAAGTAAAAGACAGCTCTTTCCTTGTAAAAGATGCAGAAGGTGAACGTGAGCTTCCATTTGACTACGGATTCGTATGTCTTGGTATGAGAGCTCAGGGACAGCTTTTCGCAGAGCTTTCCGATGCTTTTGTTTCTGATGATGTTGAGATCCTGAACATCGGCGACAGCAAACGTGCAAGAAGGATCATCGACGGAACTCTGGAAGGAAGAAATATCCTTAATACACTGACTCAGATGGGATACCTTCAATAAAAACCTTTACAACAAAATACGAAAGGGGATATTATAATGGCTGAAAGAATTACCGGACATACTGAATTAATCGGTCTGATGGCTTACCCGATCCGTCACTCCAGCTCTCCTGCAATGCAGAATGAGGCTTTTGCAAAACTCGGGTATGACTACGCTTACCTTGCTTTCGAGGTTGGCGCAGATGAAATTGAGGATGCAATAAAAGCAATCCGTACTCTGAAAATGAGAGGATCCAATGTTTCCATGCCAAACAAAACTCTGGTTGGAAAATACCTGGATGAGCTTTCTCCTGCTGCAGAATTATGCGGTGCTGTTAATACGATCGTAAATGACAACGGTCATCTTACAGGTCATATCACTGACGGTATCGGATTTATGTCTGCCCTAAAGGATAATGATATTGATGTGATCGGAAAGAAAATGACTATCGTCGGTGCAGGCGGTGCTGCCACTGCTATCGAGATCCAGGCTGCTTTGGACGGTGTTGCCGAGATCACAATCTTTAACCGCAAGGATGAATTCTGGGATCGTGCAGTATCCACAGTAGAGAAGATCAACACAAAGACATCCTGCCATGCAGTTCTTTATGATCTGGCAGACCTTGATAAACTGAAAGCGAGATGGATGACAGTTTTATCTTTGTCAATGCTACAGGTGTGGGAATGAAACCACTGGAAGGCCAGTCCGTTGTTCCGGACAAGTCTTACTTCCGTCCTGAGCTAATCGTTATTGATGTTCCTTACTCTCCTCTGGAAACAAAGATGCGTTCCATGGCCAAGGAAGTTGGATGTAAGACTATGAATGGTCTGGGAATGATGTTATTCCAGGGTTCCGCTGCATTTGAGTTATGGACAGGCGAACCAATGCCTATCGAACATATGAAAGAGATTCTTCACATCTCCTATGATGACTGATACCCCGGTTATTCTTAATATGATAAGAAATATGAGGATAAGAAAATGAACACTGTTCAGGTAAAAAACACTGTGATCGGTGAAGGCAGACCTAAAATCTGCGTTCCGATCGTTGGAAAAACAAAAACAGACATTCTCGAAGAAGCTAAAAAAATCACTTCTCTTCCGGTTGATGTGGTTGAGTGGCGTGTTGACTGGTTCGATGATGTCTTTGCTACTGAAAAAGTATTAGAAACCGCAAAAGAGCTTCAGGAAGTCTTAAAAGATATCCCTGTTCTCCTTACATTCCGTACTTCCAAAGAGGGCGGGGAAAAAGAGATTTCTGTAAGTGATTACACTGCTTTAAATATCGCGGCTGCTCAGAGCGGTTATGTAGATTTAATCGATGTAGAAGCATTTACAGGCGATGATGTTGTAAAAACGATCATTGACGCTGCTCATAAGGCAGGTGTGAAGGTAATTGCTTCCAACCATGATTTCTTTAAGACTCCTGAGAAGGAGGAGATTATCAGACGTCTTCGTATGATGCAGGATTTCGGTGCTGATATTCCCAAAATGGCTGTTATGCCGACCTGCAAACAGGATGTTCTTACGCTCCTCTCTGCTACTCTGGAAATGTCTGAGAAATATGCAGACCGCCCAATCATTACCATGTCCATGGCAGGAACAGGCGTTGTAAGTCGCCTGACAGGTGAGACATTTGGCTCCGCTCTCACCTTCGGCGCTGCTTCCAAAGCTTCTGCTCCGGGACAGGTCGGTGTGCATGAATTAAAACAGGTGCTGGATATCATTCACAGCAGCCTGTGATCTGTTGATGAATGATGTGATATCGGATGCTATTTTGCCCATAGCTTCTGATATCATTCATATCCGGCAGCAGATGATTGTTATCCCATGAGATATATGACAATAAATATTTACTCAAAAAATACTCCTTAAAACTTCATGCTGAAAATTTCCATGACAAAGGACCTGTCGAAAACCTGACAGGTTCTTTGCTTTTATTCTTTATACTTTTTTCTGATTGATCATCAAATTCAGGATTGTAACATCTGTATCTTTCATTCCAACTCTTCCTACATATCCCATATTTCGGATTGTATCCTCAACATTATCACGTACCAATCCTTCCCCTGCCTGAAAACAATGATCTGCATCCTCCAGAGCGTATGCCATAATTGCTGCATCTACTGCCGAAGCGATTTTGGCAGCACATGAAGACTTAGCTCCATCACATACAATGCCACTTGTATTTGCAAGAGCATTTGTGATTGTTTTAGATATTGCATTGTAATCACCCCCGTTTAACCAGGATATGGCAGCTCCTGCTCCACATGCGGCACTTACCGCTCCACAGTAAGCTGACAGACTTCCAATATAAGTTTTCTGATGAATCGCTACTAAGTTGCTTACAACCAGTGCCCGATACATTTTCTCTTTAGGAACTTTAAGTTCTCTGGCATATTCGATGACTGGCAAAGAACAGGTCATTCCCTGATTTCCGCTCCCGGAATTAATAACTACCGGCATAGAGCATCCATTCATTCTTGCATCAGATCCAGCCGCCGCCTTTGCTCTGGCACGTACTTTGACATCATCACCATATGCTCGAAGCAAGGTACGTCCAACTTCTGCTCCGTAATGATTACGCAGGCCTTCTTCGGAAATTGCTGTATTCATAGCAATTTGGCGTCCTATAACCTCCTCTATCTCTTTTATATCCACAATTTCTGCAAACTCCAGAATATCTGCTACATTCAGCAAATCTCTTTTATCCTGGTTTTTCTCTGTTTTTTTCTGCTGAAAGCCCTTCTTTTCCAACAGTATCTCATCGTCTTTTTTGATCAGGACAATATTCGTATGTTTATTTTCTATAACCACAACTGCTCTATGTCCATTTTGCGTAAGTTCTGCACGGATATAAAGATTCTCTACTCCTTCTTCAAGATAACATGTACAGAATTGTGCTTCAAGAAGTTTTGCTGTCTGAATGCGTTCAGCTTCTGTAATTCCCTCCAGTACTTCCAGTTTCCGTTCTGCCTGACCCCCAACCATTCCAAGAACTGCAGCAGCTTCAATACCTCTCATTCCTCCTGAATTTGGTACTGTAACACTTTTTACATTTTTTATTATATTTCCACTGCAATAAAGATTTAAATGTCCATCATATTTTTTATTTCCATCATCATCTGTTTTTATCACTTTTTCCAGCACAGAAGCTGCTGTTGCAGTTGCATATGCAATTGCAATAGGTTCCGTACATCCCAGAGCAGGAACAAGTTCTTCTCTGAGAATCTCCAGATAACTCTCATACACTTTTTTTTCCATGAATGCGCGCTCTCTTCTCCTAACTGTCAAGCAAAGTTCTTTACCATCTGATTCAGATGATATGTTTTTCTTACGGCAGCATTTTTCCTGCTGCAAGATAAATTTCATACCATTCTTCACGGCTCAGAACAATATCGGATGCTCTACTTATATCCTGAATTCTTTTCAGATTTGTACTTCCTACAATTGTCTGGATTCCTGCGGGATGACGCATAATCCATGCAACTGCGATTGCATTCTGTGTTACCCCATATTTCTCTGCCAGACGATCTAACACTTTATTCAGTTCCGGAAATTTCTCGTTTCCAATAAATATTCCCTCAAACATTCCATACTGGAACGGAGACCATGCCTGCAATGTCATTTTCTTCAGTCTTGCATACTCGATAATACCACCATCACGATCACATCCTGCATCATTATGGATGTTTACATTTAGTCCTGCATCAATCGTTGGACAGTGAGCCGCTGAAAACTGTATCTGATCAATACAGATTTTTCCACCACAGTATTGATTTAGTAATTCAATCTGCATCGGATTGTGATTGCTTACACCAAATGCTTTTACTTTTCCGCTTTTTTCCAGAATTTCAAATGCTTCTGCTACCTCTTCCGGCTCCATCAACGCATCCGGACGATGAAGAAGTAATATATCTACATAATCTGTTTTTAAACGTTTCAGACTTCCATCTACAGAATTCAGAATATATTCTTTTGAAAAATCATAACAGATACCCGGACGTATGGCACATTTTGTCTGAATCACCATCTTTTCACGCAACTGAGGTGTCAGCGCATTTCCAAATACTGTTTCGGCTTCTCCGCCTGCATAAATATCTGCATGATCAAAAAAATTAATTCCACACTCCAGTGCTCCTTCAGTCAGACTTCTTACCGCTTTTTCATCAGATAAACCTGTAATTCTCATGCATCCAATTCCAATTCTTGATACATTGTCTATTTTGTCACTAATCTGAAACATTTTCATTTTGTATCCTCCTGTATTATACTTAATTTTATTATACTTAATTTATGTATTTCTCTTTAGTTAACGTATTTCTTTTATTCTTTTGTCCAGTTTTTTAAGTGCAAAAACATATATTTTCACTGCATTCTTCAGATTTTCAAACAATTCTGCTTCATCCGCACAATGACAGTTTCCATGTCCTTTTGGAAGTCCGAGCCTGTCTAGATTTCGCTCCTGTCCAGGGCCAAATGCCACTGCATTGGGAATTTTCCTCGCATAAGTTCCTCCTCCCATAACAAATGGTCTGCCTTCAAGACCTGTAACCTCCCTCCATGCTTCCATCAGAGTCTGTATGAAAGGCTGTTCCGGATTCATATAATATGGTCTGCTGTCTTCAATACCAATGATGTGAATTCCTGATTTAGCAGCTTCTGTTTGCAGCTTCGGAAGAAAATCTTCTGTTTTTTTAGTAACTGGATAACGGATGTCAATCACTATTCTTAAATGTCCTTCGTGCAGAAATGCCTGACCTATATTGCATGTCAGTCTACCAGAACATTCATCAGAACAACAAATTTCTGTTTTTCCCCATAACCGCCTTCTGAAACTCTCTCCACAAATTCTAATGCTCTTTTTGTCTGTTCAGGAAAATTTTGCATTTTCAACTTTCCACAAAGTATACCTATTGCATTTTGAGTTCCATCCGGAAAAGCTGCATGTCCACTGATTCCCACTGCTGTTTCTTCGCTCTTTTGTCCTATTTTGTTCTCCGCAACCGCATGAGCAAAAGACGGCACGCTGTTAGGCGCAGTCCCTCCGTCAAATTCCCGAATCCCCTCTACTGCACTAACAGTTTCCATCAACACAATACAATGTCCTTTTTCTCCGCAACATACGGGAAATCCACAATCAGCAACAAAAGAATATTCCGGTGCTTTTTTGTATTTCAGATAATATTCTACATCTGTCATACCGCTTTCTTCCTGACATCCAAGAATCTGCCTTACTTTAATATTATTCAAAATTTCTTTTTCCCTACAATATTTCATTGCATATAAAACAGCAACTGCGGGACCTTTATTATCCTGTACTCCACGCCCAATTAAATAGCCATCCTTTTCTGTACACGTATAAGGCGGATATATCCATCCTTTTCCTTCCGGAACTACGTCCAGATGATTCCATATTCCAATCTCAACATTCCCTTTGCCTGTAGCAATAGTCAGACAGTGTCCGTCTATATCTTCTGTCTCCATCTGTTCTCTCAATCCAAATGCTCGCATCTGTTCCAGTGCTTCCCTGCATTTTTTCCATATGGTGCCCCCGGAATTGCTTCCTGCTGATCAGCAATACTCGGGATTCTGATCAATGCTGCAATATCTTCTCGCATCTGATCTTCCTGTCTGGAGATCCATTGTTCTAATAATTCCATATCCGGCTGCGGCTTATTTTCTTCATTCCATTCAACTTTCCCTGGATTCATTTTCACTTCCTCCATTTTTCAGAAATATTCGGTATTTCTTTGGTGTCATTCCTGTTTCCTGTCGGAAAATACGTATAAATTGTGAGGTATCGTTATAACCCGACATCAATGCAACATCTGTTACGGACCATCTCGCATCTGCCAGAAATTCCTTAGCATGACAAATCCGAATCATTCGCAGAAATGCAGAAAAACTAATTCCTTTCTTCTCAGCAAATAAGTGGCTGATATAACTCTGATTCATGAAAAATACATTTTCCGCAAGATTCCGGATTGTAATGTCCATATTATAGTTATTGACTGCATATTCGCTCATCTTCTCCACAATGTCCATTCCCGTATTTGTCAACTCATCTGATTGTCTCTGCGGCTGCATATGACAAATATTTTCCGCAATCCTCCTGAGATAGCTTTCAATCTCCAAAACAGAATCAAACTTCAGAAAACTTTCTGACAGATTATCTAATTCTTTATCATGATTTTCCATTCGAATCGTCCTTCGGTATATAAGGATAATCTGCGAATACAGAAGTTCCATACATTCTATTCGAATTGGGAGAACTTTCTCAATATCTTTAAAAAGTTTATCCAGCGTTGTCCCTGTTTTGCTTTCATCCCCTTCCTTTAGATATTGTTCCAGTTCTCTTTCTATTTCTTTTTCAAGGTAATATTCTGAAAAATCTTCCTGTTTTATTTCCTTCGCAAAAATCAGAGATTCCCTTTTATAAATTCTGCTCTTTATCGCGGTAACCGCTTCTCTAAAAGCATCCAAAACAGAAGCATTTGCACCATACACATTACTGATTCCTATCTTAACCTGGGAATCCTCTTTCTCCAGCAGTTTCTGATACGTCTCCAGAAAAACAGCATATCTCCCTCCGGTCTTACAAGCAATACCCACATATTCGGTTTCAATTCTACAAACCGAATCTTCGTCAGCATGATACTTCCGCAGCTTTCTTCCAATTCCGTAAGAAAGATTTCCTGTCTGGGCTTATCACGAAGAAACAGAAAAACACCTAGCTGATATTGCGGAAACACTCTTTCAAACATATTTTCTCTATAAAACCGGAATATTTTGATTCCTGAATGCTGTTCAAAATATATTGTGTTGCCATATCTTTTCTGGATAGCAAAGCTTCTTTTCGTTCTATTTTATGCTGAGTGACAAACTTATTCAGACATTCTG
>ENA-OUNI01000087-OUNI01000087.1-human-gut-metagenome-genome-assembly--contig:-NODE-87-length-35782-cov-6.015229_pt1 | contig 35782 bp, 37 predicted proteins | sample MGYA00242499_ERZ504580 | MGnify/ENA primary metagenome ERZ504580 (study PRJEB26092, sample SAMD00036315) | human gut metagenome | host: Homo sapiens | study: EMG produced TPA metagenomics assembly of... | reverse complement strand
AACCGTATTACCCATACGTATAATGACTTCTATTTACAATCTGGTTGCCGTGTTCAATTATAAGCAGTTCTCTCTGTTGGGACAATTCAGTAAAGGGCGAACGAACTGATGGGCGAAACGATTTATAAGGGCGAGAATCAGACTGCCATTCTGGCACTTATACCCACAAGCGCCTGCAGCTGGGGGTAGGATGATGTTCCCGTTCACCAACAACTACAAGACGGGTAAGGAACGGGTAAGCAAAGTGGCACCCTATACCTCGTGGAGCCATGCGAAAGAGATAGGACAGATGGCGGTTATCAAGCTGAGTTATAACTTCGAGTTCGGCAAGCGTTACAAATCATCGACAGACGCATCAATAACAGCGACAATGAGTCGGGTATTCTGAATGTAGATAAATGATAGTTGTTCCCGTGCTTCGGAGATGTGGGGCGTACAAAAAACGAAGGACTTCCTCGCGGGAGTCCTTCGTCATCTTTATAGGTAATTATTTGAGAGAGAATTTAGTTTAGGCTTATAATTATTAATCTTAAAGTCTATATTTTCCAATGTTAGAGCTTATACAGTCCTTTCTTCGGATAATCCAGTTCCGGATTGCCCTTGTAGCCTACACTGCCACTTCCGCTGGTGCGTACTTTCAGGAAATCTGTGGCATGGCACTTGATGTCGCCTGAACCGGCAACACTGGCGGATGCTTTCTTGGCAACGAAATCGGAAGCAAACAAATCACCCGAACCTGCCACACTGTATTCAGCTTCTTGGGTGCTGCCACTCAGGATAGCGGTGCCCGAACCGGCAACGGATGCTTTGGTGAAGTTGGCCGTTACGTTGTTCAGCTTCATGTCACCTGAACCTGCAACGGATACTTGGAGGTCATTGCAAGTGATGTCGCTGCTGTTGATGTCTCCCGAGCCTGCGATGGAAATATCGAGGTCTATGCAGGAGATGTTGTTTCCACTGATGTCACCCGAACCGGCTACGGAAATTTTGAGGTTGTCCGTCTTCAGTCCGTTTTTCAGTTCCACGTCTCCCGAACCTGCCACGGCAATGCCGTTCAACTTTTCTGCGGACACACGTACTTCCAGTTTATTGTAGGATACGCTGACATTCTTCTTGAAGCCGATGTAGAGAGTATTGTCCTTGACACGGATATCCAGTAAGTCTACAATGTTGTCCGAGGTGTATACTTCCACTGTCGGTTTGCCGGACTTCTGCGTGTAGGTCACGTCGGGGCTGCCGGCTACACTCAGCTTGGTGAAGTTGTTCACTTTTATGTCTTTGGTTACATAGTTCTTGCTTGCCTTGACCGTCTTGCTGCCGAAGCCTCCGGAACGGTATGTGTGTTGTTGTGAACAAGCGGTTGTACTGAATGCCAATAAGGCGATTGCGATAAATGTTGTTAGAGCTTTCATATTTTTTGTTTTTTGTGATTCAGTATTTATTAGTTAGACGTGATTTGCCTTGAAAAAGTTGCATGTAGAAATGCTTTTTTCAAAGGACGCTCGGTCATCATACTTTAATCAATTATTGTGCCACAAGTGTAAGTCGCTGATAACTAAAGTGTAATAACTTTTACATAGTGTTCATTATCGGACACTCCGTCCGCTTTTGTCAGGTGTTTGCTTGCTTTTTTGGACGATTCTTTGTTCATTTGCAAAGCCTCTTCCCCGCCCCTTCCTACGGGAGAGGCTTTGATTTATGACAGTAAACCGCATTATAGAAGATAAAGAGCTAGGTCCTTTGTTTGTCCGGGTCAATGCCCGGGCACGGCGTCTCACTTTCCGTACAAAGGAGGATGGAATTCACGTGACCGTGCCTCCCCGGACTTCTCTTGCCGAGGTAGAGAATGCCATCGAGCAGCTTCGTCCGCGTTTGAGGGCTGCCAGACAGAAGCAGGTCAGAAAGCTGATTGATTTGGATTACCGCATTGATACGGAGTTCTTCAAGCTGACGTTGGTCGGCGGACAACGGGAACGGTTCTTGTCCCGTTCCGAGTTGGGAGAAATGCAGATAATCTGTCCGCCGGATGCGGATTTCTCGGATGAGAATCTGCAGGCTTGGCTACGTAAGGTGATTGAGGAGGCTTTGCGACGGAATGCAAAGATTATTCTTCCTCCCCGCCTGTATATGCTTTCCATGCAACATAACCTTCCTTACAAGAGTGTGAAGATTAATTCCAGTAGCGGGCGTTGGGGAAGCTGTTCCACGCGTGGCAATATCAATCTGTCCTATTACCTGGTACTTCTTCCCAAACATCTGATAGACTATGTGTTGCTGCACGAACTGGCGCATACCCGCGAGATGAATCACGGGAAACGTTTCTGGGCTTTGCTCGACCGGATGACTGATGGAAGGGCTCAGGCATTGAGAACAGAACTCCGGAAATACAAAACGGAGATATAGCGGTCTGCCTCTTCTATCACGTTTGAAAGGTATCTCAGAAAGTTAATACCGGTATGGATAATGCGAGATTATTAACAGAAGCAAAATGTCATGTTTGATTATAAAGAAATAGAACGAACAATCAAAGATAACCATCTTCCATTTCAGGAAATAGGAGATGTCGATAAAGAGATTTTAATACAACGGTTATATGACACATTTGTAATTGGAAATCCTCGTGCATTATGGCTGAAATTTAAATATGTGCCATATAGTATAGATTGTAACATGGAAGATCCTTATTTTCATCTATTGGATATAATTGACAAAAATATCGTTTTCTATTTTTTATTGATTATTGGAACAGGGATTTTATCGTTTATAAAGCAAGAATGTCTGATATACATATATTTATCGGCGACTGTGAGGGGCTTGACGAATATTACTTGGTAACAGAGGATTTTATGGAACTGTATAGTATAACAGACCATGATGATTTGCTTTATATTGATGTAAGAAAAAATAAAATGAAAGTTGATAACGTCTGACAACACTCCTTGCTGAGCTTTTTTATTCCTGCGCCAGTTGTTTTACCTCTTCTCCTTCCTTCTCGAACCGGTATTCTCCTCCTTTTTCGCTAAGCTCAAACAGGGAAAGCTTCTCGGTTGCATTGTTCACAATCATCAGTGCGCTTTGTTCGGCAAAGCGTTTCACCTCGAGGATGAAAGGTTCTTCCGTCATGGTGCGGTTCACCAGCAGGCTGTCGTTGATGAAGATGGAGGTGGAGTCTCCGGCAAAGCCTTTCGTCAGTGTGATGGTATAGGTTTCGATGAAGTTGCGGTTTTCCGCTTTCTGTTGTTGCAGCCTCATGCTCATGTAGACAAAGATGACGACTACGAAAATCACGGCAAAGGCAAGGATGCCGTTGCTACCATAAACTGTTTGTTGGTATTAAGACGATGTGCCATATACGGTTGGTTTTAAGAAACACTGCAAATGTAATGAATAAAATTGAACCGGAGGATAAACATTTGAACAAATAGGAAAGAATGCTTTGAGGGTAATTCGCTAATATTGCGGTCGTAAAACAAATTGTTAAAGATACTATGAAACTGAATTTCATTTTTGGGCTCTTGTTTTCTGTAGTTGCATTGCAGATGAAAGGGGCTGGTGGAACCCCTGAAGGGCTTCCTCCGTTTGTTCGTTTTCCTGGGTTGGAGCAGGAAGTTTACATTACGCGTGATACGTGCAAAAGTGTAGAGGGACGTTTTCCCGGCTTCTCCCCTTTTTTCGTGATTTATCCGGACAAGCCGTGCGATGCTTCCGAAGCGGCGGCGTTGACGGATGAATTGGGTATTGCGTCCTATGCGCACACCTATTCGGGGACGGTCTGTGTGATGAACCCCTTGGGAAAGGAGTATGATGCGGTGAAGGATTTGGAAGCTTATAAGAATTTCCTGAACAAGATGCGTGTTTTTACTAATCTGAAGATAATCGGTATAGGTAAGGGGGCGACGTTCGTTAATAGAACCATTGCCGGACATGCGGGTGCTGTTGCCGGTATCGTATCGCTGAATGGCCGACCGGCCAAGACGGCTGAGGGTGCGCCCCCGTTCCTGCTTTTATTGCCGGAACACACAGTCGGCAGGTAGCGGCAGCCTATATCTTGCAGAATCAGGCGGAACCGGTGCGGAAAGAAGACGGGTTGGCTTGTTATGCCAACCGGCAGGAGCCTCTACAGCAGGTTGTGGTGAGTGCAAACAAGTACATTTCCCTGAAAGAAGCTTTTGCGGAAGCTTGGAAGACTTTGCTTTGCAAGAACTACCGTTTCAACAATTACGAACATACTTGGTACACGGGAGCTCAATTCGACCAATATGGTACGTATGAGCTGGAGCCGTATATCATGCCCGAAGATTGGGGAATCACTCGTCGTGTGATGAAGAAAGACCTTATCGGTACAGGCGATTTCCTATGGTATGAATTCCATCCGGAAGCTACTTTGAAGGCAGAAAAGGCTTCTGTGCCGTTGTTGCTTTTGCTGCATGGCAACAACAATGATCCGCGTACACAGGCTGAGACATCCGGCTTCATTGAGTTGGCGGTTGAGGAGAACTTCATTGTTGCCGAATTGGAGTGGCAGGGCAACGGTTATGCTCCTATGGGGTTGGACGGCATCGAGCAGGTGGTGTATCATCTGTTGAAGACCTATCCGCAGATAGACCTTCGCGGGTATATGCCGAAGGGCTTTCGGCAGGAGCCGCCACGGCTACGGGACTTGGTATACGCAAGTCGCACGTATTTGCCGCTGTGGGTGCCCAATCGGCTGGGCTGACCCCCGACCGGTATATGTTCGGTTACAGTGGCGAAGCCCTGATGAACGAGGCGGTGCAGAAACGGGGCAGTGTGGAGACCGCTTATTTCTCTGTGACGGGTACGGACGACGAAGTCGTGCCTTTTGTAAACGAAAACAATTGGCGCACCAATGCCTTCTTCTGTGCCTGGACTGCCTATCAGACCATGAACGGCATGGAGGTGAGCAGCGGCCTGACTTTTCCAAAGATGCCACCTTCGGCATAGCACTAAAGGATAGGGAAGTGATTTCCACCAACAAGCGCGTCACGATGGAAGCGGGAGTACTTTACAAGGGAGACATTCCGCTGATTAAAGTTGTGGCTGTGAATGACTACGGTCATTGGAACTTCAAGCCTGATGCACGGTTGATGTGGGATTTCATGAAACAATTCTCCCGCGACCCGCGGACGAAGAAACTGGTTTATGGCAAGCGATGATTGGCGGCTTTTATCAGAAGTAATCTCTATACAGGCCACGGCTCTTTCTTTTAAGGGAATTAGAGGGAGCCGTGGGTGCTGGTAAGGGACATACAAGGTTTATTGATACTCACTCGGATTTATGCCGAATTGCTTTTTAAAGCAGGTAGAGAAGTGGGGAAGGGTATTGAAACCGGTCATGTCCGCTATTTCGGAGATGGTATAGGTTCCTTCCTTGATTAGTTCGGCTGCGCGGTTCAGTTTATAAGTCCTGAAGAAGACACTTGGATTCTTGCCGGTTAATCCCTTCACCTTGTAGTAAAATTTGGTACGGGAGATTTTGAGTAATTCGGCCATCCGCGTGATGTCCAGTTCGGGGTTATCCAGTTCATTTTCCATTAGTTTATACAGTTCTGCCATGAAAGCCTCGTCTTTTGGGGCAAGGGCAAGTTCTTTCATCCGGCTTGTTCGGGTATTGTTCGTCAGGAAACTGCGCATTTTATCACGGTTCGTCAATAGTGATTCAATCAGGGCCAGCAAGTAAGCCGGTTCAAAAGGTTTGGGCACGTATGCGTCAGCTCCGGTATGCAATCCTTCTATCTGGTTTTCCACGGTGGATTTGGCGGTTACCAGAATGACGGGTATATGACAGAATTGTAGGTTTGCTTTAATCTCCTTGCAAAGCTGGTAACCGTCTTTGTCCGGCATCAGTACATCGCTCAGTATTAAATCTGGGGCTTCATCTGTAATGGTTTGGAAGATATTGGTGGAATTGAGTCGGCTGATGATGTGATAATGCGGGGTCAGCAGAATCTGCAGATAGTGCATGATGGCCGGGTCATCGTCTATTATCAGTATTGTTTTTGGACTTGTTTTGCCTTCATGGGTAGCATCCGGTTCTGTTTTCGCAGGTTCTATGGAAGTATTGTCTATGAGTTTTTTTTGCCATAGAACCGTTCCTCTTTTGTGTACGAGAAATCGTCTGCGGGCAGAATCAGGATAAACATGGCTCCGTTCCCTTCTTTCCGGTTTGCCGCTTTCAGGTATCCGTGGTGCAACCGGGCAAGGCATCGGGCATAATAAAGCCCGATGCCGGTTCCCCAATTGTAAGTCCCTTTGTTGCCTTTTATCTGATAGAACCGTTCAAAGATTTTTTCCAGCTGTTCTTCCGGAATGTTTTCTCCGGTGTTGGTTACGGAAATCCGGATATACCGGACGCTTTTGTCTTGTTCTGTCAGGCAGAAGAACTCCTCGGCTTCTTGGCGTGTGACGATGGCGAACGAGATTTCTATTTCACCTCCTGTAGGAGTAAACTTCATGGCATTGGAAAGCAGATTGCTCAGTATTTTCTCTACTTTGTCTTCATCGGCCCAATAGAGGATGTCATGGTGTAATCCCTGAATGCTAAGGGTTATATTCTTGCTTTGGGCATTGATGTTGAAGAAACTGATGATTCGTTTGATGGTGGAGGCAAGGTTGGTCTGTTGGACCTCCAGTCCCAGATTGTCGTTGTCTAATTTGTTGAAATCGAGCAATTGGTTGACTAGCTGGAGCATCCGCAGAATACCGTCTTGCAGAACATTCAGTAGTTCCCGGTTGGCACTGTATTGGCCGGGGGCGGCACACAGTTGTCTGATGGAACCCAACATCGTGGTCAGTGGTGTCCGGAACTCGTGGGATATGTTGGTAAAATAGCTCATGTATGTCTTATTCATTTTCTGCTCTTGTGCTTTTTCTTGTTCGGCACGGCAGGCGGTTTCTTTCTCGATTCTTACGCGCCGCCAACTGTGTATAAGTGTACCGGCTATTCCGATGATTGCCAGAGCATATGCACATCTTGCCCACCAGGTATTCCAAGGAGCAGGTTTGACGATGATGCGCAACTGTTTTTCTTCTCCGATTATGCTTTGGTCTTCATTGGTGATTTTTACTTTGAACATATAGGTTCCTGTGGGAAGGTTGGCATAATAAGCTTCCCGGTTGGTGTGTGCATTTATCCAGTAGCGGTCAATGCCTTCCAATTGGTAGTGATAGTGTATTCGTTCGTATTCACTATAATCCAATGCGGCAAATGATATGCTGAAGCTGGTCTGGCTATGTTTCAGATATACGTCCGGTTGGTAGGAGAGGTCCTTGTCGATGATTGCATTCTTTCCGGGATATACAAGCTTGTTATGAATCTTCAGATTCTCGAACGTCAGGGGAACATCGTATTTGAAAGGAGTTTCCACCGGATTGAAGAATGTCATTCCGTGAGTGCCGCCGAATACTAAGGTTCCGTTTGAAAGTCGGCAGGATGCACGGTCGTAGAATTGATTGCCGCCGATACCGTCGCTTGCATAGTAGTTGCTGATTTGATTGGTCCGGCGCTCATATTTACTTAATCCGTATAATGTGGATATCCATAGGTTCCCTTGTATATCTTCTTCGATGCTGCAAATCTCTGTGCAGCCAATGCCGGATATGGGAGATAATTTATGATTCTGCGAAGTATATCGTAAAAGACCGTTATGGGAGGTTCCAATCCAGATATCTCCTTGGCTGTCTTCGTATAACACGGAAGGGATAAATTTAGAACGGCGTATGCAGGCCAGGCTGTCTGCCCTCGAGATGTCCGGTATCCGGATTTTCCATGTATCCGGATTTATTGAACGAATCTTGTTGGCAAAGGAGGCAATCCATACTTCTCCATTGGAGAGGGGACGTAGGGTAGGAGTAAAGGTGAAAAATGACTGGGGATAAAGTGATACGGGTGTGAATACCTTTTCACCTTTTTCAGGGCATATATTGCCTGGCTGAAGCTGCTGCCCATATTGTTCCGTTACGGTCTTGCGTTATGCACAGTACGGAAGGGACGGAAAAATACCCGTTGCTTTTAATTGATTAGACTCGAGCACGCATTTTATGACTTGATTGGTATTGGTGGCAAGCCAGATGTGCCGGTCTTTGTCGTGATAGATGTGTCTGACAATTATATTTTCTGTGTTTTGTGCAGGTAGGATTCTACTGATATTCACAGCTTCTATATGCTTGGTATTCAGGTTGTAGATATACATTCCGTCTTTCAGGGTGGATATATACAAGTTGCAGGAGTCGGCATCGAGGGCTATGATGGATTTTTGATGGAAGAACGAACGCAGATAATTGTTGCTGTTGAAACGCTCCTTATAATGATAGCGTACGGTATAGCCTTGGTCCGGCGAGCTATCCACAGATTCTTGTGCGAGTCGGTGTACATGCATTTGATGCCATGTTGCGGGACTTCAAATGGAAATCCGTTTTCCTTTTCATGTATGACGGTGTTTTCTATGTGGTTGTAAAGGAACGTATGCTTTTGCGTGCAAATCAGTAGCCTGTTCTTGTCGTACGGGTGTATATAGGTGATGGCGGCTTTCGATAAGATGGGATGATTACTTATTGCTTCGGGAGTCGTTTTGAATCTTTTGCTTTCGGTATCGAATATGAAGAGTCGGTTCTTGCTTGCCAGCCATAGGGAGGTATGGTTGTGCATGTAAGAGTAGGTAATCTTCTGCGGCATGGGTATGGAGTCTGTCAGTTGCATGTTTCGGGAGTCGTAGCATCGGATGGATACGGGGTTGACGGCCCACAGACAGTTGTTGTTATCTATGTAGCAGGTCTGTTTATAGGTCTTGTCCGGGTCAAAGTTGATGAAAATACGGTTGAAAGTGTCTGTTTCAGGGTTATAGACGCAGAGATGTACCACCATGTTTAGGAAGATTTTTCCATCCTTGCTTTCTATGAACTGATGTCCGTTCCTATTATTATAGGGCACGTTTATGGGTATCTGGCAGAAGTTGTCTTGGTCGGTATATCGGCATGTTCCGTTGGTTGTCGCTATCCATAAGCGTTTGCGTGAGTCCATGAAAATATCCTGGATTCTATCTCCGGGCAGTTGCAGTGAGTCGTTGGAACTGTAATATTGCCGGTATTCGTGTGCGTTGAATCTGTTCAGTCCTCGTGTGGTTCCTATCCAGATATAGCCTTGCGCGTCTTCTTGGAAATCCGTAATGTTTTGGTTGGAAATGGTTGCCGAAATTCTATAAACATCCTGTTTTTCCGCTTCTGCTTTGGCGGTTGTCGGTTGGCACGAAGACACCGCTATTGCAGATAAAGCTATGAGGGAAAGAATGATTTTTTCATATATGAAGTGTATTAAGGTATGTTCCGCGGAGAGTGTTTTTTTACAATGGAGCAGACAAAAGTAGAAAGAAAATAAGTAGGTGATATTTGCTGTAACAGTGATTTTTTCGCTTGGAATATGCTGTATGGCATGTTTTGAACATATTGATAATCTTTTGAACGTACAAGAAACAATATCTGAACATATAGGAAATGTTTTTGTATTTTCTCAATATCCTCTTATCTCCTCTTTTGATAAAATTGTATCGGAAATCCTACAATAAGTGAATGTAGCTTTTTTATTAACAAATCTAATTATTTAAGCATTATGGAAAACAACTTTAAAAGAAAGCTGATGGCATTCTGGCTGTTCCTTTGGGTGGGAATACCTTTTATGCTGGCGCAAAGTCCGATGATGATATCGGGACGGATTACAGATGATTTGGGAGAACCGATGATTGGTGTGAGTGTACTTGAAAAGGGCACCTCTAATGGAGTGATTACGAATATGGAGGGAAATTATTCCTTAAAGGTAAAGCAAGGTGCCGTCATTGTCTATTCGTACATCGGATATGTGACACAAGAACTGAAAGCCGTATCAGAGAGAATGAATATAACGATGAAAGAAGACACCCGAACGCTGGATGAAGTGGTAGTGGTGGGCTATGGTGTACAGAAGAAGAGCGACCTGACAGGCGCCATTTCTTCCGTGAAGGCAGAAGACATCCAGAACCGCTCTATTACCCGGGTGGAAGAAGCCCTGCAGGGCAAGACAGCCGGTGTACAACTGATATCCACAACTTCGCAACCGGGTGCTTCGCCTACCATTCGTGTCCGTGGTTTTTCATCGAATGGTACTTCCGATCCCCTCTATGTGGTAGACGGATTGATAGTATCCGACTTGAGTGCTGTGGATCCTAATAATATAAAAAGCATGGAAGTCCTGAAAGATGCCGCATCCGCTGCCATTTATGGTGCGCAGGCCGGTAATGGCGTAGTGCTTATTACCACAAAGAGCGGAAGCAAAGGAACCAGCAGCATTTCCTACGACTTTCAATATTCCATCAGTAGCCTGGCGCAACGTCCCAAGCTGATTAATTCACAAGAAGCTTTATTGCAAAAGAAGGAGCAAGACCCTACTTTTACAGATGATAATATCCAGGAGCTTATTACCAGCGGCACATGGGACGGTGTATCGACTACCGATTGGTATGATGTGGCTTTTAATGCTTCGCCATCCTCCCATCATACGGTCAACTTTCAGGGAGCGAATGACAAGGGCTCTTTCTTCCTGTCATTAAACAATCTGTATGACAATGGTATTCTTCGTGAAAACAAGGATACCTACAAGCGGCTTTCCGTCATGCTGAATGCCGACTATAACATTAAACCTTGGTTGAAGGTAGGTGTTACTGCCAATTATGCAAAATATACGCAGAAATCCATCAATGACGGTAGTGCGGGCAATTCATATTCCAGTATGATTGCTACCGTGATGACCATGGCTCCTTATTATGCGGACACGTATGCAGCCGATGCGCTTCCTAAACAAATGGAGCATTGATTGCCAACGGCTTTACTTTGCTGCGCAATGACAAGGGCGATTATTACAGCTGTCTGGGTTCTATGGAACAGATACATCCTATGGTAGCCATCCGCATGAGCGACAAGAAAAACTTCGGCAACAGTCTGATGGGAACGCTCTATGCCAACCTGACTCCTTTCAAAGGATTTGTGTTTACTACCCGGCTGGGTTACAGGGAACTGAACGCAAACACTTATCAGTATAACAATCTCTATTACGGTTCGGCTTCCGCCAATAATAAGGATAAGAACGGGGCCAGCCGCTCCAACTCCTCTACTACCTATTATCAGTGGGAGAACTTTGTGAATTATAGTACGGATTTGTGGGACAAGCATCATGTGTCTGCCATGCTGGGTATGTCCTACAGCGAGAATAACTTCACTTATGTTTCTGCCGGTGTAGACAAGACTGCCAAGCACGATCCTTTGTATGCCGACGTTTCGTATCCTGCCGGAGATGCCGTGAAGAGTACCGCCGGTTATAATCTGATTAATCGTAAGCTGTCCTATTTCGGCCGTTTGGCTTACGATTACCAGAACCGCTATATGCTGCAAGCGGCCATGCGTGCCGATGCAGCCGATACTTCCGTGCTTCCGGGTACCAATCGCTGGGGCTATTTCCCGTCGGTATCAGCCGGTTGGGTCATTTCCAACGAGCGCTTTTTCACGGAAAAGAACAATACCCCTCTCACATTCCTGAAGTTGCGTGCAAGCTGGGGGCAGAATGGCAGCACAAGCAATCTGAGCGGTTACAAGTATTCCAATTCCCTGGTGACTTCGGCTGCCGGGTACTCTTTCAGCAATACGGCGATGAAATATGTCACTTCTGCCAAACCTTCGCAGCTCTATAATCCTGACTTGAAGTGGGAAACCTCCGAACAGCTGGATTTGGGTATGGATTTGCGCGCTTTCAACGACCGCTTCTCGTTTGGTATGGACTGGTATCAGAAGAAGACAAAAGACTTGATTGTTTCCAACATTGTCATTCCTTATGAGGCGGGAAACTCATCGGCTCCGATGAATGCCGGTAATGTGACGAATAAGGGTTTTGAGTTTGAGGCCGGATGGAAAGACAAAGCCGGTGATTTCAACTATTCTGTGACCGCCAATCTGGCCACTTTGAAGAACGAGGTCACTTATCTGGATCCGCATGTCAGCGGCGGACGCATAGAAGGCGCCACTACAATGGCTTCGAACGGTTCGTTCTCCGCATTCGAGGTAGGCTATCCGGTGTGGTATTTCAGAGGCTATCAGGTCGATCATCTGGATGACAAGGGCAATCCCGTATTCAGGATAATACGGGTGACGGTACCATTGATGCCAGTGACAAGGCGATGATTGGTAAACCGATGCCGGACTTCACATATGGAATCACGTTGACCGCCAACTACAAGAATTTTGATTTTCTGATTTTCGGCAACGGCTCCGTGGGCAATGACGTATTCATGTCCTACAGTTATAACTCCATATCCTATACGCTGAAGGAGATGTACGACCAGCGCTGGACGGCGGACGGGACTACCAGCCGTAAGTTTGCACGGCCGCAGAATACGAATGCAGACAAGTATGGCTTGTCCGATGCTTATATTTTTGACGGCTCTTATTTCCGCATCAAGCAGATACAGCTGGGATATACGTTGCCCCGGACGGTTACGAAGAAGTTCCTGGTCGACAAGCTGAGAGTATATGCCTCGTTGGATAATTTCTTCTTGTTCACCAAGTATCCGGGACTCGACCCGGAGGTTTCCTCCACGGCTACCAGCGGTATGGGCGTGGATTACGGAAATTATCCCACAACGAAGAAGGTGGTGTTCGGTTTATCAGTTACATTTTAAATAATAAATAGAAGAAATATGAAAAGAAAATATATCTTGTCCGGACTGTTGGCGTGTGCACTTACATTTTCCGCATGCGATGTCGATTTGCTGGATATTCCCCAGAAAGGTGTAGAGAATGAAGAGAATTATTATCAGACGGATGAACAGTGTGAGTCTGCCATGCTGCTGTCTATGCGTCCTGGCGGAATGCTTATTCCGGGCGTGGTGAGAAAGCCTCGCAGTATGCCAACGGTTTCTTCCTGAAAAATTTCTTGGCAGACGATTTCAATTCGGGTGGTGCCCGCTCCGACCAGGTGTATGCGCAGGAGATATACGAAAGTGCGATAGTGGCCACGAACGGTTGGGTGGAAAACTATTATAAGAGGTTGTATGCCACGATTTATCTGGCCAATCTGGTGATTGAGCGGTTCGATGCCGCTGAAAGTGAAGTGAAGGCAAGAAACATTGCCGAGGCCAAATTCTTCAGAGCCATCTGCTATTTCGAACTGACCACTTTGTGGGGGACTCCTCCTTTGGTAGATAGGGTATTGAAGAATTCGGAAGAGTATAAGGTGCCCAACTCCACTGCCGAACAGTTGTGGAAATTCATGGAGACAGACCTTACGGAAGCTATAACTTCCGGGAAACTCACTTCGAAAACGAGTTTGGAAGACAGGGACGGGGGAACCCGCGCCACGTTGGAGGCTGCCCGCTGCTTGTTGGGAAAGATTTATCTGTATCAGGAGAAATATGCCGATGCCAAAAGTGAGTTGGAGAAGGTCATTTCTTCCGGCAAATATGATTTGATAGCCGATGTCAGCACATTCTATCATCGCCTCTGCCGGCTGCAAGGAGTATGTGCTGGAGTGTGTGCGCCATTACGACCCTTCCAACATGTATTCTCAGGAGGGCTGGTTCGGCATCTTGGCCAATTGGGGATTCGGCTATGGCTTTATAGCCGGTCCGGAAGCGTCCATGCACTATAAGTTCAACACTACCAGCGGTTACAGCTACTTCAATCCGTCGAAGTCTTTGTACGATGCCTTTGTGGCTGAGGAGGGTGCCGACGGGTATCGCTTGAATGCCTGGATCAGGACCTGGGAGCAGGTGATTGCCATGAACATTGCGGTGAACACGACTACCAACAAATATGCCAGCGAAGGCTATTTCCGTCTGAAATGGCTGGCAAGCACCGATGACGAATTTGTAGGGTATTGGTGTGGAAACCAGAGCAATACTCCGGTCATCAGATATGCGGATGTGTTGCTGATGGCTGCCGAGGCTTGCCTCCAGGCGGGAGACCAAGCCGGTGCCGACGAATATCTGGGCAGAGTGCGCGACAGGGCCCGTCTTCCCAGAAAGAGTCATGTGACGCTTTCCGATATAAAGCTGGAGCGCCGCTTGGAACTTGCTATGGAAGGCATGCGCTTCCAGGACCTGAAGCGTTGGGGGATGCTCCGGCGGTATTGGCGGATAAAGGGAAAAAGTTACCGACTTTCCAGATTGTACCTGACCCGAATAATGACCTCACTACGGCGGCAGGCATCTACAACGCCCGTTATACGACCAAAACCACCTATGTCGATAATGAAAAGTCGTTGGCGGGTTGGACTCCCAATCGCGACGAGTGGCTGCCGTTTCCTGAAAATGAATTGGAGGTGAACAGCAACCTGAAACAGAATCCCGGTTATTGATTTATCCTGAGAAATTCACAATTCGGTTTAACTATATAAAGAAGAAAAACATGAAAAGAAACTTAGTGATATTTGCCCTGCTGTTTGTTTGTATGGCTATAGGGGCGCAAACGGTATTCAAGAATGAAGAGGTAGAGGTTTCCTTGTTGAAAGAGAAGACTTGGGTATTTTCCACTTGGGACTATACTACCATGTATCTGATAGAGGGCGAAGACAAGGCCGTGCTGATTGATACCGGCACGCGTTGTGCGGATTTGGATAAGATTGTGGGACAGATAACCGGGAAACCGCTGGAAGTAATCGTCACCCACATGCACCCCGACCATGCCGGCTGCATCAAGTATTTCGATAAAGTATGGATGCATCGGGCCGATACGGTGCTGGTGCCCCAGCATGCGGCGGATTATCAAGGAGAATTCCTCTATATGGAAGAAGGACAAGTGTTCGACTTGGGTGGACGCAAGCTGGAAGTGGCATGGATGCCCGGGCATACGCCCGGCTCGGTGGTACTCCTGGACAAGGCAAACGGAGACTGTTATTCGGGTGATGCGTTCGGCTCGGGTGAAGTATGGCTGCAGTGTGTGCCGATGTCTCCCATCGCCACTTTCCATGAGTCGTGTTGCCGTATGGAAAAGCTCATGAAGGAAGGGCACATCAAGGATATCTGGTGCGGACATTATCCTTATCTGAAATCTTCTTTGCCGCTGGCTATATTCAGACGATGATACGTATTTCCCACAGGCTGATGAATGGAGACCAGGAAGGTTCGGAACCTTATTCCAACTATTTCATCAAGATGCCTCCCACTGCGAGGAAGTTGGCCGAAGGCCGGGCGATGATTGTATATGATTCGACTAATATTCCGGAAGCCCGGTAACACACATGGCTATTCCTCTCTCACTTTAAGGCGTAGTCCTTGTATGCACGAGATGTGCATCTCGTGCATACAAGGGCCGGCTGTTAAAAGCATGAGGTTATACCTTCACTCCTGAAAGGCATAACCCTCATACAACAAGCCAAGTAGCCCGTCCTTCTATTTGCCGTATTCGCTCGGACTCACTCCGAACTGCTTCTTGAAGCTCTTCGAGAAGTGGGACAGCGTGCTGAATCCCGTCATGTCCGCAATTTCCGAGACGGTATGTTTCCCTTCCGTTATCAGTTCGGCGGCACGGTTCAGCTTGTATGTCTTGAAGAAGGTGCTGGGGCTTTCGCCGGTCAGTCCTTTTACTTTATAGTAGAACTTGGTGCGTGATATTCTCAGCAGCTCGGTCATGCGGGCAATATCCAGTTCGGGGTTGGAGAGCTCGCTCTCCATCAGGTGGTAGAGTTCGGTCATGAAGACGTTGTCTTGCGGGGAGAGGATGTTCTCTTCTATCTTGTCCGTCTGCGTGGCCTTTCCCAGCATGTTGCGCGCTTTCTCGCGGTTCTTGAGCAGCGACTTGACGAGCGCCAGCAGGTAGGCAGGGTCGAAAGGCTTGGTCACGTAGCGTCGGCTCCCGTGTCCAGTCCTTCCACCTGGTTTTCCACGGTGCTTTGGCCGTAACCAGAATCACGGGCAGGTGGCAGAGTTGCAAGTCCTCCTTTATCTCCCGGCAGAGCTGGTAACCGTCCTTGCCGGGCATCACCACGTCACTCAGAACCAGGTCGGGTGACTCCTCATGCAGCGCCTTCAGCGCATCGTCGGCATTGAAGCGGCAGATTACCTTGTAGTGGGCGGAGAGGAGGGTGCGCAGGTAGTGTGCCACTTCGGTGTCGTCGTCCACCACCAGCAGGGTGGGTTGCTTCTCGCCGGTGCCGGTCTTGTTCTCGGCAGGCTGCGAGGCGGCGGCCAGCGGGAAGGCTTCCGACTGGTTGCTCTGTTCCGTTGCCCGTTCGTCTTCGGCATACGCGGCGTCGTTCACGGGCAGGACGAAGGTGAACACGGCGCCGCTTCCCTCTTCGGACTGGCTGGCTTTCAGTTGCCCGTGGTGCAGTACGGCCAGGCTGCGGGCGTAGTACAGGCCGATGCCCGTTCCCCAGTTGTAGGTACCTTCGGCTTGGTTGCCTATCTGGTAATAGCGTTCGAATATCTTCTCTATCTTGTCTTCGGGGATGCTCTGTCCCGTGTTGGCCACGGACACTTTGACGTACTGCGTGATGCGCCCGTCGGCGGACAGGCCGAAGAGCCGCGCGGCTTTCTCACGGTCTATTACGTCGAAGCCGACACTGATTTTACCGCCTTGGGGCGTGAACTTCAGGGCATTGGACATTAGGTTGTTGAATATCTTTTCCACCTTGTCCTCGTCCAGCCACATCAGGAAGGTGTCTTCCAGTCCGTAGGTGTTCAGGTCGATGCCCTTGTCGTCGGCGTTCACCCGGAAGATGCCCACCTGGCGTTGCAGGCAGGCGATGAGGTCGGCGCGCTTCACTTGCAGGCGCAGGGTGTCGTTCTCCAGCTTGTTGAAGTCCATCATCTGGTTGACGAGCCTCAGCATGCGGTTCACGCTGCGTTGCACGATGTGCAGCAGGTTCTTGTCCGCACCCTCTATCCGCGGATTGGCGCAGAGCTGGTTCACGGGACCGGAAATCATGGTGAGCGGTGTGCGGAACTCGTGCGAGACGTTGGCGAAGAAGCTCATGTTCATCCGGTTCACCCGTTGCTCCTGCTCTTTCTCCAGGCGGGCGCGGCGGGCGGCCTCCTTTTCGGCGCGGACGCGGAGCAGGGCACGCAGGAAGAGAAGGGCGAGGGCGGTTGCCAACAAGAAGTAGATGCAGTAGGCCCACCACGTGCGCCAGGGGGCCGGATATACGCGGATGCGGATGGAGTTCTCGGCCTCCACGATGCTCCGGTCGTTGTTGGTGATTTTCACGTGGAACACATACTCTCCGGCAGGCAGGTTGGCGTAGTAGGCCTCGTGGTTGTTGCGGGCGTCTACCCAGTAGTTGTCGAAACCCTCCAGGTGGTATTGGTAGTGCACTCGTCCGTACTCGCTGTAGTTCAGGGCAGAGAAGGAGATGCTGAAACTGTTCTGGTCGTGCTCCAGGTGTATGTCGGGGCAGTAGGAGAGGTGCTTGCCGATGGTTCCTCCGTGCAATTGCGGACGTATCAGCTTGTTGTGTATCTTCAGGTCGCTGAACAGCAGCGGGATGTTGCGCTTGATGGGCACGTCGATGGGGTTGAAGAGCGTGAGCCCGTGCGTGCCGCCGAATGCCAGCGTCCCGTCGGGCAGACGGCACGAGGCGCGGTCGTAGAACTGGTTTCCGCCTATGCCGTCGGCGGCATAATAGTTGGTGAAGCGTCCGGCTGTCCGGTCATATTTGCTCAGTCCGTATTGGGTGCTTATCCAGAGGTTGCCTTGCAGGTCTTCCTCGATGCCCGATATGTCGAGGCAGGAGGTGCCGGGCATGGGTGTCATCCGTCCCGTTTCGGGATGGTAGCACATCAGCGTTGCCTACGGTACCTATCCAGAGAATGCCGTACGTGTCTTTGTACAAGGCCGTGGGGACGAATACGGAGCGGCGTATGCAGGCTTTCAGGTCCTCTTCCGCGATGTCCGCTGTGCCCGTCTCCAGGTTTTCGATGTCGATATGCTTGATGGTTGGTAGAAGCCCGTCACCATCAGCCGGCGGTTATCCATCATCGCCAGGCCGGGCACGAAGGTGAACCCCTCGAAGAGCTTCATCGCCTCGAATTCCTTCTTGCCGGGGCGCAGGGCATAGACGTTGACCGTGGCGGTGCTATCCAGATGGTTCCGTCGGGCGACTGGGCGATGGACATGGGCAGGAAAATCCGGTGCCGTTCCTCTATCTTCAGCTGCCCGTCGGGCGTGTAGCGGGCTTTCAGCACTTCGCTGTCGGTGCTTGTCATCCAGAGGTTGTTGTCGCTGTCCACCATCAGCTGGTTCACGTAGATGGCTTTCTGTTTCTCTTGCCCCCAGAACGTTTCGGGGTCGATGTGCCTGATTTCGCTGCTCTTCGTGTCATACACGTAGATGCCGTCCATCAGGGTGGAAATCCACAGCTTGTGGTCCTTGCCGGCGCTTAGCGACACCACGGACTTGTTGTTCAGCTCGGAGCGCAGGTAGTTGTCGTTGTTGAACCGCTCCTTGTAGTGGTAGCACACGGTGTACCCCTGGTCCACGGAGCTATCCAAAGGTTCTGCTGCGAGTCGGTGAACATCCGGCTGATTCGGAAGCGGGGCATCTCGAAGGGGAATCCGTTCTCGCCCTGGCGGGTCACGCTGCCGGTGCCCGGGTTGTAGTAGAACATGCCGTGTCTGGCGGTGTTCAGCAGCAGGCCGTTGTTGCCGTAGGGGTGTATGTAGTCGATGTCGGCGTTGCACAGCGTGGTGTTTCGGGCGATGGGCTGCGGCAACGGCTTGAAGCTGCGCGTGCGGGTGTCGAAGATGCTGAGGGTGTGGTTGCCGGTTATCCACAGCTCGTTGTTGTGCAGGTACGAGTAGTAGGGATAGCCGCTGAGGGCGACAGACTCTTTCAGCTGCAGTAGATAGGTCGTAGCAGCGGAGCCCGGTGGAGGTCATTACCCAGAGGTTGTTGTCGGGGGCGATGTGGCACTGTGCGTAGAAGGTATTTCCGGTGCAGATTTCGGGCAGCACGCAGGTAATCTTTTCCTCCCGGGGGTGGTAGGCGTAGAGCTGGAAGCCGGTGCTGAGGAAGATGCGCCCGTTGCGGTCTTCCAGAATCTGCCTCACGTTCTTGTTGTCGGCCTCGATGGGGATGATGCGGAAGTTGTCCTTGTCGGTGTATAGGCACACGCCGTTCACGGTGCCCACCCAGAAGCGGTTCTTCGAGTCGCGCAGCAGGTGGGTAATCTGGTTGTCGGGCAGTCCCAGCGAGTCGTCGGTGCAGAAGTACTGGTGGTAGTCGTGCACGTTGTTCTTGTTCAGCCCGCGGAACGTGCCTATCCATATATGGCCTTGCGTGTCTTCGGCTATGGCGGTGACTTTCTGGTTGGAGAGGTCGTTGGCTATGACGGGGCTTTCGATTTCGGCATCCCGGTTTTCGGGTAAAGGCTCTTTGGCATCGCATGCCGACAGGCAGACGGCATACAGAATTCCGGCCAGCAGGCGGAACAGGGTGCGGAGGATTTTCCGGTTAGACAAGGTCATATTAAAAGGTTTTGAATGATGTGCGAAAATAAGGATAAAAAATTGAATATAAGTTGCTTTGCAGCATGTTTTGAACAAAAAGGCAAACATTTGAACCTATGGGCAAGCGCTTTTAAACCTCTGGGCAAATCCTTTTTACATGCCGGCCAGCCTCTCCGGCGCAATCGGCGTAATATTGCAACCGGAAAAAGTGAACAAGTGAACAACTTGTCAACTCGTTCGCTGAAAGCAAGTCAAAGACAAATTATCAACTTAAAAAAACGAGATATAACCATGAAAAGACAACCTTTATCCATGCTTGCGTTGGCCTCCCTGCTGATTCTATCCTCTTGCGGACAGACAGCGGGCGTGAAGACCGCCGGCGCGCAACAAGCCACGGGCGAAATCATCGCCTCTTCCGAGACCGCCGTCGCCCAGACCGAATCGGGCAAAGTGGAGGATTCCTGCAAGACGGTATCTATATATATAAAGGTATTCCCTACGCCAAGGCAGAGCGCTTCATGCCGCCCCAGCCTGCCGACAAATGGGAAGGCGTGCGCAGCAGCCGCATGTTCGGTCCCACCTGCCCCCAGGCGGTGCGTATGGGCTGGGGTGCCGACGAGCACGCTTTCGCCTTCCACTGGGACGACGGCTATCCCGGCGAAGACTGCCTGCGGGTCAACATCTGGACTCCGGGCCTGAACGACGGCAAGAAGCGTCCCGTCATGGTGTGGCTTCACGGCGGCGGCTATGCGGCAGGCAGCGGACAGGAACTTCCCTCCTACGACGGTTTCAACCTTGCCAAGAAAGGTGATGCGGTGGTAGTCACGCTCAACCACCGTCTCAACGTCCTCGGCTTCCTCGACCTTTCCGCCTACGGCGACAAATACGCCAAATCCGGCAATGCCGGCCTGCTCGACCTCGTGGCAGCACTTCAATGGGTAAACAAGAATATAGCCGCGTTTGGCGGCGACGCACAGAACGTAACGATTTTCGGACAGTCGGGCGGCGGCGGAAAGGTTTCCACATTGCTTGCCACTCCATCTGCAAAAGGCTCTACCACAAGGCCATCGTTCAGAGCGGCTCCATGCTTCGCACGATGGATGCCAAGTATTCACGTCGCATCGGCGCTGCGTGATGGACGAGTTGGGATTGAAAGCCTCGCAGATAGACGAGCTGCAGAAGATGCCTTACGAACGGCTGCTTGCTGCCGGTGAGAAAGCCGTTGCCAAGGTGAAGGCCGAGGTTGAGAAAGAGAATGGCATCTCTACCTTCATCTTCGGATGGGCGCCACTGTGGATGGCGACGTGCTGCCCGCACAACCTTTCGACCCGCAGCGCCTGCACAGAGCAAGGACGTGCCCGTGATGATAGGAACCACCTTGCACGAGTTCACCATGAGCACCTACGTGCCCGCTTTCCGCACCATCACCAAAGAAAAAGCCGTGGAATTCCTGAAACAACGCTACGGTGACCGCACGGACGACTTCCTCGCCGCCTTCGAGAAGGCTTACCCCGGCTACCGGCCCAAGGATTTGGTGGATGTGGATTTCGTATTCCGTCCCGGTGCGGTGGAGCAAGCCAGACTGAAAGCTGCACAGCAGGGTGCTCCGGTCTATATGTACATGTTCGCCTGGGAATCTCCGGTGCTCGATGGCATGTTCCGCAGCACGCACTGCATGGAGATACCTTTCGCCTTCAACAATGCCGTACTTCATGCTTCCATGACGGGCGGTGGCGCCGAAGCGCAGGCCCTGGCCGAGAAGATGAGCGGTGCCTGGCTGAACTTCGCCCGCACGGGCAATCCCAATGCAGAGGGCCTGCCCCAGTGGGATGCCTATACCGAAGAAGGAGGAGCCACGATGTTCTTCAACAACCGTTGCGAGGTGAAGCACCACCACGACAAGGAACTGCTGGAGGTGGTACGGGCGTTCCCTACACGGGGATTCTGAGGCTTTCCGATGCAGAACCGAATTGTTGGCTTTAAATAATAGAGCCGGTCCGGTGAACGGTTTCCCCATTCATCGGACCGACATTAAAACAACTCAATATTATGGCAAAAACATTTACCAAACTGGTCAGCCTCGTGGCATACGACGCCACGCTGACCGAGCGCACAGACGATTTCTATCTTCGTGCCAAAACCATGCCCGACACCGTGAGCCTGCGCGACATCGCAGCCGAGGTGGCCACGCGGCTGAACCGTAACGAAGACGAAATCTTCGCTGTCCTCAACGATGCCGAACGTGTCAAGGCCGATGCCGTGGCAAGTTCCTACATCGTTTCCACTCCCACAGCCCTGATGCGCCCCTGCGCCGGTGGCACGGTACTGAAAAGCGACCTTTCGCAGGCCATCGACCGCAAGAAGGTAAAGGTGTATGCCACGCTCAGCATGGGGCCGCTGCTCCGCACGGAGATGGAAGGCTGCCGTGTGGAACTCTTCACCCAGCCTGCGTGGTAGGGCCGTTGCTGAACGGGTGCCGTGGCGCAGACCCGTGCCGCCGATGGAACGGTTTCCACCCGTGCGCCGCAGGCAGGAAAGAACATCCGCCTGACCGGTCGCAACATCAAGCTGGCAGGTGCGGACGCTTCCGTGGGCGTAACGTTCACCTCGGTGGAAACGCCTTCGAAGAAGGTGTTCGTCCCCCTGGAAGATGTGACGGTGAACGAGCGAAGCAGCTTATTTTCGTCCTCCCCGCAGGGGTTACCGACGGGTTGTGGCGTGTGAAGATTTGTACCCAGTATGCAGCGGCGGTCACAATGTGGTGAAACCGCGTGTCTATGAGCTGGACGAGCTATGGGCGTAGGCTCCGCCTATCAGGTGCCGGACAGCGGTTCCGGCAGCGGAAGCGGGGACAGCGGCTCCGGTGAGGACGGCGACCAGAACGAATATCCTTTGGGATAACCTGACGAGGGGGCACGTTGCCCCGCTGACGGGGGCGGCGTTGCTTTGCTGACGTGGGAATGTAATACGGTTGGTGTCAACCCTATTAATAACCATCGACTTGTAACCAATAATGTAACTATAAATCTAATTTTAAACTAACTAAAATGAAACGAATCATGAATCAAGCAGCCCGAAAGAGACTTGCCGCTATGGCACTCTTTCTCTTAATCTGCCTTCCTTTCTCTCTGGCACAAGCCCAGACCGTGAAAGTGACCGGCAAGGTGACTGACAACCTGAATGAACCGATGATTGGTGTAAGTATCGTAGAGAAAGGTACTACCAACGGTTGTATTACCGATATTGACGGTAATTATACATTGAATGTGAATCAGGGAGCGACAATCATTTTCTCTTACATCGGCTACGTAACCCAAGAGAAACAAGCCGTTGCCGGTGTGATGAACATTGTCTTGAAAGAAGACAGCGAGACGCTGGACGAAGTGGTGGTAGTAGGTTACGGTGTGCAGAAGAAAAGCTCCGTGACAGGAGCCATTTCGCAGGTGAAGGCCGAAGACATGCAAAACCGTACTATCAGTGATGCTTCACAAGCCTTGCAGGGTAAGACAGCCGGTGTGCAGTTGATTACGACTTCTGCCGCTCCGGGTTCCTCACCTACGGTACGTGTGCGCGGTTATTCGTCCAATGCGGCTTCCAGTCCGCTTTATGTGGTGGATGGCGTACGCATGAGCAGCATTGCCGGTATCGACCCCAATGACATTGCCAGTATGGAAGTGCTGAAAGATGCTGCTTCCGCTGCTATCTATGGTGCTGAGGCCGGTAACGGTGTTATCCTTATATCAACAAAGAAAGGTAAAGCCGGACAAGGAAAAATTACGTATGACTTCCAGCTTTCCACGCAATCCATTGCCCGTATGCCCAAGTTGCTTAATGCAGAAGAATACGTTGATTACATGTCGGAAAGCAGTGCTTTCGACCCCAATTTCATAAAAGCCAATTGGGATGGAAAGACCAGTACGGACTGGCTGGATATTGCCTTTGAAAATTCATTGATGATGAAGCATAACTTGGCTTTTGCCGGAGGTGGCGAGCAGGGCAATTATTATTTGTCGCTGACTTATCTGGACAATGACGGTATTGTAAAAGGGAAAGACGATGTTTACCAACGTATGACGCTACCATTAATGCCGAATACAACATAAAGCCTTGGTTGAAGGTAGGTACGACAAACCAGATTGAGAAGTATAACACCCGTGGCGTATCTACGCAGAATGCGTATGGTAGCTTCCTGCAATCCGTTCTGATGATGGATCCCTTGACTCCTGATACTTACGCACCCGATAAATTGCCTGCCCACATGCAGAACGCTTTGAATCAGGGCAGCACATTGTTGCAGGACGAGAACGGCAATTATTATGCCTCTTCTCTTTTCTATGAAGGTGAAAACTACCATCCTACTGTGATGCGTAAGAGCACCATTGGCCGTAACAGCGGATTCAATGTCAATGGTTCTATCTATGCGGATTTCACACCTATCAAAGGCTTTACCTTTACTTCTCGTTTCGGTTATCGTTTGGGAGCACTCGCTCTGCCAACACAAGCCTGCCTTTCTATGGCAATTCGACCCAAAGACGTGACTATGTAAGTATCAATAGTCAGTCTGCTACAAGCATTTACTATCAGTGGGAAAACTTTGCCAATTATGTGAAGTCATTCAACGGTCATACCATCAATGCCATGTTGGGTATGTCGTTCCAGGAATCTTCTTACGACTATGTAAAGGGATCTCTCGATCCGGATGGTGAACATGCCGTACTTCAGAACAATCCGTTATTCTTTTATCTGAATTACGCTGCTTCCTCAGCAGTCAAAGGTCTGAATGGTGAAAAGACCCGTTCTGCCAAAATGTCTTACTTCGGTCGTGCAAGCTATGACTACATGGGTCGCTACATGGCGCAATTCTCCTTGCGTGCCGATGCAGCCGATATGTCGCAATTGCCTGTTACGAACCGTTGGGGTTACTTCCCCGCAGTCTCTTTGGGATGGACGGTTTCAGAAGAAAAGTTCTTTGAGCCTGTAAAGGAAAGTGTCAATAGCTTGAAGTTGCGTGCCAGCTGGGGACAGAACGGTAGCCTTTCCGCATTGAGCGGTTATGCCTATAGCACGGATATGGCTTCCAGCGGCATTTATCCGTTGACTGGCGGCAATGGCTTTACTACCGGAGTAAATCCTGCTTCATTGGGTAACGATGAATTGAAGTGGGAAACTTCCGAACAGATTGACTTTGGTTTGGATGCTCGCTTTTTGCGTGACCGCTTGACCTTCAGTGTGGACTATTATGAAAAGAAGACGAAAGATTTGTTGGTTTTAGATACAAAACCTTCTCTCAGTATCGGTGGAAAGACTTCTCCGATGAATGCCGGTAACGTAAGCAATAAAGGTTGGGAATTTGAACTGGGCTGGCGCGATAATATCAAGGATTTCAGCTACAGCATTCGTGCTAACCTGGCTACGTTGAAGAATGAAGTAACTTATCTTGACCCTTCGCAACCTCGTCTGAATGGAGCTTCTTTCCATACTTACCAGCTCAGTTTCTTTGAGAAGGGATATCCGGTGTACTATTTCCGTGGCTATCAGTTCAATGGTTTGGACGAGCAAGGCAATCCTACTTTCAAAGACCTTGATAACAGTGGCGGCCTCAACGAAGGTGACTTGACTTACATTGGCGATGCTATTCCTGACTTCACGTATGGTATAACCTTGACGGCAGCTTACAAGGGACTTGACCTGACAATATTCGGTACTGGTTCACAAGGTAACGATATTTTTCATTGTTACTATCGTCCCGATTATAAGACAAGTAACCGCCTGAAAGAGGTTTGGTATGATAATCATTGGTCTGCCAACAATCCAACCGGTACGAAGCCTTTGGCAAATGCCAACAATATAGACCAATACATTCAGTCGGATGCCATGGTTTATGATGCTTCTTTCTTCCGTATCAAGCAGATTCAGTTGGGTTATACTTTGCCGAAATCATTGTTGAAGAAAGTGTTTATCAATAACATGCGCCTTTATTGTTCACTCGATGATTTTATCACTTTCACTAAATATCCCGGTTTCGACCCAGAATCTTCAGCTAACGCTACTACAGGCATGGGTATTGATATGGGCGGTTATCCTGCTTCCAAGAAAGTGGTGCTTGGCTTCAATATAGAATTCTAACTTTTAAATTTAATGTATAAAACAATGAAAGCAACACATTATATATATGTACTTTTTGCAGCCTTGTTCACTTTGGTATGTGCCGGTTGTGAAGATCGCTTGAATATTGAAAAGCATGGTAGTTTGGGAGGTCCTGAAAATTACTACCAAACTGACGAGGAAGCTGAGGCTGCCGTGGCTTCTATGCTTATCTCTTGGCGTGATATGTATTCTAACTGGTTTTATGTAAAAAACTGTCTTTCTGACGATGCCTATACGGGCGGTGGCTCTCGTGGTGATAATGCTATGATGGAGCAGTTGAATGAATTTACGTTCTTTACGGATAACGGTTTGATTTCTGGTTTGTATTCCGGGCTTTATGCTGTGGTTTATAAAGCCAATCTGATTATAGAGAATGTCACAGGAGATTCATCGGTCATGAGACGTGCCGTAGCTGAGGCAAAATTCTATCGTGCATGGGCTTATTTTGAGTTGGTGACTTTGTGGGGGAATGCGCCTTTGGTGGATCACTTATTGGCTCCGTCTGAGTATCATGTAAGCAACAGCACGCCTGAAGCTTTGTGGGCTTTTGTGGAACAGAATCTTGAAGAGGCTATTTCTTCAGGGGCTTTGCCTTCCAAAGCTAATGTGGACGATGCGGATGCTACTTCACGTGTTACGCTTGAAACTGCTAAAGCTTATCTTGGCAAAGCTTATCTTTTCCAAGGTAAATATTCTGATGCTGCTACTGTTTTGGACGAAGTCATTGATTCTAAGAAATATGAGTTATATCAAGGCAGCTTTGACATGTTGGGACATGCTGTGACCAACAATTGTAGTGAATCTATGCTTGAAGTGCAACGTCGCAAAAACAGCGAACAAGCTTGGAATCAGTTCGTTCAATTCTATATCATGTTGGGCTGGCGTACAAGTCACATGTCATACGGCCCCAAGGCATTGTTTGAAGAAGGCATTGCAATGGTACTTATGGATTTTTCAATCCTACTAAGTCATTGTATGACGCTTTTGTTGAAAGAGAAGGCGTGGACGGTTATCGTCTGAAAAGTACGATGCGTACTTACGAACAAATGAATGAAGTGGAAATGGCTATCAATCCGGGTCTTTATTTAGTTGGTAACGAAGGTTATTTCTTTTGGAAAACCCGTCTTTTGGGCTCAGACAACATTATCGACCAAAGTTGGTTCCAAAGTCTTCAATATACTAACCTGCGTGTGATGCGTTATGCCGAAGTATTACTCATGGCCGCTGAGGCTCATGTAATGGGTGGTGGCTCTGCCGACAAGGCTGTGAAGTATATTAATGAAATCCGTACTCGTGCCAAGCTTGCCCCACTTTCTTCCGTGACATTGGATGATGTGAAGAAGGAGAAACGTCTGGAACTCTGTTTGGAGAGTGTCCGATTCCAAGATTTGGTTCGTTGGGGGGATGCAAAAGCTGTGTTGGGTGAGCAAGGTAAGTTTATTCCGGCTTATGGATATTTCCCGAAAATTGATCCTTCCACAGGTGAAGTGATGAAGGATGCTCAAGGTAATCCGATATTTGAATTTAAATTGGAACCGGAAAATACCAAAAATTCTGTATATGGCTTCCAAGACAAACACATGCTGTTGCCTATTCCTTACACAGAATTGAATGTGAATCCCAATATCAAGCAAAATACAGGTTGGTAATTCTAATAAAACATGAAAAGATTCTTAACTCCCCTTTTCACCTTTTGCGTGGCGCTGGCTGTGAATGCACAGCCGGTGCCCGCCACCGGTTCGCCCGTGCTGCGTGCCGACAACATTGACGAAGTGGTCAGTGCCCTGACCCTCGAAGAGAAGGTGCACCTCGTCATCGGTTGCGGCATGTCGATGGGCAGTGACTCCAAGTTCCCCGGTACTGCCGGACGTACCTACGACATTCCCCGCCTGGGCATCCCATCGGCTTTCCTTGCCGACGGACCGCACCGCCTGGCGATGGCTTCCAAACGGGAATTCGACAGCCGCACCTATCACGCCACCGAATTCCCCTCGAGCACCACGGTGCAGCTACGTTCGATCCCGATGCCGCCTACCGTGTAGGCCAGGCTCTGGGCACCGAAGTGAAAGACTACGGTATGGACGTGCTCCTCGCCCCCGGTGTCAACCTGATGCGTAACGCCCTCTGCGGACGAAACCACGAGTATTATGCCGAAGACCCCGTGCTGGTGGGCAAGATAGCCGCCGCCTACATCAACGGCATCCAGAGCGAAGGTACCGGCACCTGCCTGAAGCACTTCGCCGTGAACAACCAGGAAACCAACCGCAACAACAACGACTCCCGACTGACGCAGCGCCCCTTGCGCGAGCTTTATCTGAAATGCTTCGAGATAGCCGTCAAGGAGGCTCAGCCCTGGAGCGTGATGACCGCTACAACAAGGTGAACGGCAAATACACCTGCGAAGACCGCGAACTGACCGAAGATATCCTCCGCAATGAATGGGGATTCAAGGGACTGGTGATGTCCGACTGGAATGCCGGAAAAGATGCCGTGACTTCCATCGCGGCAGGTAATGACATGTTGCAGCCGGGGCAGGAACGCCAGTACAACGCCATTCTGGAAGCCGTGAAGAACGGCACGCTGGATGAGGCGCTCCTCAACCTCAGCGTGAAGCGTGTGCTGGAGTTTGTGGTGAAGAGCCACACCTTCTCCGGTTACAATTATCCCAACGAGACCGACCTCAAAGCCCATGCGCAAGTGGACCGCCGGTAGGTGCCGAGGGCATCGTGCTGCTGGATAACAAGAATGCGCTGCCTATGGCTGCCGGCATCAGGAAGGTAGCCCTTTACGGCACTACTTCCTACGACATGGTTCCTGCCGGTATGGGATTCGGCAGTACGGGCTTCGGCTACTACACGGTGTCTATGGTAGAAGGCTTGCGCAATGCGGGCTATACGGTAGATAAGGATTTGTTGAACCGCTACAAGAAGCACATGGCCGACGAGCAGAAACGCCTCTTCCCCCACGGTCGCCCTCCTTTCGCGTTTACTCCGCTGCCCCGTGCCGAAGAGTTCCTGCCCACTGCCGAGGAACTGGCCGCGCAAGTGAAAGCCAACGACATCGCCGTGCTTACGCTGGGACGTGTCAGTGGTGAAGGCTGCGACCGCCGTGTGGAAGATTTCCTCTTGAAGGAGAACGAACTGGCTCTGATAAAGCAAGTGTCTGCCGCCTATCGTGCCGCAGGCAAGAAGCTGGTGGTGGTTCTCAACATCTGCAGCCCCGTGGAGACCGCTTCATGGAAAGAACTGGCAGATGCCTTGGTATGCGCTTTCCAGCCCGGGCAGGAAGTGGGCAACTGCATTGCCGACGTGTTGACGGGTAAGGTGAACCCCAGCGGCAAGCTGCCCATGACGTTTGCCGTGAAGTATGGCGACGCGCCGTCGGATGCCAATTTCCCCTTCGACTATGAGTCAAGATGCCGTCGTTCGCCATGGGTACCGGCATGAACTTCAAGTCCGACAAGAAAGAGGAGAAGCCGAAAGAGCCGGAACGCAACGTCGATTTCACCCTCTACGAGGAGGGCATCTACGTGGGTTACCGTTACTTCGATACCTTCGGTAAAGAGGTATCTTACCCCTTCGGCCACGGGCTGAGCTATACCACCTTTGAATATGCGGTGGAAGAGGCTGCCATCGACGGTGACCGCTGCCGCATGAAGGTGAGCGTGAAGAACACCGGCAAGGTGGCAGGCCGTGAAGCCGTGCAGCTCTATGTCAAGGCTCCCGAGGGCGGCATGGACAAGCCCGCCAAGGAACTGAAAGCCTTCGGCAAGACCCGCCTGCTGAAACCCGGTGAGAGCCAGACCCTGACATTGGAGTGGAACGTGATGGACATGGCCTCCTTCAACGAGAAAAGCAGCTCTTGGGAGTTGGCCAAGGGTGAATATCAATGGATGGCTGCCGCCTCTTCGGCCGACGTGCGTTGCACCACGGTGCAGAAGGTGGCAAAGGCACGCAAGCAGAAAGTGCACGATGCCATGCGGGCACAAGTGCCGGTGGCTGTGCATCCCATGGTGAAGAGATGAGGTGTGCATATACATCACCTGAAAAAACTGATATATATCAATCCGTTTTAGAATGGAAAGCACTTATTTTGTAGTACATTTTTAAAATCTATGCCATGAAAAGATTGATACTTTCTCTTTTTGCCGTCTGCTCGTTGTGGATGGCAAATGCACAGAATCCTGCATGGGGACCACAAAGCAAGGTCGTGACCGACAGCATCTACAGCACGGTGCTGAAGACGCACCGCGCCTATACCATCTATCTGCCTCAGAGCTATGACAAGGAGGCAGACAGGAAGTATCCCATTCTCTACCTGCTGCACGGCATGTCGGGGGTGAATACCAGCTGGTTTACGGACCAGCGTGTGAAGGACGTGATGGACCAGTTGACGGCATCGGGCGAGGCGTGCGAGATGATTATCGTCAGCCCCAACGCCGGAGGCAATCCGGCCACGTGCTGGAACGGCTACTTCAACATGCCGGGATGGGCTTACGAGGATTTCTTCTACAAGGAGTTCATGCCCTATATCGAGAAGACCTACCGTGTGGTGGGCGACCGTCAGCATCGTGCCGTTGCGGGCCTTTCGATGGGTGGAGGCGGAACCACGAGCTACGCGCAGCGCTATCCCGACCTCTATTGTGCGGCATACGCATGAGTGCCTTGATGAACATCCCCGTCAGTGGTGAGGCGGCGGGAAAAGACCCCGACCCCACAAACAAGATGGCTGTGCTGACCCGTTCGGTGCAGGAGCATAGTTGCATCAAGTATGTGCTGGAGGCTGATGAGGCCCGTAAAGCTGCTCTGCGCACCGTGCAGTGGTTTGTGGATTGCGGTGACGATGATTTCCTGCTCGACCGTAACATCGAGTTCTTCCAGGCGATGCGCAATGCGGCATTCCTTGCCAGTTCCGCGTGCGCGACGGAGGGCACACCAGTGAATACTGGCATTCGGCATTGTATATGTGTTTGCCTTTTGTGAGCCGGTGCTTTGAGAAATGAGATTTGATTCCCTTCAACTTTCTCCAACTCCTTAAACAATTAAAATGATTATGAAGAAATTTACACTTTTATTTACTTTGTTGCTGATGTGTGCAATGAGCTTTGCGCAACAAGCCTTGTGGGGCGGTGCTCCGGTAGTTTCGCCGGAGATTCACGATGACAATACGGTCACTTTCCGCCTGAAGGCGCCGAAAGCCGTGAAGGTGCAGTTGACGGGTGACTTCCTGCCGCCGCACACCATCCAGACACCGAGGGGCGAGTATGACGCTCCGGGCATCGTCGATATGAAGGAGGGCAAGGACGGCGTGTGGGAATATACCACTGCCGAACCGCTGAAACCCGAACTTTATGGCTATGCTTTCTTTGTGGACGGGCTGAAAATAATGGATCCCGGCAACGTCTATATGATTCGTGATGTGGCAACTGTGACGAATGTGTTCATCATCGGCGGTGACCGTGCCGACCTCTACAAGGTGAACAAAGTGCCTCACGGAACAGTGAGACGTATGTGGTACAATAGTCCCACGCTGGGCATGGACCGCCGCCTGACGGTTTATACACCCGCCGGCTACGAGAACGGCAAGAAGCGTTATCCCGTCTTCTACCTGCTGCATGGCGCCGGAGGTGACGAAGAGGCATGGATTGCCTTGGGCCGTACTTCACAAATCCTGGATAACCTGATAGCGCAGGGCAAGGCAGAACCGATGATTGTAGTGATGACCAACGGCAATGCCTGGCAGGATGCCGCTCCCGGTGAATCGCCCAAAGGTTTCACTGTCCCTTCCATGAGTCCGAAGGAACGTGCTTCCGCTCCGGAAGGAGGCTTCGAACTTTCTTTCCCGGAAATCGTGAAATTCGTGGAGAAGAACTTCCGCACATTGCCGGACAAGAAGCACCGTGCCATTGCGGGCCTCTCGATGGGTGGCTTCCACTCTTGCAGCATCTCGAAGTACTATCCGGATATGTTCGATTATGTAGGCTTGTTCTCGGGTACTGCTTCCAGGAACGATAAGTCCACTTGTCCGGTCTATACCGACTTCGAGGGTAAACTGAAGACGCAGTTTGCCAAGAAACCGGCACTCTATTTCATCGCTTGCGGCAACCGTGACTTTGTCTTCAAGAGCGTGACGGACTTCCGCAAACTGCTCGATGACAACGGTTGCAAGTACGAGTATCTGGAAACGGGCGAGGGACATATCTGGAGGAACTGGCGCATCTATCTGACGGAGTTCGCGCCGAAGTTGTTCAAGTGACTTCGTGCCGATTGATTCACCCTGCACTTCGCCAATCCGAAGTGCAGGATTATAGACTATCTGTTTAATAACAAAATAACAAACTCATTATGAAAAGAATTTCTATTTTATCAGCTCTGTTGCTGATGTGTGCGATGACTTTCGCGCAACAAGCTCTCTGGGGCGGTGCCCCCGTGGTATCACCTGAGATACACGACAACAATACAGTAACTTTCCGCTTGAAGGCGCCGAAAGCCGTAAAGGTGCAAGTAACCGGCGACTTCCTGCCTACGCAGAAAATCAAGACTCCTTTTGGTGAGTTTGATGGTCCGGGTGTGGCAGATTTGAAAGAGAACAAGGACGGTGTGTGGGAATTCACTACTCCCGAACCGCTGAAACCAGAACTCTACAGCTACACTTTCCTGGTAGACGGACTGAAGATTAACGACCCTGCCAACGTCTATATGATTCGCGACGTGGCAAGCGTGACGAACGTGTTCATCATCGGCGGTGACGAGCGCATCGACCTCTACAAGGTGAATAAGGTTCCCCACGGAACGGTATCTAAGGTATGGTACAACAGCCCCACGCTGGGTATGGACCGCCGCCTGACTGTCTATACGCCTGCCGGATATGAGACAAGCGGCAAGCGCTACCCCGTCTTCTACCTGCTGCACGGCATGGGTGGCGACGAGAACGCATGGAGCGAACTGGGACGTACGGCACAGATTCTGGATAACCTCATCGCCCAAGGCAAGGCCAAGCCGATGATTGTAGTGATGACCAACGGCAACGCCGCATTGGAAGCAGCTCCGGGTGAATCTTCACTGGGCTTTGCCGCTCCCAACATGAATCTGCCCAAGACGATGGAAGGCTCTTTCGAAACAGCTTTCCCCGACGTGGTGAAATTCATTGATAAGACTTACCGTACACAGGCCAACAAGAAGGGGCGTGCCATTGCTGGTCTCTCTATGGGAGGTTTCCACTCCATGCACATCTCCAAGCAATATCCGGACATGTTCGACTATGTAGGGCTGTTCTCGGCTGCATCATGCCCAACAAAGATGTGAAGTCTCCGATTTATGACAACCTTGAAGCCAAACTGAAAACCCAGTTTGCCAAGAAACCGTCACTCTATTACATCGCTATCGGTAATAAAGACTTCTTGTTCCAGGCCAATAACGACTACCGCAAGATGTTGGACGAGAAGGGTTACAAATATGAATATTATGAAACCGGAGAAGGTCATATCTGGAAGAACTGGCGTATTTACCTGACAGAATTCGCACCGAAGATATTTAAATAAGATTATGAAGAAGAATATCATATCCATGGCAGCAGCAATGGCTGTTTTGTCAGCTTGCGGACCGGGTGTGCCGCAGCTTGGAAAGTCCTCTCTGGATGAGGTGATTGGCGCCATGACCTTGGAAGAAAAGGCTCATCTGGTAGTAGGTACTGGTATGGCAGGTTTCTCGGGTGACAGTGCCGTAATCGGTGCGACGAAAAAGCTGGTGCCGGGCGCGGCAGGAACCACCTACGATCGAGCGTCTCGGCATTCCCGCCGTGGTGCTGGCCGATGGTCCCGCCGGACTGCGTATCGACCCAAGCGTGAGGGGGATTCGGCTACGTACTATTGTACTCATTTCCCTATCGGAACTTTGCTCGCCTCTACCTGGGACCAGGAACTGGTGGAAAGTGTAGGTCAGTCCATCGGTAACGAAGTGCTGGAATACGGTGCGGACGTGCTGTTGGCTCCGGCGCTGAACATTCACCGTAACCCGCTTTGCGGACGTAACTTCGAGTATTATTCCGAAGACCCGTTGGTGTCGGGTAAGATTGCCGCCGCCTACGTACGTGGTGTGCAGAGCAACGGTGTGGGTACCAGTATCAAGCACTTTGCTGTGAACAACCAGGAAACCAACCGTATGGCTACGGATGCGCATGTATCTCCACGCGCTTTGCGCGAAATCTACTTGAAAGGGTTCGAGATTGCCGTGAAGGAATCCGCTCCTTGGACCGTGATGTCCTCATACAACTACCTGAACGGTGTCTACACTTCGGAAAACAAGGAGTTGCAGACAACCATGTTGCGCGACGAATGGGGCTTCAAGGGCATGGTGATGACCGACTGGTTTGGCGGCAAGGATGCCGTGGCACAGATGGTGCAGGCAATGACATGTTGCAGCCCGGTCTGCCCAAGCAGTACGAAGCCATCGTGAAGGGTGTGCAGGACGGAGCGTTAGATGAAGCCATCCTCAATCAGAATGTGAAGCGTATTCTGGAGATGATTCTCCAGACTCCCCACTTCAAGGGATATAAATACTCCAACAAGCCTGATTTGAAGGCGCATGCTGCCGTTACTCGCCAGTCGGCAACGGAAGGCATGGTATTGCTGAAGAACGATAACGGTGCTCTGCCGCTGGCTGCCGACGTGAAGAACGTGGCACTCTTCGGTTGCACTTCCTACGATTTCATTGCAGGCGGTACAGGTTCGGGCAACGTGAACCGCGCTTATACCGTTTCGCTATTGGACGGCTTGAAGAATGCCGGCTATGTGGTGGATGAAGCGCTGAAGAATAGCTATGAAGCTTACCTGAAAGCCGAGAAAGAACGTCTGTCCAAAGATAAGAAAGAGTGGTTCATGCCCGATACCCGTCCGGCTGAGATGGCTGTTTCCGCACAAGTCATCCGCGAGCAGGCTGCCAAGGCCGATGTGGCACTGGTGACGCTGGGACGTACCTCCGGTGAGTTCCTTGACCGTATGGTAGCCGACTTCAACCTCACCAAAGAGGAACAGAACATGTTGAAAGCTGTGTCCGATGTTTTCCACGCTGCCGGAAAGAAGGTAGTGGTGGTACTCAACATCGGCGGGGTGATTGAAACCGCTTCTTGGAAATCTGTTCCCGATGCCATCCTTTGTGCATGGCAGGCAGGCCAGGAGGGAGGAAACAGTGTGGCCGACGTGCTGAGTGGCAAGGCTTCTCCTTCGGGCAAGCTGACAATGACCTTCCCGGTGAAGTTTGAAGATGCCGCTTCTTCCGCCAACTTCCCGATAGACATGCGTGTAAGCACCGACCTCGTGAACAAGGGCGAGAAGAAGAACGACGTGAAGAACGTGGATTATACCGATTACGAAGAGGACATCTACGTAGGTTACCGTTACTTCGACACCTTTGGCAAGCAGGTTTCCTATCCTTTCGGCTACGGTTTGAGTTATACTACTTTCGCTTACGACAAGGCTGCTGTCAAGGCAGACAACGGTGCCTATACCGTATCTGTAGAAGTGAAGAATACCGGTAAGGTAGCAGGTAAGGAAGTGGTTCAGCTTTATGTATCCGCTCCTGATGCTGCTGCCAACAAACCCGAAAAGGAACTGAAGGCCTTTGCCAAGACTAAGGAACTGAAACCGGGCGAAGCGGTTGTGGTGACGCTGAAAGTGAATGCTGCCGACCTGGCTTCCTACGATGAGGCTGCATCGGCATGGGTGGTAACTCCCGGAAACTACAAGTTCCTCGTCGGGGCTTCCTCACGCGACATCAAGGCTACGCTGGAGGCTGAAGTAGCTGCCGCAACGCAGAAGACGAACAACATCTTGAAACTTCAGGAACCGATGAGCCTCTTGAAGAGATGAGAGTAGGATTGTCTGAAAAGATAACAAATCATACCCTAAAAAACATCCTGTTGTACCCTTTGGTATGGCAGGATGTTCTTATCTTTGTACCTCGTATAAACAGATAGTGCAACTATTATAAACCAATATCACAACCATGAGTAAAAAGTTAATCTTATCTTTAGCCTATCAGGGTTAGTACTTACTTCTACGGCGCAGACCACTGTTGCGCCTGCCATTCCAAGAGACGAGAAAATAGAACATGCAGATTGAAGACTTTGCTGAAGAAGAATGACGCTTGAACGAGCAAAGTC
>ENA-OUNI01000086-OUNI01000086.1-human-gut-metagenome-genome-assembly--contig:-NODE-86-length-35793-cov-2.857371_pt1 | contig 35793 bp, 57 predicted proteins | sample MGYA00242499_ERZ504580 | MGnify/ENA primary metagenome ERZ504580 (study PRJEB26092, sample SAMD00036315) | human gut metagenome | host: Homo sapiens | study: EMG produced TPA metagenomics assembly of... | reverse complement strand
CCGTAAGCGCACAGCCCCCATGGGTAGCTGTGGGACCAGCACAGGTCACCGCCGCGGCCGACAGCGACTTCACTGCTGCGCCGCCGATGTCGATGACGGCTGCCGTCACATCGGGGCTGAGCGAGGCCGTAGCTCCAGTGAAGCTGAGCGACGCTTCTTCCAGGCCCGAAATGGCCCGGCAGTGCCAGCCGAAACGGGCCCGCACTTCTGCCAGGAAGGCCTGGCCGTCGATAGCTTCGCGGACGGCACTGGTGGCGACGGCACAGACCGGTACGCCTGTCAGCTGTTCTTTCCAGCCTTCCATGGCCGCAAAGGACGCTCCATCCCTGCCGGTGACAAATGGTGTGTTTCATCGATATCTTTCCCCAGCCGCGTCGTCGCCAGTTCTTTCGGCGAAAAGATCCACGTGCCCGGGACTTCCTGCCAGCCCGTCATGAGTCGCAGGGAGTTGGAGCCGATGTCGATGACTGCATACTTCTGATACTCCATATCTGCTCCTTCCTGTAAACGTAAAAAGGCGCTGTCTTTGTGCAACAGCGCCCTTCTTTTTTACCTTCCGCTATTCAATACGCACTCAATCAGCATGGCGCGCACCGCGGCCGCCGCGTTTCGATTCCGTATTGCGCTTCAAATCCATCAGGCGTTCATCGCTTTCCTTCAGGAATTTGCTGAGCCGGTCTTCAAAAGACAGCGAGCCCGACGAACGGCGCGAATCAAAGCCGTTATGCTGGCGGAATTCATGTTTCTGCCGAAAATCGCGTTTCGGACGGAATTCTTTCTTTTCCGGCGCCGGCTGGGTCTGTTTGATAGACAGGGCGATTTTTCCCTTATCGTCTACAGACAACACTTTGACGTTGACCTTGTCTCGAACTTTCAAAAAATCATTTACATCTTTGACATACTCATTAGCGACTTCAGAAATATGTACAAGACCTACTTTCTTATCCGGAAGCTCTACGAATGCGCCAAATTTTGTGATTCCTGTAACAGTACCTTCCATCACACTGCCTACTTCGATTGTCATGCTGTTTTGATTTCCTCCTTGTAATATCAGCATTACTGCTAAACGTATAAAGCCATTATACTCATAAATGCCAAAAAATTCAATCATCAAAATACAAAATATAGGGAATCACGGCTTATAGGGAATTTCATCGGGCTTGGCCAGGCCGAACTGTTCGCGCGCTTCCCGGGCGATTTCATCGGGATCATTCAGCTTGTCACGCCGTTCGCGAAGGCGAAGATTTTCGTCCCGCAAGGTCTGTTCCTGCTGCAGGGTCCGGTTCATGTCGTCATGGATTTCCCACAGCCTGTAGAGGCGGACGCCGATGAGATAGAAGCCGGCGACGATGATGGCCACGAGAATAAGATTGTACCAGCTCATCTGCCGGAGCCGGATGAGCAGCCCTGTACGGCGCTTCCGGGGGACCTTGCGGCGCTTCTTTCGGCGCCGGGGCTGGCGATACTGCTTGGTTTCCACCCAATCACCCTTTCTAAGAACAAGAGACTGAAAAAGTCTTACCCTATAGTATACCGTGCTTTGCTGGCAAGATAAAGTTTTTTTGTAAAATTCCTTTTAAAATGGGCGGCAGTTATATATAATAGAGGCACGACATTTTGTATCTTATCCGAGGGGGAACACGTATGCACTATGAAAAAATAACGACAGAAATCCTGGAAAAATTAAAGGCCATCGTCGGCCCGAAAGACGTCGTCACCGACGCCGACGCCATGCAGCCTTATTCCCATGACGAAGTGACCGACCCGGCTTACCATCACATGCCCGAAGCCGTCGTCTTTGCCGAAACAGCCCAGCAGGTCAGCGCCATCATCAAGCTGGCCAATGCCTGCCACTTCCCTGTCGTCCCCCGCGGGGCCGGCACGGGTCTGGCCTGCGGCGCGTCCCGGAATACGGCGGCATCGTCTTGTCGCTGGAAAAGATGAACAAGATACTGGAAATCAATGAAGACGGCCTCTATGCCGTCGTCGAACCGGGTGTACGCACGTCGGACTGCAGGAAGCGGCCGAAAAGAAAGGCCTCTTCTACGCCGGCGATCCGTGCAGCGGCGACTCGTGCTTCATCGGCGGCAACATCGCCACCAACGCCGGCGGCAACCGGGCCGTCAAATACGGGACGACGCGCCACCAGGTCTACAGCGTGGAAGTCGTCAACCCGACAGGGCGCATCGTCAACCTCGGCGCGCGCCTGCAGAAACAGTCGACAGGCTATTCCCTGGACCAGCTGGTCATCGGCTCCGAAGGGACCCTGGGCATCATCACCAAGCGACGCTGAAGCTCCTGCCCAAGCCGAAGTACGCCCTCGACCTGCTGGCCATCTTCGACGACCGCCGCCAGGCCATGGGCGTCGTCACCAAAATCATCAAGGCCGGCATCACGCCGACGTGCGTCGAATTCATGGACAACATCACCATCAAGTCCGTCGAAAAATACCTCAATGAAAATCTCCAGGGCAGCGACAACGGCAACTACGTCATCGTCGAAGTCGAAGGGACCAGCGAAGACGACTTGGACGACAAGGCCGTCATCCTCGACGAAGTCTGCACGGAAAACGGCGCGTCTCAGTCCTCGTCGCTGACCACAATAAGATCTGGCAGGCCCGCAAGGCCTTTGCCGAAGCCGTCCGCGCCGAAAGCCTCATCGTCTGCAAAGAAGACGTCGTCGTCCCTGTCGACCAGGAAGCGGCCCTCCTCGATGAAATCCTGCGCCTGGCCAAGAAATACAACCTGGTCACACGTATCGCCAGCCACGCCGGCGACGGCAACATTCACTTGAACATCCTCAAGAATGAAGATGCCACCTATGAAGACTGGGACCAGCGGGTCAAGACCAACCAGCAGGAACTGTACAAATTCATTTATGCCCACGGCGGCCGCCTGTCCGGCGAACACGGCATCGGCTACAAGCGCAAGCATTTGATGGAAGAATTCACCGATCCCGGCGAACTGGAAATGATGAAGGCCATCAAGAAAGCCCTCGACCCGAACGACATCCTCAACCCGGGGAAAATCTTCGACGTCGACTAACTTGCAAAAATGAAAGTTACCGTGTATAATACATAACAGAACTGAATAAAACGTATATCTTCAGGGCAGGGTGAAATTCCCGATCGGCGGTATAGTCCGCGAACGCTACGGCGTAGGAGCCATTGGCTCGTGATTTGGTGCGATTCCAAAACCGACAGTATAGTCTGGATGAAAGAAGATGTGGCGTGCTGTTTCTGCAGCGTGCCTTTCCTTGCATGTCAAAGCCCTGTGCCTCATCGCCAGGGCTTTTTGAGTACCACCAACTATGGACAATACAGACTTTAAGGAGGTCTTTATTTTGACTACAGAAAAACGCAAATTCAACACTATCGAAGAAGCATTGGAAGAATTACAGGCCGGCCACGTCATCATCGTCACCGATGACCCGGACCGCGAAAACGAAGGCGACTTCATCTGCGCCGCCCAGTACTGCACGACAGAAAACATGAACTTCATGGCCAGCCACGGCAAGGGCCTGATCTGCATGCCCATGAGCATCGAATATGCCCATAAGCTCGGCCTGCCCCAGATGGTCAGCGAAAATACAGATAACCACGAAACGGCCTTCACTGTTCCATCGACCACGTCGACACGACGACGGGCATCTCGGCTGTCGAACGCGCCCTGACGGCCCGCAAATGCGCTGAAGAATCGGCCCGTCCCGAAGACTTCCGCCGTCCTGGCCACAACTTCCCCCTCGTCGCCAAACGCGGCGGCGTCCTGACCCGCAACGGCCACACGGAAGCCACGGTCGACCTCATGCGCCTGGCCGGACTCAAACAGGTCGGCCTGTGCTGCGAAATCATGGCAGACGACGGCACGATGATGCGCACGCCGGACCTCTGGAAAATCGCCGACGAATACGGCCTGAAATTCATCACCATCCACGATCTCCAGAACTACTGCCGCCGCCACGACAAACACGTCATCCGCGAAGCCGTCGCCAAGATGCCGACGAAATACGGCGATTTCAAGATCTACGGCTACATCAACGACCTGACGGGCGAACATCACGTCGCTCTGGTCAAAGGCGAAATCGGCGACGGCAAGAACCTCTTGTGCCGCGTCCATTCCGAATGCCTTACAGGCGACGTCTTCGGCTCCCGCCGCTGCGACTGCGGTGAACAGCTGGCCGCTGCCCTGACACAGATCAACGCCGAAGGCGGGGCATCCTCCTCTACATGCGCCAGGAAGGCCGTGGCATCGGCCTCATCAATAAACTCAAAGCCTACGTCCTCCAGGAACAGGGCTACGATACAGTCGAAGCCAACGAAAAACTCGGCTTCGCTCCGGACCTTCGCGAATACTGGATTGGTGCCCAGATTCTCCAGGACATGGGCGCTAAAGAAATCCGCCTGCTCACGAACAACCCGGAAAAAGTCTACGGCCTCGAAGGCTTCGGCGTCGAAATCGTAGAACGCGTCCCCATCGAAATGAAACCCCAGAAATTCGACGAATTCTACCTGGAAACGAAAAAGAATAAAATGGGCCACATCCTCCCCCATCTGCATTAAAAGCGAGTAAAAAGGCGCTGTCGCATAAAGACAGCGCCTTTTTTAGCAGTGGCTCGTGGTTCGTGGCTCATGGCTCTCCTTATAGGAGAGCTGTCAGCGAAGCTGACTGAGAGGTTGCCCTTTCAACATGTGGTTCGTGGTTTGTAGGGGCCGTCCTGTAAAGGCGGCCCGTTGTGGGAATCCCCCACCCTGCCGTCTTGAAAGCCTTTCTGGCCCGCTATTTTCCTTAATGTTCCTGCTGCAAGGTGAATTTGTCCTTGTGGTAATCGATGAGGCCTTCTTTTTCATCTTGCTCAGTTCGGCCGATAAGGCGCTGCGGTCGACGGAGAGGAAGTCGGCCATCTGCTGGCGGTTGAAGGGCAGGACGAAGGTGGCCTTCCCTTTTTTCCGGGCCATGTCGGACAGGTAGAGCATGATTTTCTGGCGCGTCGAGCGCTGGGTCAGGTAACGCATCTTTTCCGTGAGGAGGCGGTTCTTTTCGGCCATCAGAGCCAGGAGGTTACCCATGAAACGAGCCTGGTCCGGCGTCAGGACCTGACCGGCATGGAGGATGTTGCCGACATAGACCTGCATGATGACCGCATCCGAGGCAGCGACGACGTCGACCGTTGCCGGCGCGTCGGGCAGACAGGCAAAGGCTTCGCCGAAAAAGAAGCCTGCCGGGATCTGGGACAGGATATTGCGGTTCCCCCAGTAATCTTCCTGGATGATGTGGACCGCCCCTTCCAGGACCAGTCCGATATAAGGGACGGCATCGCCGGAATAAAAGAGGAATTCCCCTTTCTCATATTTTTTCTTGCGTACCTTCAAGCGCTGCAAGAGCGGCAGGACATCGGCTTCGGCGACTCCGTGGAAGAGCGGCGACGTTTCAATGAGAGAAAGATATTGTTCCATGGAAAGACCTCCAAAAAAAAGATGATAGTTGGAAAAACAACAGCTTATTTTTGCTCCATCGACTATACTTAGACCATAAAGGTCCCAAACCAGTTTGATGCATATACCACGATGGAGGAAATTATGATACGTAAAATTATACAGATTGATTCGAAAAAATGCAATGGCTGCGGCGCCTGCGCCACGGCCTGTCACGAAGGGGCTATCGCCATGGTCGACGGCAAGGCCCGCCTCATGCGCGATGACTACTGCGACGGCCTGGGCGACTGCCTGCCCCATTGCCCGACGGATGCCATCACCTTTGTCGAACGCGAAGCCGCTGCCTATGATGAAGAAGCCGTGAAACAGCACATGGCCGCCCAGGACGAACCTACACCGGCCGCTGCCCCGGCAGCCAGGCCCGCAGCCTCGGCGAAACGCAGAAAAGGGCTGACGACGTTCCTGCCGGGCCGTCCATCTCCCGCCTGAGCCAGTGGCCGGTCCAGCTCAAGCTCGTACCACCCCATACGCCTTATTTCAACGGTGCCAGCCTGCTCATCGCGGCCGACTGTACGGCTTATGCCTACGCCCGCTTCCACGAAGATTTCATCAAGGGCCGCATCACCCTCATCGGCTGCCCTAAACTCGACGACATCGACTACGCCGAAAAATTGACAGAAATCCTCCGCCAGAACGACATCCACGACGTCACCTTGGTCCGCATGGAAGTCCCGTGCTGCGGCGGCCTGGAAATGGTTGCCAAAAGAGCCCTCGCACAGAGCGGCAAAGATATCCCTTCGAGGTACGCATCATCAGCCTCGACGGGAAGATAAAAGGATAGCCCCTTTTAAGGGGCTAGTGGCTAGCAGTTAGTGGTTAGTTGTTAGCAGATGGCTTTAAATGTACAATTATAATTATAAGAAAAAGAGGCTGTCTTAATGCGACAGCCTCTTTTTGAGTTGTTAGCGGTTTGTCAATGTCTCCTGGGGCGCCCTGGGGCATCCCCTACGAATACGAGCCACGATGCTCTTTACACATTCCATTCTTCCTTCAGTGTCGACAGGCACATGAAGGTCTGGGACGAGGCGACCGTCGGGATTTCGTTCAATACCTGCATGAGGAAGTGTTCCAGGTCATCCGGTGTCTTGACCAGCACTTTGAGCAAGTAGTCAAAGGCGCCGACGACGTGGTGACATTCCAGGACTTCCGGGTACTGGACGATTTTCGAGCGGAATTCTTCGACATCGCCAGAGCGTTCGAGGTTGACCATGATGAAAGCCGTCACGTTGTAACCGGTCTTGCGGCGGCTGATTTTGGCACCGTAGCCTTCGATGATGCCGTTGTGTTCCATCTTGCGGATGCGTTCGGCAACAGCCGGAATGGACAGGCCGACGACCTTGCTGATTTCCGTAGCCGAAGCTTTGCCATTGTGTTTGAGTATCGTTAAAATTTTGTCATCGATATAATCCATATGTAGATACTACCCTCCATAATTTCTAAAATTTACATATCTATTATCTTACAAACGAATGAAAAAGTAAATAGACTTAAAGATATTAATTTTTTTCTGCTATACTTTTTGCTTCTATGGAGGCTGGTTTATTCCGAATCGGAAAGATGGAAATCACTATTCAAGTCAGAGAAATTATCGGCAAAGCCCTGGGTCATGTAGACGGCATTGTCACTGCCTGTGATTTCACAGTTGACGCCTTCCATGCTGCTTGCCAGTTCCATCCCCTTCTGCGGTCCCAGGACGAAGACGATAGTCGTCATCATGTCACTGAGCATGCCTGCATGAGGTACGGAGCCGTCGATGACGACAGAGTCGCTCATGACGCCGGACCGGGCGGGATAGCCCGTGCGGGGGTCGAAGATATGGTGGTAGCGGACGCCATCCTGGATGAAATAGCGTTCATAGTCGCCTGATGTGGACAGGGCCTGGTTCTCGATGGATACGATGCCCAAGAAGCTCTTGTCGTCGTCAGAGCGGGGATGTTTGATACCGATGCGCCAGGGCTTGCCCTTGGTCGTCTTGCCGACGGCATACATCGAGCTGGCACCGAGGTTGATGAGCCCGCTTTCGATGTGGTGCTTTTCATAAATCTTGCGGATTTCATCGACAGCATAACCCTTGGCCACGCCGCCCAGGTCGATGGTCATGCCCGGTTTAGCCAGCATGACGCTGTGGTCTTCCGGCCGCAGGAGGATGTCCTTATAGTTGACCTTCATCAGGGCCTGGGAAATCTCATCGGCTGACGGCACGTGCTGGTCGTCGTTGCCGATGCGCCATAAATTGGTCATGACGCCGACGGTAATGTCCCATTCGCCCTGGCTCTTGGCCGAATATTCCTTGGCGTATTCAATCATTTCATAAATGGCCGGGTCGACCTGGACGTATGCTTTGCCGGCAGCGGCATTGATACGGCTTACGTCGCTGTCTTCATTCTGTCCTGCCAGTTTGTCCAGCTGATTCAGGCGGTCAAAGCTTCATCGACTGCTTCTTTGGCTTCTTTCCCGGACGCCCGCAGGGAGACCGTCGTATCCATGGCGACACCGCTCCTATCAAAAGAAGACTCCGGATGCAGACTGCATCCGGAGCAACTAAGGATGATGAGGAACGCCATGGTGAGAAGAACCCATACATACCGTTTCTTATCCATGTATTAACCTACGTTTTCTTCTTTCTTGAAAGAGCCTTTGATCATTTCGTTGATGGCACCAGTCGGGCACTTGGTCAGGCAGGTAGCATTGTCACAGGTGTGGCAGATGTCCTGGTTGACGACGGCCAGATGGTCGATGATCTTGATAGCCCCTTCTTCCTGGTGCGAGCAGTTACGCATGCAGGAACCGCAGCCGAGGCACAGGGCCTTGCAGTTCTTCATAGCCGGAGCGCCGAAATCTTTGGAGCTGCAGCTGATGCTGACTTTGGCACTGATCGGCAGGAGTTCGATGACGTGGTTCGGGCAGACAGAAGCGCATTTGCCGCAGCCTGTGCAGAGCGTCTTGTTGACGACAGGCAGGCATTTTCGCCCATGCTCATAGCACCGAACGGGCAGGCACGCGTGCAGTTGCCGAAACCGAGACAGCCGAATTTACAGAATTTCGGACCCTGCTGGACAATCTTAGCAGCCGCGCAGTCATGAACACCTTTGTATTCATAAGCCAGTTTGGCAATGCCATTGCCGCCGCGGCATTTGATGTGAGCGTATTTCGGTTCCGTAGCTTCAGCGACTTTGCCCGTCAACTTAGCGACGACAGTAGCGACTTCAGCTTTACCAGGAACACAGAGGTTAGGCGGAACGTTCGGGTCGAGGACGACGGCTTCCGCATATTTTGCACAGCCGGCGAAACCGCAGGCACCGCACTGGCCCTGAGGAAGTGCTTCTTTTACTTCGCCGATGAGCGGATTTTCTTCCATGGCAAATTTCTTATCAGCACTTGCAAGGATAAAGCCGAAGACGATACCGATGCAAACCATGACGCCGACAGCATACATAGCTATCGTTGTATAATCATACATAATCTAATTCACTCCTTTGCCTTAAATCATACCGGAGAAGCGAGGAAGGCCAGGGACATCATACCGGCGACGATGAAAGCGATTGGTGTGCCTTTCAGAGCGTGGGGAACAGCGGCATAGTCCAATTTTTCACGGCAGCTTGCATGAGGATCAGAGCTACGGCGAAGCGAGGCCTGCGCCAACAGCGAAGACGATGTTTTCCAAGAAGTTATAACCGCTGGTGACACTGATGACCGGGACGGACAGGACGATACAGTTCGTAGCGATCAGCATGAGGTAAATGCCCCACATGTTATACAAGGTCGGCGATTCTTTCTTGATGACGATTTCCAGTAACTGTACGAAACTTGCGATCAAGATAACGAAGGAAATCGTGCGCAGGAATTCCAAATGAAGCGGTACCAGGACTAAGTTGTACAGGCACCATGCAGGATAGTACTCATAGTGATGACGGCAGTGACGGCGAAGCCCATGCCGACAGAGGCGTTCAGGTTCTTGGAAACGCCGAAGAAGATACACAAACCGAGGAACTTGGTCAATACGAAGTTGTTAATCAAGACAGCCCCGATGAACAGCGTAAAGTATTCCATTATCCTTCACTCCCTTTCAGTTGTCTCTGTCTTTCAACATGTTCATTCCAGATCTTGAAACCAGCCATGATGAAACCGATGAGCATGAAGGCTCCAGGCGGCAAGGCCATGATCAGAGCCGGCTGATAGGACGGACCAAAGACAGGGATACCAAAGAAGGTACCGTTGCCGAGGATTTCACGGACGAAGGAAATGAGGAACATAGCAATGGTAAAGCCAATGCCCATGCCCATGCCGTCGAGGAAGGAAACGACGACGCCGTTTTTCGATGCAACCGATTCAGCACGAGCCAGGATGATAGCAAATACGACGACCAGGTCGAGGTATACGCCCAGGGCTTTGTACAGATCCGGAGCAAAAGCCTGTAAGAACAGCTGTACACACGTTACGATAGTAGCGATACAGGTGATGTAACAGGGATACGGACTTTTTTGTTAATCAACTTGTGAATGATGGAAACGACCGTATTGTTAGCCGTGATGACGAACCATACTGTGCAGCCCATGGTCAGGCCATTGACGATGCTTGTCGTAACGGCAAGGCCCGGGCACAGGCTCAAGGCCAGGACGAAGTACGGGTTTTCTTCAATAATGCCTCTAGTAAATACTTTCCAAAGATTCATTATTATTTACCCCCTAACTCTGCTGCTTTCTGAACAGCCTGTTTAACGCCCAAAGTGAAAGCACGGGAAGAAATGGTAGCACCGGTCATGGCCTGGATTTTATCCTTTTCGCTAGCACTCTTGGTGACTTCCAAGTTTTCCAGTTTTTTGCCTTTGAACTGATCTTTAAACGGAGATTTAGCACCTCTGTCGCCGAGGCCCGGAGTTTCGTTGGCTTCGAGGACCGTGTAGTCCATAACCGTGCCATCCATGGAAACAGCCGTCAGCATCTTGATAGCGCCGCCGTAACCTTTCGGAGCCGTCGGAATGATATAAGCAACTTTCTTGCCGCCCTGTTCAGCGACGAAGGTATCTTTTTCGCCAGGGACGGGATCGAATTTTTCAGCCTGCGGAACGAGGGATTTCATGGAATCCTGTTTCATCTGTTCAGCTTTTTCATAGGCAATCTTGCCAGTAGCAGCATAGACGACGCCGATGATACAGCCGGAAACCAGGCAGGTCAGGATAAGTTCATCGCAACCTTGAAGATTCCGCTTTCGTTTTTGTCTGCCATTTTATTTAGCCCCCTTTTTTACTGCGCCAAAGACGGTCGGTTTGACCAGACGGTCGATGAGCGGAGTCAAGGTATTCATGAGCAAGATGGAGTAGCAAACCCCTTCCGGATAACCGCCAAGGGTACGGATGAGGACCGTAATCAGGCCGCAGCCCAATGCGAAAATCATCTGGCCTTTCAGGGTAATCGGAGCCGTGACCATATCGGTTGCCATGAAGAAGGCGCCGATGATGAGGCCGCCAGCCATCATTTCAAATATTGCAACGTTGACGCCATAGAAAGCACCCATGAGGACGCCGACGGTAGCATCATGATGACCGGAACCTGCCAGTTGATGTAGCCTTTGTAGATCAGCCACAGACCGCCGAGGATGAGGAGGACTGTCGACGTTTCGCCGAGGGAACCGTTGCGGAACCCGAAGAACAGGTTCTGATAAATCGTGCCCCAATCGTTGGTACCGAAGAGATTGAAGAGAGCATCTACGCCGCCGTGTTTGAAGACGTTCAGCGGTGTAGCCCCAGCGACACCGTCGATGACGGTCCCATTGAGCTGGGTCCAGGTCGTCATGGCGATTGGCCAGGAAACCATCAAGCCAGCACGGCCGACGTGAGCCGGGTTGAAGATGTTGTAGCCAAGGCCGCCCATGGCCTGTTTACAAACGACGATAGCCAGGAAGGAACCGATGATGCTCATCCACCAGGGAAGGCTCGGCGGGCAGCACATAGCCAGGAGAAGGCCTGTGATGACGGCAGAACCATCTTTGATGGTGACGCGTTTGTGCATCAGTTTTTCCCATAAGAATTCAAATACAACTGCCGAGACAATTGCGACGATGATATTGACGAGAGCATTGACACCGAAATAGTAGACGCCGAACGCAGCAGCCGGTACAAGGGCGGCGACGACATTCCACATAATCTTAGGAATGGTTTCGTTACAGCGAACATGCGGTGAAGATGCTACGGTAAGTTTAAATTCCTGCATGTCTTTAGCATCCTTTCCATTTGTTTGTCCTTTAGCTTCTGGACTCATGATATCCCTTCTTCCAATTAGTTCTTGGCTTTCTGTGCTTCAGCTTTAGCCTGCGCTGCGCGCTGGATAGCTTTGCACTGGCCTTTCGCATTGCGGATATACTGGACAATGTTACGTTTTGCCGGGCAGGTATAGACACAGCTGCCACATTCGACACAGTTCATGACGCCGTATTCCATGCATTTATCCATGCCTGGCAGGACGAGAAGATGCTGAGCTGGCTCGGAATGAGGCCCATGGGACATGCTTCTAGCAACGGCCGCAGCGGATGCACGGAGATTCTTCGCCGACCTGGCATTTTTCCGGAGAGAGAGCCAGGATACCGGAAGCGCCTTTGGTAATCGGCACATCGAGCTGATACTGGGCCAGACCCATCATCGGGCCGCCGGCGATCAGGCGATCCGGCTGTTTGGAGAAGCCGCCGCAGTAATCAATGGCTTCCTGGAAAGTCGTACCGATACGGAGACGGAGGTTCTTCGGTTCTTTGATGCAGTCACCGGTAACGGTCGTAAGGCGTTCGATGAAGGGGATGCCCTGGCAGACAGCATCGGTGATGGCAATGACCGTACCGACGTTGCTGACAACGCAGCCGACGTTCATAGGAAGTCCGCCCGGTTCGACCTGACGGCCTGTGCAGGCTTCGATCATCATCTTTTCAGCACCCTGAGGGTACTTCGTCTTACAAGCGAGAACCGTAACTTCAGGAATATCTTTGAAAGCTTCGGTCAGGTTCTGGATGGCTTCCGGCTTGTTGTCTTCAATGCCGATGAAGGCCTTCTTGACGCCGAGGACTTTCATGCAGATCTGGACGCCCGTGACGAGTTTGTCCGTCGTTTCCTTTTCGACCATGGCACGATAGTCACAAGTCAGATACGGTTCACATTCGGCACCGTTGACGATGAACGTATCGACCGGTTTGTTCGGAGCCAATTTGACGTGAGCCGGGAAAGTAGCACCGCCGCAGCCGACGACGCCGGCTTTTTTGATGAGTTCCAGGATTTCCTTGCTGTCGAGCTGTTTCCAGTCGTGAGCCTGGGGAATCCCTTCTGCCCATTCATCTTTGCCATCTGCTTCGATGACGACAGCCATGCATTTGACCATCATGTTGTGCGGCATAGGCGCAACTTTGATGACTTTGCCGGACGTAGATGCATGGATGTCGGCATGCAAGAATGCGTCACTCGTCCCGATAAGCTGGCCTTTCTTGACCAGGTCACCGACTTGACGGTCGCGTACAAGGCGCACCAAAGTGCTGGCTCATGGGAATGACGACTTGAGCCGGTACTGCCGGGGTTTCTATGGCTTTGTCTTTTGCATAGATCTTGCATCGTCAGGATGGACCCCACCTCTTTTAAAGGTATTCAACATCAAAAATCACCTCATTATTATATAATGAAAAATAATAAAAACATGAATCATGCTTTCAATCGCTTACATTATATCATTATGTAGCATATTATTCAATGTGAAAATCAGAGCAAAGTTACACATTTTAACTTATTTTTATGACCTGCCGGGCGCAGGAAAAAGAAGTCAAAAATTGTCCGGATACAAAGAGATAACGTAGTTACATTTCCGTATACGTCACCTGTTTTGTATAGTATAAAGGCCGTTCTTACCCTATTTTATAAGGATGCATAATAACAAAAAATAGTTTATCTTTCATGTCGCCATAACTAACTTTTATCGTATTTTGACGGCTCTAGAACAACTTGCCATACGTTCAATAAATCACATATATATGCATCCTATATGAGTCTGCCGCATAGACGTGAAAAAGGCGCTGTCTTATGACAGCGCCTTTGGGAGTATTAAGTTTGCAGTTTGTAGTTTTTAGTGAAGGTTTTTAAATTTAAAGCCATCTTCTACAAACTCCGTACTACAAACTATAAATTAAAAGGGGCCTTGCATGATGGCAGAACCCTTCATGCGGCGGCCCCCACTAATTATTCCCCTTTCAATTCCAAAGCCGTTTTGATCAGGCTTTGAATAACGGATGGGCTTTGGTCGGGCGGGATTTGAATTCCGGATGGAACTGGCAGCCTACGAACCAGGGGTGGTCCTTGAGTTCGACGATTTCTACCAGGCGGTCGTCCGGCGATGTGCCGGAGAGGATGAGGCCGGCATTGACCATTTCCGTGCGGTATTTGTTGTTGAATTCCCAGCGATGGCGATGGCGTTCGTAAATGAGGTTGGTACCATAGACTTCATGAGCTTCGTGCCTTCGGTCAGCTTGCAGGGATAGAGGCCGAGGCGCATGGTGCCGCCTTTATCGGAGATATCGACCTGGTCGGGCATGAGTCGATGACCGGGAATTTTGCATCTTCATGGAATTCCGACGACGTAGCGCCTTCAAGGCCGACGACGTGGCGGGCGAATTCCATGACAGCACACTGCATACCCAGCAGAGGCCGAGGTAAGGCACGTTGTTTTCACGGGCATACTGGACGGCACGGATCTTGCCTTCGACGCCGCGGTTGCCGAAGCCGCCGGGAACGACGATACCGTCGATGCCTTTGAAGACTTCTTCCATCGAGAGGTTCGGGTCTTCCAGAGTTTCCGAATCGATCCAGTGGATATTGACTTTCGTCTTATAGGCGATGCAGCATGGTTCAGAGCTTCAGCGACGCTGAGGTAGGCGTCGTGGAGGGCGACGTATTTACCGACCAAGGCGATTTCCAGGGTCTTTTCCGTATTGTAAATGGCATGGACCATTTTCTTCCAGTCTTCCATATCGCAGGGACGATTGGGCAGGTCGAGTTTTTCCAGGACGATGCGGTCCATCCCTTCTTCCGACAAGAGGAGGGGTACTTCATAGATGCTGTTCAAGGTCTTGTTTTCGATGACGGCATCTTTGTCGATGTCGCAGAACAGGGCCAGCTTTTCTTTCATTTCGTCCGACAAGGGGCGTTCCGTCCGGCAGACGATGATATCCGGCTGGATGCCGATACTGCGCAGTTCCTTGACGCTGTGCTGGGTCGGTTTGGTCTTCAGTTCGCCGGCAGCGCCGATATACGGTACGAGGGTGACGTGGATGTACAAGACGTCATTGCGGCCGACTTCCTTCTTGATCTGGCGGATAGCTTCCAGGAACGGCAGGCTTTCGATGTCGCCGACAGTACCGCCGATTTCGGTGATGACGATGTCCGCATTGTCATCGTCGCCGACGCGGTAGACGCGGTTCTTGATTTCATTGGTGATGTGCGGGATGACCTGGACAGTATGGCCCAAATAGTCGCCGCGCCGTTCTTTCTGCAGGACCGACCAGTAGATCTTGCCGGTCGTGACGTTGGAGTTCTTGCCGAGGTTAATGTCGATGAAGCGTTCATAGTGACCGAGTCGAGGTCCGTTTCCGTGCCATCGTCGGTGACGAAGACTTCGCCGTGCTGGTACGGGCTCATCGTGCCCGGGTCGATATTGATATAGGGGTCAAACTTCTGGATCGTGACCTTGTAGCCGCGGTTCTTCAGCAAACGGCCCAGCGATGCTGCTGTAATGCCTTTCCCTAACGAAGAAACGACGCCGCCTGTGACAAAGATGTATTTAGCCATATTTCCTCCCTGTTGAGCTTCTGCTCATCGAATCAAAAATCAATCAATAACTTTTATTTTATTATATTACATTTTTTCAGGAGCAGAAACCCCTAAAATAGCCAAACTGTTGGCGATGGTGATGCGGACTGCCGTGACCAGGGCCAGACGGGCTCTTTCCAGATCCTTGTCTTCCTGGATGATGCGGCAGTGATTGTAGAACGTATGGAACATACCGGCCAGTTCGTGGACGAAGTGGGCAATGCGGTGCGGTGCCCGTTCGCGGGCGGCACGCTGGACTTCTTCCGGGAAGGCGGCCATCTTCTTGATGAGTTCCAGTTCGTATTCGTTGGTCAGCGTATCCCATTTGACGTCGGACCAGTCCGTGCTGAGGTCGGCCCCGGCTTCCTTGGCCTGACGGTAAATGCTGTAGATACGGGCATGGGCGTACTGGATATAATAGACCGGGTTTTCGTTGCTGTGCGATTTCGCCAGGTCCAGGTCGAAATCGAGCTGCGTATCCAGGGAACGCATGATGAAGAAGTAACGTGCTGCATCGGTACCGACTTCTTCGATGAGTTCGTTCAGCGTAATGGCCTGGCCCGTGCGCTTGCTCATCTTGACCGGTTTGCCGTCGCGGAAGAGGCTGACCATCTGCAAGAGGAGTACTTCCAGCTGATTGACGTCATAGCCGAGGGCCGCCATGGCCGCTTTGACGCGGGCTACATAACCGTGGTGGTCGGCGCCCCAGATATTGATCATCTTCTTGAAGCCCCGGTCGTATTTATTCTTATGATAGGCGATATCGGCAGCCAGATAAGTCGGTACGCCGTTGTCGCGGATGACGACGCGGTCTTTGTCGTCGCCGTAATCCGTCGATTTCAGCCACAGGGCGCCGTCCTTTTCATAAATCTTGCCCCGTTCTTCCAGGACCTTGCAGGCTGCCTGGATGGCATCGGGATGGAGAGTCCGTTCGCTGAACCAGTTGTCATAATGGACGTTGAAATGGGCCAAGTCGCGTTTGAGGGCCTTGAGCTTTTCGGCATAGGCCGGTCCTTGAAGAGTTCCAGCCGTTCTTCTTCAGGCATGTCCAGGTATTTGTCACCGTCCTGGTCGATGATGGCCTGGGCCGTTTCGATGATGTCGTGGCCGTGATAGCCGTTTTCCGGGATTTCTGCCGGCTTGCCCAACAGTTCCAGGTAGCGGGCATTGACGGAAGCGGCCAGGTTGTTCATCTGGTTGCCGGCGTCGTTAATGTAGTATTCGGCCTGGACGTTATAGCCCGCAGCCCGCAGGAGATTGACCAGGGCACTGCCATAAGCGGCGCCGCGGCCGTGGCCGACGTGGAGCGGCCTGTCGGGTTGGCGCTGACGTATTCGACCTGGATCGTGTCTTCTTTGCGCAGCGGTGCATGGCCATAGGCATCGCCGGCAGCCAGGATCTGTTTGAGCGTATCGTAAATGACGTCATTCTTCAAGAAGAAGTTGATGAAGCCGGCACCGGCGATTTCCACATGGTCGAGCCAGGGATAATCCATGCCGTCGACGATGGCCTGGGCAATGAGTCTCGGTGCTTTATGGGCGACGCGGGCCGACTGCATGGCAATGTTGCTGGCGAAGTCGCCGAATTCCTTCTGCGGCGGTACTTCCAGTGCGACGTCGGGATAGTCGCCGGCTGGAAGAGTGCCGGCTGCAATAGCCTTGTTCAGGGCTTCCGTAATGCCCTGCTTCAATAAATCCTTCATTTCCATTACGCTTGATCCTCCTGCACGGTTATGGTTAATTGTGTATAATTGGCACTGACGCCTTCGATATGGACGTCGTAGCCCAACTGAATCGTACCGACTCCATCGAGCAAGTCGGCGCGGCATTCATAGGTCTTCATCTGCACGTCGAACGTGCCGACCGGTGTGTCATACTGGGAGCGCGTCACTTTTCCCTTGCGGAATTCCTGACGCTGGCGGAGCTTCCCAAGGCGCAACAATAAGACGGACCCTCCGGGTAACACCTTGATGACCGTCGTAACGCCCTTCATTTCCGTCAGCTCGCTTTCTTCGTAGACGATGTACTGCGTCCCATCCTTGACGTAAAACTTGCCTTCGGAAACGAGCTCCATTTTCAGCTCTTCTCCCTCTTTGTTACGTTGGATACTTTTTACACTTACTAAGACAGGTTTCAATGTATTCCACCTTTCCTATCACAAATCCAATGTTACTATTATATAACAAGTGCCGGGAAAAAGAAATACTTTTTTTCACTTCATTTCAATCAGAAAAGGCCAATACTTCTTGGGCATATAACTGCGGCGCAGGGCCTCGTTGCGGCGCGACGGGATGGCGATGGTCCGGTAATAATCCTGCCAGACTCCTTCGATAGCTTCTTCATCGGCTGACAGGTCCGGTGCGGCGGCGGCCCGGGGAATGTCACCACGACGGGCTGACGGCCAGGCCAGGAGCAGCTGGCGGATGCGGACCGGGTCCGTCGTCGCTCCATAATATTTTCCCTTGCAGGTAATGAAATACTGGGCCCTCTTGAGGCCGATGCCCAGGCGGCGCAGTGTGTCATACGACAAGAAAGCCTGCGCCGGGCCGCACAGATGCGCCGGGCCGAGGTGACGCCGATGCCGGGGACGCGCAGCAAAGCGTGGTACGACGCACGGTTGACTTCGACCGGGAAAAACTCCGGATGGCGCAGGGCCCAGCAGGCCTTGGGGTCCAGGTCGAGGTCGAAATCAGGCGCCTCGTCAGTCAATATCTCATCAGCTTTGACTGGTAGAAGCGCAGCAGCCAGTCAGCCTGGTAGAGGCGGTGCTCCCGCAGGAGCGGCGGCTTGGCGATGGCCGGCAGGTTCGGGCCGGTCACTGCCGGGACATAAGCCGAATAATAGACGCGCTTCAATTCCACCTTATCGTATAAGGCCTGGCTCAGGCGCAGGTAAGGCCTGGCTCAGGCGCAGGATCGTCCGGTCGCTGTCCGGCGTCGCACCGACGATGAGCTGCGTCGTCTGGCCGGCCGGGACGAAGGAAGGCGCCTTCTTATGATGTTTCTTCTCTTCCCGCCGCTCCAGGATGCCCTGGCGGATGTGCCCCATGGGAACGAGGATGTTTTCCTTCGTCTTCTGCGGCGCCAGCAGGCGCAGACTCGGCGCCGACGGCAGTTCGATGTTGACGCTCAGGCGGTCGACGTAGCGGCCCAGTTCACGGATGAGCTGGGCACTCGTCCCGGGGATGCCCTTCATGTAGATGTAGCCGTTGAATTTCTTTTCGTCCCGCAGGATGCGGGCCGTCCGGATGAGGAGCTCCGTCGTATAGTCCGGCGAACGATAGACGCCAGAACTGAGGAACAGGCCTTCGATGTAATTGCGCCGGTAAAAGGCGATGGTCACGTCGGCGATCTCTTCCGGCGTCAGGATGGCCCGTTCCGCTTCCCGGCTGGCCGCGTTGACACAGTAGGCACAGTCGTAGATACAGCGGTTGGTCATGAGGATCTTGAGGAGCGACACACAGCGGCCGTCAGCCGACCAGGTATGGCAGATGCCGCAGACAGCCCCATTGCCGATGCCCCCGGACTGGTTGGCACGCCGGCTGCCGCTGGACGAACAGGACACGTCGTACTTGGCCGCGTCGCTGAGAATATGCAGTTTCTGTTGAATCCGGTCCCAATCCATGATAAAGCCCCCCCTTTTTCCCTTTATCATAGCATAAGGCCGGTCCTATTGCAAACGTATGTTTGATTGGCCGGTCGCCAGTCGCAGGTCGCAGGCACATCTGTCTTTCGTAGGGGCTCGCACGTGGCGAGCGTCCGGAATATGAAAAATTTTCTCGCCACTAGGCAAAAGCGGGCGCCCACGTGGGCGCCCCTACATTTGCGGTCTGCGGACTGCGAACGGCGGGCGCCCCTACAGCGGAAAAAGGACTTGCCCATAGGGCAAGTCCTTTTTCCTTACAGATGTAATCCTTCGCGTAATTTTTCAAAGATTTTCTGTTCGTCTTCGGTCAGGTCGCGGCCCAGGTCGATGTGGAGTTCTTCCCCATTGCTGCGGGCCTTGTCCTGTTCGTGCTTATCGCCGCTCTTGGCGCTGTCGTCACGGATGATCACGCTTACACCACCTTAGATCAAAGTTTTCGGATCGGGATAGTCTTTAATGCTTTCAGCCAGTTTATCGGCCAGTTCGTCGAGTTCACATTCCTGGTCGTCGCGGAGAGACGATTTCATATCCATCGTCGGTTCTAGGAGTTCGCAGCATTTGAACTGATTTTCGACGTAGTCGACCATGGTCTTATAGGCAGCCGATGCCCAGCTGTGGCAGGCAATGACGCCGATCGTGCGTTTCTGGAACATGAGGGTCTTCAAGTCGTGGAGGAAGTTTTCCATGGGCAGGAAGAGGTTCAGGTTATACGTCGGAGCTGCCAGGACGAGGTGGCTGTATTCCCAGGCTTTAGCCGTGATGTACGACGAATGAATCTTGGCGACGTCGTAGAGGCGGATATCCTGGATGCCGCGCTGGCTCAATTTATGGGCCAGGACGCAGGCAGCCCGTTCAGTGTTGCCATAGATGGACGAGAAAGCGATGACGACGCCTTTCTTTTCCGGTACGTATTTAGCCCAGTGGAGGTATTTGTCGATGATATACTTAATCGTAGCCGGCGTGCGGAATACGAAGCGTGGAGCGGGCAGATGAAGTCGATAGGAGCCGATGCTTCTTGAGGACGTTGACGACCTGCGGGCCGTATTTGCCGACGATGTTGACATAGTAACGGCGGGCCGAATCGAGGTAGTTTTCTTCAAAGTCGACCTGGTCTGCATAGACGTTGCCGACCGTACCGAACTGGCCAAAGGCATCGGCACTGAAGAGGACGTGATCCGTCAGGTCATAGGACATGATGACTTCCGGCCAATGAACCATCGGCGCTTTGACGAACTGCAGGGTATGTTTGCCCAGAGCCAGCTGGTCCCCTTCCTTGACGGCGACATAGCGGTCTGTCATGGGATGGCGGAAGAACTGTTCAAAGAGCTTGAAGGTCTGCGGCTGGCCGATGATCTTGGCGTCCGGATATTTTTCCAGGAGAGCCAAAGCCGAGCTGGCATGGTCCGGTTCCATATGCTGGAGGACGAAGTAGTCCAGTTTACGGCCTTTGAGCAGGTATTCAACGTCTTCCAGGAATTCGTCACGGCACGATTTATCCATGGCATCGACGACACAAGTCTTTTCGTCATCGATGAAATAGGAATTGTACGTAACGCCTTCGGGAATCGGGAAAATCCGTTCAAACAATTCCGTACGGAAATCGTTGCAACCCATCCAATAAATACCATTTTTAATTTCTTCTACACAATGCATACTGATATGACCTCCTTAAAAAATACAAGCAGCATTCATGCTGTAATGTCAATTCTCATACCCATATCATACCATCTTTTGGACAAATAGGAAATACTAACAAGAAAAAAAGTTAATTAAAAATCCTTATTGTTTATTTGTTTTTACCCGTATCGCGATTGTTATCGGACGACTGGCGGCTCTTCGACGAATCGGAACTCTTGGTCGTATTCGTCGACTTATCGTCAGACCGGCTGCGGGTCGTGCTCTGGGACTCGGAAGCCGATTCACTGCGCCGCGTTTCCTGAGAGGAGCTGCGGCTCGGTGCCGATGCGCCGATGGAATCCGCTTCGGCTACGACATTGTCGATGAGCTGTTCCAGGACATCGCGGTCGGCCTGGGACAGGTTGGTTGCTTTCACTGAGCATGTCCTTGGCCTGCTGGGCCAGGCTCTGGGCCTGGGAACGAGCCGAGCTGCGGCTGATGGAGCCGTTGCGGTACTGGACCTTCAAATTGCGCAGTTCATTGGAAATGTCATTGGCCTTGCTGCGGATGCGGGCCGCTGCCATTTCGCCGCTGCGCTGCTTACGGGCATCGGCATCTTGCAGGCGCTTGTCTTCTTCCTGTTTTCCAGCAGTTCTTCCTGCTGCTGTTCGGCCACTTTATCCAGCGACGCTGCCGTCACATGGGTCCCGACGTAATATTCATAGCCCATGTAGCCCAGGATGATGATAGGGATACAGAGGAGCATCATTTCCAGTTTGCGCATATGCGCTGCCCGTTTCCAGCTGATGACGTTCTTGCGGCGGTGTTCCATGATGAGGACGATGATCAGGACCAGGACGACCAGGAACAGGGCGATATAGATGAACAATTTATGCCAGACTGTGGCCTGGAGCTTGATTTCCGTCGGATTGGAATTGGACAGGTTCCACAAATAGGTACTGCCCTGGTCATCGGCTTTATCGCTGTTGCTGACGACGCGGGTCCGACGGGAAGGAGACGATGTATTCCAGGTCGACGCCATTTTCCGGCATCGGCGCGCCTAAGCGCAGGGTCTGGATACTATTTTCATCAAAATTATAATCAATGTAATAAGTCGAACAGATGAGGCCATCGTGGGTCTTGTGGACAATGTGGTCGACAGAGCTCTTGCTGGCTCCATCCTTGGTGATCGTTTTCATAGCCCGGAAGCCTTCGCCATTATCGTTGTTATAATCCATAATGGTATAATTGCGCTTCTGGAATTCATCGGCATCGGCTTTCAAATCTTTCTGCCCCTTAGCCGAATCGGAGACTTTCAGGACATCCTGTGTTTCGCTGCCATCGTCGTGGATGATGGTCTGCGCCCGGAACCCCGATAAGAGGAAGAACGCTGCCAACAGCATGACTGTCATAGCAATCTTGGCAATTCTCGCGTACGCTTTCATAAAATCCTCGCTTTCTTTCTGTGCCATCATTCTTCTTTCGGCGGTACCATGCCGGTATCGACGAGGTGAGGCCGGTCAAATAAGGTCTGGGCCTCTTTTTCCTGGCGGGCCTTGGCCATGGCGGCGCCATTGCTGATATTTTCCAACGGGATTCCATTGACGAAGATGCCTTCGATGACGCCTTCGCCCCGCTTCATGCGGATGCTGGCGATGACGCTGTCATCGGGCTGGAGGTTGTAGATGCCATCGGTCAGCTCCGGTGCCATGCGATAGCGGTCAAAGCCAACCTGGAACTGGACAAAGCCATCCTGATAGGACACGACGGTGGCCTGCATATAGTCGCCGCCGACGAAAGGCTTCGACGCCGAAGCCCCCTGGATTTCCATGAGGCCCGACGTATCCCGTGAAATATAGACGTAAATCTGCTGTCCCTTTTCAGGCGGCGTATCGTCCTTCCACTGCGTCGTGTCTTCGGGAAAAACGACGCGGATGTAGTCCGTCCCAAAGGCGGATACTTCCAGCCGCGGGACGCAGCGCCACTGATAGGGGATGCCATCGACGGCGATGTTATGCCAGCGCCAGCCCATATAGGCGACGACGGCGAACTGGACGAGAACGACGAAGACGAAAAAGATCCAGCGATAACGGCCATCCAGTGAAAAGGAAAAGTGGAATCCCTGCAAAGGCAATGGAAATTTCATTTCATATCGCCTCCTTGGTGAGACCACGGCGAGTGGGTAAAGTATTTTTTCCGTTTCGGTGCCGGCTTCATCGAGCTCCACGGCGATTCCGTAACCCGCGGCTTTTCTTCCGCTGCCGGTTCCTGAGGAACAGCCATTTGCTGGGGCACGGCTTCCGTCTTTTCATGGACTGTCGGTGTGACCGGCGACGCCGGCGTTTCCGGCGTTTCTTTCTTTACGTCATCAGCGGGTGCCGTGAAAGTAAATGCCGGCGGTGCTTCTTCCGGCTCGGCCGGGACGGGCGGCGCTTTGGGCAAATCGTCGGACGTCTTTTCCCCTGCCGGTTCGGCAGACAGTCCCAATTCAGCCGGCGACGGGATGCGTACCTCTTTCATCCACTCGGCCAGGGTGTCGGCATCGCTGGCGGCATCCTGAGCTGCCAGGACGGTGTCTCTTTAGGCGGAAGTTCGTCCTGTTTTTCTTCGCCTTCACGGCGGACGCGCGTCGATGAATGGCGCAGACCTGCCCGCCGGGCAGCGCGCAAGGCGGCAGCCGCCTTATCCTTGCGGGTCCGCTTGAATTGGAAGATGATCAGGCCAGGACGACGATGGCCAGGAGCGGTGCCAGCGGGGAGAACTGCGTCCCGAAAATAAAGGCCAGCACCAGGCTGATGAAGATGACGACGCCAAATTTCATATGGAGGCTGTGTCCCGGCTTGAAGCCCTGAGACGTTTCAAAGAAACCTAATACGACCATGTACAGCGACGAAAGGACCAGGGGAATCGACGAATAGAGCCCGGCCCGGACGAGGATTGTTTCAAAAGCCAGGATAAATGGGACAGCCAGGTACAGGACCGGTCCCCACAAGCGATTCTTTACGGTCTGGGCCATGAGGCGATCATGACGGCAAAGAGGACGAGCGTCACCAAGGCCGTGACCCAGTGAAAGGCATGGACCCGGGCGATGCCCTCCCAAGCCGCAGGCAGGCAGGAATGAGCAGCGAGCCGGCAGCGGCAAAGCGGCCGAACCAGCGGAAGGGTACGCCCCAGGACTGATGGATGTCGATGGAATAACCGACGAGCATGATGGTGACGGCCAAACTCCCCAGCATGAGGAAAGGGATATAGTCCGTCGACCTGGCTGCCAGGCCAAAAGCAGCAAAGACGGTAATCGTCATGACCCAGGAAAAAATAGACAGGCGCCGTTCATCACGCATGGTGATGAGGGTATCATAAAAGGGCACGGCCAACAGGAGTAAAATCCACAACAGCGCCGTCCCGCCCAGCGTATTCAGTGGCCCGCCGGCAGCCGTCCAGTACAAGAGAGCCAGGTCATAGACGACGAGGGCCGCAATGGACCGCAGCAGATAGACGACGGGCAGGCAGAGGATGGCGCAGACGGCGACGTAGGCCGTCACATCCCAGCCGATATAGAAAGACTGCTCGGCCATTGCCAGGACGGCAAAGACGCCCAGGCAATGGACTAGGGCCACGCCTTCGGCGACGAGGCTCCCCTGCCGTTCCTGGAACATGGCGGCGCCGACACCGATCTGAGTAAGCAGGAGCAGGCCACAGGCCAGGCCCATGCGAACCGTAAGTGATACATAGTACCAGAACTGGGAAAGGCCCCAAATCAGGGCGATACCGGCAGCGGCCAGGCCGATGACGGCCAGCAGGCATATAAAGGCAGGGTCGTCAAAAGAGGATTCCTTTGTTCGTCCCTGCCGTAAGATTTTCGTATTTTTTGCTGGGATTCTTCACTGATCCAGCCCTTAGAAACCCAGTCAGCGACCTTGCGGTCGAGCCATTCGTTGGTATTTCGTTTCATACTTGCCTCCCAGGCACCTATCCCGGAACGAGGCAGTCCGGGACCCTATACTCATGAATAGGTTTTGTGTAATCAGGCAAAAAAAGGCATACCTGTGTACCCAGTATACCACAAAAAGAACGATTCCCCTATGGCGTAACGTAAATTTCAGAAAAAGGCGCTATCCTATGAAGACAGCGCCTTTTTTCTGTAGGGGCGCCACGTGGGGCGCCCGCTTCGGGACATGTAAAATTTTCCAATCAGTTTGCTAGATGAATCATCCAAATTCCTAACGGGTCGCCCACGTGGCGACCCCTACAAACTTCATACTACTTTTTAGTGGTTAGCGGCTAGGGGGCAGTAACGCAGGTCGTCTCTCCGCGAACTACGAACCACTAATTACTTATTTAACGATCAATACAGGGCAGACGGAATGGGTGACGACGTAGCTGCTGACAGAACCCATGAACAAGCCTTTCAACGGCCCGAGGCCGCGGCTGCCCATGACGATGAGGTCAGCATTGTACTTCTTGGCTACCGACAAGACGGCCGGTCCCGGAGAACCGACTTCAAAGACACTCTTGACTTCGATATTCTGGGGAATGGATTTGGCGAATTCGTCGAGGATACCTTTCCCTTCTTCTTCCATGTCCAGTGCGACCTGTTCCGTTACATAGCCGCTGGCATTGGGATCTGATCGAAGTTAGAAATGACCGATACGATATTGGCGACATAGACCAGTGTAATCGTAGCCCCTAACGACGAAGCGATGACGACGGCATGTTCCAGCGCACGTTTCGAGTTAACCGAACCATCCGTCGGCACGATGATGTTATTATATTTTTTCATATGAATTCCTCCTTATTAAGGCCTGTTCTTATCCTTAACATATATATTCGCCATGACTTTTACGGATTCCTTCTTTGTCATCTAAAATTTTTTCAGAAAATGTCTGCTTTTTATTTTTATAAAATTATTTAGCTTATACTTAAATGACTATGCGAAATCTGAAAAATGAGTATAAACTTTCATGTCTCTATGCTATAATACTGAATATGATTGTAAAATTTTTAAGTTTCTCTGCAATCAGATAATAAGAAAGGTGGTTTTTATGACACATGAACTCGTAAGTGCGACCTTGCCCGTATGGAGTATCATCCCATTCGCCGGGATGCTCTTATCCATCGCCATCGTCCCCCTCGTCCGTCCGGAATGGTGGGAAAAGCACATGCTCGGCGCTGCGTTCGCCTGGTCTCTTTTATTCCTCATCCCCTTCGCCGCTGCCTATGCGTCGGTGAGTCGTGGTTCCGCCTGCTCGAATCGGTGCTCCTCGACTACATTCCTTCATCGTCCTCCTCTTCGGCCTGTTCGTCGTCGCCGGCGGTATCGCCGTCCGCGGAACCTTAGCCGGGACGACGAAAATCAACTGTCTTCTGCTGTTCATCGGCACCTTCCTGGCCAGCTGGATCGGTACGACCGGGGCTGCTATGCTGATGATCCGTCCCCTCATCCGGGCCAATGCCTGGCGCAAAAATAAAGTACACCTCATGGTGTTTTTCATTTTCCTCGTCGCCAACATAGGTGGCTGCCTGACACCCCTCGGTGATCCTCCCCTGTTCATGGGCTTCCAGCGCGGCGTTCCTTTCACGTGGACCTTCCATCTCCTGCCCATCCTGGTGCTCAACTTGGTCCTCATGTTCGCCCTCTTCGCCTTCTTAGACAAACACTTCTATAATAAGGAAGTAAAAGAAGGCCGGACTCCGCTCGATTTAATCGATGAAAACGATAAACAGCCTCTCCGCCTGGAAGGCGCTCACAACCTCATCTTCATCGTCTTGATCATCATCGGCGTCCTGGCCAACGGCCTCCTGCCGGATATGTTCCCGCTTTCGCCAATGGTGCTGGCCTGCACATTTACGACGAAATCGTCTTCCCCTATGCCACACTGGCAGAAATCGTCATCATCCTCGTCGCAGCCTTCCTCTCCATCAAGACGACGAAGACGTCGACGCGGGAACTCAACGAATTCACGTATGCCCCTATCCTGGAAGTCGCTAAGCTGTTCATCGGCATTTTCATCACCATGATTCCGGCCCTGATTCTGCTCAAGGCCCATGGCGCTGAACTGGGCCTGTCCCATCCGTGGCAGATGTTCTGGGCAACCGGTGCCTTGTCGTCGTTCCTGGATAACACACCGACATACCTGGTCTTCCTCCAGACTGCCGGTGCTCTCGGCGCCACCCAGGGTATTACGACCTCTGTCGGGACCGTATCCCAAATCATGTTGGAAGCCATCTCGGCAGGTGCCGTCTTCATGGGCGCCAATACGTACATCGGCAATGCACCGAACTTCATGGTCAAATCCATTGCCGAAGAAAACAAAATCAAAATGCCGAGTTTCTTCGGTTACATGGGCTGGTCCGTAGCCATCCTCATCCCGCTATTCATCATCGACACCGTCGTTTTCTTCCTGTAAGTTGTGGCTAGTGACTCGTGGTTAGTGACTCGTGGTTAGTGGCTCGTGGCTCGTGGTTAGTGACTCGTGGTTAGTGGCTCGTGGTTAGTGGCTAGCGGTCCCATGGACCGCATTTGTAGGGGCCGTCCCAGCGGGCGGCCCGCCTCTTCTTTGTTGGAACTCCAAAAAAGGGCTGTCGCATTAAGCAAAAAAAGCATAATGCGACAGCCTCTTTTTTTGAGTTTGAAGTTGAAGTTTGATTAAAGAGATTAGGGCCTCGCATGATGGCAGAACCCCTCCTGTAACAGCGCCTGCTAACCACGAACTACGAGCAACAAAAAAGCTGTCGCAAAAGCGACAGCTTTTTAACTGGTGATCCATCCGAGATTCGAACTCGGGACACCCTGATTAAAAGTCAGGTGCTCTACCAGCTGAGCTAATGAATCATGGCTGGCAGGGGTAGCTGGATTCGAACCAGCGCATAGCGGAGTCAAAGTCCGGTGCCTTACCACTTGGCTATACCCCTATGGGGCGAGTATAGGGATTCGAACCCTAGCGTAACGGAGCCACAATCCGCCGTGTTAACCACTTCACCATACCCGCCATATTAGATTATCTGCGTCGGCCGCGCTGCATTAGCGCCGTCAACGTAGATAATCTTACCATGAGTCGCTCACAAAGTCAAGCACTTTTTCAAACTTTTTTAGCGTTCTTTTTCACCGTACAATAAATCTTTGACGAAATTCGGCAGGACGAAGGCGCTCTGCTGGATGCCTTCGTTATAGTACCGCGTCGGGAAGGTCCGTTTACGGTTCGGCTGCCACGTAAGGGGATCGTATTTCTTCGAGCCCATGGTGAAGCAGTGCATGCCCGACGGATAGAGGGGGATGAAGGCCGTGTACAGGCGGGTGATGGGGAAGATGTCCGACACGCAGTCGAAGATATCCTTGACCAGCTTGCGGTGCATGAACGGCGATTCGGTCTGCTGTACGAAGAGGCCGTCGTCTTTGAGGGCCCTGAAGGTATCCTTGTAGAAATCATACGAGAACAGGCCTTCGCCGGGACCAACAGGGTCCGAGCAGTCGACGATGATGACGTCGTAGTAATTTTCTGCTTCCCGCATGAACGCGATGCCGTCGCCGACTTTGACAGTCAGTTTCGGGTCGCCTTCGATCATGGCCTTGGCGATTTCCGGGAAATACTGCTTGGATAATTCGATGACCTTGCCGTCGATGTCGACCATGGTGACCGATTCGACTTCCGGATGGCGGACGGCTTCCCGGGCAGCGCCGCCATCGCCGCCGCCGATGATGAGGACTTTCTTGGGATTGGGATGGAGGAACATGGGGATGTGGACGATGCTTTCATGGTACATGAATTCATCTTTGATGGACGTCTGGAAAACGCCGTCCAGGACGAGCATACGGCCGAATTCCTTAGAATCGGCGACGATGATATCCTGGAACTGTGAATGGCCGCGGTAGAGGATATCCGACACTTCCGTCGTCAAATCCAGGTAGGGGGACTGATGTTCCGTTACGAATTTTCTCATGACAAGGCTCCTTTATCATATAAAGTATAGATTTCATTAAGGCATTGACACTTTTATTCTACCATATTTACCACCATTTGTCGTAACTCATTTGGGGTCGTAAAAAAATCCTCTGCCCCACCCCTTACAGAATAAGAGGAATATGGTACAATATAAAGTAGACTCTTTATATATAGTCTTTATCATATAGAAATTTATAAGAAAGAATCGGTTGGTAAACCGATAGGGTGACAAAACATGAAAAATCTCTTACATATCGGCATTGACATCGGCTCGACGACGGTAAAAATCGCCGTCCTCAATCATGCCAAACAGTGCCTCCACGCATGCTATGTCCGCCACTATACGGATATACGCCAAAAAGTCTGGGATTTACTGCAAAACGCATATGAAATCTTTGGCGACCGTCAAATCACCATGGCCATCACCGGCTCTGGCGGCATCGCCCTGGCAGACTACCTGCACATCCCCTTTTTGCAGGAAGTCATCGCCGGGACCAAAGCCGTCCGCACGTACTATCCCCAGTCGGACGTCATCATCGAACTCGGCGGCGAAGATGCGAAGATCACCTACCTGACCGGCGGCAACGAACACCGCATGAACGGCAACTGCGCCGGCGGGACCGGGGCCTTCATTGACCAGATGGCGACCCTCCTCGACACCGATGCCGGTGGCTCAACGAAATGGCCAAGAAAGCCGACACGATCTATCCCATCGCCGCCCGCTGCGGCGTCTTCGCCAAGACCGACATCCAGGCCCTGCTCAACGAAGGGGCCAGCAAGGAAAACGTCGCGGCGTCGGTCTTCCAGTCCATCGTCTTCCAGACCATCACCGGCCTGGCCTGCGGCCGCCCCATCAAGGGGACAGTCTGCTTCCTCGGCGGCCCGCTGACCTACTTGTCCCAGCTTCGGGAACAGTTCGCCAAGACGCTCCACTTGACGCCGGAACAGGTCATCGCCCCGGAAAACGCCCAGGTCTACGTGGCCATCGGCGCCGCCCTGGGCAGTATAGACACGAAACCCGTGTCCTTCATGAACCTCATGGGCCAGCTGAAAAACGTCGACGAATCGACGCTGGCCAAATCGGACCGCGTCGAACCGCTGTTCAACAATCAGGCTGAGCTCGACGAATTCCGGGCCCGCCACAGCCAGCATACCGTCCCCCAGGCGGACATCACCACCTACAGCGGCCCGTGCTACCTGGCATCGACGCCGGCTCGACGACGATTAAAGCCGTCGTCCTCAGCGAAGACATGAAGATTCTCTATTCGCACTATCAGAACAACGAAGGCAGCCCTTTGGCGGCAGCCAAGAAAATCGTCGCTGAAGTCTACCGCCGCCTGCCGGAAAAGGCCTTCATCGCCAAAGCCGGCATCACGGGCTACGGCGAATCGCTGCTCAAAGAAGCGCTGCACCTCGACCTGGGCGAAGTCGAAACCATTGCCCACTATCAGGCAGCGTCCCACTTCTGCCCGGACGTCGACTTCCTCCTCGATATCGGCGGCCAGGACATGAAATGCAGCCGCATCAAAGACGGTCATATCGAAGATATCCTGCTCAACGAAGCCTGCTCGTCGGGCTGCGGTTCCTTCCTGGATACCTTTGCCAAATCCCTGAAAATGTCCATCCAGGACTTCTCCCAGGCCGCCCTGCTGGCCAAGAGCCCCATTGACCTGGGCTCGCGCTGCACGGTCTTCATGAACTCCAAAGTCAAGCAGGCCCAGAAAGAAGGGGCCACGCTGGCCGACATTTCCGCCGGCCTTTCCTATTCGGTCATCAAGAATGCCCTTTATAAAGTCATCAAAGTCAAAGATCCGGCCAAATTAGGAAAACACATCGTCGTCCAGGGCGGTACTTTCTACAACGACGCCGTCCTGCGGGCATTTGAAAAACTCCTAGGCCGCCACGTCATCCGCCCGGCCATTTCCGGCCTCATGGGGGCCTTCGGCATGGGCCTCATCTGCCGCACGGCCTACCACGAAGACCATGCAAAATCGACCATCGTCAGCCCGAAAGCCCTGGAAGAATTGCAGGTCACGACGTCCATCCGCACTGCGGCTTGTGCACCAACAACTGCCTGCTGACGGTCAACACCTTCAACGACGGCCGTTCCTTCATCACGGGCAACCGCTGCGAACGCGGTGCCGCCGGCTCGACAGCAGCCCGCAAGAAGCCTCTGCCCAACATGTACAAGGTCAAATATAACTTGCTCTTCGGCTACAAGCCCGTAGAAAATGCGCCGCGCGGCACCGTCGGTATCCCGCGGGTCCTCAATATGTACGAAGACTATCCCTTCTGGTTCACGTTCTTCACCAAACTCGGCTACACCGTCGTCCTCTCGGACCCGTCGTCGAAGGCCCTGTTTGAAAAGGCCATGGACACGGTCCCGTCGGACTCGGCCTGCTACCCGGCCAAACTGGTCCACGGCCACATCGAGAACCTCCTGGAAAAGGGCGTCGACCGCATCTTCTATCCGTGCATCCAGAACGGCCCCAGCGAAGGCAGCAAGGACAATACCTTCAACTGCCCCATGGTCATGAGCTATCCCGAAGTCATCCGCAACAACATGGGCGAACGCCTGGCCGAAACCAATACGCCCTACCTCTGCCCCTTCCTGCCCCTCCACGACAAGAAACGCATCGGCAAACGCCTGGCCGAAGAATTGAAGGCCTGGAACCTGCCGGCTCACGAATCAAAGCCGCTGCCGCTGCCGCCTGGGATGAAGAAGAAGCATATAAACAGAAGATATACGACATTACAAAAAAAATCCTGGATAACCTGGAAAAGACGGGCCAGCGGGCCATCGTCCTCTGCGGCCGTCCGTACCACATCGACCCGGAAATCAACCACGGCATCCCGGAACTCATCAACAGCCTGGGCCTGGCCGTCCTCACCGAAGACGGCGTCGCTCCCCTGGGCCAGTTCCCGGGCCACCTGCGCGTCGTCGACCAGTGGTCCTACCATTCGCGCCTCTACCGGGCTGCCCAGTACATCACACAGCATCCGAACCTGGAACTGGTCGAACTCAATTCCTTTGGCTGCGGCCTTGACGCCATCGTCGCCGACCAGGTCCAGGACATCCTGCCCACGGCCACAAGATCCATACACTGCTCAAGATCGACGAAGGCTCCAACCTGGGTGCCATCCGCATCCGCCTGCGCTCGCTGCTCTTCGTCATGAATCACCGTCCCAAAGAAGACCATGTCGTCGAACCGTATTCTTACGAAAAGACGATTTTCACCAAGGAAGACGCCAAGCAGAACGTCATCCTGCTCCGTCGATGACGCCGATTCATTTCCCCTTGTTCAGTGCCGCCTTTGAACATGAAGCTACCGCGTCGAACTCCTGCCCCACCAGGCCAGAAGCCATCGACACGGGCCTGGCCTATATCCACAACGATGCCTGCTATCCGGCCATCATGAGCCTGGGCCAGATCATTACGGCCCTCAAATCGGGCAAATACGACCTGGACCACACGACAGTCATGATTTCCCAGACCGGCGGCTGCTGCCGGGCGACAAACTACATCGGCATGATCCGCAAAGCCTGAACGACGACAACATGTCCCAGGTCGCCATCTTGTCGCTGAACCTCAAGGGCATGAACAAGCAGCCCGGTTTCCAGCCCGACATCGGCTTCTGGCACCGCCTGGTCATGGGCATGATCTACGGCGACGCCCTGCAGCAGGTCCTCTACCGCACGCGGCCTTACGAAAAGGTCAAGGGGACAGCCGAAGCCCTCTTCCACAAGTGGCAGAAGAAATGTGCCGAACAGCTGAAGAAAGCCGATTTCAAATCATTCAAGAGAAATATCCGCGACCTCATCGACGAATTCGACCACATCGACATGAGTGAAACCATGAAGCCGCGCATCGGCCTGGTCGGTGAAATCTACGTCAAGTTCCATCCCATCGCCAATAACCACATCGTCCGCATGATTGAAGAAGAAGGCGGCGAAATCATCGTCTCCGGCCTGGCAGACTTCTTCCTCTACGGTCAGCTGGACAACCAGTTCCGCCATAAATACCTGTCGGGCAGCTGGAAGGATTCCTTCCTCAGCAAGACTGCCGTCCGCCTCTTGGAATGGTACCGCAAGCCTTACGAACAGGCCGTCGCCAAGAGCCGCCATTTCGACCCGATCACATCCATTTACGACATCGCTAACGAAGCGAAGAAATACTTGTCCCTGGGCCATGAAGCCGGTGAAGGCTGGTTCCTCACGGGGGATATGATCGACCTCATCCACGCGGCGCCAAGAACATCGTCTGCCTCCAGCCCTGGGCCTGCCTGCCGAACCACGTCACGGGCAAGGGCATGATCAAGACCTTGAAAGCCGCCTTCCCGGAAACGAATATCGTTGCTATCGACTATGACCCCAGTGCCAGCTCGGTCAATCAGACAAACCGCCTGAAACTGATGCTGACGACGACTTTTGAGGGCATCCGCGAACCGGTACAGGAAGACACCAAGCCGGTCATGCCCTTCATGAGCGGTGTCCGCATCAACAGCTCACTGGAAAAATAGTTCCAATAAAAGGGGGTATGTATCATGAAAAACATCTTAGTTCCTATTGACGGTTCCCAGCCGTCGCGCAACGCCTTGCAGCATGCCATCGACATTGCCAACGCATATAGTGCCGAATTGACCATCGTCAATATCACCAATGCCGATGCCGTCCTGGACAGCTTCGATGTCTTTGAAGACATGACCGATGAAAAAGTCAAGGACCTGACCAAACTGGCCAAGGATAAGAGCGGCTACGTCCTGGAAAAAGCCATGGACGCCGTTCCGGAAAATCTGATGGTCCATACGGTCCAGCTGGTCAGCACGCCGGAAATCGGCATCCTCAGCGAAGCCGACAAATGCAATGCCGACCTCATCGTCATGGGCCGCCGGGGCAGCCATTCCCTGTCGGAACAGCTCCTGGGCAGTGCCAGCACCTACGTCCTGGCCCATGCCAAATGCCCGGTCCTCCTGGCACACAACGAAAAAGAAGGGCCATACCAGCGCATCCTCGTTCCGGCTGACGCTCGGAAGAATCGCTGAAAGCCGTCCGTTACGCCGTGGAATTCGCCAAAGCCGACGGCGCATCGGTCACGATTTTCCACGTCGCCAACATGCGCGACCTCATCGCTGAAGAAACGGCACTGGATCAGAAAAAACGTGGCCTCGAAGACTTGACCGACCGCCTGCGCCAGAGCGCCGACCGCGTCTTTGCCCTGTGCAAGGCCGCCATAGCCGACCAAAAAGACGGCGTCGACATCCACTTCGTCGCCAACATCGGCCGTCCGGGCCCGACAATCCTCAAAAAAGCCGAAAAAGACGGCTCGGACCTGCTCATCATGGGCAGCCGCGGCCGCAGCGGCCTGGCTCGATCCTCCTGGGCAGCGTCAGCCGCTACATCACGACCCATTCGGGCCTGCCCGTCATGATTGTGAAGTGAGGAGTTCGTGGCTCGTGGCTTCGGCCTTCGGCCTAGTGGTTCGTGGTTCGCAGGCCGAAGCGGTCCCCTGGACCGTATGTAGGGGCCGTCCTGATAAGGCGGCCCGCCCTGAATGATGGGGATAACGCAGACCGCAGTTCTCCGATTACACCCGAATACATAAAAAGGGGCTATCGCATTAAGCAAAAACACTTAATACGATAGCCCTTTTTCATTGAAATTTCTGAGAAAAAGCAACCTCTCAGTCAGCGTTGCTGACAGCTCCCCTATAAAGGGAGCCAGGGCAGGCCGTAAAGGACGGCTCCTGCGTTGCGGAGTGCGACCTGCGGGCCGCCCTTTGGGCGGCCCCTACAGTTGCATAGCCCTGTAGAGTTTTTCGGCGGTCATGGGCAAGTCGCGCAGCCAGATGCCCGTAGCGTTATAGATGGCGTTGGCAATGGCCGGTGCCGGCGAGTCGATGACCAGTTCGCCGATGGACTTGGCGCCGAAAGGCCCGTTCGGTTCATAGCTCGGTTCAAATTCGACGTTGATCTGGCCCAGGTCCATGCGTGTCGGCATGCGGTACTGCATGAAGGAGTTATTCTGCAGGCGGCCCGACGGCGTATACTGGATATTTTCGGTCAGGGCCATGCCGATGGCCTGGACGATGCCCCCTTCGGTCTGGACTTTGGCCAGGGCCGGATTGATGACCGTACCGCAGTCGACGACGGCGTCATACTGCACCAGGGAGATGTGCCCTGTTTCCGGGTCGACGTCGACCGTTGCCGCACCGGCATATACGGCGGCGGACTGGTCGGCGAATAACACGATTCTGTCGCTTCCAGGGCGATGTCATTCATGAACATGGCGTCATTGCCCAAGTCCTTGAGGGTGATTTTCTTCCCAGTAGACAAGTCGGTAATGGCTTTGCCGTCGAATTCCAAATCGTCAACGTTAGCTGCGCCGAGCTTGACAGCTGCCCGTTCTTTCATGCGCTGTATCAGGCTCTGGCAGGTCTTGACGACGGCATTGCCCGTGAGGTATGTCGTCGACGACGCATAGGATCCGCTGTCGTACGGCGATGTATCCGTATCGACGCCATAAGTAACGACATTGTCGACAGGGCACATGAGACATTCTGCGGCAATCTGGGCCAGGATGGTATCGCAGCCCGTCCCCATATCGGTAGCGCCGATATTGAGGGAATAGAAGCCGTCGTCATTGACCTTGATGGTGACCGAAGCGACGTCGACATTGGAAATGCTCGACCCCTGCATGGCCGTTGCAATGCCGATGGCCCGGATATGGCCGTTAGGCAAGACCTGGCGCGGCAGTCGTCCTTCCAGCCCGACATCTGGACGACCCGTTCCAGGCATTTATCCAGCGTACAGCTCAAGGCCGTTTCATTGAAATAGGCCGGCAGGACCTGCCCCTGGCGGACCATGTTCTTCAGGCGCAGGGCGACAGGGCTCATGTGCAGAGCCGCAGCCAGTTCGTTGACGGCCGTTTCCAGGGCGAACAGCCCCTGAGTCGCACCGTAACCGCGATAAGCGCCGGCTGCAATGGTATTGGTATAGACGCAGGTATAGCTGAAGCGGAAGGCTTCGGCTGCATTGTATAAAGGAATCGACTTATGGCCTGACAAGGTGACCGTCGTCGGCGTGTGTTCGCCATAGGCACCGGCATTCCACAGGGAATCGAGGAAAATGCCGCGGATATGGCCGTCTTTGCTGGCGCCGAGGACGACGCGGATCTGCGATTCATGACGCGGCGTCGATACGGTCATCGATTCTTCCCGGCTGTAGACCATGTACGCCGGCTTACCCGTCAGCCAGGCGATATAAGCCGGATAGA
>ENA-OUNI01000085-OUNI01000085.1-human-gut-metagenome-genome-assembly--contig:-NODE-85-length-35888-cov-4.854562_pt1 | contig 35888 bp, 45 predicted proteins | sample MGYA00242499_ERZ504580 | MGnify/ENA primary metagenome ERZ504580 (study PRJEB26092, sample SAMD00036315) | human gut metagenome | host: Homo sapiens | study: EMG produced TPA metagenomics assembly of... | reverse complement strand
CTTTGCACATCCTTTGGCACTGGCCGTTGAAGCCGGAGAGTGCTATCCGGGAATTGCCATCTGCGGAAGCGGTGAAGGTATCAGCATAACGCTGAACAAGCATCAGGTATCCGCGCAGCCCTCTGCTGGACGGCAGAAATAGCCCATTTGGCACGCCAGCACAATGATGCCAATGTGCTTGTCATGCCAGGGCGATTCATCAGTACCGAAGAAGCCGACATGATTATGAGGGAATTCTTCAGTACACCATTCGAAGGCGGACGCCACCAACGAAGAGTGGACAAGATACCGGTACACTTGTAAAGCAGTAGAATCACATTCTTTATGATATCCGCCCGAAGCTCTGACATTCTGATAGAATCGTGAGAAACTTCGGGCTTTTTATTTGCCCCTTTTTCTTATTTTTCACAGTGAAGATGCTCATTGTCTTCAAATAAAAACTATCTTTGTGGTTCGATAACCCGGATATTTTTTAGATATGGAACGACTGAATACCATAAAAGAGCTTATCAACCAGGGAAATGTAGAGCAAGCCATCCAGCAGCTTGACGAAATACTGCAAACAGACTTTCCCGGCAAAGACGAAGCTTACTACCTGCGGGGAAATGCCTATCGGAAACAAGGCAACTGGCAACAAGCACTGAACAACTATCAGTATGCCATCGACCTGAACCCCGAAAGCCCGGCACAACATGCCTATCAAATGGCTATGGACATCCTGAACTTCTACAACAAGGATATGTACAATCAATAAATAAAGAACGTAAATTATGGCAAAAATCAAAGGAGCAATCGTAGTAGACACCGAACGTTGCAAAGGCTGCAACTTGTGTGTGGTAGCGTGTCCGCTCAACGTAATAGCCCTCACCAAGGAGGTGAATGTGAAAGGGTATAACTATGCCCACCAGATATTGGAAGATACTTGTAACGGCTGCGCCTCGTGCGCCACAGTATGTCCGGACGGATGTATCTCAGTATATAAAATAAAAGTAGAATAAATCTGTAAATCAGTAGAATATGGCAGAAGAAGTTGTATTAATGAAAGGAAACGAAGCCATCGCCCACGCAGCCATCCGTTGCGGTGCAGACGGTTACTTCGGATATCCCATTACTCCGCAATCGGAGGTATTGGAAACTCTTGCCGAACTGAAACCCTGGGAGACGACCGGCATGGTGGTTCTTCAGGCAGAAAGTGAAGTGGCAGCTATCAATATGGTGTACGGCGGTGCCGGAAGTGGTAAAATGGTCATGACCTCCTCCTCCAGCCCCGGTGTCAGCCTAAAGCAGGAAGGTATCTCTTATCTGGCAGGTGCCGAGCTGCCTTGCTTGATTGTAAACGTTATGCGCGGCGGTCCCGGTCTGGGAACCATCCAACCGAGCCAGGCCGACTATTTCCAGACAGTAAAAGGAGGCGGCCACGGTGACTATCGTCTGATTGCCCTTGCTCCGGCTTCCGTACAAGAAATGGCAGATTTCGTAGGACTGGCATTCGAACTTGCCTTCAAATACCGTAATCCGGCAATTATCCTTGCCGACGGTGTCATCGGCCAGATGATGGAAAAGTGGTGCTCCCGGTACAAAAGCCACGCCGCACCGATGCGGAAGTCATCGAACAATGCCCATGGGCCACTACCGGCAGAACCAATGGCCGCAAACCCAACGTCATCACCTCATTGGAACTGAAACCGGAAGAAATGGAAAAGAACAACATCCGTTTCCAGGCCAAATACAAGCAGATAGAAGAGAATGAGGTTCGCTTCGAGGAAATTCATTGCGATGATGCCGACTACCTGATTGTAGCCTTCGGCTCTATGGCACGCATCGGACAGAAAGCAATGGAGCTGGCACGCGAAGAAGGAATCAAGGTAGGTATGCTCCGCCCCATCACGTTGTGGCCGTTCCCGACCAAAGCCATTGCCGCGTATGCCGACAAGGTGAAAGGTATGCTCGTTACAGAATTGAATGCCGGACAGATGGTGGAAGATGTCCGCCTTGCCGTGAACGGTAAAGTGAAAGTGGAACATTTCGGACGCCTCGGCGGCATTGTTCCCGATCCGGATGAGATAGTAGATGCATTGAAAGAAAAACTGATTAAGAAATGAATCCTGATAAAATAAGAAACGTACTGAACATTCTCTTCATGGTACTTGCCTTGGCAGCTATCATTATATATTTGCTGCAAAAGATGACTTCAAGCTGTTCATCTACGTCTGCGGCGCGGCGATATTCGTCAAGTTGATGGAGTTTTTCATACGGTTCACCAACAGATAGGAGAAGTGATTATGACAAAAGAAGATATTATAAAGCCCGAGAATCTGGTTGCCAAGAAACCGACTCTGATGAACGACAATCCCATGCACTACTGCCCGGGATGCAGTCACGGCGTAGTTCATAAACTCGTAGCCGAAGTTATCGAAGAAATGGGACTGGAAGACAAAGCAATAGGCATCTCCCCCGTGGGATGTGCCGTGTTCATCTATAATTATATAGACATCGACTGGCAGGAAGCCGCCCATGGACGTGCGCCCGCACTTGCCACTGCCATCAAGCGCCTTTGGCCAGACCGCCTGGTGTTCACTTACCAAGGAGACGGCGACCTGGCTTGTATCGGTACTGCCGAAACCATCCACGCCTTGAACCGCGGCGAAAACATCACCATCATCTTCATCAACAATGCCATCTATGGTATGACCGGGGGACAAATGGCTCCCACTACCCTTGTAGGCATGAAGACATCGACCAGCCCTTACGGACGTGACGTGCATCTGCACGGCTATCCGCTGAAGATGGCCGATATTGCTGCACAATTGGAAGGAACCGCTTACGTGACACGCCAAAGCGTACAGTCCGTTCCCGCCATCCGCAAAGCGAAAAAGGCTATCCGCAAAGCATTCGAGAACTCTATGGCAGGCAAAGGTTCCAACCTTGTGGAAATCGTTTCCACCTGTAACTCCGGCTGGAAGATGTCTCCTGCGAAATCCAATGAATGGATGGTAGAGAACATGTTCCCCTTCTATCCGCTGGGCGACCTGAAAGATAAATAATCATGCTAAAGACAGAAGAACAATGAAAGAAGAAATCATTATAGCAGGCTTCGGTGGACAAGGTGTATTGTCCATGGGAAAGATTTTGGCATATTCCGGATTGATGGAAGGCAAAGAGGTGACTTGGATGCCGGCTTACGGACCGGAACAACGTGGTGGTACAGCCAACGTAACAGTCATCGTAAGTGACGAGAAAATATCCTCACCCATCTTAAGCAAGTACGATGCCGCCATCATCCTGAACCAGCCGTCACTGGAGAAATTCGAAAGCAAGGTAAAACCCGGAGGCGTACTTATCTACGACGGTTACGGCATCATCAACCCGCCGACGCGTAAGGACATCCACGTTTACCGCATCAACGCCATGGATGCCGCCAATGAAATGAACAACGCCAAGGCATTCAACATGATTGTATTGGGTGGATTATTGAAAATCAAGCCGATGGTTACACTGGACAGTGTACTCAGAGGATTGAAGAAGACACTGCCCGAACGCCACCACCACTTGATACCGATGAACGAAGAAGCTATCAAGAAAGGAATGGAACTTATTCAGGAAATGAAATGAAAGGCTATGTAAAGCCACTCCCCATAAGAGGAGGAACTTTACGCCAGAATAAGAGATAAAGGAAAACGGATAAGCCTTGTGATATTGATTTATTGCAAGGGCTTATTTCATTTCAAGCCGGAAAAAGTATGGATTCAAGGGCAGAGAACCGGAAGCAGTATAGAACAAAACAGAAAACAAGACAGTTTAAAAGAAGCAAAAAAGGCTGAATTCAGTAAGCAAATAATTTTTTATTGTATCTTTGCGCCTAATTATGAGACGAATTGTACTGACATATATATTTCTGTCCGTTATAGGGATATGGGGGGCTATGGCGCAAAACACCTTAAACCCGATGAACAATCGCGACCGGTTCGGTAACCAGATTGACCCGAATACCCAGCCGGACAATCTGGAAGACAGTACCAATACTGAGATTCAAAGTCTTCCGCCCAAGCTTTACATGTGGAAACTAAGTGAGACACTGGGCAACCGTACCATCATACCTGCCGACACAGCCAGCCTCAACTTCCAGAGCACCAATCTGGTGGAAGGAATGTTCGGCCACTACAACTACTTGGGAAATTTAGGTTCTCCACGTCTCTCACGTCTGTTCTTCGAACGGGAGGAAAGCGAACCTACCATCTTCATGGCTCCCTTCTCCAGTTTTTTCACACGTCCCGACCAGGTGCTTTTCACCAACAGCAACGTGCCTTACACCAATCTTACCTACTACAAGGCCGGCAACAAAGTGAACGGTGAAGAACGCTTCAAGTCCTATTTCTCCGTCAACGTCAACAAGCAGTTGGCATTTGGTTCAACATCGACTATCTGTACGGGCGCGGTTATTACCAGAACCAGTCCACCTCGCACTTCAATGCAGGACTGTTCGGTAGCTATATCGGCGAGAAATACCAGGTACAAGCAGTCTACAACAACTTTTTCCTGAAGATGAACGAGAACGGCGGTATTGCAGACGACCAATACATCACCCGTCCCGAAAACATGTCCGGAGGAAAGAAAGAGTACGAGTCCACCACTATTCCGGTCAAATTGGAACAGAGTTCCAACCGTAACAAGGATTTTTATATCTATCTGACACAGCGCTATCGTCTTGGTTTTACGCGGAGAGTACGGAACACACAAGAAGGCAAACCGACGGTATCCGCACCCAAAGCCTCATCCTCCCCGTCCTCTGAATCCGAAATATCCGCTTCGAACAACGACATAGCATTGCCAAACGACAGCATAGCATCAAAATCGGTCAGCACACTTGCAGCTACCAATGACAGCCTGCCGTCTGTTTCTACCGCAGACAACGACTCACTTTTCGAAGAAGAGTTCGTCCCCGTCACCAGCTTTATCCATACCTTGAAAGTAGAGCGGTCGCGGCACCAATTCCGTTCGGGAAGCGAGCCCGAAGGATTCTTCCCGGAAGACTACAAGCTTTACAAGAATTACAGCAACGACTCCACCACGCATTCAGTGTAAAGAACGTGTTCGGAATAGCCTTGCTGGAAGGTTTCAACAAATACGCCAAAGCCGGACTTACGGCTTATATCTCCCACAAGTTCAGCCGGTACGACCTGATGAATACGGACACACTTACCGACATGCGCCGCATCCGCTACACCGAGCAGGAAATCTTCCTGGGTGGCGAACTCGCCAAGCGCGAAGGCAAACTGCTGCACTACAACGTAAACGGTGAAGTGGGGTTGGTAGACAAAGCCATCGGGCAGTTCCGCGTCAACGCCAATCTGGACCTGAACTTCCGTCTATGGAAAGATACGGTGAACTTCTACGCCCGCGGTTATGTGAGCAACACGCTTCCTTCCTTCTATATGCGTCATTATCACTCCAACCACTACAACTGGGACAACGACAACATGGACAAAGAATTCCGTACGCGTGTGGAAGGCGAGCTGAACATTTCCCATTGGGGAACCAATCTCCGTGCCGGTGTAGAGAATATAAAGAACTACACTTACTTCAACCAAAGCGCCCTGCCCGAACAGAACGGAGGCAACATACAAGTGCTGTCTGCCACGCTGAAACAAGACTTCCGCCTCGGTGTCTTCCACCTGGACAACGAGGTGACCTGGCAGAAGACGAGCAATGAAACAGTACTTCCATTGCCCCAACTCTCGCTCTACCATAACTTCTATATACTGCTAAACTCGCCAAGAAGGTGCTGACCGTTCAGTTGGGTGCCGATGTCCGTTACTTCACCAAGTACAACGCACCTGCTATGCACCCGGCGTCCAGCAGTTCCATCTGCAACCTACGGACGATTTGGTGGAAATAGGCGGTTACCCCATCGTAAACGTATATGCCAACCTGCACTTGAAGCGGACGCGTATCTTTGCCATGATGTATCACGTCAACGCGGGTATGGGAAGCGCCAATTCCTTCCTGGTGCCGCACTACCCCATCAATCCGCGCTTGTTCAAAATTGGCGTCTCATGGAATTTCTATGACTAACAGATGACTGTATGACGAAAAGCAGACTGCTCAAATACGCACTTCTGGGAATTGCGGCGGCTCTCATTGCCCACTATCTCATCAAGAAAGAAGAGAAACCGAAAGGTCATCCGCGCGATTATGCCGAGATAGCTGCCGAAGGCATCATACATGCTTCGACGGAATACAACTCCATCAGTTTCTATGTGGATGATGACACCTTGTCCGGTTTCCACTACGAGCTGATAGAAGCTTTTGCACGCGACCACGGGCTGCAAGCGGCCATATCACCGGAAATGAGCTTCAACAAGCGGCTGGAAGGCCTGGCCGACGGGCAATATGACGTGATTGCCTACGGCATCCTCGCCACCAGTGAGCTGAAAGACTCCTTGCTGCTTACCACCCCTATTGTGCTGAACAAGCAAGTGCTGGTGCAACGCAAGCTTGAGAATATTTCCGACTCGTCATTATTCATCAAAAGCCAACTGGACCTGGCTGGAAAGACACTGCACGTAGTGAAAGGCTCCCCTTCCATACTACGCATCCGCAACCTGGGAAATGAGATAGGCGACACCATCTACGTTGAGGAAATAGAGAAGTACGGTTCCGAACAACTGATTGCCTTGGTAGCCCACGGAGACATCGACTATGCCGTATGCGACGAAAGCATTGCCCGTACCGCAGCCGACAGCATTCCTCAAATAGACATCAATACCGCCATCAGCTTCACGCAATTCTATTCCTGGGGGGTAAGCAAACAGTCCCCTATCCTGCTGGACAGCCTCAACACATGCTGGATAGTTTCAAAAAGGGAAAGGAATACAAGAAAATCTACAAACGATACTACGGGAAACGAAACTAAGCTGCACTTTTCCATACACGCAGCATATCCCTACTTTTACAACCAGTTATTAATCAACAGCTTATTACTGCAAAATCCTGCATACATTTTGCAGTGCCACTGCAAAGCCGTTGCAGTGGCGCTGCACACCGATATGCAGTACGACTGCAACAGTTTTGCAGTGATACTGCAACACGTTTGCAGTCGCACTGCAAAACACATGCAGCAAGAATGCAAACAAGATGCAGTCATCAAATACCCATATCGATATTACGGCATACCCGAAGTAAAGAATTAGAGTCCTTCCACCTCCCTTAGCCATATCTCCGACGAAGCATCGCTCGGCATTCTCCAATCGCCGCGCGGGCTCAGAGAGATACTGCCCACCTTCGGACCATCCGGCAAGCAGGAGCGCTTGAACTGCTGGTTGAAGAAACGGCGGCAGAAAGTCTGCAACCATTTTTTGATGGTTTCTTCATCATACATCCCCTTGAATGTGCGTGCTGCCAGGAAAAATATCTTGGAAGGACGGAAACCGCAGCGCAGGAAGTAATAAAGGAAGAAGTCGTGAAGCTCATACGGCCCCACCAAATCCTCGGTAATCTGCTGGATATTACCGTTCTCATCTGCCGGAATCAGTTCCGGGCTGATGGGAGTATCCACAATATCGAGCAAGGTAGCACGTGAAGCATCGTCCATATCATGCTCTGCCACCCATTTCACCAAGTGCTTCACCAGAGTCTTGGGGACGCTGGCATTCACACCGTACATCGACATGTGATCGCCGTTGTAAGTGGCCCATCCTAAAGCAAGTTCCGAAAGGTCGCCCGTACCGATAACCATTCCCCAGGTCTGGTTGGCAATATCCATCAAGATTTGGGTACGCTCCCGTGCCTGCGCATTCTCGTAAACCACGTCGTGCACATGGACATCATGGTCTATGTCTTTGAAATGCTGTATGCAGGCCTCCTTGATACTGACTTCGCGGACAGTCACACCGAGGGAGTTCATCAGGTCGATGGCATTCGTGTAAGTACGGTCGGTCGTTCCGAATCCCGGCATGGTGACACCGACAATACTGGCGGGACCATCCCAACTTATCGAAAGTCTTTACGCAAACCAGCAGCGCCAGCGTAGAATCCAGTCCACCCGAAATGCCGATAACGGCACTCTTCGCTTTAGTATGCACCAGACGTTGCGCCAGTCCGGACACCTGGATGGAGAATACCTCCTCACAGCGTTCGTCCAACGCTATCCCCTGCGGAACAAATGGATGCGGTTCAAAAGTACGTGTCAGGTTCAAATCCCTGCTGTTGACATACTCCGTAGAGATTCGTACCGGAAGGGCCGAAACACAATTTGCATGGCAAGCCGCGAAGGTCGTATTCACCCGGCGCTCCGTACGCAAGTGTTCCACATCAATTTCACTGATGACCACCTGCCCTTCGAAAGAGAAGCGTTCGTTTGCCGCCAGCAGAGTCCCGTTCTCATAAATCAGTCCGTTGCCGGCAAACACCACATCCGTAGTGGATTCTCCGAAACCGCATGAGCTGAATACATAACCGGCAATGCACCGTGCCGACTGCTGGCTGATAAGCGAGCGCAGATAATTGTGCTTGCCGATACCTTCATTGTCGGCCGAAAGATTGAACAAGATTTCCGCACCTTGCAGTGCCAGCGTGGAACTGGGCGGTATGGGTGCCCACAAATCTTCGCATATCTCCACTCCGAAAGTGGTATCTGCCGTTTCGAACAGCAGGTCTCTCCCCATCGGAATAATCTGCCCGCAAAGGCGCACACTGTTTTCTGCCACATCACATGCGGAAGTAAACCAGCGCTTCTCATAAAACTCCTTATAATTGGGAAGATAAGTCTTCGGGACAACGCCCAGCACTCTCCCCTTCTGAATGACAACCGCCGCATTCAGCAACACACCGTTCAGTGCAACGGGCATGCCCAATATCGAAATGATATCCATCTGGCGCGTATTGTTCAGAATCTGTATCAGCCCCATTTCCGCCTCTTCGAGCAGAAGTTGCTGGGCAAAGAGGTCGCCACAAGTATATCCGGTAATGCACAACTCCGGAAAAGCAATGATTTGCACACCTTTCCCGTCGGCTATAATAATCTCTTTTTCAATCTCTGAGGCATTGAACTTACAGTCAGCCACCTTGACACGGGGCACAGCCGCCGCTACTTTTACATATCCGTAATTCATAAGGATGCTATATTATTTATTCGGTGCAAAGATACGGCAAAATTCTGATTAAGAGAGATAAGAGAAAAACGTTTTCTCTATATCGGCACGAGAAACCGACTGAAGCCGGGGTGCATCCTGCCTTCGCTTTTATGGCAAAAATACGGCAACCTGCCTACAAGAAGAGGAACATATATAAACAATTTTAATGACCGCAACTAAAAATTTTCCAAAAATCTTTTGGAGAATTATAGGAACTTCCTATCTTTGCAAGTGAATTAAAAATGTAATAATTACAAGTTTGAAACTTTAGATTATATGGATGTAGTAAAACGATTGCAGAATCATAATATCAAGCCTTCAGTACAGCGCATAGCCATCATGAATTACTTGATAGAGCATCGTACGCATCCCACGGTGGATGAAATCTATACGGCACTGTCTCCCTCCATACCGACACTGTCTAAAACAACGGTATACAATACCTTGAAACTACTGAGCGAGCAAGGTGCCGCACAAACCCTGACTATCGACGAGCGTAACACATGTTATGATGCCGATACCAGCCCGCACGGTCATTTCTTGTGCAAGCGTTGCGGAAAGATTTATGACTTGATGTGCAATAACAACATCAAGAAAGTGGTCGACATGGATATGGACGGGCACGATGTGCAGGAAATCCACTACTATTATAAAGGAATCTGTAAACATTGCATAGAAGAAGAACGTTTAAGAACAACAAAGAATAACTAATTCAACTAATTAAAATCTGAGAGAAAATGAAAAAATTTAGATGTACTGTATGCGGTTACGTATACGAAGGAGATGCAGCTCCCGAAAAGTGCCCATTGTGTAAAGCTCCCGCAAGCAAGTTCGTAGAAGTTGAAGAAGCAACAGCTGACGGCCCGCTGGTATTTGCCGACGAACACGTAATCGGCGTAGCCAAAGGTTGCGACGACGAAATGATTAAGGACCTAAACAACCACTTCATGGGCGAATGTACAGAAGTTGGTATGTACTTGGCAATGAGCCGCCAGGCAGACCGTGAAGGCTATCCTGAAGTTGCAGAAGCTTTCAAGCGTTACGCTTGGGAAGAAGCAGAACACGCTGCTAAATTCGCTGAACTGCTGGGTGACTGCGTATGGGACACCAAGACAAACCTCGAAAAGAGAATGAACGCAGAATCAGGTGCATGCGAAGACAAGAAGCGTATCGCTACCCGTGCCAAAGCATTGAACCTCGACGCTATCCATGACACCGTTCACGAAATGGCTAAGGACGAAGCCCGTCACGGTAAAGGTTTCGAAGGTCTGTACAACCGCTATTTCAAGAAATAATCCTATACTTTTATAGTAATGTGAAGAAAAGGGACTGCTAATGTTAGTAAGTCCCTTTTTTATTCCAACTTTTTTCACTTTACAATGTCACGTTTGTATTTCCCATTCGTCTTATCTGTGTAAATGGAACTCAAAGAATTCAAAATAACCGTTCTTCCACTCCGTGCCAAGCTGTTGAACTATGCACGGAAGTTGACCGACGAACCGGAGGATGCAGAAGATGCCGTCCAGGAGGTACTGCTCAAGCTATGGAACAAAAGGCTTGAACTGGAGCAATACCGGAGCATCGAAGCATTTGCCATGACGTTGACGCACAACATCTGTATAGATATGTGGCGCTGCAAACGCAACGACACCCTATCTCTCGACATAGTGCAGGCGGCATCCCCCACCGGAACACCGGAACGGCTGTTGGAAATCAAAGATGAAATCCACCTGATGCACGAAATCATCGACTCGCTGCCCAATCTTCAACGCACCATCATGCGGATGAAGGACATCGAAGGATACGAAACGGACGAAATCGCCGAAATCACGGGATGCGGACCGGAAGCCATCCGCAGCAATCTGTCAAGAGCCCGGAAGAAAGTGAGAGACGTTTACCTGCGAACCATACAAGAAGAAAAGAAAGGAGAAATGAGCCATGAAGATAGATGAACTGCTGGATAAATATTTCGAAGGGGAAACTTCCTGCGAAGAAGAGCGTGAACTGCGCCGTTTCTTTACCGAAGAGGAAGTGCCGGAGCACCTGCAAACGTACCGCCCCCTATTCGCTTATCTGAACCGGGAAGCAACTTCAATGGCAGAACCGACAGAGGAAAAATCCGTAACAACAGAATCGGCAAAGGAAGTACCCGCACAGCGGAAGCCTTTCCGTCTCTATCGCACATTCTATGCTGTCAGCGGCATTGCCGCCGGATTGCTCCTGCTTCTCGGGGTAGCTAAGATTATATTTCCGCTTTCCGGTGTTCCCGAAAATTATGTCGTCATCGACGGCCAGCGGTATACAGACGAGAAACTGGTGGAAGCCAAAGCACTAGAAGCCCTGCAGAACGCCAGCTTCACGGATGAAGATTTAAGCAACTTACTGTTTCAACACTAATATAACAAGGTTATGAAAACATCTATACTGATTTGCATACGTAGTCTGTGCCTCTTTTCCCTGCTGATTTGCCTGCCAGCCTTTGTACATGCACAAGAGAGACTGCAAATAGCCGACCTATTCAGCAAGTATGGCGAGCAAAAGGACGTGACCAGGGTAGAACTGAACGGCAGTATCCTGAAATCTTACCGCATGACTACCTACAAGAGCCTTGTGTTCAAGAATGTATCCCCCTATCGCCGGGAAATTCAGCAGGCCATTGTACACGACAAGCAAGATAACGCAAAGAAGGCGCAGGAGGTAATGGAAAGCGGTGTGCTGCGTAGCGCTTATTACCAACTGAAAGAGGTGGAACGCAATGGAAAGAAGCTGAACCGCTACATCATTTTCAAGATAGGAAAAGACTCCATGGGCACTTTGATTTACATAGAGGGTCTGCTCAGTGAAAAGGAAATGATGGATATGCTTTACAAATCGGAATAACACTAAAAACAATATACGATATGAAAACCAGAATTATGATTTTGGCCTGCCTGCTTGCTGTGCCGGCCGGCCGCATGGCAGCACAACAACAGACTGACCCTGAACAGAAAGCTACAGTACAGACACAAGGCGACTCCATCATCATCCGGAAAGGAAAAGGAGACATGCGCATCAAGGTGTACGAAGAGCAGTTGGAAGACGGAGAAAAGAAAGAAGTACAAATTTATGAAGGAGTCTATCTCGAGAAAGTGGATGCAGACAAGCGCACTTTCCTCGACGCACTGCCATTCATCCCCAAAAAGAGAAGATACAATGCTTACGAACCGCACTGTTCCGGTCTGTATATTGGCTACAGCCGGCTGGCTAACGACTTCCTTTCCTTCGGAGCAAGCGACAAGATGGGACTCGACTTATCCAAGTCATGGGAATTCGGCTTCAACATCCTCTCCGTATATCACAACTTCAAGAAGAACCCGCATTGGGGAATCAACCTGGGAGTCAGCTGGGGATACCGTTCTTTCAATATCGACGGTAACTATGCCTTGCTGAAGGAAAACGGAACCAGCATCTTCACCGCAGGCAACGAAGACACCAGTTACAATAAAAGCCGTCTGCGCCATTTCTTCTTCCGTGTACCCGTATTGATGGAATGGCAGCAAAGAGTGGGAAGAAACAAAGTGTTCTTCAATGCCGGTCCCGAATTTGAGATACGTCACAGCGTGAAGTCATTCTCACACATCAACGGAGGCAAGAAGAAAACCGTAGGCAAAGGTATGTATGTGCAGCCCGTCGGCATAAATCTGCTGGCACAAGCCGGTTATGGTAATATCGGCATTTACCTGCGCTATTCCACATACGGATTATTCCAAAAAACAAGGGACCGGAAGTATCTCCCTATTCATTTGGCGTGGCATGGTATCTGTAATCCCTCCCCTATAACACAAGACTCCCCGAAATGTATTTGTACATTCCGGGGAGTTCTTTTATACCCTAAGGTATTGACAATGAAAGGTTATCTGCAATAAAAATTGTTCTTCTAAAAACGCATGCCCAATGTAAATAGCACTTTACTGCGAGTGTTGGTAACTTCCGTTGTTGGCGGTGTTACCAAGCCATTTATATCATTATAAAACGGATAGAAATCAGATTTATAAGTATCGAATTTATAAGCCAAATCCGCATAAAACGAAGAAAAGCGATAACCGATACCTAAAGTGAAAGTATTCATCGATTTGCTATTGGCAAAATCCGTATCTGTATTTATAGAATTGGAAGGCAATGCCTTAATAGCATCCTTTTTATAGGCTGCAGTACTGTAATTGTAACCGGCACGCAGAGAGAAAGCAGGTATCGGCTTGTATTCTGCTCCTAAACGAAGCGTACTTACCCCTTTCATACAGAGGTCAGCCTCACCCGTTTCCCATGCCATCTCATCACCTTCAGGATATTTGAACTTCATGCTTGAGTAATCCTCATATTCATATTCAGCTCCCAAAGCCAGATTATTACCTACCGTATAGCCTAAACTGGCGTTAAACACCCACGGGGTTTGCAGTTTAAAGTCACGGTCCATGTCTCTACCGCCCAATGCAGAATAAGTATCTACAGTTGTACGAGTAAGACGTTCATTCCCCGCATCATCAGGCAAATACAAATCCGAAGTCAGTAATGCCCCCGTAGTATAAGTCAGTTTGTAATAGATAGGAGTATGCACAGCTAAACCTATACGAAGCGGAGAATCTTCAATCGGCCGGAAAATGGCGCCGAATTTAAAGTCGAAACCCGAACCATGTATACGATTAAAGCTCTCCAAGGAATAACCTTCGTCATCATAAACATGTGTATCTCCTTCCAATGTATAGGCATACTTTTCATCATAAAGGGAATACTTGTTGTAATCCACATCATAAGCACCCAGAGTAACACCAAAGTAAAAACGGTCATTTATATTGAAGGAGATATTGAAATCATATTGGTCAACACCGCCACGCTCACGCGACAAGAAATAAGCATCCGCTTCGGAAGGAATATAAGGAGGATAAGTATTATAGTCCTCACTTTCTATATCCTCAAGAACAAGTGCACCTTGATACCCCATAGTCCCCAGCCATCCAGCATAATTATGTTGATAAATATCCTTGCGCCCATAGTCCAAATAAGCTCCTTGATCCGGGTAATCATATTGAGGACGATGATAGAACGCATAAGCTGCATCCGTAGCCTGCTGCGCCATACTCCGCACTTGAGATACATATTGATTATCTATGCTTCCCATCAACCCCTGCATCGTCATATTCTTATAGAATGACTTTGATTTGTGGTAATTAAAACCAAAATTCACATACCGCAAAGGAGTATGATTGCCTATCTTCGAAGCTATCACAAAACCGGCATTATCAAAACTCCAGCGGTTCTTGTTCGTTTCAAATTTATTACCTACATAATTGCTTTCTGTACCCGTCATTGAATAGCCAAAGGTAAGCATAGCATCATTGCTACGATAAATACCGATACCGGCAGGATTGGTTCCTATGGTAGAAATATCACCACCCAATGCTCCCATAGCTCCGCCCATTCCGACAAAACGGGCGGTTCCATTCAATTCCTTCTGTGCAATATTCGTTGCATCATATATTGTCTGTGCCCCTGCGCCTACAGCTGTAAACATAGCAAGGGCTATCATGGTTATCTTCTTCATAATTCTTAGTCTTGTTAGATTAAAACATACTTATACTTACCGTCTTCTGGAACCACCGCCGCCACTGGAACGACTGGCACCACCGCCACCACCACTGGAGTAACTGGAACGTGAGCTACTGCCTGAAGAGAAGCTGGAAGAAGAACGGGTGCTACCGGATGAACGTACAGGAGCAGAATATGAACGACTGCTGCTACGATTGTTATCATTAGAATAGCTGCGTGTCGGCGCAGTGCTTGAACCTCTGTTATAAGTCGATGAAGTTCTGCTGCGTGTTGAAGTTCCAACAGAAGAACGTACACCGGAAGAACGACTGCTGCGAACTCCTTCTACACTGCTATTATATGAACTACTACGCGTACTGCTTGGACGGGTGTAAGTGGAACGGCGGGTAGAAGCTGCACTCGAACGATTTACACTTGAGCGAGTTGCAGAAGAACCCGAACGAACTGTAGACGAACTTCTTGTACCCACCACCCGACGGGCTGACGTACCGGTACTACTACGTCTCACTTGACCGGAAGTAGTACTGCTACGACGTACAGTCTGCCCTCCATTTACAACAGAAGAACGGCGGGAAGTGGAAGACGATACTCTGTTTCCGGCATATGAAGAACGGCTCGGACCATAAGAACGTCTATTGGTATATGCATTTCCCCAATGGCCGCCTCCCCAATGACCACCGCCACCGGGATAATATCCGGGATGATAGTGATGGTGATGTCCCCACCAGCACCGCCGTACCAGCCGCCCCAGCCAAAGCTCCAGCTCGGACCGTACCAGCTGTTCCATCCCCAGCCATAGTAAGGATAACCGCCCCAACCATAAGAGTTATAGCGCCAATCCCACCACAAGCGTTGGTGAATGTAGGGAAAGCGTATGCATACAGACCATCGGTGTACACGTTCCAATCCCAGGAATTCAGGCCATAGACCACATCCCAATACAGTGGGCTGCTGATGCTGATGGCATAACGGGGATTGCGGAAACGGATAATACGGGTAGCATACTCGTAATCATCCTGCGAACCTTCGAACTCACCGTTCACCCATTCGCCGTCCAAGCCGTCATCTTCTTTTTCATTGATGTAAAGGGTATCGTTCTCCATCACAAAATCATTGTCGCGGGAGTCGTAACGGCGGTTATATTCGTCCACATCGCGGGTGTTTCCCTTACGGTCTTTTACAACAACAGTGGTACTTCCCGGCGATGAATAGACAGTGGTCGGTACATTCGACTTTACTACAATCTCTTCTACGGGAGCAGCGACTTTCTTCTCCCGCTTCACCTCCTCTTTTTTCTCTTCCTTATTCTTGGAAGGAGTGTAGTAAAGGTCGTCATCTATACTTTGTGCCACCAGTGTCCATGGAAGGCACAAGGCAAAAAGCGATAAAAAAACAATCTTTTTCATATTAGTTTGGTTTATGGATTTTACGTTTATCTATTTCTTCACGTCACAAAGATAACGCCGGATTTTATCCCATGCAGCAGATTTTCCCCAAAGATTTATAGGGAATTCCCTAAATACCCTATCATTCAATAAATCAAAGTCCCTGCCGGATAAAAAGAGCACGTTCGTTTTATTCTACCCTCGGTTTGCATTACCTTTGCAGAAAGATAAACAAATATACGCAGAAACTGGTTTGCTTCTAAAAATCATGTTCTGTATTTAACAAACAATCATATTCCGATGAAATATTTAGAATTTACATTCCGCACCGTTCCGTGCACAGAAATAGTCAACGATGTACTTTCCGGCGTCTTGGGCGAAGCCGGCTTTGAAAGTTTTGTCGAGCAGACCGACGGCATCACCGCTTACATACAGAAAGACCTTTATAGCGAAACCGTCCTCAAAGAGGCACTTGCCGACTTCCCCCTGCCCGACACGCAAATAGCATACAGCTATGTGGAAGCCGAAGATAAAGACTGGAACGAAGAATGGGAAAAGAACTTCTTCCAGCCCATCGTCATCGGAGACCGCTGTGTCATCCACAGCACTTTCCACAATGATGTTCCCCAGGCTGAATATGACATCGTCATCAATCCGCAGATGGCATTCGGCACGGGGCACCACGAGACCACCAGCCTCATCATCGGCGAACTGCTGGACAGTGACCTGCAAGGCAAATCACTGCTCGATATGGGTTGTGGAACTTCCATCCTTGCCATACTGGCACGCATGCGTGGAGCCTCTCCTTGTACGGCTATCGACATAGATGAATGGTGCGTGCGTAACTCCCTCGAAAATATAGCATTGAATGGAGTGGACAACATTGCCGTATCCCAAGGCGATGCCTCCTCTCTGAAAAGCAAAGGTCCGTTTGATATGGTTATCGCCAACATCAACCGCAATATCCTCCTGGCGGACATGAAGCACTACATAGCTCGCATGAATCCCGGAGCGGAGTTGTTGATGAGCGGTTTCTACATAGATGACATTCCCGTCATCCGCGAAGAAGCCGAACGTAACGGACTGCACTTTGTCCACCATCGTGAGAAGAACCGATGGGCAGCGGTGAAGTTCAGAAAATGAGCATTTATTCATCCCGTAACGCTTCTACCGGCGATATACGGCTGATACTGTGCGCTGGAATGTATACACCAAGCCATGTCACCGCCATCATCACCACATATACCAGCAGTGATACGATGCAGAAATGTGCAAAGAAATGATTGGTCAGGTAAAGGTCGCCATATCCCGGCACGCCGTCATCCAGCGTATAGAATCCTTCATAATAGGCCCACTGGAAATACAAGAAACAACCGACAAAGACAGCTATGGTTGTCATGATAAAAGCCTCTCCTATCAACATTCGGCAGATACCTCCGGGAGAGGCTCCATAGGATAGGCGGATACCTATTTCCTCGCGGCGAGTCCGTGTATGCAGCCAGAAGGTACCGCTTACAGCCAACAGCAAATTTATCATGAAGAAATAGGCCAAAGCATACTTCATCCGTATCTCGTTCGTAGCTCCTTCCTGCAAATCACTTTCACGCTGCACTTCATGGAAAGGAGTCAGTTTCGTGAACACCAACGAACCGGACGAAAGGTTATCATCCACCCACGACATGAATTCTTCTATAAAACGCCCTTCGGAAACATCCGCCTTTGTCCGGAAAAATATACGCAGCCCGCTATCAAAGGCCCATGAGGGCATCTGTTCTTCATTTCCATAGGAAACCAAGCGTACCAGATAAGGTTGCATACTGTTCCGCATTTTAATAGGCTTCATGATTCCTGCAACACGAATTTCCGTGGAATCATAAGTACTGTACACGCTTTGCCCGATCAAATCCTTGCCTTCGGAAAGCAACATGACGGCATCTTCCGACATTATCACGCTGCCTTTGGGAACTTCCAGCTTCTCAAGTGTCTCCCAAGCACCATCCTTAGCCGAACGGAAACGCCAAGTCCGGAAAAAGCCGGAGTTCGTAAAAAAGGGAATATACGTCATGCGTACCTCTACTGAATCTTTAAAAACTCTATTCATATTATTACCCGGAGAACTGGGATAGGCTCCGGACAGCACACATGTAGCTGACTCAATGTCCTTGTGATGGCGCAATCCCTGCATAATCCGTTCAAAGTCCCGGGCAGGAACGGAAAGTGTATCCGCCTTATTACGCGTCACCTCCAGACGGTAGAGTCCTTCAGCATCGTAACCGTTCGGGATGGACTGGTTGTATGTCAAGACAAACAACGGGTCCAGAACAGCCCAACTGACTATCGTTATCACCACCAGTTCCAGCATAATCCACAGATTGTGCCGACGGCTGTTCCACAGCATATTCATGATTTGTTGTAACATAACTTATTATTTTTGTCGGCTGAGCGAATAAACAATATCTTTCTTCAAAGCCACGCAGGTGGGTATCAATGCCGAAAGTAAATTCAGTACCACACAAACCACAAACGTAACTGCAAACAAGGTAGGATTGAACAGCATATCCGTCGTTATGCTCATCTGAACACTGTCCGGTAACGGTTGCGTTCCTCCGTCAAGCATGGTCAGCAACCAACTCTTAGCAAAGTACACCATGCTGAAAGAGAGTATCAGCCCCATAATGCCTCCCAAGCACGTCAGCAAAAGATTCTCCCATACAATCTGTGAGAAAAGACGTTCCCCGGTAGCACCGAATGCTTTCCGTATTCCCATCTCAGGAAGCCTGCGCTCCATGCGCGAGGAAATCATTCCTGACAAATTGAGTGCAGGTACTAACAACAGCATCAGCAGCCACAATCCCATTTGCCGGACTATCACAAAGAAATCCAAGTCGTCCATGTCATTGACATAAAACAGCGTCTTCCAATAAAGATAAGGCTGACCGTGCATCACCAGATGATAATCATCATGCGGCAGAGTATTGAATTTGCGTACATATTCATCTACCTGCAATTTCACCCGGTCGGCATCTGCTGCCGAGGCAGAAGAACTGCCACCTGAAACGGTCCGATTACTCCCCACTGGTTATTGTCTCTCACATAGGCAGGCTGGCAGGTATAAGGCAACCAGACTTGCGCGTAACTCAGCTTCATGGCATAGCTTGGCGACTTCACGACCCCACATACACGGTAATCCGTATAATTCAGTTTGATATACTCCCCCACGGCATCCCCTTTTCCAAAAACACGGCGAGCCATATCTTCCGAAATAACCGCTGTACGCATGCCACTCTGAAAATCGGCATCAGTAAAAGGTTGTCCGTAAATGAAGGAAAAATCGAATACTTTCCAGAAGCCGGTATCGGTCAGCTTCACAAGTGCTGAAAGAGGACGCTTCACATTCCCTACTTTCACAAACCAGCTATCGGCATCGCTCACGGCAGTCACAGCTTCCACTCCCTCCAAAGAGTAAAAGCAATCCTTTACAAAAGGGATGGAAAATTTCCAGGTAGTATTCCAGTCCGTATCTTTTGTATATTGCATATGAGCTGAAGATGCAACAAGCATACGGCTACGATGGGTCTCAGGATAGATATCCCCTATCTTTATATAATACAAGACAGCCAGTACCATGACCATAGAGATAGCCAGTCCGGTAGCGACAATATAGAAGCAACTGAACAAGGGTTGCTGCTTCAGCATCATAAAAGATTGTTGCAAGTATTTTCCTATCATACAGATACATATTAATGTATGATAAAAAGCAAAAGACAGACCAAACTGCCAACAATCAGATTATCAAAGAAAAACGAAACTAAGCCTGTGTCCGAAAATGAACACATGTCCACTATCGGACAGATGAAAGACAGTAACGACGGATTACTTCTGCAATGTAAGCGCCTGCAACTCTTCCAGTGTCCCGTTAAAGACGTTCAAATCCACCTCTTTTTCGATACCGGGCACAGTGCCTACATCGGTGTGCTGCCAAAAGTGCCACTTGCCCTCATAGCGCACGGAATCTACATAATAATGGGCTATCCAATAAGGATAAGCATTGAAAATGGAATCGCTGAGATAGCGTTTCTTGAATTTATAGGAAGTATAAAGAATAGCTTTACGCCGTAATGCGCCTCTACCCTATCCAGCCAAGTCTTGACTGCCGTTTTAAGTTCCTGCGGTGACTGCTTGCCGGTAGTCTCCACATCGAGTACGGGAGGCAGGTCTCCCTTTACCAGCTGCACGGTACGGATAAAGAAATCGGCTTGCTTGTGGGCATCGGTCTTAGGGATAAAATAATGATAGGCACCACGGATAAAACCGTATTTACGCGCCTGGCCGAAGTTCTGCGTAAACGTATCATCACCATGGTCGCCACCCTCGGTAGCTTTCAGAAAAATAAAATGGATAGGAAATTTGGCTTCTCTATTATGTGTCAGAAGTTCCCAATCTATCTTTCCCTGATAGTGGGATATGTCTATACCATGCACCTCATAGTTGCAAGGCATACATACACCATAGCCTTTCTGACCATAACAAGGCTTCCAGCGATAAGCATAAGGACGAATGAAAAACCAGTAAAAGCCAGTAGAAAAAACAAGAATGATACAGACCGCCCAAAAATTACGTAACCATACGGGCATGGTACGCGGCTGCGTTTTCTTCTTACTCCGCGAAGAGGGAGAGGAAGAACGACGAACGGCAGCAGTTCTGCGCCGGGAATTTGTGGAGGTCTTGGTTGCCATGAGTAAATGAAAAGAAAGGGCGGAATGAACCGCCCCTCCGTTTTATTGTCAACTAGTTGATGCGTCAACTTATTTAGCCTGCTCCAACTGCAAAGTCTTCGTAGCCTGGTCACAAACTTCTGTCGGACCGAAGTACTGGATAGGACCCGGATAAACATAGTCTGTTTCCATAGCCCAACGATCACGCTGAGCGGCGAATGCTTGAACGGAGCACCGTCCAGCTTCACCAGAGCCTTCTGGATAACCGGCTTCATTTCACCGTGGCGACGTTCCATGTTCATCATCATAGTGATGGGCACACCGCCTGCAATCCATTCTTCGGCAGGAGCAGTAGTGTTGCGTACAGAAGACATGTAACCGGTCTTTCCGTTAGCAATCAATGCAGATGCTGCATAACCCAAAGAGTAGCAGTAGTCAGCATCGAAGTTTGACGGAGCAGCGCAACGTCCTTCGTAACCGAAGAAGTGGTGTTGTGCAGCAAACTTGCCTACGAACTTGCCCTCTTCTTTCCACTGAGCCAGCTTGGTACCCACCATTTCGGACAGCAACTTTTCAGTTTCAATCAGAGATACCTGTACGTTTCCGTGCGGGTCGCGGTCCAGAGACAATTGGCGAGCCACGCCTTCGGGCAAGCTTGCGTAAATGGCAGCATTCTCCGGAGAGAGTTTACGGATGATATAATCGCGTTGGTGAGATTTCTTAATTTGAGCAAACTCTTCTGCATTGGCAGCAAGGAAGTCGTTCAACTCAGCAATCAGACGCTTCATGGCCGGGATGAATTCAACCAATCCTTCGGGGATAAGAACCGTACCGAAGTTGTTGCCCTGGGCTGCACGTTCAGCAACAACCTTGGCAATGCTGGTCACGATGTCGTCCAAAGACATATCCTTAGCTTCAACCTCTTCAGAGATGATACACATATTGGGCTGTACCTGCAATGCACATTCCAAAGCGATATGAGAAGCAGAACGTCCCATCAGCTTGATGAAGTGCCAGTATTTACGGGCAGAGTTACAGTCACGTTGGATGTTGCCGATTACTTCAGAGTAAGTCTTGCAAGCCGTATCGAAACCGAAAGAAGTTTCAATCATATCATTCTTCAAGTCACCGTCGATGGTCTTGGGGCAACCTATTACCTGCACGCCATAATTCTTGGCAGCATAGTATTCAGCCAGTACGCAAGCATTGGTGTTGGAGTCATCGCCACCGATGATTACCAGTGCCTTGATGCCGAGTTCCTTCAGGATTTCATAACCTTTCTCAAACTGTTCTTCCTTTTCCAGCTTGGTACGGCCCGAACCGATGATGTCAAAGCCGCCCGTATTGCGGTATTCATCAATGATGTCAGCAGTCAGTTCCATATAATTATGGTCAACCAAGCCGCCAGGGCCCAGAATAAAGCCATACAATTTGCTGTCTTTGTTCAGCTTCTTGATACCGTCGAAAATACCGGAAATCACATTGTGACCGCCAGGAGCCTGTCCACCGGAAAGGATAACACCCACGTTCATTGCGGGGAAGTTAACCACCTCATCGGTAGTTTCAAACTTAATCAAAGGCATTCCGTACGTGTTGGGGAACAATTTCTTGATTTCTTCCTGGTCAGCAACAGACTGAGTAGCTGCGCCTTCTGCAGCCTTAACAGTTCCTTTCAGCGCTTTCGGAAGTTTGGCTGATAGGCAGCCCTTGCAATTTGCAATGCACTTTTAGTCATTTCTCTTAATTATTTAAAGGTGTTAGTAAAGTTCCGTTTAAAAGCGTCGCAAATTTCGCTTTTTTTCGTAAGATATGCAAACGAGAGGCCGAAATAATGTATAAAATGACATTTATCGTTTTTTATCCTAAAATAAAAAGGAGAAGAAAGCAATTAACTGATTTATTGTGTTATCTTTGCCGCAAAGTTTGAGTTACGAGTCGTTATCGCATTGTTCTTCTTTTAATATACAACTATTATTAGGCGGTCTCTTCCATAATTATTCTCCATACTCCAATTTAATAATTACAATTAATTAAAATTTCAAATGAACATTTACATTTCAGGTTTAAACTTCAGCACAACAGACGCTGATTTGAGCGATTTATTTTCAGAGTACGGAGAAGTTTCTTCTGCAAGAATCATTACAGACAGAGAAACAAGAAGATCCAGAGGTTTCGGTTTCGTAGAAATGCCGGACGATGCAGCAGGCCAAAAAGCCATTGACGAATTGAACGGTGCTGAATTTGACCACAAACAGATTTCAGTAAACGTTGCACGCCCCAGAGAAGAAAGACCTTCCAATGGCGGCAATCGCGACAGAAGAGGCGGTTACAACTCCAGAAGATATTAATATTCTTAACTACTGACAAGAGCAGGAGGTGTTGTAACAATGCCCCCTGCTTTTTTTATAACTCAATAAATAAAAATACATGGCCAAATCCATCTCCGCAGACAAGCGTGAAAATGAAAAGAAAAGACTCGCCCGACGGGCTGAAAAACAGAAAAAGAAAGAAGAAAAGAAACTATCCAACAAAGCCAACAGCTTTGAAGATATGATTGCCTATGTTGACGAAAACGGCATGATAACCTCTACTCCTCCGGCAGAAAACGCTCCCAAAGAAGAAATAAAGCTGGAAGAAATCGTCATATCAACTCCCAAAAAAGACAAGGAAGAACCGGTCATCCGCAGAGGACGTATCGAGTTTTTCAATGAGTCGAAAGGCTTCGGCTTCATCAAGGACTTATCCGGGGTCGAAAAATACTTTTTCCACATTAATAATGTGCTGACAGATATAGCAGAAAACAATATTGTGACGTTCGACCTTGAACGTGGCCTTAAAGCATGAATGCCGTAAACGTAGCTCTTGAAGTAGAAAAGGCAAAGGAAAAGAAAGAAGACAAGGAGACTACAGAATCCTAGATGAAATAAGCCAATTATAGAACAAGGGCGTGTATATACCGAATATTTGATGGTATATACACGCCCTTACTGTTTTCTTTAATCACACGTCATTCGGTTTGCCAGCCGCCTCCCAACGCCTTATAGACATTTACCATGGCAATAAGTTCGTCGCGGATGGCATTGCTCACTCCTATTTGGGCATCGAAATAACCACGCTGGGCGTCGAGCACATCCATATAATTGATGACACCGTTGATGTATTGCAACTGTGCCAAATCCACATATCCCTTGGCAGAACGTTCAAGTTTGGCACGCAGTTGGTAGACCTCCTTTATCTTATTGAAATCTACAATGGCATTCTTCGCTTCCTTAAAAGCATTCAGCACTGTCTTTTCATAGCTATGCACTTCGGCTTCAAAAGAAGCCTTCTGTGCATTCAATGCAGCACGGTTCTTTCCCCAACCGAAAAGTGGTGCCAAGACTGCCCCATTCAATAAGGAATAGGGAGATTCCAGGAAATTGGATAACACATCACTTTCCAATCCAAATTGTCCGGTCAGGGCCAAACGGGGGAACATATTGGTATAAGCAACTTTCACTCTGGCATGTTCAGCCTCAACTGCTGCTCTGCCACACGGACATCGGGGCGACGTTCCAACAAATCGGAAGGCAGACCTACCGGTAAGAACTCCGGCACATCCAGTTCCTGCAGAAAATTGACACGCTTGATACGGGTAGGGAATTCCCCCACAAGGAAGGATATATCATTTTCTTTCAGAGAGATACGGCGTTCCAAATCCGGAACAAGAGTAGCCGTACGAGCCAACTCCACTTGAGCCTGTTGATAAGAGGTCTCCGAGGTCAGCCCTCCTTCAAAACGGATACGCGCCAAGCGCACTCCCTCTTCACGCGCCTTTTGTGTCTGGCGCACAATCTCCAGTTCCGTATCAAGGGCTACCAGCTCATAATAAGCCTGCGCCACTTCGGCAACGATGGTCATGCGCAACGCACGCTGCGCCTCCACACTTTGCAAATATTCGGCCACAGCAGCCACTTTCTTCCATCTCAAGTTTCCCCAAAGGTCCAGTTCCCAAGAGAGCAACGCCTTGGCTTCGTAAGTATTGCCTACATCACGGCTATGACCACCGTAATTCTCCACCTCGCGCTCAGCCTCCACCTTTCCGGTGAGCTGCGGCAGAAGGTTGGCAACACTGATACGTTTTTGGGCAGCCATCTCCTTGACACGGGAAGCTGCAATCAGCATGTCTTTGTTATATTCCAGAGCACGGTCTATCAAAGCACGCAGCGTGCTGTCCGTATAAACTGCCTGCCACTGTTCATCGGCTATGCTCATGCTATCCTGCTGCTGTGCCAGGCTATCCGGCAATGCCATCTCCGGACGCACATAGCTCTTGCCCACCTTGCATGAGGTAAGGGCAAACATACTCAGCAACAAAATAATATATATGTTCTTTCTTTTCATAAACGTTGTCTTTAAAATCAGTCTTTCTTAATCTTATGCTGCACTTTGGCTTTTGTCTTGTATACCAGGACAAAGAAGAACGGTACAAGCACAATACCGAATACAATGGCAAATATCATTCCGAAGAAAACACCCGTACCGATGGCCTGACGGCTCGCCGAGCCCGGTCCGCTTGCCAACACCATAGGAAGCATTCCCAATACAAAGGCGAGGGAAGTCATCAGGATAGGCCGGAAACGGAGTTGGGCAGCATGGATGGCAGACTGTATCAAGTCTCCTCCCTTGTCAACCTGCACCTTGGCAAACTCCACAATCAAAATGGCATTCTTTGCCGCAAGCCCCACCAGCATCACCAAGCCGATTTGGAAATAAATATCATTCTCCAATCCGCATATCACAACGCCCAGATAGGCACCCAAAGCGGCAACCGGCAGTGAAAGCAATACAGCGATAGGCACCGTCCAACTTTCATATTGCGCAGCCAAAAAGAGGAATACGAAAAGGAATACCAGCGTAAGCACAAGACCCGTCTGTCCTCCCGCCTTCTTTTCCTGATAGGAAAGGCCACTCCACTCCAGACCGATATTGTCCGGCAAGTGGTCACGTGCAATCTGCTCCATAATCTCCATTGCCTGGCCGGAACTGTAGCCTTGTGCCGCAGAACCGCGGATGACGGCAGTGGTAAACATATTGAAACGCTTGATACTGCCCGGACCGGTGTATAAGAGGCATTTCCCAAGGAAGTAAGCGGCACCATCACTCCGTCCTTTGCCTTTACAAAGAACAAGTTGATATTGTCCTTATGCTCACGATAAGGAGCCTCGGCCTGGATATACACCTTATATATACGGTTGAACATATTGAAGTCATTCACATATACTGAACCGGTATAGGCCTTCATGGTAGAGAATACATCCGCCAGGGGCACACCCAGCATTTTCACCTTATCACGGTCCACATCAAAATAAAGTTGCGGTATTTCAGACTGCAAGGATGATGAAAGCCCCGTCAGCTCCTTATGCTTCTGGCATAATACATCAGCGTATCTGCGCCTGCACCAAGTTGTCAAACGTCGCCTCTCCACGCGCCTCAAGCTGCATTTCGAAACCTCCCGAGGTACCCAATCCCGGAATGACCGGCGGTGTGGAAAGGTAGACCCTGCATTCGGGATATTCCTTCAGGTCCTGCTCCACATTCTCCATTATCTTATCGATGGAAATCCCCTTACGCTCTTCCCACGGTTTCAGAATAACCGTCAGCTCACTGCGTGCCTGGTTGCTACCCACACGGGGGCTGCTACCCGTCACGTTCTGCACATAGGCCACATAGGGATTCTTCTCCAAGTATTGCACGGCACGGTCGGTCACCACACGGGTTCGCTCCAAAGTAGCACCTTCCGGCAACTCCAACTCTATCTTAAAATAGCCCTGGTCTTCTACCGGCAGGAAGCTGGTAGGCACCAACCGGTGGATAATGAAAATGGCAACCAGTACCAGGCCGAACGCACTCATCAAGCGGCGGGGATTCCTGATGACCCGGTTAATGACAGCCACGTATTTGTGATTGCCCAAGTTCAGCCATTCATTGATTTTGCGGAAAACTATGTTCTTTTTCTTTCCACTGTCGGGCTTCAATATGAGCGAACACATGACGGGACTAAGCGTCAGGGCCACTACCGTAGAAAGCAATACGGAAACGGCGATAGTAATGGTAAACTGACGGTATAACTGTCCGGTGATTCCGCTCAAGAAACTTACCGGCACAAACACGGCACAGAGCACCAATGATGTGGCAATCAAGGCACTTGCCAATCCGTTCATCGCCTTTTTGGTAGCTTCATACGGGCTCAATTTCTCCGTCTCCATAAGATGTTCTACATTCTCCACCACCACAATGGCATCATCCACCACAATACCGATGGCGAGAATCAATCCAAGCAAAGTCAGTATGTTCAGAGAGAAACCGAAAATAAGCATGAAACCGAAGGTACCAATCAGGGAAATAGGTACCGCAACAATCGGTATCACCGTCGCACGCCAACTTTGCAAGGATAGAAATACAACCAGCACCACCAGAATCAGCGCTTCGAACAACGTCTTGTACACTTCGTGAATGGATTCGGAAATATAAGTCGTCATGTCGAAGGGAATCTCATAACTCATCCCCTCAGGGAAATTTGCACTGATTTCCTCCATAGCAGCCTTTACGCTCTTTGCAACTTCCATTGCATTGGCCCCGGGAAGCATATAGATACCGAGAACGGCAGCATTCTCACCGTTGATGCCACTCTCCGTGCTATATGAAGATGCTTCCAATGAAACACGCGCCACATCGCGCAGACGGATAATGGAACCGTTGGCATTGGCACGGACCACAATGTCCTCAAACTGCTTTGCCGAACTTAAACGTCCCTGGGTAGTGATAGGGATAGTAATGTCGAGTCCCTTCACCGGCTGTTGTCCCAAAACACCCGCAGCAGACTCACGGTTCTGGTCCTTCAGGGCATTCTGCAAATCCTGCACCGTCAGTCCGAAGTTGGCAAGTTTGTCGGGCAACGCCCATATCTGCATGGCATAGTAGCGGCTACCGATGTTGGAAACACGTCCCACACCGGGGATACGGCGCAACAAGTCGAGTACATTGATAGTAGCAAAGTTACTCAAATAAATTTCGTCGAACTTCGGGTCACTGGAAGTCAGACAGATAGTCATCAATTGGCTGGGAGCCTGCTTTTCCACAGAAATACCGTTCTGAATCACTTCGGCTGGCAAACGGCTCTCCGCCAGTTTCACACGGTTCTGTATTTCTACGGCAGCCAAATCCGGGTCGGCAGACACGTCGAAAGTGACCGTAGCTGAAAATCCTCCGGAATTAGAACTGTTGGACTCCATGTACAGCATACCGGGAGTACCGTTTATCTCTTGCTCGATAGGGGTTGCCACCGCCTGCGAAACAGTCAATGCACTGGCTCCCGGATAGGAAGCACTGATTTTCACTACGGGAGGCGTTATCTGCGGATATTGGTCTACCGGCAGCATGGTCAGGCCAATGATACCGACAATTACAATCACAATCGATATCACCGCCGAGAATACCGGGCGGTCTATAAAGAAACTTACTTTCATAACATCATTACTTTGAAGGGTTGTTGTCCTTTGATTTATTCTCAGCCGGAGTAGTCTGCTTCGTTTCGGAAACAACCTGCTTGTTCAGAGAATCACTCGTCTGCTCTTCCTCCTTTTTAGGAACGGCAGCCTGGGCACGTACTTTCATACCCGGAGTCAGCTTGTGGAAACCTTCAGTCACAATTTGTTCTCCGGCAACCAGACCACGCTCAACCACCCAATTGTTGCCAAATTCAGGTCCCAGTTCAATGAAACGCTTTTCAACCGTAGAGTCCCGGCGCATCACAAAAATATATGCACCACCTTTCTCAATGGTAACCGCCTTTTGAGGAACGGCGACAGCACCCTCACGTACATCCAGCAATAGCTTAACCTTTGTAAACTGCCCCGGTAACAACACTTTGTTAGGGTTCGGCATTTCGGCACGCACGGAGAATGTTCCGGTCTGAGGGTCCACCTGAGGTTCGGCAAAATCCACATAGCCCTTATAAGGATAGACGGTATTATCCGCCAAAGTAATCGTAATGTTCGGCTGCCAGGAACGTGTAGAGTCCTGACGCCCTATATCGATATTCCGTTCCTTGCTTTTCAGGTAATCCAATGCCGTCATGCTGAAATCTACCAGAACCGTATCACTTTCACAACCGTAGCCAGCAAGGACTTGCCTCCCGGTCCGACCAATGTTCCCAAATCCACATTTCTTTCACTGATATGTCCCGATAGCGGAGAACGGACCAACGTATATCCCAATTCCAATTCAGCCTGGTCCAAATCGGCCTGGCTCATCGCTACTGAGGCTTCTGCAGTCTCGTAAGCAGCCTGGGCATTGTCCAAATCCAGCTGGCTGGCAGCGTTCTGCGCATAGAGGGGGCGGATACGCTCCAAATCGCGCTTTGCCTTCAATGCCTGCGCTTCATCCTTCTTTAACTGTGCACGAGCTTTGTCAGCCTTTGCCCTATACTGGTCCTGGTTTATCACAAAAAGTACCTGGTTCTTGGTGACATATGTTCCTTCTGCGAAAAGCATATTCTCCAAATACCCTTCCACACGCGCACGTACCTCTACAAACTGCTGAGCGCGAATACGTCCCACGTACTCGCCATATATCTCCACATCTCCTTTTTCCGCAGATTCCACAATCACGGTAGGAGCTTCCGATTCCACCTTCTTAGGCCAAGTCAGAATAACGTAACCTGCCAACAATACCGCCATGCAGGCAACCATCATCAGCAACCTCTTCTTCTTTAGTTTCAATTCTTTTTTCGTAAAAAAACTGTCTCATGCTTGTTTGTATATTAAATTTAACCCTGTTTCTTTCTATTAAAGCAAATCCGATGCCAATCTATCACCATCTCATCCATTACGTCTAACAAACTATATATCAAGCAGAAAAGCAGACGGCAGTTCTTTATTCATGGTGGCATCCTCCATTTTTCCCTGTGGAATGTGTCCACAGTTTGTGGAATAATTCCACAAAACTACTAAATTAAAAACACATAAAAACCCTTTTTTGCTCTACACTAACAAAGAAAAACATTATCTTTACCGAAAATAATTCAGATTATTCATTTTAAACGTAAAGATTATGGCAAGTAGAAAAGAACTAAAGAAGAATATAAACTATATTGCAGGTGAATTGTTCACAGAGTGTCTTGTAAACAGCTTATATGTGCCTGGAACAGACAAACAAAAGCCGATGAACTGATGGCTGAAATTCTGAAAATGCAAGATGAATTCATAAGCCGCATCAGCCACACCGAGCCAGGAAATGTAAAAGGTTTCTACAAAAAACTTCGTGCTGACTTCAATGCAAAAGTAGACGAAATTATTGACGCAATGGGCAAACTGAAATAAGATGAAGAAAGCTTTTATAGCTTCATTTATTATCGCCTGCTGGGCTGGAAGACAAACGTGACGGTGCCCGACTACGACAAATGTGTAATTTGTGCGGCACCCCATACTTCCAATTGGGACTTATTTATCGGTAAATTGTTTTATGGTGCCATCGGTCGCAAGACCAGTTTCATGATGAAAAAGGAATGGTTCTTTTTTCCTCTGGGACTGATATTCAAAGCCGTTGGCGGCATTCCGGTGAACCGGGGACGTAAATCTTCCTTAGTGGACCAAATGACCGAAAAGTTTGCAAACAGCAAGCATTTCCACCTGGCTATTACACCGGAAGGAACCCGTAAAGCCAATCCCAACTGGAAGAAAGGTTTTTATTACATAGCACTTAAAGCACAAGTGCCCATCATGCTTATCGGGATTGATTATCCTTCCAAGACCATCTCCTCTACCAAGGCTGTCATGCCTACCGGAGACATCGAAAAGGATATGCGCGAGATAAAACTGTACTTCAAGAACTTAAAGGAAAAAATCCCGAAAATTTTGATTTAGGAAATATCTAATCAGGTATTAAGCATTAATGCCATGCGAATAAGCATCTTGCAAACAGACATCGTCTGGGAAAATAAACAAGAAAATCTCCGTCGTCTCCCGCGAGAAGTTAGAAACTCTTCGTGGAACAACGGAGATTGTTGTTTTACCGGAAACATTCTCCACCGGCTTCAGTATGGACACCGCCAGCTTGGCCGAACCCACAACGGGAGAAACCATCGCAACACTGCGCCAATGGTCCGAAGAGTACCGGCTTGCTCTTGCCGGCAGCTATATTGCCTGCGAAACAGCCTCGGAAGCAGAAAGCCATCCTACTACAACCGCGCATTCTTCCTTACGCCCGAAGGCAATACTTACTATTACGACAAACGCCACCTCTTCCGGATGGGGCACGAGACAGAACATTTCACCTCCGGTAACCGGCGTCCCATCATCCGATATCGCGGCTGGAACATACTGCTGCTTGTATGCTATGACCTTCGTTTCCCGGTCTGGAGCCGCAATACGAGCAATGAATACGACCTCCTGATTTACGTCGCCAACTGGCCCATTCCCCGCCGGAAAGTCTGGGACATCCTGCTGCAAGCGCGCGCGCTGGAAAACATCAGTTATGTCTGCGGTGTCAACCGTATCGGCAAGGACGGCAGAGACATTCCACACAGCGGAGGCAGTGTGGTCTACTCTCCGAAGGGGGAAGTGCTTGCCACTGTGCCCGACAACGAAGAGGCGATTGCCACCGCCTCCCTCAACCTTTCCTCCCTGCAGGAGTTCAGGCTAAAGTTTCCCGCTTGGAAAGATGCGGACGAGTTCGTTATTTCTTCAAATAATAGTTCACAGTAGTCACTACACGTACGCTTTTTATATAAGGAGTATAGGCATCGCGGTCACTTATGGAGAACTGCCCTTGCGAGGCATTGCGGATTTTCCCCAGTTCACTGTCCGAATCCTTGGCAAACTTCTCGGCTGCAGCACGAGCGTTCTTCGTGGCCTCCTCTATCATTCTGGGCTTCACTTCGTTGAGACCGGTGAATTCATAAGACACATTATATTTATAATCCCCTCCCGTGATGGCAATACCCTGCTTCAAGAGTTCAGCCTGCCCCGACATGAGCTTACGCACCCTATCCACATTCTTGGAAGTGACAGTGATGACAGACGTGGCATTATAACGATAGGCCACGTTGCGGTCAACGTAACGTTCGGCCTGCATGTCAATCACTTCGGGCGGTGCAATACTGATTTCCTCCTTCTCAATACCATTGTTTTCAAGGAAACTCACGATGGCAGCGTTTTTCTTCTCCATATTGGCATAAAGCAGTGCAGGGTCATTACCTATGTCTTTGTAGACAAGAGGCCAGACTACCTTGTCAGCAGGCACTTCCATTTCGGCCAGCCCTTTCACACTGACCACACGATCCTTATTCACAAAATTGTTGATACCGCCTTTTACCATGATTCCCAACAAAAGCAGCCCCACGGCTATGATGGCTGCTTCTACTTTCCAGCTTTTCATACATTGATATTTTAGAGTTTATAAACACACACAAATATAACAAACCCAAACGGAAAAAGAAGTGCGATGGATAGTATTTTTATGATTCCGCATAAATACCACCGATGGGTTAATGGGAATTTATTTCACCACAGAGGACACGGAGTTCTTTCTCTTTTTATGAGCTAAAACTATCATTTAAGGGCGATAACTCCTCTAACTCCCTTAAATGAAAGAGCCGTGTCTACTCCTCTATTAAGATAGCGCATTGTATGCAAGGAGAAGAGATTCTTCGGGCTAAAGCCCTCTGAATGACAGATACTACGGATTTGAATTTATTAAAAACCTCCGTGTCCTCTGTGTCCTCCGTGGTGAAATTTAAATCATTATTTAGGCAGTGCCGCGCACTGCCACACTTCATCGTCCCAAATGCCACACTTTATCGCCCCAAATGCCACAGGTTTCGGGTGGTGAGGTGTGGCATTCCGGACGATGAAGTGTGGCATTTCGACCGGACCACGGCGACAAACAGATTGCTTTCAGCCACAAGCCTTTTCATTACTCCCAGACTCGTGTAGATATACAAAAAGCAACAGCAGCAGTCGATTCCTATTCTGATGATGCTGTTATTATTTCTTTGATAAATTATAATCTACTTCTATTATTTATTCTTTTTCACGTTGTTTTCTGCGCGCCTATCGTCGATATAGCATGGCATTTGCAGAATTCAACACGCCCTTTGTGGTTATCGGCAAAACATCCCTTTCATTTGCAGTTTTCAACATAGTTTTCAGGGCAATCCTTTTAAGTAAAATCGCTGTTTTTTAGGGCTTCTTTTATAAGAAATGGTTCGTTATAAAATCACATAGCGTTTAAGATATTCATGCTGCCCTATAGAGGTAGCTATCTCAATTAGTTCTTTGACAAACTTATCACTTATCTTTCTGTTCGGTTTAAACCCGCTCAAAAATCTTTTGAGCATATATGAGCGCAACTTACCTTACATTCGCTTGATTTTTGGATAAAGCAAACAGACGAATAAAGGTAATTGAGTGTATCACTCAATTACTTTCCATTTCCCATATTTATTGCCACCTTCCCGCGTTATGATTCCTTGTTCTTTAAGAAAAACAATGTGTTTTTGTATGGCAGATTCAGATACTTGAAGTCTTTCAGGTAATTCTTTGCGTGGAATATTCGAATTTTCTTTCAATCGGTTAAAATCAATAAAGAATCTTCCCGGATTCTGAAATTCTATGCAATCATTATAAACTCTGTTAGGAGACCGTCAATGACAGCACCAATCTTCCGGCAAAAAGCTCATCATTTAAGTTGTTGTAAGCAAACTCACTATTGAACTGTTGAATGCTGCGGCGATAGGTTTGCAACGAGACAGTGTTAATATCTTCCATGCCTATGCCGGGTATAGTCACCTCAGAACGGATTCCGAATGCTTGGTCGCACTGTATTGCCAGAATTTCCATATCTGTAGCACGCTGATCGCCACTACTGGTACGAATAAATGTATTCGCCAGGTTGTTGCTAAAGAAGACGGGCTTTATCGGAGAAGACGATATATAGAAATGTAAATAGTATATTTGACATGAAAAAGAGTTCTTATAGAAACTATTTCAGAGAGTTACAAATTTCGTCGAAGACAAGAAGTGTCAAACTCCCACATTACATATATAGTTTCAATAACCACGGTTTTTCATTTAACCTTTGATTTAAGGGTACAATCCCCCTACCATGTCAGTGCGGCATGGGTGAAAATTTCGTTGTTGATAATCAACTTGTTACGAATATATCAAATCTATATTTTTCTCATTTTTGATTCAGAAAATGCAATACGTTAGTGAAGTTTACCGATAACTCCCTTATTATTTCAGCCGTCCCCTTTCTCTTATCTGATATTTTTTTCCTTCTGTTCTTCCAAACTGCAATCAGTGCCAACACCATCCTTTGAATTGTGTCCGGGTTCCTGGCCGACCGTTCAGCTTTACGCTTTATGCTGTCTTGCCGGAGGTTGCGGTCAAGATCCCAGTGCATGCTTTCAATAGCCCAATACTGTTTGGTTATCTGACTAAGCCGCCCTGCACTGCTATCCAGACTTGAAATGTACAGCCGCTGTTCAGATGTACTCCTGCCATCAGACTTTTTCTCTGTAGATGTGAGTATTTCTATGACTGTCAAATTCCCATTCCATTCTTCCCTGTCAGCAATAAGTTCTTCCCCACAGTATATACAGCATACCCTTGACTCAATCCTGCCGTGTTCCAAGCATGGGCTTTCCTTATAAATGTCAGTTGGGGTGGCGGTCTTTATAGAATCTTCAAGTCCATAACGCAAAGAACTTTGATTCGCCTTGAGTTCGATCACGAAGTCCGCTCCTTTATCTCTAATCTTGTCTATTATTACCTTTTGGAATGACATGGCATCCGCTGTGACTACACATCCTAAAACGTCCAGTTTGTCCAATAACCGGGGCACAGATTTAATTTCATTACTTTTCTCCTTGCAAACATCAGTAGCCAAAGTAAAACCCGAACGGAGTGAATATGCAGATACAATATCGGGGTTACGTCCGTTCTGGTACAAGGTACCTCGCATGGCCTTGCCGTCGATGCAAATGATGTCCGTTGCCGAAGCGGGGGTCTCTTTACGGAAAACTCGGCAAAAGCAGACATTCGTTCAGCCATCTTTTCGTCGTCTATGCTTTGAAACACACGGCAAAGCGTAGCTTCTGAAGGTAATCCATACGGGAATAGCCCTTTCGCCTGCAGGCGTTTCAAGTGACGTTTGCCAAATTGAAGTATGTCAGCCCTGGTAATACACTTGCTGAGCGTCCCCCAATATGACAAGCATGAGTATGTCTTCAAGTTTGTGCTTGAAGTTTCCCCTGCTTGTTCTGCGGTATTCAAGGACTGAGGATACAAATTCCCTCAAATGAGTCATGATGCTGCCACGAAAACAGTCAAGGTGTTTCTTCTTTAGTATTATTATACGCAAAAGTTGTATATCAAGGAAATAAATCATATTTTGCTATCGCAAAAACAAAGGCGAAAGACAATATCGATATCCTATTACTATTGAATTCCCCCTATAAAAAATAAAAATGAACGATAAGAAGAAACCCCTAAGGCGGTGCTTCCGCATCGTTGCGCACGAATATAGGGATTTTACGGCAACAACAAGCGATAAACAATATTTCTTAAATGAAAAAGCCATGTTCAATAACACCTAAAAATATTTTGTATTTTTTAAAAATATATTTATTTTTGTCCATTATAGAATGATAAAGAAAATATAAACCCATTTTCGTTATACAAACTTAGAATCTACTAGGAGCCGCCTAACCCAAACGAGTTAAAGTATCATATTTTCTATTTTATAAATTACTATTGAGATACAAATAATAAATAATATCCAACTCTAATAATGCTATGAAGAAAATATTAATACTATTAGCATTTGTGATTGTAGGAATGGCATGTAAAGAAGATAATAACAACGAAGCTCCGTCAATCATAGTTCCGGGAACTGAAAATCTTAAACCCGGCCTTTTCATCCGCAGGTGGAAATGCTACTATATCGTTTACAGCCAGTAAAGAATGGACAGCTTCAGTAATGGAAACACGCTCAATAGGATGGTGTAAAATAGAGCCAATAATGGCCGG
>ENA-OUNI01000084-OUNI01000084.1-human-gut-metagenome-genome-assembly--contig:-NODE-84-length-36094-cov-3.236495_pt1 | contig 36094 bp, 50 predicted proteins | sample MGYA00242499_ERZ504580 | MGnify/ENA primary metagenome ERZ504580 (study PRJEB26092, sample SAMD00036315) | human gut metagenome | host: Homo sapiens | study: EMG produced TPA metagenomics assembly of... | reverse complement strand
GGCAGGAAGCATATCCCCACCCGGCTTTTCAAGCAGGCGGTCAATCTCTCCAAACAGGCAAGAGCATGGAAGCTACGCTGGACGGCATTACCCCGCTGAACGCCGGAAAGAAGAAAGAGGAAGCCCTCGCTATGCTGAAAAAGTGATTTCCGCAGATGGAGAATTTCTCCGGGCAGTTGAAGAAATACAAGGTCACAATCAATGACCTGCTGGAAGAAAATCAAAAGCTGGAAGCGAGAGCCAGAGCCAGCGAAAGCGGCAAGATGAAAGACCGCATGGAACGGGCAAAGCTGGAAAGCGAATTGCAGAACCTTCAACGGCTGGTTGACCGTATCTTGCCGGAGGTGCTGGCGGAACTGAAACGGGGTCGGCACTATGGAAAGGAAAGGTGATTTTATAAGTATCAGATACAAAAAGGAAACAGAGGTCGTAACTTTTCAGGGAAAGGAAATCACGCTGGAAAACCTCTCCCCGGTGTTCACGCCGGAGCAGGAAGCGGCGAAACGCCGGGAGCTGGAGCAGCAGCTTTATGAGGTGTTCCACAAGTACGCCGATAAGCGGCAGAGCGAGGAAGCCGGGGCGTAAGATTTTCCGAAGCCACCGTTGATTTGCGGGGCTGCTGACGGTATAATAGAACGGTCAGCAGCTCCGTTTCTTTTAACATAAGCCGCAAGGCGTTGTTTGAGAAAAGGAGCGACAAATGAACAACAGAATAGACGCAATCTATGCAAGGCAATCGGTAGACAAAAAGGACAGCATTTCCATTGAAAGCCAGATTGAGTTTTGCAAATACGAGTTGAAAGGCGGTAACTGCAAGGAATACACAGACAAAGGGTACAGCGGCAAAAATACAGACCGCCCGAAGTTTCAAGAACTGGTGCGGGATATCAAACGGGGCTTGATTGCAAAGGTCATTGTTTACAAACTTGACCGTATCAGCCGTTCCATTCTGGATTTTGCAATATGATGGAACTATTCCAGCAGTACAATGTGGAGTTTGTGTCCTCCACGGAAAAATTTGATACCTCTACTCCTATGGGGCGGGCTATGCTGAATATCTGTATCGTGTTCGCCCAGTTGGAACGGGAAACGATACAGAAGCGGGTGACGGACGCTTACTACTCCCGCAGTCAGCGGGGCTTCAAAATGGGCGGGAAAGCCCCTTACGGCTTCCATACCGAGCCTATCAAAATGGACGGTATCAACACAAAGAAGCTGGTAGTAAACCCGGATGAAGCGGCCAATATCCAGCTGATATTTGAGATGTACGCACAGCCTACAACCTCCTACGGGGACATTACCCGCTACTTTGCGGAACAGGGGATTTTGTTCTACGGCAAAGACTGATACGCCCCACGCTGGCACAGATGTTACGCAATCCCGTTTATGTGCAAGCGGACTTAGATGTGTACGAGTTTTTCAAAAGTCAGGGGACGGTCATTGTCAATGACGCCGCCGACTTTACGGGAATGAACGGGTGTTATCTGTATCAGGGGCGGGATGTAAAGGCCAGCAAGAAAAACGACTTGAAAGACCAAATGCTGGTGCTGGCTCCCCATGAGGGCATTGTCCCCTCTGACATCTGGCTGGCGTGCCGCAAGAAACTGATGAACAACATGAAAATCCAGTCCGCCCGGAAAGCCACCCACACATGGCTGGCAGGGAAAATCAAGTGCGGGAACTGCGGATATGCTCTTATGAGTATCTTCAATCCCTCCGGCAAGCAATCCCTCCGCTGTACGAAATGTCTGGATAACATGAGTTGTCCGGGGTGTGGGAAAATCATCACGGGAGAACTGGAAACAGTTGTTTATCAGCAGATGGTCAAAAAGCTGGCAAGCTACAAGACGCTGACTGGCAGAAAGAAAGCGGCAAAGGCAAACCCGAAAATTGCCGCCCTGCAAGTGGAGCTTGCCCATGTGGACAGCGAGATTGAAAAGCTGGTGGACAGTCTGACGGAGGCAAACAATGTCCTGCTCTCCTATGTGAATGTGAAGATAGAGGAACTGGACGGGCGCAAGCAGGAACTTGTGAATCAGATAGCAGAGTTGACGGTGGAAGTCACCAGCCGGAACAGGTCAGCCAGATTTCCGGCTACCTCGACACATGGGAGAATGTATCCTTTGACGACAAACGGCGGGTGGTGGATTTGATGATTATCACCGTAGCCGCTACAAGCGACAGCTTGAACATCACATGGAAAATCTGACGGGCGGCAGGCACCCCCCGTCAGACCGTTACCCTGTGTAGTCCCTTGTAAACTGTACTTTGAAGCATTGGAAAAATGGTTGTCGGCGCGAAACGCTCCTGCCGCAAAGCGGCATCGCCATTTTTCACAGAGGAAGGTTTTATGCGCATGGTGCAATAGCCAATCATAATGGCCTTTTAGGCTATATGCGGGGAGGAATTTTTGAATGAACCGGCTCGATTTTTACACCTCAATCACACCCAGCACCCGCCAATTGGAGATTCAGTCGCTTGGGTTTTACGCGTTTCTCCATTTCGGAATGAATACCTTTTTGGATAAGGAATGGAGTGACGGCAAGGCAAGCCCATCCCTTTTTTGCCCGACGCAGTTGGATACGGATCAATGGGTGCGTGCGCTGCGCAACGCAGGCATGCGCGGTGCGATTTTGACCGCCAAGCACCACGATGGCTTTTGCCTTTGGCCGAGCAAGCTTACAAATTACACCGTGGCTTTAAGCCTTACAGGAATGGAAAGGGCGATATTGTGGGGGAGCTTTCTCGCTCCTGTGCAAAATATGGGCTGAAATTCGGCATTTACCTCTCCCCATGGGATCGGCACGATGAGCGTTATGGAACGCCTGCATATGATGAGTTTTACGTGGGGCAGCTTACGGAACTTTTAACACAGTATGGTAAGATCTTCACTGTATGGCTCGACGGCGCATGCGGTACCTATCTCGATGGAAAGCCGAAGCAGGCATATGATTTTGACCGCTATTATGAAACCATTCGACGCTTACAACCGGGTTGTATCATATCCAACTGCGGGCCGGATGTGCGCTGGATTGGAAACGAAAGCGGAATTACCCGGCGCTCTGAGTGGAATGTGGTGCCGCGTTTTGCATACGATATTCAGACGATCGAAAATAATTCTCAGCAGGCGGATGATCCTGCCTTCCGCAAAAAAGGGGCTGATATCGCCTATAGCATCTTGGAAGCCGCAGGGCGCTGGAAGGGCACGATGAGCTGATCTGGTACCCCGCCGAGGCAGACGTTTCCATCCGGCCAGGCTGGTTTTTCATCAAAAAGAGAATGGGAGAGTGCGCTCCATTGATAATCTGCTGCATCTTTATTATTCCACGGTGGGTGGGAATACGCTGCTGCTTTTAAACATCCCACCGGATCAGCGTGGGCTCATCCATGAAAAAGATGCCGCTCGTCTCGCGGAGCTCGGCAGAAGGCTCCGCTCCGCCTTTTCTCATCAAGTGCTTTTCGAGCGCATCACTGCGCCGGAGGGGAAAGAGGGATTTTTCATCAAAAACTGCCTGCGGCCAGACGAAAGCTGCTATTCGCCTCTTGTGCAGGCAGAGCGCTACACTGTGCTGCTTGATTTTAAGCGGGAATCTTTGATTGATAAAATTGTCCTTCAGGAGGATACGCGCTATTCCCAGCGCGTGGAGGCCTTTACAATCGAGGTTTTGTCCGGTAGCCGGTGGAAGCAGATTTACAGCGGTACAGTGATTGGATTTTCTAAAATCGCACGGTTCCGGCCCATCTTAACGCAAAAGCTGAAAATCACCATCACGGCCTGCCGGAAGGAACCCTATTTGCGCACGATTCAAGTGTTTGAAAGCGACGGCACCGAGGTGAAAACGCCCAAAACGCTTTGGCTGCGCAAAAAGGCGGAAGAGCTCAACTATCGGTTGTTTATCTATGCGGAAAATCATAAGGCAACTTCCAAAAGCACACAATAACACAATGAATCCTCTGTGATGGGTTCTTTTCTACTTTCTTCGCATGAAAAAATAATAAAGATCAGAAAAGCGCCGTTCTTCTGCTTCGCAATCCGACACAAATTTTGCAAAGGCCTGTCTATAATGTCAGGAGAGCCTTTCCCGCCCGCGGGTGGACAGGCCCAGCTTTTGCAAAGCGTGGTGTGTCAATGATGAAAAACAGAGGACAGGCGCTTCCTTTTGCTCGCGCATTCCCTCGGGAAATTCCCGCCGCGGCCCGCTTTTTGCTTCGGCAGGCGTTTACGTTGGTTTCCGGATTTGCGCTCGCTCAGGCGGCCGTTTTTGGCTCTTTTTCCCCGCTAGGGGTCGCGCTGGTGGCCGGCGTCCCCAAAGACGGCATTTTAGCAGCCTCGCTGGGGGCGAGCCTCGGTTATTTATTTTCCGGCGCGGATGGAGCGACGCCACTTCGGTATATAGCGAGCGTGGTTGCGGCGTCTGTAATCAGTTTCGCCCTCCGGCAAGTGAAAAAGAAACGCTGTCTCAGGCACTCTCCTGCGTGACCGCGGCTTCTTGCTGCTTGGTTACAGGGCTTGCGCTCGGTATGTCAGAGGGATTAACGGCCGCGTTGGCGGCCCTCTATGGCGCAGAGTCTCTGTTAGCTGGCGGCGCCGCCTATTTTTCTACCGCTCTTTTTCTCTCCTCAGCCAGTTCGGCTCCCTGCGCGTGCTTGCTCCCCAGGAAACCGCTTGCATCGTATCTTCCTTTGCGATCCTGTTATTTGCGCTTGCGGGCTTTGATGTGAGCGGGATCGCGCCGGCCAGGATTGCAGCCGTACTTCTGATTTTGCTGGGCGCGCGTTGCGGCCGGGAGGCCGGGGGCAGTATTGCCGGGATCGTGGCAGGGGTTGCCATGGGGTTTGGAGAAGGATTCCGTTTCCTAACCGGGTCCTATGCTTTTGGCGGCCTGCTGGCCGGATTGTTCGCCCCGCTTGGGCAATTCGGATGTGCGGCAGCCTTTGCCGCTGCCAACGGTGTGGTTGTTATTTTAGAGGGAGGGAGCGCCCAGGCGGTTCATACGTTGATCGAAACGGCAGCGGCTACCGTCCTGTTCGTCTTCCTGCCCACGAGATGGATCGAAAAAATAGAATCTGTACTCAATCCCTCCACTGTAATTCACTCTCAGGATGCCTCCCGTGCGCTTTCCGTCCGCCTTCACGAGGCGGCTTCCGGTATGCGCTATGTTTCCACTTCGGTTGATGCCGTGTCGGAAAGCTTAAAAAGGCTTTACACCCCTGGTTTTCATACGCTGCATGGCCAAGTGCGGGAATCCGTCTGCGGCCAGTGTGGTATGAAGGAGCAGTGCTGGGCGGAAAAAGAGACGGAAACCCTGGAGGCAGTGCAATGCATCGGGGCGCTCCTGGAAAAAGGGGAGCCCCTGTCTCCGGACAAACTTCCCGCACAGTTTGCCGGCCGTTGTATCCGGATGGCCAGCTTGCTCGACCGGTATCGGGAGGAGTTTTCCGCCCATATCGCACGCGCCGGCGCACAAAATCGAATGGGTCGACTTCGGGCGGTGATCGCGGATCAATTTGGTGAGATGGCGGATTTGCTGGAAGATTTATCGCTCGATTATGGGGAAGAGCTTTTCTTCGATGATGAAACAGCCCTGCGTATCCACGATTTGTTAGAAGGGGCAGGAATGGAAATACAGGAAACCATATGCCGCCTTGATGCAAACGGACGGATGTATATTGAAGCTACGGGCCAACCGGGTATAGAGAAGCTCCATCAAAAGGAACTCCCCTCCCTGTTTCAAGAGGCCTGCGGGCGGGCTTTTGATCCACCTGCTTGGAAATGATCAGCGGGGAACTCTATCTCACATGCAGCGAAAAAGCGCCTTTTACCATGCGCACTGGAGCCAGCCAGCGCACCTGCGGCGAATCTGCCTTGTGCGGGGATACGTTTGAAACCTTCCGCGATGGGCGCGGCCGGCAGATTCTGCTCATCAGCGATGGGATGGGCACGGGTGGGCGGGCCGCCGTGGATGCCGCGATGGCGAGCGGCCTGTTTTCAAAGCTTGTAAAATCGGGGCTTGGCTTTGATACCGCCCTGCGGATTGTGAACTCTGCTTTGCTTGCAAAATCAGAAGAGGAATCCTTCGCTACACTCGACCTTGCCTGTTTTGATTTTTATACAGGGGCATGCACCGTTTGCAAAGCGGGGGCGGCCGCTTCCTTTTTGCGCCGAGCAGGAAAGGCAGAGCTGTTAGAGCGCGCCTCAATGCCTGCGGGGATTTTGCGGGAAGCCCGGTTTTCCAATTTTCAAACAAAGCTTCAGCCGGGAGATTTAATCCTTTTGGTCTCTGATGGCGCGCTTGGCGCCGGTACCGGATGGATTCTTGAGGAACTCGAGCAATTTGAGGGGAGCGGCGCACAGGCGCTTGCGACCGGATCTCTGAAGAAGCGGCGCGCAAAAGAACGGATGGCCATGCGGATGACATCACAGTAGTTGTGGGGGTCGCGGCAAAAAATCAATAGTCAATGGGCCGGTGTACAATGTTAAGCATTGCATACCGGCCCGTTTTTTAGCTTTTTTCTAACATGCGTTTATTTATACGGTTCTTCCCGCTGATGCCGTACTCTGCGAAAGATCAAACAGGCAAGCGCCGCTGAAAACATCTGGTCTGGCGGTACTTGACTCTTTATTTCCTCAATAGAAAGATCAGGCGCAGATTCCTCCAGCGCGTCTCGCAGTTTTTGAAAAAGGCTTTGGCGGCTACTCTTTCGGCAGACGACCCTGACGGAAGGCTCCCGCTCTATAAATTCAAATTCTTTTTTCATAAATGATCAATCCCTCAATCTTTCATCTCTTCGATAGTGTGCCCTCCTTCTGAATGGAAAATCAGATACAGGGAGAATCTTACGCCTCCAAAATTCGCATAGAGGATTCTTCCTCGAACTGCCTGCTGTATAAATCGTGATAATATCCCTTTTTTTGCAGTAGCTCAATGTGTTTTCCCTGCTCTACGATCCGCCCATCTTTCACCACTAAGATCAAGTCCGCCTGACGAATCGTCGAAAGGCGGTGGGCAATCAGAAAGGAAGTTCTGTTTTGCAGTAGCTTCGCGGTTGCCTGCTGGATCAACTGCTCTGTCTGCGTATCAATAGAGGAGGTTGCCTCATCCAGCACAAAAATGCGTGGATCCGCCAGCACCGCGCGAGCAAAGGAGATTAGCTGCTTTTCACCGGTAGAGAGACGGTCGCCGCCTTCCCCCACATCGCTTTGATAGCCCTTTTCCAGCTTTTTTACCACCTGGTCCGCCGATACGGCCTTGGCTGCGGCGATCACTTCCTCGTCCGTTGCATCCAGCCGCCCATAGCGAATATTTTCCATTACAGTGCCTGAAAACAAATGCGGGTTTTGCAAGACATATCCCAGATGGCTGTGGAGCCAGAGCTGGCTTCTCTCGCGGTAATCCCGCCCATCAATCAAAATCCGCCCCCTTGTCGCTCAAAAACCGGCAGCAAGGTTGACCAGCGTACTTTTTCCAGCGCCCGTTTCCCCTACAATTGCAATGGTGGAGCCGGCGGGAATCTTTAAGTTAAATGATGGAGGATTTCCTCCTCCCCATCCGGATAGTGAAAAGAAACGTCGCAAAACTCGATCTCCCCACGGATGGCTCCCAATTCTCCTTGTTTGGGTGAAATACATTGCCATAGCGCTCCTCTACCTCAGGGCGATCAACGATCTGCGGCTTCACATCGAGCAGGCCTGTCACGCGCTCAATATTCGCCTGCACGGAGATGGCCTCCGCAATGTGCGCGCCAGCTGCTGAATCGGCTCAAAAATGCCGATTGCATAAGAAGTGAAGGCGGAGAGCGTGCCAATCTGGATCAAGTTTTCTTGCACCATTTGCCCGCCGCGTGCGAGGACAATTGCCGTCGCTAATGAGCTACAAAACATCACCAGCGGAATATAAATGGCACTGAGCTGGGAAGAGCGAACGGAGGCCTTGCGCAGCCCGTTGCTGACGCCCTGAAATTCCTGATAGTTCTGCTCCTCGATCACAAGCGCCTTTGAGGTTTTGGCGCCCATAATTCCCTCATTGTAGGCGCTCGTCACGTGAGAATGCGCCTTGCGGATTTTACGGTTCCAATGTAGAATTCTATTTTGAAAATATGCGGTCAATACTGCGATGACTGGAACCACAAGAATCACTGGCAAAGCAAGGGCGGGGTTAAGCACCAGCATCGCCGCAAACACGCCAAGCACATAAAACAGCGCCCATAGAATATCGATCAGGTTCCACGCCATCAATCCTGCAATGCGGTTGGTGTCACTCATAATGCGGGAAAGGATGTACCCTACCGGCGTTATATTAAAATAGGAAAAAGAGAGCGTCTGCATATGCACAAAGCACGCGCGCTTGAGATCGCGCCCCATGCCCATCTCCACCCGCATGCAGCCGCGCGTAAAACAAATGACGCTGACCGTCTGAAACACGATTACACCTGCATAGGCCGCGGCAAAGGAAATCAGGCCGGACGAGGTGCGCGCCTCAATAAAATGATCGATTGCATACCGCTGAAATAACGGCATCAGAATATCGATCGCCGCACAGGCGAGATTGAGCGTTAAAATGACAAGGAGTGTTTTTTGATAAGGCTTTAGGTAAGGCAAAATGCTTTTCCATACCGGCCACTCAAACGCCCGTTTGTTATAATCCTGCTCTTCATAAGCCATTTTCAACCCCTCCTTTGAGCGGAAAGGATTCCGCCTGTTCCAACAGCTCCCTATCGTCGCTGTTCATCTGGATTTCATAAATCGAACGGTAGATGCCCTCTTGGGCAATCAGCTCCTCATGCGTTCCCTGCTGCATCACCCTGCCGCCGTCGAGCACCAGGATTTCATCCGCTTGCATCAGAGTTGTGATGCGGTGGGAGATGAGGATCACTGTGGCATTCCCAAGCTTGCTGTGAAGCTCCCTACGGATTGCCGCGTCAGTTTCCGCATCCACGGCGGAAAGGGAATCATCAAAGATCATAATCGGCGCCTGCTGCATGAGCATACGGGCAATGGCAACCCGCTGCTTCTGCCCACCGGAAAGCGTAACGCCCCGTTCGCCCACGATTGTGTCGTAGCCGGAGGAAAAACCGTCGATTGCCTCATCCACGCAGGCGATTCCGGCGGCGGTGCGGATTGCTTCGAGCGATGCGCCTGGCCTGGTTGCCCGGATATTCTCCGCAATCGTGCGGGAAAAAAGGAACGGCTCCTGCAAAACAATGCCGACTTTGCCGCGCAGGTAGCTGCGTGAAATCTCCCGGATGTCCACACCGCCGATTGTGATCCTGCCGCTGCCTTCCGGCAGATCATAAAGCCGGTCGAGCAGATGCATCAGGGTCGATTTGCCGCTGCCCGTGCTGCCGAGGATGGCAAAGGTTTTTCCTGCCGGGATGGTAAAGGTCACATCATCGAGCACCGGCTTCTGCCCTTCATAGCAAAAGGTTGCGTGTTCAAAGCGGATCTCCTGATCCATCGGAGGTCGTTTCGCCTGCGGCGGATCTTCCTCTTCCTCCGCCTCTAAAATATAGCCGACGCGGTCAATGGACACACCCGCCTTACTCATATCGGAGAGGATGCGCCCAAGCCCGCGCACCGGCCAAACGAGGGAGGCGTTATAGGAGACAAATACCAGAAACTCGCCAAGCGTGATCTCCCCATTCACCGCGGTGATTACGCCGGCGCATAAAACGCAGAGGATTTGAAGGCCCGTCATCAGGTCGCCGATGCCCCAGTATGTGCTCATTAGACGGCCGAGCCGAATCCATAAGTTTGCAAAATGATTGTTTTTATGATCAAACCGCTCAATCTCGAATGCTTCCCGGCCAAATGCCCGCACCACACGCACGCCGGTCAGGTTCTCCTGCACGGTGGAGGAGAGCGCGCCCTCTGCCTCGTCCGCCTTGCGGAACCGCTTTGCAATTTTTGCATAGAAAATGCCGGAATAAGCGGCTACCACCGGGATAAAACAGAGTGCGATCAGGCTGATTTTCACATTCATTGTGAACATGATGCTCATATACAGGGCGATTAAAAAGATCGTTCGGATCACTTCCAGCAGCTGGTTGCACACAAAATTGCGGATTACATCCACATCGGAGGTGCAGCGCTGAATGATCTCGCCGGTTTGATGTTGCACATGCCAGGCGAAAGGCAGCTTTTGAATATGTTCATAAAGGCGGTCGCGTAGCGCTTTAAGGAAGTTCTCCGTCCCCTTTGCCAACCCCATGCGGGAAAGATACATGCTCACTCCGGATAAAATGGATACCGCCAACACCGCGCCCGCAGCCAAGAGCAGCGCTGCCATGCCGCTCCCGGCAAAAATCCCTTCAGGCACGATTCCCTTGATAAAGCCTGGGATTGCGGCCGGAGCGCCGCCAATGATCGAATCCACCGTGATCCGGATGATTTGTGGCGTAAGCGCGTTAAAAACCGTGTTCAGCATGGAAAACACCAGTGCTATCAAAAATAAATGCGCATTCCCACGTAGAAAGTGGAGAATTAGCGTGCGCCTCTGGCTTACTGCCCGTTTTTCATTTTTCAAGTCATTCAGCTCCTCTCTTTCATGGAACCCGCTTTTTATTGGATTCCCTTTTTCTTTTTCCAAAGAAAAAGCATCCCTGAAGCAATCAGGGATGCTTTGAAGCCGCGATTCTTATGAGATTTCCGCGAGGAAGACTCCTTACGAGGGAACTTCCCCAATTGAAATCTGATTCAGAAGAAAGGCGGGCAAAACAACCGCTGACTGTGCAAAAATTTGCGCATTACCCCTATACGCGTTGGAAAATGTATGATTCCACACATACGCTACCAGCAGCACGTTACGCTTCATACGCTTCGTCACTTTGAACCCGCCTCCTTTCATAAAGTGTCTTTGGAAAAAGTTGTGTGTTTAGTATACCTTCCGCTCCCATAGAAGTCAAGCATAGATTTTGTATTTTTTTCTGCAACGAATTGTATGTTTTGCTAAAACAGAGAAATCGGGTCATCAGGGAATTCTTTTATGCAAAAGGACAATTCGCTTGAAACCTTGTATTTTGCGCGGGCGTTGTTTTTACCCAAACGAAAAATAGCGGGTCGTTTCCTAAGCGGCGGAAGAAAAAATCAATTGGATCGATCGGCGTTTGGTAGGATGTGCTTTGTTTGTAATAACCTTAATTTTTAATCGCAAAGCACGCTGCAAGGGGAATAATCCCGGTTTGCAGCGTGCTTTTTACAATGGTCTTGAAAATTGATTTTTATTTTTGGGCTTCATGCAGAGCCCAGCTAACGTGTGCCTGGGGCCTATTCTATTCCAAACCCATTTTAGCGGCTCTTCTCATGCAACCGGTTCCTTCACAAATGCGCGATCAAAGTGGCCACGGCAGCGCCAACGCTTGCCGCAGCGGTTAGTTTGGCGGCGGAGAGCAGGGGCCTGCGTTTGGCTTGGTGGGAGGAGGCGCACCTGTTGCCTGGGCGATCTGTTCTACCCGTTCCCGAACCTTGCCCTCGCTGACAGTCGCATATTCCGGTTTCACAATAAATAAAATCCGTTCAAAGTATTCGCTGCCTGTATCGCTCACCTCTACAACCTGACGGTTGACACCCTTTATCATGGCGCATCCTCCCTCGTTCCAATTCTGTTCTGCTCCTATTTTGGTCAGTCAGCAGAATCTTTATACGGCAGAGGGTGGAAAAAGAATTGGCAATTACTGCTTTATACGACTTGTATAGTTGAAAGTTTGTGCAAAAGTGTGGAAAACTCGGTGGAAAGTGTGGATAACCGGGCCGTTTTTTTGGAGAACAAGGTGGGTTCGACGAAAAACGCAGAATGTGGAGAAAGATTGTTAACGATTTATCATATACAATGGGTTTTATCCGCTTTACGAAATGCAGTTTTGTCGGCAAAACTAGGCATTTCTCCCACTGAAAAAAAGACAACGCCGGGTGGAAACCCGGCGCCGCTTTTGATATGGAGGGGAAACGGGAGAAAAGCTCCTCCCGGATGTGGGCAGTTTGAAGCATTAAACGGCCAGCATGGCGGCTGGCGTAACGTCATTAAAAAGCAGAGCAATGACGACCGCTGAGAGGAACAGGAATGCAATAATGGAAAGGGAAAGAATCATCGTTTTTTTGCTTTGGATATAAGCTTTCATATAGCTCCGCTCCTTTATCATTTGATCTTGTTTTTATTATAGGGCGGAGGCAGGCGGAAATAAACAGGAATTCGATTACAGATCGCTACAATTTTATTACGTAGAAACGCCAATAGTTACAAATCGTAATTTTTTTCAGGAAACGGTTACAAAGTGATAACAGTATCATGAACAAATTGATACAAAAACGGATATTTGTATGAATCTGGACGATCTGTTTGATCGATCCGATCATCATGTCTGCCGTTCAAGCCCGTGTTCCGTCAGCTGGTATACTTGGGTGCAGACCTCTGAGATCAGCTTGCGGTCATGCGTCACGCATAAAAATGCGCCGCCATAATGGCGCAGCGCTTCCCGGATGACCGGCCCGGTCAAAGGGCTTAAATTGCGCGTCGGTTCATCAAGCAAAAGCACATCGCAGCCGCCGAGCAATAGCTTAAGCAGGCAGAGTTTTGCCTGCTGGCCGCCGCTGAGCGTGCGAACGGGCCGCTCCATTTCATCTGCGGTAAATTTCATACTTCCGAGCCTTGTACGGGCCAAGGTGAGGGCGGCCCGGTCTCCGCCATCCCAAAGGATTTCAACCGGCGTTTGCTCCCCGTCCAAAAGGGTAAGATAATCCTGCGGCATATAACCGGCGTGGATATCCTTGCGCTGCTTCAGCTCCTCCCAAATCGCCTGCAAAAGAGTTGTTTTGCCCGCTCCATTTTCGCCGATCACCGCGGCATGTGCAGGGCCGGTCAGCGTAAGCTTATATGGTCTGCAAGGGCTTTTTCTCCTGCCTGAAGGTGGGCAGGTAAAAAGAGAAGGCCTCTTTCCCCTTGGGGAAGCGCAGCTCCCTGTTAAAAAAGAGCTCTACGGCCTCCTCTGGGTCTGGAAAGTTGAGGAACTCCTCCTGCTCCCGCTCCATGCGCTTTTGCTGCGATTTTACCGCGTGCATTTTCTTTTTGAGCAGCCGGCCCCCGCTTGGGTTTGCGCGGGTAATAACGTTTTGCTCATGCTCCACGCGCTGATAAATCTGCTGCCAGCGATCCTCCCGCGCCCGCTGGTCCGCCCGCTGTTTGGCGGCTATCTGCTCCTGGTGGGCGAGCATAGCGTTTCGCCGCTCCACATAGGCGCGGTAGCCCATGCGTTCAAGGGTGTGTTGAGCAGCGGTTTTACGGCGTATCTGCTCAAAATGCAGGATCACATTGGCTGTATGTTCCAACAGTGTTTCATCGTGAGATACATAGAGAACTGGGATCTTCGATGACAAAATCAGCCGTTCCAGCCAATCTAATGCACGAAGATCCAAATCATTGGTTGGCTCGTCGAGCACGAGAAAATCCGGCCCCTGCATCAGCGTACGCAGTAAAAGCAGCTTGATGCGCTCCCCTCCGGAAAAAGCGGCAAGCGGACGCTCGGAAAACGGCGCCTCTGCCGGAATTGTGAGCTGGGAGATCAGATTATAATCCGGCCCATCTGGAAATAGTTCATGCACAGGTGTATTGAGAAGGGCTGTATCCGGCCTTTGCGGCAGATAGCCGGGCAGCGCGCCATGCAATTCAATCCGGCCGCTAACATGGCAATAGCTCCGGATCGCCTCCGGCTCACAGATGAGCTTTAGCAGCGTGCTCTTGCCATTTCCCTCCTCGCCTATGAGGCTACGCGGTCGCCTGGGTGCAGCGTAAAGCTAAAATCGTGCAATAGAGGGCGGCCGCTCTCTCTGTGCTCAATTGAAATATGGCTGCATTCGAGCATAAAAAACATCCTTTCCTGCATCACTGCAAAAAGGAGCGCATGCTTCCACATGGCAGGCGGGAAACAGGCGGAATCATCCCCTCATTGCAGCGTTTTTGGGTATAAAAAACGCCTCTGGTAAAACCAGAGGCGCTCCTGCCGACAATATAAGGGGAATAACTGCAATTTATTCCACGAGGGCGGGCAGAAGGGCTGCTGATTTTACCGTATTTTGCATCAAACGCAGATACATTCCATCCGCCTCGCTTTCTTTTGGTTGTATTGAAGCCGTTCTTATGATATCCTAGGCGGCAAGAGAAGTCAAGGGGGATTTTTTATGATACGATTGACCCTGGCCGCACCGGAGGAAAGGTTTCGGGAGCAGATCCTCGCCTATCGGACGGAATTTTTAGAGGCGGGGGATCACATGGCTGGCTGCGCAGGGCTCGATCGGGCGCCTTCCTTCGAGCGTTGGCTCCAGGCCGTGCGGGCTAACAGCAGAGAAGAAACAGTTGGGCGGGGCCTCGTGCCCGCCTCCAATTATCTAGCTATCCGCTTGACTGACCATCGTCTGGTCGGTTTTATCGATGTGCGCCACCGGCTGAATGAGGTTCTGTTCCAATCCGGCGGCCATATCGGCTATAGCGTGCGCCCTGGGGAGCGCAGGCAGGGCTATGCAACGGAGATGCTCCGGCTTGCCCTGCTTAAATGCAGGGAGCGTGGAATGCATCGTATTTTAATTACCTGCCGGAAGGAAAATATCGCCTCTGCGCGGACCATACAAAGCTGCGGCGGCGTTTTGGAAAACGAGGTCGTAAAGGACGGGCAGGTTTATCAAAGATATTGGATCTTGCTTTCATCGACCTAATTGGGAAACGATGCGTTGCGAAGTTCGGCATTTTTTGAGGCATGGATAGATGGGGCGGAACAGTGGAGGCTACCAAACATGCTCTCCCAAAGGAAAAGAGGCTGATGCAACAGGAAACTATTTTGCATCAGCCTCTTTGTAATTTTTGACACGCTGGGTCAATATTGTGATAAATGCTTATGATCGTGGCGCTCTGGAATGGTTCCATAGGTGCGCTCGAACTGGACCAGTTCCCTTTCAATCATTCGGCGAAGTTCATGCGACTTCGAGCATCCATAAAATTGTGATACATAATCCAATCTTTCAAAAAGTTCTTTGTGAATGCACACAGTAAAACGGACACTGTCTTTTTTCATGGGAAACCCTCCGTATTTCATGATTTGTAGAATTTTATCGCATTATACCATATAATGATATCACGACGCTTAAAAATCGTGATAAAATCATATATCTCTCTTTTGCCCATATTATGGCGTGTGATTTTGCATAAATTGACGAATAAAAGGGTTAATTTGTAAAGTAAGGGCGATAATTTTTAAATATTTGGAAAACAGTAACCGCTTCAGGTGGATGCGGAGACACGTAAGCGGTTTTTTATGCACGGCCGGCATGCCGCCCCATTCTACAAAACTTCCTGAAAACTGTAAAAAGGATCTTGACTTTATCAAACGCTTGCGATATACTATATTTGTATTCTAACCACGCATTGATCTCACATTTTTTGTAAGTCATTGTCCGTTTGATGGTTTACAGAGATGTGATTTTTTTTTGGTGCAAGATCGGATACAAAATATTTTAGGAGGTACCAGCTCTATGAATAACGGTACAGTAAAATGGTTCAACTCAGAAAAAGGCTATGGCTTCATCTCAAATGACGACGGCGGCGAGGATGTATTTGTGCATTTCTCCGCAATCCAGGCGGATGGCTATAAATCTCTTACAGAGGGCCAGAAGGTTACGTTTGATACGGAGCCCGATCCGAAGGACAGCAATAAGCTGCGCGCTGCAAACGTACAGGTCGTCGGCTAAGAAAAAATAATTTTTGCTCCATTCAATTCTGAATGGAGGCTTTTTTATTACGGAGCAACAAATCGGAGCCTGCCTAAATAGCACAGGTTCAAGAGCTACCAGCCGTTTACGGGCACAGTTAGTCACCGGTTATTTGGATGATGATGGTGGTTCCCGCATCAGCCGCAGGCTCGTTTTCGATGCAAAGCCTGCCGCAACCTCATGGAACAAAGAGATACGCAACCTTTATGAGAGCAGTTTGTTACCGGCGATTTTTTATTACGAAGCGCAGCGGAGTAACAAGCAAAGCCAATTACGATCTCATGGGGTTAAAGAGATGATGCAGCCAGCTTGCCGCACACACTTGTCCAGCGGCTATTTTTATTTCATATGGCTGATGAGCTGTAATAAAAGGTGTTTTTCCTCTGCCGAGAGCGTCATCCACTGCTCTAGAAGCTGTGTCTGATCCGGTGTCAGCACGGAAAATTCCTCTTCTTCCGCGAAAAACTGTGCCAGGGTCAGGTCAAAGGCTGCACAGATTTTTTCCAGGGAGGATATAGATGGCGTCATTTCTTTACGATACCAAGAGGAAATTGTAGATTGCGGCAGGCCTGACCGGACGGAGAGCTCATATTCCGTCCATCTATGGGCCAGTCGATATTTTGTAATGGTCTCCAAAACGCGCGCCATCTCATCACCACCTTGTAACGTTTCGTTTATTGTAGTACGATAAAGCGTTACTTTTAACCATTATTCTCGTATATTAAATGCGATATTATTCACATCTATGGAAATATAATGATTTTGTTTTCTTACTGCATAGGGAAATGGCGCAAAAAAACTGCTGGGAACACATGGCTTCCCAGCAGTTTTTAGAAATATCCGGCTGTTTTATTGACTGCGTGCCTGATCCAGCTGATTGCGGTAAATTTGAATTTGCTCCGGGCTCCGCTCATAAAAAGGGATCGGGAGGGAAACCGTGCGGATAATCCGCAAAGGCGGGCCATTCAATAGCAAAACGGTGTTTGCCATAGCGGCTGCTTCTGTGAGCTCATGGGTGACTAAAATCGTCGGTTTTTTCCCAATCGACTGCATTGTCCAGGCGATCATCTTGGCGCGTGTGGCGTCGTCGAGCGCTTTAAAGGGCTCATCCAGCAAAAACAGGGCGCCTGCGTAGCCAACGCACGGGCGATGGCAACCCGCCTGCGCATACCGCCGCTGAGTTCATCCGGTAGCTTTTGGCGCGCATCTGCAATTCCGGACTGCTCCATCCAAAAGGCTGCTTCTGTCCCAGGAGCGGCGATAGCGATATTCTGCTCTGCTGTGCACCAGGGCAGCAGGCGGTCCTCTTGGAATACCATGGAGATTTTGGCGCCGTCTAGGCCGTTGATCGTGCCGGCATCCGCCGTTTCCAGCCCGGCAATCAGCCGCATGAGGGTGGTTTTTCCGCAGCCGGAGGGGCCGCAAAGCGCAGTAACGCCCTCAGAGGGCAGCGTGAGGGAAAAATCCTCCAACACGGTCTGCCCCGCGTAATGCTTTTTTAGATGGCAAACTTCTAGGTTCATGAGGGTTTCTCTCCTTCTTGCTTCGGCGCGCAGCGCAGCAGGCGTGTGCTGAGGCGGCGCATCAGTGCGACCAGGAGCTTTTCCAGCAGCATGCTCAAAAGAATGATGACCAGTGTCCAAGCAAACAAATCCGATGTTTCCAAATACACTTTGGCGTTATATAGCTGCAATCCAATTGAATTGCGCGGCATGGCGAGCACCTCTGCCGCCACGCCCGCCTTCCAAGCGAGCCCAAGGCCGGTGGTACATCCCGCCATGAAATAGGGCAGAATGCTTGGCACATAGATGCGCCAGGCCGTTTTCCATGGGCCGAAACGGAACATTCGGCCCATTTCCAATAGCTGTCGGTCCGTATTGCGAATTCCCTCGCTGACATTGGCCCAAATAATTGGCAGCACCATCAGAAAAGCCGCGAACGGCGGAATCTGGTTGCCGCGCAGCCAGACAAGCGCTAAAATAATGAAAGAAGCTACGGGCGTAGCCTTGATAATTCCGAGCAGGGGGCTAACCAGTGCATGTAGAAAGGATGATGCACTCGTCAGCACAGCCAGAAAAACGGCCGCTACCACAGCTGCCAGATAGCCGGCCATGATCCGCAGAAGAGAAGCGGCAGAAATAAGCCAAAAGTCCGTCTCCCGCAGAAGCTGCAAAAGGCGGACCAAAACCTGCGCGGGGGAGGGAACCAGAAGCTCCTGCCCCACGCATAGCGATACAATTTCCCACACGGCGATCCAAAAAAGGATCGCCGCGCTTTTTTCAGCAAAGGGAAACGGGGCCGTCTGTCAACGGCTGTAGTAGAAGTCATCACCAGGCATTGCTCCTCCGATGGATTTTGCGTTCGCTTTGAAGAGAACGTTCAGATTTGCCTGCATCGTCGTTTTCATGGAATCCCCTTCTAGGAAGATAATGTTGCAGTTCGGAATGGCGAGCTCTGCGATCAAGGCCTTGGGCATGATCCCGAACTCTTCCACCAGTTGGGAAGCGTCTACCGCACTTTCAGTGACATAATCAACTGAAGCCTTGTATTCCGTGAGGAATTGATCCACCGCAGCCTTATTTTTTGCGCAATTCCTTATTGACGATGATGCACCCCTGCGCAAGCGTGCTTTTTTCACCGGATTTTTCCGTCGCCTTATCCCACTCTGTGGTCAGGTTTAATGCGCGGCGGATTTCCTTGTTTTCACGCAGAACGCTCGTTACATTCGGCTCCGGCAACATGCAAATCGCCGCTTTGCCGGAGGCCATCAGGGTGGCAAGCTCTGCATGCTCGGATTTGTATTCAATCGTGATATCCTTCTCTGGGTCGATACCGTTCTGCTCCAGCAGGTAATTTAGGATATATTCCGGCGTAGCGCCCTTACCGGTGGCATAGATCGTTTTGCCCTTGAGATCGGAAATAGAATGGATTGAATTACCGTTTTCAAGGATATAAAGAACGCCTAGGGTGTTGACTGCCATCACCTGCGCATTGCCCTTTGTTTTATTGTAAAGAGCGGCGGCTAGGTTCACAGGAACGGCTGCAATATCAAACTCACCGCTTGCGAATTTTGCTGTGATTTCATCTGGCGCACCTGCAAGGGTGAAGTTGTATTTGTTTGCAGTGGCGCCGTCCTTAGCGTCCTTCATCAGTTTCACCATGCCGATGCCGGTAGGCCCCTTCAATGCCGCCACGTTGAGCGTAACATCCTGCGCGACAGGCGATGAACTCTGCGCGGCTTCGGTAGAGGTTCATCCCCTGTGCCAGTGGTACCGCAGGCAGCCAAGGCAAACAGCAGGGAAAGTGCCAGCATCAGGGAGAGAAGCTTCATGCCCTTTTTCATTTTAAATTCCTTCTTTCATATGTATCAAACTTTATGCCAACGCCTTTCGCCCGTTCGGGCGGAAAACGGGAATAACGCTTTCAATTCAACCTCCGCAACCTTCAGAGCATTCGCGCAGTTTCTGCTGATCTAGAATCGAAACCACCCGGCCCTCCCGCCTGATTGCGCCTGCCTCCTCCAGCTGCTCAAATGCCCTGTAAAGAGAAGCGCGAGCAATATCGAGCGATTGTGTCAGCTGGTTCATACTGGTGCGCATGTGCACGCAAGGCTCTGCTGTATCCGCCTGCGCGAGATTGTCCATTAAATAAGCGGCGAGCCGGCTTTCTGCGGAGCCGCCGGTGAAGGCATCGATCCTACTGTTGAGAAAATAAATGCGGTCTGACAGATAGGCGATATATTGCCGGGCAAAGCGGGGGTCTTGCATCAGGAGCTCATCAACAAGCTCCCGCGATAAAAACAGCGCCGTACAAGGCGAGCGGGCAATCACCCGCGTGATGAAATAATCGCGCGATCCATAAAGGGTAACGGCTCCAAACAAATCGCCTTGCTGTAATGTGCTCATTAGCACAGGGCGGTTGCTGCCGCCTTTGCTCACCTGTGCGCTGCCCTCAACGAGCATACCGAGGCAATCGTTGTGAGCCCCGGGTAGGCAGAGCGTTTCCCCGCGCTGAAAGGCATGGAGCGGCACGCCGCCGCGCAGCAGAAACGCCTGGAGCTCTTGAGGGATCGCTCCCTGAAAAATTGGGCTGGATGCCAGCAAGGCGGCTGCTGTTTCCATTGGGTCTCTTTTCATTTGTTTGCCTCCTAAAATGTATCATATGAGACATTTTAGCATCATTATATCAGCTTTTTTTAAATTGTCAACCTTTTCACAAACTAATCGACGTTTAAAAAGCGACGGGGAGCGTGTTTAGATACCGGGCAGCTCTATAATAGATGAGAGGCGCTTTTTTGCTTCCCTTCGCTGAAAAACAAAAAAACTGCTTTTCCGCCAAAAAGCAGAAAAGCAGCTTCGTTTTGTTTCGAGATACCGTTAGGCAACTGTTTCGGAAATGAAATCATCGTCACAGCAGGAGCAGGAGACATAGTTCTCAAAATCGTCTTCCGCCGCCGCGCTTTTACCACCCGTCAGCTTCTGAATGGCAAAATAAATCGCTGCTGCCGCACCGGCAATCGCCGCGATAATCGCAAAAACCTTCAAAATTTTTTTCAAAACTTTCATTTTTTGTGCACCTCCGTATAAAAATTTGGGCATTCCGTATGTCTAAGATTATAACCGCCTCTGTACGAAAAGTCAATGAAATTAATTTGAACTTTTGCCGCAGATCTTTTGGCATTTACCGCCAATCGCAAGAAAGAAACCGAAAACCCGCCCTGCCTCTGAGGCTGGCGGGTTTGCAACGTTCGCTGGTTCTTATTTGGAGGCATTCAGCTTACAAGCAAGAGCGGACTTTTTGCGGGCAGCATTGTTCTTATGGATCAGGTTTTTGGCCGCTGCTTGGTCGATCTTCTTAACGGCAATCTGAACCACTTGCTCTTTATCCGCCGCATTGGCGTCAATTGCCGCATTAGCCTTTTTGATTGCGGTTTTCAGAGCGGAATTGCGGGATTTATTGCGCTGCGCCTTTGTCCGATTGACGAGAACGCGCTTTTTTGCTGATTTGATGTTAGGCATCGTCACACCTCCTTTAGCTTGTCATGCAGGTAATTATAATAGCATGAACCCACATAAAAAGCAAGCTCTTTTTTGCAAAATCAACGCTGTTTTGCACTTTGCTGATAAATGGACTGCGAAAAGCGCATACTAGAGCAGGAAAGGCTAGGAGAAAACCCAGAAAGAAGCGGAGGAAAGGAGAAAAGAATTTGAATTTTCGGACGGATTTGGCACTGGAACGCCGCGAGCTATTGACAGACCGGGAGATCCCAGGCGTGAAATCGCGCGTCAATCAATCTGGGAGTGTATGCGTTACAGCGATTGAGGTGCAAACAGAGCAGGCGCCCAGGCGATCGGCAAACCGGTGGGCAGCTATATCACGGTTGAGGTTCCTCCTTTTTCCGCTGATGCAGAGCTGTTGGATGGCAGGCTCACCGCCGTTGCGGATGAATTACGCGCCTGTTGCCAGAGGAGGGGCTTGTATTAGTTGTGGGGATCGGGAACGACCATATTACACCGGATGCACTCGGCCCCTTGGCGGGAGAGCGAATTTTGGCAACCCGTCATATTGGCCCGGAGCTTGCCAGATCAATTGGAATGGAGCATCTGCGCCCAGTTGCAGGGCTGCTGCCAGGGGTACTGGGCCAAACGGGAATTGAAACAGGGGAGATTATTGCCGGCGTCGCCCGAGCGGTCCGCCCTGCTGCTGTGATCACAGTAGACGCTCTGGCGGCGCGGAGACTATCCCGGCTGGGGTGTACCATTCAGATGAGCAACACGGGCATCACACCTGGCTCCGGCGTCGGCAACGCCCGCACAGCGCTCAACCAGGAGACCGTAGCGTGCCGGTGATCGCCATAGGGGTGCCTACGGTAGTAGACGCGGCCACACTGGCAATCGATCTTTTAGGGGAGGGAAAGGCCGAGAAGGAAGAGCAGAGGCTGCGGGAACTGATGGAGCCGCGCGGAACGGCGATGATGGTAACGCCCCGTGAGATTGATTTGCTTGTAGAGCGTGCGGCCCGCTTGGTGGCGCTTAGCATCAACTGCGCTTGCAGCCCACCCTCTCAGCGGAGGATCTCTTGTCCATTACCAGCTGAGGATGTGTATAAATCGTGTGTTCTCCGCATAGCAATGAAATACGGAGAGCTTTCAAAGCCTCCGATACAGAGCGTGCGGCAACCAGAATACCGGCCTGCCGGATGCTTTTGGAGCCACGGAGGAACCAATTTTGAAAATCAAACGTACGCATCGAAAAAAAGGCGGAGCCGCGATCAGCTCCGTGAAAGGAATTGGAATCTGCATCCTATCCGTTACCCTCGTGGTCACCTCCGCTGTGGCTGCACCAAAAATTGGGGAGAAATTGCTGCCGGTAGTGCTGGCAAGCGCAGGCATGGCTCTCCCAGAGGGAGGTTCCAGCCTCCTGCGCGGGCAGATGGAAGAGATCAAAACAGGGGAGCTCCCGCAAAATGAACTGCCTGCCTCTGCGGCCCCATCTGAGGCAACGCGCAGCACCACACAGACACAGCAGAGCGCATCGAAAGCGGTGGCTGAAGCGGATTTTGCAAAAACACCCAGCGATATCCAAAAGCTGATTGATCAGGCAAAGAAGGAGCTTGCCAACGCCTCCCACGATGGAAAAATCATCTCCCGGCAATATGATAATTCTGGTGCAACCACGGTTTATGGGAAGGTGGCCGTTCAAAACAGGACCAGCGAAAAAATGGATATTAAAAAAGTGTTGGCCGAGCCGGTAGATTTGAAAATAGAGGATAAAACCAAGCCCACTATCCTCATCTACCACACGCATACAACGGAAAGCTATCAAATGCTGGATACCGATTGGTTTACAAAAAGCTACCAAACCCGCAGCAACCTAGCAACCCGCAATATGGTGCGCGTTGGGGATGAAATTGTTGCGCAGCTGGAGGCCGCTGGATTTGCCGTAATCCACGATACCAAAATTTATGATGCCACCTATAATGGGGCGTATTACCGCTCTGAGGATGCAATTGAGGCCTATCAGAAAAAATACCCGCAGCTTCAGGTGCTGCTTGATATTCACCGAGACGCGATTCAGACCAACGATACAACCCGAATCAAGCCGGTGGCCACGATCAATGGGAAAAAAGCCGCGCAGATCATGATTATATCCGGCTGTGAAGGCGGGGGCGTGACAGATTTCCCCGATTGGCGTTACAACCTGCGGTTTGCAACGCAGCTGCAAAAGATTTGTGAGGAGAGCTACCCAGGGTTGATGCGACCGCTTTATTTCTGCAACAGGCAGTATAATATGCATAAGTCGCACTGCTCTCTGCTTTTGGAGATGGGAAGCGACTCCAATACATTGGATGAAGCGGCCTATTCCGGCAGGATGCTCGGAAAGGCGCTCGCTCAGCTGTTAGAAAACTATGTGATAAAAAAATAAGAGGGATATTGAAATGCCATCTAAAACAGGACTACAAAAAAATCTGCGCAGATACGGATTGTTTTTGATCATCGGCCTGTGTATTACAGCGCTGATTTGGGGCGCCATGAGCGCACAGCTTAACACAAGAGCCTCAGCTTCAATGAAGACGCCGCCCGCGTCCGCCTCATTTTGGATCAGCCGGACGGCCTTCACCTGCAAACGGGCGGCAGTTATTGGTTGATAGAACGCAGGTATACACAGTGGCGCAGGAGTGCATGCCGATGTGTTTTTCATTTTTTCAGCTCCGGTGTATTGCCTCTGGGAGGTGGCGAAATCCGGCGCGGCGCTGATTTCCGCCAGCTTATAAAAGGCCTGCGCGTCCATTCGCACCACTGCATTTTATGCTACCGGATGGGGCAGCAGATGCGGACCGCTCCAGTAGCCTTTGTTCCACAAGGATAAACGAAAACGGCAGCCCCACGGTGGATGGGAGCTGCCGTTTTCCCTATCATCCAGAACCTGACCAGGATTCTATAGATAACAAATGTTTTAAACGGTTTCGTTTGAACCTATTCTATCATCTGCCTGAAATAGATACAATAGAAATCTTAAATATTTTTTAAATCTTCATTTTTGATTTTTTCTGGAGTTTGCGTCTTTTGCCGCAGAAAGACAAATTCATTTTCCTGTACAGAGCAGTGGTATTGCGCCCCCTCCTTCATTTTTCCGCTGAGCAGCTCCTCGCTGAGCAGATCTTCAATTTGTGATTGTATCGCGCGCCGCAGAGGCCGCGCGCCATAGATCGGATCAAACCCGGCATCGGATATTTTTTGAACTGCCTCTTCGCTAAAGGTCAGCGTAATCCCCTTCTCCCGCATTCGACGAGAAACCTGGGCAAGCATTCTGCACGCGATTTCCTGAATCTCCGGCTTTGTCAGCTGATGAAAAATGATGATATCGTCTACGCGATTAAGAAATTCCGGGCGGAAAGTCCGCTTCAGCTCCCCCATAACCGCATCCTTAATGTGCTTCTCCTCCCCTTGGGCGCCGCTGTCACCAGAGAAGCCAAGGCTGCTCCTCTGGTTGGAGATTCGGGTGGCGCCGATATTGGAGGTCATAATAATGACGCAGTTTTTAAAGCTTACCTTTCGGCCCTGAGCGTCTGTCAGATGGCCGTCCTCCAAAATCTGCAAAAGCATATTGAACACATCGGGGTGCGCCTTCTCTACCTCGTCGAACAGCAGCACAGAATAGGGCTTGCGGCGAATCTTCTGCGTGAGCTGGCCGCCATCGTCATAGCCGACATATCCCGGAGGAGAACCTACGAGCCTCGAAACAGTGTGTTTTTCCATATACTCTGACATATCTAACCGGATCATCGCATTTTCATCGCTGAACATCGATTGTGCAAGCGCTTTGCTGAGCTCTGTTTTGCCAACGCCAGTAGGGCCGAGGAATAGAAAGGAGCCGAGCGGGCGCTCCGGATCCCGTAGGCCGACGCGAGAGCGGCGCATAGCACGAGATACCGCATGCACGGCTTCTTCCTGCCCAACAATCCGCCGATGAAGCTCTTCCTCCAAATGCAGCAGGCGCTCACCCTCTTGCGCGGTGAGCTCCTGGGCGGGGATTCCCGTCCATATAGATACGATCTCGGCAATTTCCGCCACGGTCACTTCTCCCGCTGTGTGGGAGGAGCGCTCCTGCCAGGCGCTTTTATCACGTGTTAAATCAAGCCGAAGCTGTTTTTCTTCGTCCCGCAGGCTGGCGGCCCGTTCGAATTCCTGCGCATTGACTGCGGCTTCTTTTTCCGCTTGTAGCGTTTCCAGCCGATCTTCTAATTCTTTCAAATCAGGCGGCGCCTTATATGCATGCATGCGCACATGCGAGGCGGCCTCATCAATCAGGTCAATTGCTTTGTCCGGGAGGAAGCGGTCAGCAATGTAGCGGGAGGAAAATTTCACCGCAGCCTGAATCGCTTCATCCGTGATCCGCACGCGGTGGTGCGCTTCGTATTTATCCCGTAGGCCTTTGAGGATTTCGACTGCCTCCTCCTGTGAAGGCTCTGCAACGGTAACCGGCTGGAAACGGCGTTCCAACGCAGCATCCTTTTCGATGTGGCGGCGGTATTCCTCTAGAGTTGTCGCGCCGATGATCTGAATTTCCCCGCGCGCTAGCGTGGGCTTTAGGATATTGGCGGCGTCTACCGCGCCTCTGCTGCGCCGGCGCCGATGAGATTGTGCATTTCATCAATAAACAGGATAACGTCACCCGCCTTGCGGACCTCTTCCAGCGCTGTTTTTACACGTTCTTCAAAATCACCCCGGTATTTGGTGCCTGCCACCATAGCGGTGAGATCCATGGAGACGATGCGCTTATCCCGCAGCATCTCCGCCGCCTCTCCACGCGCGATTTGCAAAGCAAGGCCCTCCGCCACCGCCGTTTTACCAACCCCGGGCTCCCCGATCAGGCAGGGGTTGTTTTTGGTGCGCCGGCTGAGAATCTGCATCACGCGCTCAATTTCGGTTTGCCTGCCAATCACGGGATCAATTAGGTTCTGCGCGGCAAGCAGAGTGAGATCGCGCCCATATTGATCAAGGGTGGGGGTGTTGCTTTTGGCTTTTTTGGCCGCCGTTTGCGATGCGGTTCCGGAGGGGAGGCTTCCGCCCACTGCGCGGGTTAAATCGGCCAGTAAATCCTGGGGAGAAACGCCGAGTTGATTGAGAAAGTGAACCGCAAAGCTCCCGCCCTCCTGAATGATTGCAATCAATAAATGCTCTGTGCCCACATAGTTGTGGCCTAGGCCGCGCGCCTCCAAAATTGCAAGCTCAATAATCCGTTTACAGCGCGGCGTAAAATCCGCTGGGGAAAGGACGGTTGGCGCGCCAATGCCAATCGTTTTCCGCATGAGCTCTTCCACCTGTGCTGCGGTAACGCCGCGCCCGGCCAGGGCAACGCAAGCCACGCCTCCCGTATCCCGCAGCAGGCCTATCAAAAGATGTTCGCTTCCAATATAGGTGTGCCCTAAATCCTCTGCGGTTTCCACAGCGATGTTGAGCGCGGTATTCGCCTTTTCCGTAAAGCCTGTGAATTTATACATACAGCTCCTGCTCTCCCATTCTATTCGCGGCCGATCAGTCCCCCAGGGGCTCTGCATCCTCCGACTCCTGGGGAATCGGTTGTTTCCGGCCTCTTTTTCTTTGCTTTAGGTTTTCAGCCCGTAGGGATTCTCGCCCAGCATGCCGCATGGTCTTAATGGGCTCCTCTGAAAAGGGATCGGGCGCTAGATCGTCTGCAATTTCAAAATCAGATAAATACGGTTTTGTTCCACCGAAGCTTTCCATTTTAGCCGTGCCTCCCATCCGTTTTGGTTTCAACTGGATGCAACCAATAGTTTATGCCGTTTCCCTGCGCTGTATTCAAAAGAAGTTTTTCGCATCAGTCACACATTCTTCTTGCTCACATAATATGGGAGTGTAAGCAAGGAAAGGAGGAAGCTTAGATGAACTGTTTTGGTGGTTGCAATTCTTGGATCATCATCCTGATCCTCATCTGCCTGTTCTGTGACAACGGCGTTGGTTTTGCCAACAACGGCTGCTGCGGTAACAACTGCGGCTGTGCTACGCCGTTCGGCGGACGCGGCTGCGGCTGCGGCTGTGACTAATTTCCTTTAACCCCAGGGCGGGAACAGTCCCGCCCGTACATAAAACCGGGGGCGCGCAGTTTTTTCTGCGGCGCCCCCCGGGCTTTTCGCCTGAAAGCGCGGACAGGGCTCCAAAATAATCACTGAAGGGTTACCAAATGAATAGAAGGTTCTGCGTTTTTCCCGCGGGAAACATGGACAACGACTTGTTTTTTCCTGGGCAAGTGGGTTATAATAAATAAGACTGCTCAATTGACAGAAAGGATTCAGACGGGAGGCGCGCAAATGGGCCGTTTTCGCCGTGAAAAGAAAAATTCTTTGAAATTTACCACAGAGGAATATCAGAAGAAGAAGCGCATCCGCCTTTTTCTGCTTGCATTTTTTTCTTTTGTGATTGTGTTTGGCGGACTTTCCCTCTTCATTTTGGGGTATACCTCCGGGTTTGACCTGGAAAAAATGATCGGCAAGCCGGAGGAATCCAATACAGGCGTTTCTGGTGAAGCGGAAACCGTATTGCCGGAGATCAGCGGCAAAGCTACATTCCTGCTCGCCTGCGGATCGGATGACGGCCAAACGCTTCATCTGGCTGCCTTGGTGGGAGCCGATATGGAAGAGCAATCCTTTTCCATCTATATGCTGGACCCGGACGCGCGGGTAAACGCGGGCCTTCGGAGCGTTTCTTTGCAGGAGCACTACCGGTTGGGCGGAAGCGGGGAGTTGAAACTAGCGGCAGAGGAGCTCACCGGAATTAAGGTTGACCGCTATCTTTACACAGCAGAAAAAGGCTTTAAAACAGTGCTCCGCACATTGGGGAATGGGCTTGTGCTGAACGTTCCCTCCAAAATTGATTATCGCGGGGAGGATTTTACCCTGCGCCTCCAGCCAGGGGAGCAAACGCTCAACGCGGATACCCTGCTGAAATGGGTCAAATATACCGGCGGCGGGCGGCAGGCACAGCAGGATCGGCAGGCGCAGATGCTGTGCGCAGCGTTTGACCAGCTTATCACCATCGACCATGCACGAGATGCGGAGAAGCTTTTTAAAACGATCATCAATGAAGTGGATAGCGATATCTCTATGCTGGACTTTACAAACCACCGGGTGGCGCTGGAGGTTTTGGCGCGTTCCGGCCAGAGAAAGCATCGGCCCGGGTGGCGTCTGCTGCGGCGCTTGCGAGGGAGTAAAGGCGAACGGGGGTGCAGAGAGCATTGAATCATTGGGGAAGACGAGCTTTTTGCCTGCTGCTGTGTATGCTGGCTGTTTTGCCTTGTGGTTGTACGCATCAGGATGCACCGGTAGCTCAAGGGCTCTCCACCACAGAGCTCAAGGGGCAAACATATTTTTATTACCACCGCCTCACTGAAACAGAGCAGGAGGCATATAGCAAAATCGTTCGCCAGATTAGAAGCCATCCGGAACGGATTGAAATCCCGCAACTGGAGAATGAAGCGCTGTTGAGGGTGTTTCAGGCAGTTTCTTATGATAATCCACAAATTCTCTGTATGGGAGACACCTGTAGGTTGGCTAAACAATCGGGGAAAAGCTATTTCGTCCCTTCTTACCGATGCAGTGTGGAGGAATGTGCCGGCAAGACAGAAGCTCTCTTAGAGAAGGCTCGGCAGGTTTGTGACAATGTGCAGGGAAAAACGGATTATGAAAAAGAGTTGTTTTTTCATGATTACTTGATTGAACACTGTGCTTACCATGAGGATACGGGCAACTGGCAGGCCTACACGGCCGCCGGCGCATTGCTGAATGGAAAGGCGGTGTGCGAAGGGTATTCACGCGCGTTCCAACTGCTTTTGAATCAAGAAGGAATCGACAATTATCTGATGACAGGCTCGGCCCGCGACCCAAGCGGCCGCGTGGACGGCCACATGTGGAATCTTATCACCCTTGATGGCGCGCCCTATCATGTAGACGTCACGTGGGATGATCCGGTGGGCAACGAGCAGCTTGCGCCAAGCCACGCTTATTTTAACTTGACCGATCAAATGATTGCTGCAAACCACTTGACCTTTCAGCCAGAGGCGCCTGGGTGCAGGGAAACTGCCGCGAATTTTTTTGTGCGGAATCATCTCTATTTTTCTCGGTATGGGGATGAGACAAGAGCGCGGATTGTGGAAGAAATTGAGCAAACCATTTCCCTAGGCCGTTGGAATATAGAGTTTTGCTTTTCTAGCCGCGCGGCGTATGAAGAGGCGATTGCGGATCTTTTCGACAGGGAGCGGATCTATCGCCTGTTGGAACGGGCGAACCTATCCGGCGGGCAGAGGCTCCAAACAAACGCGGTGCAGTATCAATGCAGCGACGAGATGTTTGTGATAAACCTGACCTTAGAAAAAGGGTGATGAATATGGATCAAAAAAGGATTGAAGCCGCTGTGCGCGAATTGCTCCTGGCCATCGGGGAGAATCCGGACCGGGAGGGCCTGCTGGAAACGCCGCGCCGGGTCGCGGCCATGTATGAAGAGGTGTTTTCCGGCTTGCAGGATGATCCCCGGCGGCACTGAAGCTGTTTCAGGAGGGCAACAATGATGAAATGGTCATTGTGCGGGATATTCCAATGTATTCCATGTGTGAGCACCATCTGCTTCCTTTTATCGGGCGGGCTCATATTGCATATATCCCGAGTGATGGCCGGGTGATCGGCCTGTCAAAGCTTGCGCGGATTGTGGAATGCTTTGCAAAACGCCCCCAACTTCAGGAGCGACTCACCTCACAAGTGGCGGATTTTCTGTTTGAGGAGCTTTCCCCGCAGGGCGTAGCCGTGATTGTTGAGGCGGAACACCTGTGCATGACGATGCGGGGGGCCCGGGCGGCCGGCGCTCTGACGCAGACCTCCGCCCTGCGCGGCAGAATGCGCAGCGATGCAAAAACACGAGCGGAAGTGCTATCCCTTTTGCGGGATGGACGTTCTCTTTAAATCAATCCGGCAAGGAGTTTTTGAAATTGGATAGATTTTATGGGGAGGGCTTTTGCCTCCCGTTGGGAAAGCGTACTTACACGATGGGCATACTGAATGTAACGCCCGATTCGTTTTCAGATGGCGGCAAATGGTTCAACCCGGATGCCGCGGCTGCCCATGCGCTTGAAATGCAAGCGCATGGAGCGGATCTGCTGGATCTCGGCGCGCAATCCACACGCCCGGGGCATGTAGAGATTCCACCGGAGCAAGAGCTTGCCCGGTTGCGCCCGTCCTGGAGCGGCTGAAAGGAAATTTACACATTCCGATTTCCATCGATACGTATTACCCCCAAGTTGCGCAGAAGGCGCTGGAGCTCGGCGCCAGATCATCAATGATGTTAGCGGCCGTTTCAGCGAACAGATGGCGCAGGTGATACGGAGCCATGGCGCGGGATGGATTGTGATGCATACGGGTGGCGGGACGGCCGACACGCAGGAGGCCTATCCAGAGGGGGTCACGGCTAACGTTCGGGCCTTTTTTCAAACCATGGCGCAGCAGGCGGAGCGCTTCGGCATTCCGGGGCACGCCCTATGCATGGACCCTGGCATTGGATTTGGAAAATCGTATCAAGAAAACTTGACGCTTCTCAGAGATACGGCGCACTTGCGTTTGCCGGGATATGCCCTGCTGGTGGGCGTATCCCGTAAGCGCGTGGTTGGGCAGGCCACAGGCGTAGAAAAAGCGGCGGACCGCATGTTGGGCACAGTAGCTGCAAACGTGGCGGCAATTGCGGGCGGATGCGACATCATTCGCGTGCATGATGTATTAGAATGCGTGGAGAGCGCCAAAATGGCTGACGCTATTTTTCGCCAGTCTGCAAAAGGGGAGGGCCCGGCAGATGGATAAAATTTTGATTCGCGGACTGCGCATTTTGCCTTTCATGGCGTAAATCCGGAGGAAAAAGAGGACGGGCAGCTTTTTATTATTGACCTAACGGCGGCATTGGATTTGCGGGAGCCATGTGAGACGGATCGCTTGGAAACCACGGTAAGCTATGCGAAGATTATAAAAACCATTCGCCGTGTGATGCAGTCCGGCAAGAACGATCTGCTGGAATTTACCGCACAGCAGGTGATCAATGCTATTTTTGCAGAATATCCGTTGGTTCAGCAGGTTGAAATCAGATTGAAAAAGCCAAACGCGCCCATTCGGGCGGATTTTGATTATGTTGCGGTTGAATTAATAAGGGGGAGAAATGAAAAATGAATACGGCGATTATCGGCATGGGAACGAATCTTGGTGACAGGATGGACAATCTGAATCGTGCGGTTCAGGCCTTGAAGCGATTGCCACGAACAAAGGTGACCGGCGCCTCTCATCTTTATGAAACGCAGCCTGTGGCTACCTGGAGCAGGGGCCGTTTTTGAATGCCAACCTAATGGTTGAAACAGACCTCTCCCCAATGGCTTTGCTCGGCGGATGCTTGGCATCGAGGCCGCATTCGGCCGGGAGCGGACCATTCCAAACGGGCCGCGTATTCTTGATTTGGATCTGTTGCTCTATGAGGGGATGCGATCGGATTCTTTTGAACTGACACTACCGCACCCGCGGATTCTGGAACGGGCGTTTGTAATGGTCCCTATGATGGATTTGTATCCTTCCGGCCGTGCGCCCGGCCTTTATTTCGCGCCGCATCTTAAGGAAATCGGCGCCGCGGGCGTGAGCGCTTTCAGGCGGAGTTGACACTGTAAAGGGCATATCAATGTTTTTTTACATAACCGGAGCCGTACCCGCACGGCTTCGGTTTCTTTGCATATCAGGTGATTGATTCAGGATAAAATTGGACTTGTAAAAAAATAAAACTTACATTTTTGATAAAAATATGCTACAATAGATTCAAACAGCCCGCAAAGTTTCAAGCTTTGAAACTTGGAATCATTAGAAAAATGCCTTCCGCAGAGCGGCAACGCTTTTCGCAGGAGTTGGCTTTGTATAATATAGTAAAAACAAATCAACGTGTTGTTTGCCTCGCGAAACGTAAGTCCGGTTGAGGGAGACAATGCGTTTTTTGATTATGAGCAGAAGCTGGTGAGAGAAATGTTTCAAAAAAGATGATATGGTTCGGTATGGCGCGCATGGCGTGTGCAAAGTTGAGGATATTACGGAGAAAAATTTTAATGGCGAGGCAATTCGATATTATGTGCTACGGCCTATCTATAATGATACCAGCACAATTTATGTTCCCATACACAACCATGCGTTGACACAGAATATGCGTAAGGTTTTATCCAAGGAGGAACTCCAGTCGTTGATTCAAACAATGCCGCATGAAGAATCTCTTTGGATTGAAAACGAGGAAGTGCGCAAAGCGCAATATCAGGAAATTCTTGCCAGCGGCAATCGTGCCGGTTTGATTGGGATGCTGAAGGCTTTATATCTTCATCAGCGCGAGCAGCAGGAGAAGGGGAGACGGCTACATATGTCAGACGATCACTTTTTTAAGGAAGCGGAAAAAATGTTGCATGAGGAGTTTGCGTTGGTGCTCGGTATCCCCAGAGAGCAGGTTGTTCCCTATATTTTGAAACAGCTTCAGGGGGAGCAAAAAAATTGTGGATAACCATCTCGCATGCGCTTGTTCCACGCGATTGAAAACCACCCTGCTTATGGATCGCTTTGAGCGGCGGGATGAAAATGGCCAGCCTCTTTACCGAGAGCTCCATTTGACAGATTGCTTTTGCGTTTGCCGGCAGGGGGGATGTTATGCCGTCTCTCTATGGATTGAGCGATGGGATTGGCGCGGCCGTTTTCAAAACGATTTTATGACCTTTAGCCGGTTTAAGCAAAATATTGCAGGTAGATGCTTTTCCGTGTGTGGAAAGGGTTTGCCCGCCGTGATCCAGCAAATATTTTTGCAGAAGGATTGGGAGGTGGGGCGCTTTCTCTTCCCGGATGCGGTTCTTCTGCACGCACAGCGCTCAGCAGATCGAGCGGGGTTTGGCAGCAGTATTCGTACCGGCATTAAGCGTTATGGGGAAACCGGGCAGTATCTGATTACCGGCGCTACGCTGCGCAGAGTATCCTGTGAAGGCCGTAGGCATTCTGATAAAAATACAAGGGCGCGTTGCAAAACGCTCCTTGCGGAAGCGCATCATGAGACAAACCGTGGTTTCGGGCGCGCAAATCCTGAATTTTGCCTGCGTGAGGCAAAAACGGTTTTTTAAAAGGGGCTGTTGCAAAATGCATTGCATTTTGCAACAGCCCTTTTTAGGACGCTCTGTGGAGAACTTATGGTTCAAACGGCCGCAGTTTTTGCTCAGCCTGCTTCATGCACTTTTCATAGTGCTCAATTTTGCGGTCCAGCCGGTCCAGCGTTTGCTGCATCTCTTGCATACGGGCAAAAAGCTGCTCCCGCTGCTCAATCAAAATTTGTTTCCTAGCCTCCTGTGTACTGGCCCCCTGCTGGAACAGCTCGACATATTCGATCAGCGCCTCTACCTGGATCCCTGCGCCGCGCATGCATTTGATGAATTCCACCCATCCGCAATCCTGCTCCGTATAATCCCGGATGCCGCTTTGATTGCGATGGACGTGCGGCAGCAGGCCGACCCGCTCATAATAACGCAGCGTATCCGCGGTTAAACCATAAGCTGCTCACCTCTGCAATGGTCATTGCAATCACCTCCGATTGTTTTTGGCATGATTGTAGCACCTGGAGTGGACTCCAAGTCAAGCCCTTTCTGGCTGATATGATTTTATTTCCATCTTGCAGTGTTTATTCGGCCTGAAAAACAGGCTGCGGCGCTCATAGCCCTGAGCGCCGCTTTTCGGTTTACCATTAGTAAAATTTTAAAAGAGAACTGCCTTTATTCTGCTTTGCCGCTCTGAAATACAACAGCAACCGCTGCGCGACCGTTGCCATACACTGTAGAGGCGCCCATCTGGCAGATCATCTCCGGCGGATAGCCCAACGCTGCCTCCAGCGTTTCGGCGGCCTCCTTCGCCTCCTTTTCCCGCTTGGCATATGTGATAAAATAAGGAGAGCGCGTTGCAAAAATTGCCTCGCGACAGTATTCCACAAATTTTGTAAAGGTATTCTGCACCCCATAGGTGCCCTCAAGCGGCTCCATTTCCCCCTGCGAAACGCGGACGATTGGAAAGGCGCGCGTGATCGCTATTGCGATAGAGCGCATGATTTCAAACGCCCCATTGGCGGGAACATATCGCATGCTGAATGAAGTGATATAGATCTCAATGTGCCGGAACCAATCCTCTAAAAAGGCAAGGATATCAGCACACGCCATGCCTTCTCCCGCCTTTTGTGCCGCTTGCAACACTGCCGCGCCGAACGCGATGGAATACGTTTTGGAATCGATCACATGGATGCGCAGCTGTGCGTCCGGATGCTGTGCGTAAAACAGCGCCCGTGCCTGATCTGCTGCGCGCCAAGTTGTCATAAAAGAGCTGCCTGCCGTAACGGTGACCACATCTGTATAGCCATGGCGGCAGGCCTTATCGTACCGATCCAGATACACAGCGGCCGGGATCTGCACAGCCGTCATTTTTTCGTACTCCGGCATCATTTCATAGAATTCTTCATTGGTGAAATCAATGCTTTCATAGCAGGGCTTTCCGTCGATTTGGAAAAGGACCGGCAGAAGCTCGATATCCCAGCGCTCGGCGTCCTCTACGGAGATGTCGCTGCTCGTATCGGTGATGATGCGGATTTTATCCATATAGAATCCTTCCTTTCTGTTTGGCCTGCGGTAACTCCACAGCCCGGCGGTTATTCTTCCCAACAATACTGCGTCAGGTTCCCTTCCCACTGCAAATCGGGAAAATCCCATTGCCTCAGCGCCTCATAAACGCCGATTGCCACGGAATTGGAAAGGTTTAGGCTGCGCAGGCCTTTTCGCATCGGCAGGCGTACACAACTTTCCGGGTTTTCGTGTAAAAGCGATTCCGGTAATCCCTTGGTCTCCTTGCCGAATACGAGATAGGCGCCATCTGGATAGCTGATATCACTGTAACGGTTTGGAGCCTTTGTTGAAAAATAATAGAAAGGCCCGCTGTTTTTTCCAAAAAAGCTTGCAAGGCTATCGTAATAGGTGATATCCAGCAGGTGCCAGTAGTCAAGCCCCGCGCGCTTTAGTTTTTTATCGTCTATTGTAAAGCCCATCGGGCCGACCAGGTGGAGGCGCGCGCCTGTCGCAGCGCAGGTGCGGGCTACGTTGCCGGTGTTTTGCGGAATTTCCGGCTCCACGAGCACAATATTTAAGGATGCCATTCTTCGTCATTTCCTTCCGGATCAATTTTCAATGCAGCTCACAAGCCTAAAGCACGGATAAAGTCGGGCAGCCCCTCCTCAAAATTCACGCCAAAGCGCAGGTCGGTTCCCGCCGCTTTCGTGCGCAGGATGCTGCCGCAGGTCAGATCGACCGCTATGCGCGCAGACTCCTCCAAAGAGCGGCCGCGCATCCGCGCCGCAAGCAGTGCGCTGGCAAACACATCGCCCGTTCCATGATAGAATCCTTCCACTTTGGGGGAAAATATATAATGCGGCGCATGGTCGCCAAGCGTGAGGCTTGCCGCGCCATACTGCTTTTCATCAAACCATACGCCCGTAAGCACCGCCTGTTTCGCACCCAGCAAAAGAAGCCCGTGCAGCAGGCGTTCGATATAGGCCTTGTCATACGGGCCCTCCCGATAGGCTTCCCCGGTAAGCATGGCGGCTTCAGTAATGTTGGGAACGATCAAATCTGCATGCATGCAGAGGCTTTTCATCTCCTCCACAAAAGGCGGATCAAACGTTTTATATAGCTTACCGCCATCCGCCATAGCGGGATCAACAAGCACGAGCGTGCCCTCTGAACGAAACGTGCCGATAAAATCCCGGACGATTGAAACCTGCTCAAAGGAACCCAGATAGCCACTATAGACCGCGTCAAACTGAAGCCCCAGCGCTTCCAGTGTGCCATAATCGGCCGCAGGTCAGCGGTGAGATCCCGATAGGTGAAATCCGCAAAGCCACCGGTATGCGTGGAGAGCACTGCCGTGGGGATAACAGCCGCTTCGATTCCCGCCGCGGACAAAATCGGCAAGGCCACTGTTAAAGAGCATTTCCCAAAGCAGGAGATATCATGAATGGCAGCCGCCCGTTTCTGGCGATTCATAAATGTGCATCTCCCTTTCTACTGGCTCAAAATGAAAAACGGCGGTTTACTTGGGGCCCTTCCCTGCAACGCCCGCCTTACCATACCCTTCCTGTTGATCAGATTGTGGGAAGGCTTTTGACACGTAAAATTATTTTACCTATTCCATTGCGCGAGGCGCAATGGGCGGCGTAGCGCAGGGCGTCAGCCCGAATCAATGATTCAATGTTCTCCGAAGCTCTTG